>Ga0316576_10002083_pt1 | contig 11244 bp, 11 predicted proteins | sample S0NA_FD_203075 | JGI IMG/M metagenome (GOLD analysis project Ga0316576, IMG submission 203075) | Rhizosphere microbial communities from salt marsh grasses in Alabama, United States - S0-2_050615r3r5 | ecosystem: Host-associated > Plants > Roots > Rhizosphere | place: USA: Alabama | collected... | reverse complement strand
CGGCGGCACGGTGCTGCTGGAGGCGCTGGTCGCCGGCCTGCCGGTGGTAACCACCGATGTCTGCGGTTACGCCCACCATATCGCGGCGGGGCGGGCGGGCATCGTGCTTCCCTCCCCCTTCAGCCAGGACGCGTTCGACAGGGCCGTGCTGCGGATGCTGGATGGCGTGTATCGCGCCGAGTGCCGGCGAAGCGGCCTGCTTTACGCGGAGATGACCGACCTCTACTCGATGCACAGCACCGGTGCCAGGCTGATAGAGCGGCTGATCAGGCAGAAGTCCGGCGCGGCGCGGTGAGGGGCTATTACCTGCGTGAGGATATGGCCGGCGGTGAGCTGGCCCGGGTCAGGGATGCCGGCGACCTGCTCGATTGGGCGCGCGCTGCGGCCGCCCGTGCCGCGCCGGGCGACCTCTATCGGGACCGGGAGGGACGCAGGACGCTGCGGGTTCGCGCCGCCGGGCGGGCCTTTTTCCTGAAGCTGCACCAGGGCGTGGGGTGGGGGGAGATCCTGAAAAACCTCCTGCAGGCCCGCCTGCCGGTGCTCGGTGCCGGCAACGAGTACAGGGCCGTGCTGGCGCTCAGGCAGGCCGGGATCGATACCCTCGACGTGGCGGCCTATGCGCAACAGGGCCGCAACCCGGCCAGGCTGCAATCCATGCTGTTGACGGACGAGCTGGTGGGGACGCAGAGCCTCGAGCACTTCTGCGCCGACTGGAACGCCGTGCCGCCGCCGTTTTCCGTCCGGGTGCGCCTGCTCGTGTCGCTGGCGGAAACGGCCCGCCGCATGCACGCGGCCGGCATAAACCATCGCGACTTCTACCTCTGCCACTTCCACCTGGACCCCGCCAGCCTCGGCGAGCGCCGCCTGCGCTGCCACCTTATCGACCTCCACCGGGCCCAGCAGCGCAGCCACACCCCGCGCCGCTGGCGGGTAAAGGACCTCTCGGCCCTCTATTTCTCGGCCATGGACTGCGGCCTGGGCCAGCGGGACCTGCTGCGTTTTATCGGTCACTACGGCGGCGGGCTGCGCGCGGCACTGGCGGACCGGGCCGTGTGGCGCCAGGTGCAGCGCCGTGCGGACCGTCTCTATCGCAGGGAGCACGGCCGCGAGGCGCCCCGGGCAGGAGAGCCCCGGGCAGGGGAGCCCCGGGCAGGTCAGCCCCGGGCGGGCGGGTCGTAGCTTCGTGGCTAGCGATGCCGGGTTGCTGCGCGATGGCGGGTGGGGCAAGGCGCTTTGCCGGGCGCTGGCGGAGCCCCCGGCCGGGATCGAGGCGTGGCTGGAAAGTCACACCCGCCTGATCAAGGAGGATCGCGGCGGCCGCGTCGGCCTGCTGCAGTTGCGGGAAGAGACCTGCTGCCTCAAGTTCTACCGCAGCAGCCCGGGCGTCCGCGCGTTCGCCTTGCGCCTGGGTATCGGCCGCGGGGTTCGCAGTTTCGACCGGGCGCTGGCGCTGGCGGCTGCGGGGGTCAGGGTGCCGGAGCCGCGGGCCTGTCTGCGGGTTCCCGGGGGCATGCTGTTGCTGACGGAGGGACTTCCCGCCAGCAAGGATCTCAGGGCGCTGTGGACCGCCGGCACCGGGGTGGCCAGCTGGGCAGAGCTTATGGGTGCCGCGGGCCTGGCCCTGGCGGGCCTGCACGCGGCGGGTTTTGCACACGGTGACTGCAAGTGGAGCAACCTGCTCTGGAGCAACGACCAGATCTGCTTCGTCGACCTGGATGCTGTACGCAGGGTGCGCGGGAGCGGTACCCGAGGCTTGCGCGATCTTGCCCGATTCACCCTCGATGCCGAGGAGCTTGCCCTGCCCCCGACACTCTACCGCTCGTTCATCGAGCGCTACGCGACGGCCGCGCGGCGGAGCCCCGAGGGTCTGGCGCGCGCCATGGGTCCTGCACTGGACAAACTGCGTCGCAGGCACCTGGCGAGGTACGGGCCCCGCGGGCACCGGCTGCTGTAGCCGGGCGGCCGCGACCTCAGGGTTCGCGCCGCGCGCCGAGGCGGCGCATCGCCCAGCGGTACGCCTCTGCCCCCAGGATCTTCGCCTCGAGGGGTGAAAGATCGGCCATCTGTTGGCGCCAGGCACAGAAAAATCGCATGCGGTCTGTTCGCGAGAGTTCGTTGGGGGAGAGCATATTCAGCTGCATCAGGTTTCGCAGCAGGGCTCTGCCGGGCGGTGGCTGCCGGTAAACCGTGCGTTCATTGTCGATCAGGGCGAATCGAAAGCCGCCGTTCTCCACTGCAGCGAAGACGTTCCCGGGCCGCAGGTCACCATGGATGAAGCCCTCTGCGTGGAGGCGGCCGATAAACGCTCCCAGTGCACGCAGCAGCTGGCGCCGGGCGACCAGCGGATCTGCCTCGCCGGCAGTGGCGTCGCCGCGCAGCCACCCGGCAACGGGCCGCCCCGGCACTGCGCGCATGATCAGGTATTCGCGCCCCCCCGGCAGCGCGCCCCAGGCGACGTCGACCGGGGCATCAAAGCCATGCCGCAGCAGGCGCGCATTGTTCCGGCGCGCGCGGGCAGCGCGGCTGCCCCGCACCAGCGCCTTGATTCTCTCGAGCGGGCTGCGCGGCAGGAACTCCTTGTAGTACAGTCCCTGCGCCGGCAGGCAGGCTACGCGGGCGAAGCCTGAGCTCTGCACCAGCTCCCACCCCGGCGGCAGCACGTTGCGGGTCAGCTGGAGCGCTGCCTGGTGCAATTCCTGACGTTGTCCGGGGGTGATCGCCATGGTCGCAGTACTCCGCCTACTCCGCCCGGTGCTGATCGAGGGCCACGATGCTGACCTTGCCGTGGCGTCCGCCGTCGAATACAGCAGTTTCCTGCAGAGAATACCGGCGTAGAAACGCTTCCCACGCCTCCTGGTCCTCGCGCCTTACCCGCATCGCCAGGTAGTCCCGAGTGCGCCAGAAATCCGGGGAGGCGAGTATCCGCCGCAGGTCGAAGCCCCGGTACTCGGCTTCGCGCCAGTCGACCGACAGCCCGCTGAAGTAGGCCAGGTAGTGCTCGTTGGAGACCAGGGTGGCCCCGGGCGGCGCATTGGCCGCCAGCCATTCGGTGGCGTCTCGCACGAAAGCTTTTTCGTGGTTACGGTTGTGCAGAGTGTCGAGGGTCATGACCAGCAGCAGTGCCGCGACCACCCATCTTCGCAGGGCCTGCCGGCTGCCGGCTTGCCACAGGGCGTTGAGAATAAAGGCGAGGTACAGCAGCAGGAAAACCACCAGGTGGATCGCGTAGCGCTCCAGCATGAAACGGTTGATCAGGGTGAATGCGACCAGGTAGGCGAGACTGATGCAGAGGTGCGCCAGGAGTACCCTGTGGTCGTCGCGGCGCAGGCGTGTCTGCAGTCTGGCGCGCCAGCCCCAGAGCAGGGTGATAACCCACGGCCAGGTCAGGGCCCGGCAGATGTTCAGTAACAGGATTGCCATGAGCGCCGCGAGCAGGGCGAGCGAGGCATCCTCACGGGCGGTGAACTCCAGCATGAGCTCCGCCGAGGCCGATGCCGTCGCCCCGAACCGGGACGGAAAGTCCGCCAGCTGGTCCAGATAGTGCCCGATCCCGGGGAAAACCCGCGCTCCCGGGTCGAGCCCGCTCTGGTAGAGCGCCAGGGCCGCCGCCGACAGGGCTGCCACCAGAAATGGCGGCAGCAGCATGCGCAGGCAGTGGTGCAACCGGCGCGGCAGGTCCCTGCAGCACAGCAGCGAAAGGGGCGCCAGCAAGGCGAAGAAGAGGCCCTCGAAGCGGAACAGGGTGGCGAGCAGAATGCACCCCAGCCAGCGCAGCTGGTGCGCGGCACGCGGATCACGGGCGTAGAGCAATAGTTCCCGCAGGGACAGTACCAGCATCGCCAGGAAGGCGGGGTCGCGCATGATGGAGCTGCGGTGCTCGTTGAGCACCGGGTGTGACAGGATCACGATGGCGCCGATAAGCTGTACCCGGCGGTCGCCGCCGAGGGTGTGCAGCGTGGCCACGAAGGCGACGCAGAGCAGCGCGTAAAACAGCGAGTTCACCAGCAGGCCCGCATAGACAAGGGGCAGGCCGGTGACCTGGTGCACCGTGGCAAAAAGGATCGACAGCAGTGGCCTGCCAAACAGCTGCTGGCTGGCGCCAAAGCCGTTCTGCAGGTAGGTTTCGGCGGTGCGCAGGTATATGATAGCGTCCCGGTTGATCAGCGGGTCCGTGGCGATCAGCCACAGGGAAAGCAGCAGGCTGGCTGCGGCGAGCCATCGATAGTCGACAGGGGTCCCGGGCGCGGCGGTGGGAGCGGACTGCACGTCATCATCTCTGGTGGGTGTGCGGCGGAGTTTACTGCATCGCCGTCGGTGGCGCATGCGGCGCCCCGCCATGGCATCCGCCCTCCCGCGACGGGTGGCCATGCGACATACAGGAGAGGAGCCTTGCAGCAGAAAGTCGTTATCGTCGGGGCCGGCGGCCAGCTCGGTCGGGAGCTGGCGCGCAGCGCACCGGCCGGGGTCTCCTGCCTGCCGCTGTCGCGCAGTGAGCTGGATATCGGGGACCGCGATGCCGTCACCCGGTGCCTGCGGGAACTGGCGCCTGCACAGGTGATCAACGCCGCCGCCTACACGGCGGTGGACCGGGCCGAGTCGGAGCCGGGGCTGGCCTGGCGGATCAACGCGGAGGGTCCCGGCTACCTTGCCGCGGCGTGCGCTGAGGTCGGCGCACGGTTGCTGCACGTCTCCACCGATTTCGTGTTCGATGGCGAGGCCTCCCGCCCCTACCCGCCGGACGCGCCGACCGCGCCCCTCGGTGAATACGGGCGCAGCAAGCTCGCCGGGGAGGGGTCGGTCTTTCAGGCCCTGCCCGGGGCGCTGGTGATGCGCACCGCATGGGTCTATTCGGCCTTCGGCGGCAACTTCGTCAAGACCATGCTGCGCCTGATGCGGGAGCGCGAGGAGCTGGCGGTGGTGGATGACCAGGTCGGGACACCCACCTGGGCCCGGGGGCTGGCCGAGGCCCTCTGGGCAGCCGCCGGCAGGCCGCAGCTGGGCGGGGTCTACCACTGGACCGACGCCGGGGTGTGCAGCTGGTATGATTTCGCGGTGGCGATCGGCGAGGAGGGGGTTGCGACAGGCTTGCTCGAGCGCCCCGTCAGGGTGCGCCCGATCCCGGCCAGCGACTACCCGACGCCCGCGCGCCGGCCCGCCTACAGCGTGCTCGACAAGCGGGAGAGCTGGCGCGATCTGGGTGTGGCGGGGATTCACTGGCGGCAGCAACTGCGCGCCATGCTGGCAGATCTTAAGGAGTTGCAGAATGAGTAGATCCCTGTTGATCACCGGGGCGGCGGGCTTCATCGGGGCCAATTTCACCCACTACTGGGCGCGGGCGCATCCGGACGATCGCCTCATCGCCTACGACGCCCTCACCTACGCCGGCAACCTGGAGAACCTGGCCCCGCTGCGGGACAGGCCCAACTTCAGCTTCGTTCACGCGGATATCTGCGACTACCAGCGGGTGGTGGAAACCATGCGCGAACATGCGGTGGACACCGTGGTCCACTTTGCCGCAGAGAGCCACGTGGACCGCTCCATCACCGGTCCCGACGCCTTCATCCAGACCAATGTGACCGGTACCCACAGCCTGCTCAAGGCCGCCCGTGAAGTCTGGCTCGGAGGTGACCGCGGGCGCCGGCACCGCTTCCACCACGTCTCGACTGACGAGGTCTATGGCTCCCTCAGTCCCGAGGCGCCGGGCTTCCACGAGGAGCAGAAGTACGAGCCCAATTCGCCCTATTCGGCGAGCAAGGCCGCGTCCGATCACCTGGTCCGGGCCTACCACCACACCTACGGGCTGCAGGTCACCACCAGCAACTGCTCCAACAACTACGGCCCCTACCACTTCCCCGAAAAACTGATACCCCTGTGCATCACCAACATCCTGCGCGGCCTGCAACTGCCTGTGTACGGCGACGGCAGCAATATCCGCGACTGGCTGTATGTCGAGGACCACTGTCGCGGCATCGAGCTGGTGCTGGAACGAGGAGCGGTGGGGGAGACCTACAACATAGGCGGCAACAACGAGTGGAACAACCTGGCTATCGTCGAGCTGCTCTGTGACCAGATGGACCGGCGCTTCGCCGCAGACCGCGGCCTCGCCGAGCGCTTTCCCGAGGCGCCCGGCGCCGGCGGCGGCAGTGCCCGGGACCTGATCCGCTTCGTGCAGGACCGGGCGGGACACGACTGGCGCTATGCTATCGACGCGGGCAAGATCAGCCGTGAGCTGGGCTATGAGCCCCGGGAAACATTCCACAGCGGTCTGCAGCGCACCCTGGACTGGTACCTCGCCAACGAGGCCTGGTGGCGGCCCCTGCTACCGAAGCAGCTCTGACCCCCTGCCCGGGGGCAGTCAATCGAACAGCGGGATATCAGCCCAGGCAAGGCCATGCGCGTCCTTCTCCGACAGAAGCGGAGACTCACCCTCTGCCAGCGGCCACCGGATGCCGACTGTGGGGTCGTCCCAGGCGAGGGATACCTCGCTCTGCGGGTGGTACAGCTCCGTGCACTTGTACTGGAAGTCGGCGAAGTCTGACACGACATAAAAGCCGTGGGCGAAACCGGGCGGAACCCAGAGTATGCGGTGGTTCTCGGCGCTCAGGGTAACGCCGTACCACTGCCCCAGGGTGGGCGAAGAGCGCCGCAGGTCGACCACTGCATCGAACACCTCACCAGAGGTGACCCGCACCAGCTTGCCCTGGGTGTGCTCGGTCTGGTAGTGCATGCCGCGCAGGATGCCCCGGGCGGAGCGGCTGTGATTGTCCTGCACGAAGTGCATATCGAAGCCGGCGTTGCGGAAGGTCTCCTGGTTCCAGCTCTCGAGGAAAAAGCCGCGCTGGTCACCGAACACCCGCGGCTGGAGCAGGTAGACGTCGCGCAGGGGCGTGGGCTCAAACTTCATCGAAAACCACCCCGTCCTCACTGAGCAGCTGCTTGAGGTAGTGGCCGTAGCCGCTCTTCTCGAGGGGCGCCGCCAGGGCCAGCAGCTCTTCCGCGCTGATATAGCCCATGCGATAGGCGACCTCCTCGGGGCAGGCGATCTTCAGGCCCTGGCGCTCCTCTACCACGCGGATGAAATTGGCCGCGTCCAGCAGGGAATTGTGGGTGCCGGTGTCCAGCCACGCGGTGCCCCTGCTCATCACCTCCACCTGCAGGTCGCCGCGTGCCAGGTAGACCTTGTTGACGTCGGTGATCTCCAGCTCGCCGCGTTGGGAGGGGCGGATGTTCTTGGCGATCTCCACCACGTCATTGTCGTAGAAATAGAGACCCGTCACAGCATAGTGGGAGCGCGGTTTGGCGGGCTTCTCCTCGATATCCCGGGCCACGCCGTCGGCATCGAAACTGACCACGCCGTAGCGCTCAGGGTCCTGCACGTAGTAGGCGAAGACCGAGGCGCCGCGCTCGCGGCTGGCGGCACTCTTGAGCCGGTGGCTGAAGCCCCCGCCGTAAAAGATGTTGTCGCCCAGCACCAGCGCTGCCGGGGAGCGGCCGATGAACGTCTCGCCCAGGATGAACGCCTGGGCCAGCCCGTCGGGGCTGGGCTGGACTGTGTAACTGATGTCGATCCCCCAGTGGGCGCCATCGCCCAGCAGGTCGGCGAAAGCCGCCTGGTCGCGGGGGGTGGTAATCACCAGGATGTCCCGTATGCCCGCGAGCATCAGCGTCGCCAGGGGATAGTAGATCATGGGCTTGTCGTATACCGGCATCAGCTGTTTGCTGACGGTGCTGGTCAGGGGATGAAGGCGGGTGCCTGATCCCCCTGCGAGTATGATGCCCTTGTAGTTGCTGCTGTGCATGGAGAGATCCCGCTGATCGAAGCGCGCGATTATAGCCCAGGCGGCAACGGGGGACGACCCGGGCCCTTCACTGTACAGTCGTAAAGGGGGTGGATTTCTGGCCGGTGGCTGATTAAACTCCCAGAGGTCGCGCGCCGGCGGGTAGCCCATCCCCCACCAGGTAACGCGGGCGCGCGCCGGGGTGCCGCGCATCGACTCCCGACCGTAAAATCACAGAGGAAGCCGTCATCAGGCACCTTGAGACACTTCAGGGCGATCTGCAGCCATTGGCGTGGCCCGTTGCGGCGCCCGACGCGAGCCCTTCCGCGGAACGGCCCCTGCGTGTGGCGCTGCTCGGCTACCGCAGCCAGCCCCATACGGGCGGGCAGGGTATCTATCTCAACTACCTGAGCAAGGCCCTCGTGGAGGCCGGACATACGGTCGACGTGATCTCCGGCCCGCCCTATCCCCATCTCGACCCGCGGGTGCGCCTGATCGAGCTCCCCAGCCTGGACCTGTTCGAGAACGGCCTGCTCTCCCTGCGCCCGCGCCACCTCAGGTCGCTGACCAATATCCTGGAGTGGACGAGCAAGCTGACCGGAGGGTTCGCCGAGCCCTATACCTTCGGGCGCCGGGCGGTGAAATACCTGCGCGAGCACGGGCACAACTACGATCTGGTCCACGACAACCAGAGCCTGAGCTACGGCATGCTGCAGATACAGGCGATGGGTCTGCCGCTGGTCACCACGGTGCACCACCCCATCACCAGTGACCTGCGGATCGCCCTGCAGGCGGCCCGCAGCTGGTATGAGCGGCTGCTCATCCGGCGCTGGCATTCGTTTCTCTCCATGCAGCAGAAAGTGATTACCCGGCTGCACAACGTGGTGACTGTTTCAGATTGCTCGCGCCAGGACATCGCGCGCGATTTCGGCCTGCAGCCCGCGGGTATCGGCCTGGTCCATAACGGGATCGACACCGAGGTGTTTCGTCCCCTGCCGGAAATAGCCCGCAGGCCGCTGCGCCTGATGGCCACCTGCTCCGCAGATGCTCCCCTGAAGGGCACGCGCTTCCTGCTGCGAGCCTATGCCCGCCTGCTGGAGCGGTATCCGGCACTGGAGCTGCTGCTGGTGAGCAAGCCGAAACCGGGCGGGAAGACGGAAAAACTGGTGCGCAGGCTGGGGATCGCCGAACGGGTGCGTTTCGTCAGCGGGATCAGCACCGAGCAGATGGTGCGCTACTATGCAGAGGCCACCATTGCGGTGGTTCCCTCCGTCTACGAGGGCTTCGGACTCCCTGCCGGAGAGGCGATGGCGTGCGGCGTGCCGGTGGTATCCACCGACGGCGGCGCACTGCCTGAAGTGGTCGGCGCCGCCGGTGTCATCGTCCCCGCCCGCAGTGTCGACGGGCTGGTGGGGGCGATCGATGAGCTGCTGCAGGACCCCCGGCGCCGGGATGAGCTCGGTGCGATGGGCCGGCAGCGCATCCTCGACCACTTCTGCTGGCGGGTCTGCGCGCGCGAGATGACGGCGTACTATCGCCAGGTGCTGGCCAGTGCAGACCGTTGATTTCAATCGCTTTCCCCTCGAGGCGGGGGACCTGGTGCTGGACCTCGGCTGCGGCGAGGGCCGCCATGTCATCTCGGCCTATCTCGCGGCAGACGTGCACTCGATCGGCGTGGACCTGCGCCTCGAGGATCTGGTCACAACCCGGCAGAAATTCCAGGCCTTCGAGGAGCCGGACAACCCCCGCAAGTCCTTCGGGCTGTCCTCGGCCAATGCGCTGGCGCTCCCTTTTGCCGATAATACCTTCGACAAGGTGATCTGCAGCGAGGTGCTGGAGCACATCCCCGACTACGGCGCCGCGCTGCGGGAGATCGAGCGGGTGCTGAAGCCCGGCGGCCTGTTCTGCGCCAGCGTGCCGCGGCGCTGGCCCGAGAAAATCTGCTGGGCCCTGAGTGAAGCCTACTACAGGGTTCCGGGCGGTCACCTCCGCATCTTTCGCTCCCGTGAACTTCGCCGGGAGGTGGAGCGGCTCGGTTTTCGCCACTATGACCGGCACTGGGCCCACGCCCTTCACGCGCCGTTCTGGTGGCTGCAGTGCCTGTTCTGGAACAACCGGGAGAGCAACTGGCTGGTAGCCCAGTACCACCGGCTCCTGGTCTGGGACCTGATGGAACGGCCGGCCCTTACCCGCGCCCTGGAGAAAATTATGAATCCGATCATGGGCAAGAGTGTGGTGATGTACTTCCGCAAGGGGGTGCGGGCATGAGCGGGCTCTATCTCAGCCGCGGGCTGTTTCCCCAGGAGTTTCTGCGTCCCACCGTGCAGTTTATCCTGGATACCCAGCGGGCGAGCGGGGAGATACCGTGGTTCGAGGGTGGCTATACCGATCCCTGGGACCACGTGGAGGCCGCCATGGGCCTCTCCATCGGCGGCGAGCACGCCGCCGCGCGGCGCGCCTATGCCTGGCTGGCGGGGCTGCAACTGGAGGACGGCAGCTGGTGGGCCTCCTACCGGGGAGAGGAGGTGGATAACCGGCAGCGGCGGGAGAGCAATTTCGTCGCCTACATCGCGACCGGCGTCTGGCACCATTACCGGGTCACCGGTGACAGGGATTTTCTGCGCAGCATGTGGGATACGGTGGATCGCGCGATCGGCTTCGTCCTCTCGCTGCAGACGGAACATGGCGAGATCCACTGGGCGGTAGACGGTGCAGGCAGGCCCAGGGGCGACGCCCTGGTCACCGGCTGCAGCTCCATCTACAAGAGCCTGGAGTGCGCCCACAACATTGCGTTCACGCTCGGCGAGGAGCGGCCCCAGTGGCTTCGCGCCCGGCATGCCCTGGGGACGGCGCTGCGGCAGCGGCCCGAGCGCTTCGACCGCACCTGGGAGAGCAAGTCGCGCTACTCCATGGACTGGTTCTATCCGGTGCTGGCGGGTGTCTACACCGGCGCAGATGCGCGTGCGAGACTGGCCTCGCGCTGGGAGGAGTTTGTAGAACCGGGCCTCGGCTGCCGGTGTGAAAAACAGGAGCCGTGGGTGACCGTGGCAGAGTCCTGCGAGCTGGTCATGGCGCTGCTGGCCGCAGGGGACCATGCGCGCGCGGTGGAGCTCTACAGCTGGCTGCAACAGTGGCGTACCGCCGACGGCTCCTACTGGACCGGCTACCAGCTGGTGGAGGATCTCCTGTGGCCCGACGAGAAGCCGACCTGGACCGCCGGCGCCATCCTGCTGGCGGCGGACGCCCTGACCGGGCACACGGCGGGCGCCAGCCTGTTCAGCCGGGTTGAACTGCTGGGCACAGGCGCCGACCGCGACCGGCTGCGCAGGGCGCGGGGGGATTAGGGCCCCCGCCCGGGCGCTAGTGTCCTGTCCGGTCAATTCGCATGATTTCAGAGCCTTCAGAAACCGTCGCAGTAAGGCGCGTTCCGCAGGTAATACTGGTTGTATTGCCAAGGGACGCAACG
>Ga0316576_10002082_pt1 | contig 11246 bp, 11 predicted proteins | sample S0NA_FD_203075 | JGI IMG/M metagenome (GOLD analysis project Ga0316576, IMG submission 203075) | Rhizosphere microbial communities from salt marsh grasses in Alabama, United States - S0-2_050615r3r5 | ecosystem: Host-associated > Plants > Roots > Rhizosphere | place: USA: Alabama | collected... | reverse complement strand
CTCCCAGGCGTTGGAGTCCGACGAGTCCATCAGCTTCTTGGCGATGACGGCGCCCGCTGCAGCCAGAGCACCGACGAAGACGATCTTCTTGAACGCACCCATGTGGGGTCCCTTCTCCCGTTGGTCGTGCCCATCCGATCATGGCTGACCCGGCAGGTCTAGTCGCGGGGTGTCACACTAGTGGACCCCCTCCCGGACCCTGCCCGGGTCCGACCCCCGACGGAAGGTAGCCCTGTGCCCGAGCAGCTCGTCGCGACGCTGAGCACCACCTACGGCGACATCGCCCTCACCCTGTTCCCCGACCATGCGCCGACGACCGTCCGCAACTTCGTCGAGCTCGCCGAGGGCGCCCGCGAGTGGACCGATCCGCGTACCCGGAAAGCGTCGACGGCGAGGTTCTACGACGGCCTCACGTTCCATCGGGTGATCCCGAACTTCATGATCCAGGGTGGGTGCCCGCTCGGCACCGGGACGGGTGGCCCCGGGTACAGCTTCGCCGACGAGTTCCACCCCGAGCTGTCGTTCGACCGGCCCTACCTCCTGGCCATGGCCAACGCGGGCCCGAACACCAACGGCTCCCAGTTCTTCATCACCGTCGCGCCGACGATGTGGCTCACCCGCAAGCACACGATCTTCGGCGAGGTCGCGGACGCCGCGAGCCGGGCGGTCGTCGACACCATCGCCGCCGTCCCGACCGGCGCCATGGACAAGCCCGCGGAGCCGGTGGTGATCTCGTCGGTGTCGATCGACCGGGTGCAGTCCTGACCGACCAGCCTTCGCCGGCGTCCGGGGAGCCGGCGCCCCGCTGCTACCGGCACCCGAACAGGGAGACCCGCATCCGATGTGGCCGGTGCTCCCGCCCGATCTGCCCGGAGTGCATGGTCTCCGCGCCGGTCGGGTTCCACTGCCCGTCGTGCGTCGCGGAGGCAGCCGCGCGGGTTCCGCGCAGCCGTACCGCCCTCGGCGGCATGGCACGTGCGCAGCCCCGCCGGGCCACCCAGGTGATCATGGGCGCCAATGTCGTCGTCTACATCCTGACCCTGCTCACCGGTGACCGGCTGATCCTGGAGTACGGGATGTTCGGCGCCGCTGTGGCGTCCGGCGAGTGGTGGCGGCTGCTGACCGCGCCGTTCCTGCATGCCGGGCTCTGGCACGTGGGTCTGAACATGCTGGCGCTGTGGGTGCTCGGTGGCGTCGTCGAGCCGTTGCTGGGCCGCTGGCGGTTCGTCGGGGTCTACCTGGTGTCGGCCCTCGGCGGCACGGTGACGTCGTACGCCCTCACCGGTCCGGGTGTCATCTCGGTCGGGGCGTCCGGGGCCGTCTTCGGACTCCTGGGGGCCACTCTCGTGGTCCTGCGCCGACTGAACCGGGACGTGTCCGGTGTCGTCGTCCTGCTGGTGATCAACGTGGTTCTCGGGTTCGTGGTCCCCACCATCGACTGGCGTGCGCACCTCGGGGGTTTCGTCGCGGGAGGCCTCGTCACCCTCGCCATGGTGGCGGCCCCGCGGCGACTCGCCACGGCCGCGGCGTGGGGGGCGGTCGCCGCCGCGCTCGCCCTGATGGCAGCACTGGTCGGCTGGCGCACGGATGCGCTGCTGTCCATCCTCCCCTAGCCGACGAAGAAGTTGTCCACAGCCTCTGTCCACACTGGGGATGAATTACATGCGTGTGATCACAGCGGTGGACGACGGGTGTGGACACAACCGACCGACCGGTCGGCGCGTCTCACCTCCAGCGGGTGAAGACCAGGAAGCCGGCGACGATGAGGCCCATGCCCACCACGAGGTTCCAGTTACCGAGCGTGGCGACCCCGGGGATGTCGGCGCCGGCAACGTAGTAGACGACGATCCAGAGCAACCCGATGATCAGCAGCGCGGAGCCGGTGATCGGCACCCAGCGCCCGCTGGGCGCATCGGGTGCCGCGTCGGGGCGGGCGGGGCGTGGGGTCGGCGTGCGCTTCTTGCGGCGACGGGACTCGGGCACGCGTCTAGCCTAGATGTCTCGGAGAGGAGGAGCGGTGGCAGCAGCACGCGGCTGGCACGGAGGTGCCGTCCTCGTGCTCGGCGCGGCGGGCCTGCTCATGGCAGCCGGGATCACGCTGGCCGACACCTCCGCCGTGGACGCCTCCCGAGGCAGCGACCTGCCGGACCTCGTCGAGGCCGAGACGGCGCGCGTCAGCGAGCTCGAGGAGCAGTCGGCTGATCTCGTGGCCGAGATCGAGACCCTCGCCGCCGCCTCGGGCGACTCCAGCACCTCGACGCTGGAGCAGGAGGTGGCGACGGCGGCCAACCGTGCCGGGTTCAGCGCCGTGGAGGGGCCGGGGCTGACGGTGACCCTCAGCGACGCGCCCGTCCCGGACGACCTGACCGATCTGCCTGCGGGCACGACACCCGACGACTACGTGGTGCACCAGCAGGACGTCGAAGCGGTCGTGAACGCCCTGTGGGCCGGTGGCGCCGAGGCGATGCAGATCATGGACCGTCGCATCACCAGCGTCAGCGCGGTGCGGTGCGTCGGCAACGTCATCATCCTGGACGGGCAGGTCTACTCGCCTCCGTTCGAGATTGCCGCGATCGGGGACCCCACGCGACTGACGCTGGCCCTCGACTCGTCCGAGGGTGTTGACGTCTATCGTCAGTGGGCCGAGTTCATCGGCCTGGGCTACCAGGTCACCGAGCACGAGGAGGTCGCGCTGGCTGCCGCGACCGCACCGACGACGCTGTCCCACGCCGCACCGGTGGAGGAGGACGCATGAGCCCGGCGGGTGGCGCCTCCATCCTGGTGGTCGACAACTACGACAGCTTCGTGTTCAACCTCGTGCAGTACCTGGGACAGCTCGGGGCCAGGTGTGACGTGCGGCGCAACGACGAGCTGAGCCCGGCCGACGCGGAGGCCTACGACGGGGTTCTGCTCTCGCCGGGCCCCGGGACCCCGGAGGCCGCCGGCGTCTGTGTCGCCATGGTGGCGGAGATGGCGGGTCGAGTGCCGGTGTTCGGCGTCTGCCTGGGTCTGCAGGCGATCGCGGTGGCCTACGGTGCCGAGGTCACCCGCGCCCCCGAGCTCCTGCACGGCAAGACGAGCACCGTCACGCACGACGGCACCGGCGTCCTGCGAGGGGTTCGCGACCCCTTCGTGGCGACGCGCTACCACTCCTTGGCCGTGGACGAGTCGACGCTGCCCGCCGAGCTCGTCGTGACCGCCCACAGTGCGAGCGGTGTCGTCATGGCCGCTCGCCACCGTGACGTCGCTGTCGAGGGCGTGCAGTTCCACCCGGAGTCGGTGCTGACCGAGTCGGGCCACCTCATGCTGGCCAACTGGCTGGCGGTGTGCGGCGACGAGGACGCCCCGGCACGAGCGGCGGGGCTGGCACCGGTCGTCCGAGTGGGACGCGCGTCGCTGCCCCTGCCGCAGCCCGCCGGCTGACGCCGGCTCAGGGCGACGTCGTCGCGTCCGGCGCAGGTGTGGTCGGAGTCGTCGGGGCAGGCGTGGCCGGTGGCTCCGTGGGCACCGGGGCCGGCTCCACGGCCACGGTGATCGCCACCCGACTCCCGACGCTCACCTCGGTACCGGCCGCAGGCGCCTGGAACAGCACGGTGCCCGGGTCCTCCGCAGCGGACTCCTCGTCGTTGACCAGCACCTGGAAGCCGGCCTGGTTCAGGATCGCGGTGGCCTCCGCCTCAGGCAGTCCCTCCACGTTGGGCACCTCGATCGTCCCGCTCGACGCGACCAGCACGACCGACGACCCCACGTCGACCTCACTGCCCTCCGGCGGCTGCACCTCCAGGACGGTCCCCTCGGGGTCGTCGCTCGGCTCCTCGCGCACCTCGGAGATCTCCAGCCCCGCATCCGTGAGGAGGGGACGTGCATCCGCCACCGACAGCCCCACCACGTCCGGGACCAGCGTCGTGTCCCGACCGGTGGAGAGCACGAGGTCGACGCTCGACTCGGGGTCGACGAGCTCACCCGAGGTGGGTGTCTGCTCGACGACGGTGCCGGCCTCGGCCTCCGGGTCCGGCCGCTCGGTCGTCGAACCGACCCGCAGCCCACGCTCGTCCAGGGTGTTCTGCGCCTCGGTCAAGGTCTGGCCGAACACGTTGGGCACGCGTACCTGCTCCGCGCTGGGCTGGAACAGCGCCCAGCCCGCCAGACCAGCCAGCCCCAGCACGATGATGACACCCAGGGTGGTGAGGACGTAGCGCCGTGCGCTGGGCTTGCGTGGCTCGGGCTCCTGCTCGGTGACGCCCGGGACGAGAGCGGTTGCGGCGGCGTCCGCTCCGGGCGCAGGCGTGACGGCAGCCACCGGCATGCCGTCACGGGCACGCTCGACGTCGACCCTCATCTCCGCTGCGCTCTGGTAGCGCTGCAGACGGTCCTTCGCGAGCGCGGTCAGGACGACGGCGTCCATCGAGGGAGTCAACGAGGGGTTGAGCGCCGACGGGGGCACGGGCGTCTCCTTGACGTGCGCCATGGCCACCGACACGAGGGAGTCGCCGACGAACGGGGGACGTCCGGTGAGCAGCTCGTACAGCACGCACCCGGTGGCGTACAGGTCGCTGCGGGCGTCCGCGGTCTCGCCTCGCGCCTGCTCCGGGGAGAGGTACTGGGCCGTGCCCACCACCATGGAGGTCTGCGTCATGGTCTGGTGGGCGTCGCCCATCGCCCGGGCGATGCCGAAGTCCATGACCTTGACCTGACCGGTCTCGGTGACCATCACGTTGCCCGGCTTGATGTCGCGGTGCACGATCCCGGCCCGGTGGCTGTAGTCCAGCGCCCGCAGGATGTCTGCGGTGATCTCGAGCGATCGCTGTGTCGCGAGCCCGGCATCCTGGCGCAGGAGCTCGCGCAGGGTCTGCCCCTCGACGTACTCCATGATGATGTATGGGACGGAGACGCCGTTGATGTCGCTCTCACCGGTGTCGTACACCGCCACGATGTTGGGGTGGTTGAGTGAGGCCGACGACTGTGCCTCTCGCCGGAAGCGGGCCTGGAAGGTCTCGTCGGTGACGAGGTCGACCCGCAGGGCCTTGATGGCGACGGTGCGACCGAGTCGCAGGTCGCGACCTCGGTGGACCTCGGCCATCCCTCCCCGGCCGATGACCTCACCCATCTCGTACCGGCCGCTGAGCACCACCGGGCTGCCACTGGACGGCCGCAGGCTCGGTGCCTGGCGAGAGGGGGACGGTGGTGACGCGGGCGCCTGGGCCGTGGGCGCGTCCTCCGGCTGATCCAGGGTGTGCGGACCCGTCGACTCCAGGTCGTCGTCGGAGCGACGCGTGGGGTCCCGTGGCTCGTTGCCGGCTGGAGTGTCGGTCATGGCTGAGCTCCTTCCCTGAGGAGGACGGCTTGCATCACGGCGCGTGCCACCGGGGCTGCGAGACGACCGCCGGAGATGTCGGTCTCACCGCCGGCGTCCTCCACCACCACGGCGACGGCGACTTGTGGGCTCTCAGCAGGAGCGAAGGCGGTGAACCACGCGACGGGGGGTTGGTCGTCGCCGCGCTCGGCGGTGCCGGTCTTGCCGGCGACGCTGACACCGGGGATGGCCGCATTCGTGCCCGTACCGGTCTCGACCACCTCGACCATCATCGCGGTCAGCTCGCGGGCGGTCTGTCGGGACACCGCCTGCGACTGCTCGGTGGGCTCGGTGACACGCAGCGGCGCCAGGTCCGGGGCCAACGCCTCGGCGATGAGGTACGGCGCCATCAGGGTGCCGTCGTTGGCGATGGCCGCGGACACCATGGCCGTCTGCAAGGCGGTCGCTCGCACGTCGAACTGGCCGATCGCTGCCTGTGCCGTCTGCGCCGGATCGAGGTTGTCCGGGAACACGCTGGTGGCGGCGTTGTAGTCGCCGAGCGACGGGGAGTTGAAGCCGAAGGCCTCGGCCTGGGCGCGCAGGGCGTCGTCCCCGAGGGCGATGCCGATGGCGGCGAACGCGGTGTTGCACGAGATGCGCAGCGCGTCGGTGAGGGTGGTCTGGCCCTCGGGTCCGCACGCCCCACCGGACTGGTTGGTGAGCACCGAGCTGCTCTGCGGGAGCGGCAGCTCGGCAGGGCCGGGGACGACGCTGTCGGGCCGGTAGTCACCGGTCTGAAGGGCCGCTGCCGCCGTCACCAGCTTGAACACCGAGCCCGGGGGGTAGGTCCGCGCGATGGCGCGGTTCAGCGACGGCTCGGCCGGATCGGTCTCCAGCGCCGTCCACGCCGCCTCCTGGACCTCGGCATCCGGGTTGGCCAAGGGGTTCGGGTCGAAGCTGGGGCGTGACACCATCGCGAGGATGGCGCCGGTGCGCGGGTCGATCGCGACCGCAGCCCCGGCACGGCCGGCGAGCCCGTCGTAGGCGGCCTGCTGCGCCTCGGGCAGCAGGGTCAGCCGGACGCTGCCGCCTTCGGGGGGCCGACCGGCGACCAGGTCGATCAGTCGTCGTGCGAAGAGCGCGTCATCGGTGCCGGCCAGGATGTCGTTCGCGACCCGCTCGGTCGAGGAGCGGCCGTAGACCCAGGAGTAGAAGCCGGTGGCGTGGGCGTACAGCTCCGGCTCCGGGTAGCGGCGGCGGTACTCGAAGGTCCCTCCCGTCGGCCGTGACCGGGCGACGGCGGCATCATCGACGAGGATCGGGCCACGTTGGCGCGCGTACTCGTCGAGCAGCACCCTGCGGTTGTCGGGACGAGCGTTGAGCTCGTCTGCCCAGAAGGCCTGGACGAACGTGATGTTGGCCAGGAGCGCGGCAAACATCAGGAGCATCACGATGGACCAGCGACGGATCGCGGTGTTCACGACAGACGCACCGCCTGTGTCATCGCTTCGGCCAACGGAGCCGGTGGGGCCGGCGCAGGCCGCCGGCCGGCATCGCTGATGCGCAGGAGCAGCGCGACGACCACCCAGTTCAGCACCAGGGACGACCCGCCGAGGGACAGGAACGGCGTCGTGAGACCGGTGAGCGGGATGAGCTTGGTGACACCACCGATGACGACGAACACCTGCAGGCCGACCGTGGTGGCCAGACCGGTGGCCAGCAGCGTCCCGAAGGCGTCGCGGGCGCCGATGGCCGCACGGAGCCCGCGAGCCACGAGCACGCCGTACAGCAGCACCACCACCATCAGCCCGGCCAGGCCCAGCTCCTCGCCCAGCGCCGCGGTGATGAAGTCGGACTCGGCGAAGGGGATCAGGTCGGGGTTGCCGCGACCGAGCCCGGTTCCGATCAGCCCGCCGTAGGCGAGCCCGTAGAGGCTCTGGATGATCTGGTAGCTGGCGTCGGGGTCGCTGAAAGGCGACAGCCAACTGCTCACCCGCGCCTGGACGTGGTCGAAGAGAAGGTAGCTGACGTACCCCCCGAGGGCGGCGAGAAGGGCGCCGACGACGAGCCAGCCCACCCGCTCGGTCGCCACGAACAGCAGCACGACGAAGACGCCGAACAGCAGAACCGCGGCGCCGAGGTCGCGCTCGAGCACCAGAATCGCCAGCGCCAAGGCCCAGACCAGCAGGATCGGCCCCAGGTCACGTCCTCGGGGAAGATCGATGCCCAGCACCCGGCGACCGGCCAGCGCGAGGGCCTCGCGGTGTGTCACCAGGTAGGAGGCGAACGCGATCACCATGACGACCTTCGCCGCCTCGCCCGGCTGGAACGACTGCCCGAGCACCGACACCCAGATGCGTGCGCCGTTGATCTCCACACCCAGACCTGGCACGAGGGGGAGCAGCAGCAGGAGCACTCCGCCGAGGAAGGTCAGATACGTGTACCGGGCCAGCACCCGGTGGTCGCGCACCACCCAGAGCACCGTGGCCAGCAGCACGAGCCCGAGCAGGCTCCACGCGAGCTGACCGGTCGCCTCCGGCGTGGGCACCGGCACCTCGTTCAGTCGCGCCTGGGTCTCCGCCGCCACGTCGAGCCGGTTGATCATCGCCAGGCCGATGCCGTTGAGCGCCAGCCCGGTCGGGAGGAGCACCGGATCGGCGTGCGGCGCCTGCCAGCGGACGACCAGGTGCGCGGCGACGCCGATGCCGACGAACCCGATGCCGTAGGCCAGGAGCCTGCTGGGGGACTCGCCTGCCGTTCCCAGTCCCACGGCCGCGTAGGCAGCGACCGCGATCGCGCTGGCCAGCAGGACGAGCAGGAGCTCGGTCCAGCGGCCGGTGCGCTCGCGCGGGGTCGGAGGGCGGACGTCGGTCACGGCGTGCTCGCTCCGTCCACGTTGGAGCAGTCCAGGCCCGGGAAGCCACTGATCTGAGGCCCCGCGTTGTTCGCGCGGCACGCCTCTCGTCGCACCCGCTCGGCGATCTGCGTCGCGTCGGCGAGGTCGTCGGCCCGGATGCCGTCGGTGACCTCCTCCCGGTAGAAGTCGGGCAGGGCCTCCAGGGGCAGGTCCGGTACCTCGCTGACGACGGCGCTCCCGGGGATGCCCGGCACGCCCTGCCGGACCACCACCGCCTCTCCCTCGACCCCGACGTAGTACTGGTCGTCGTACCACGACGTGAGTGCGCGAAGCCCGACGACGAGAGCCCCCAGCACCACGACGGCGACCACAACCGCCGCTACCAGGCGTCCGCGGGAGAGGTGGCGTGGGGCGTAGCGAGCCTCCTCGTCCTCGTCGACGTCCTTGGCGTCACCGCTCGGCGGGCTCCCGTCGGGGAGGTCCTCGTCGGGCTCCTCGTCGTACCGCAGCGCGTCGGGATGGCCGGCACCGATCGCCGCAGCGCCGACGAGGTGCGCCTCCGTCGTGTCGTCGTCGTGCGGCTCGAGGCTCGTGGCCCGGACGTCCGCGACGACGCAGGTGATGTTGTCGGGGCCGCCGCCCTGGACGGCGAGCTCGACCAGGCGGTCGGCCGCGGACTGCGGGTCGGACTCGGTGCGCAGCACGTCCGCGATGACGCTGGACGGAACCACTCCGGACAGCCCGTCGCTGCACAGCATCACCCTGTCGCCGTCCTCGGCATCGACAGCCACGAGGTCCGGCGCGACGTCGTCGCCCCCGAGGGCCTGCAGCAGGAGGGACCGGGCAGGGTGGGTCTCGCGCTCGTCCTCGCTGATCCGTCCTTCGTCGATGAGTGCCTGCACATAGGTGTGGTCGCGGGTCAGCTGGGTGAGGGCACCGTCCCGCAGCCGGTAGGCGCGGGAGTCGCCGATGTGGGCGAGCGTGAACGTCTCCCCGGTCCACAGCATGGCGGTGACGGTGGTGCCCATGCCGCTTCGTCGAGGGTCGGCCTCGACGAGCTCCCGGATGCGTTGGTTCGCCCGTGTGATCGCCTCGGCGAGCGCCTCGTCGGTGTCGACGTCGGCTGGAGCGGGTCCCGGCCCGTCGAGTCCGGCAAGGGCCTCCACCGTGACCGCGCTGGCCACCTCCCCCGCCGCGTGGCCGCCCATCCCGTCGGCGACCACGAGCAGACGAGGACCCGCGTAGCCGGAGTCCTCGTTGCCCGCGCGCACGAGGCCGACGTGGGACTGCGCGACCGACCTGACGGTGAGGGGCATGGCGGGTCCGGCTACTTCCGCAGCTCGAGCACGGTGCGCCCGACACGGATCGTGGACTTGGCGCCGACGGGTGTCGGACGAGAGATGCGCGCTCCGGCGACATACGTACCGTTGGTCGAACCGAGGTCCTCGACGTACCACTGACCGTTGTGCGGTACGAAGCGGGCGTGTCGGGTCGAGACGTACTCGTCGGACAGGTCCAGGTCGTTCGTGCCTCCGCGGCCCAGGGTGACCGCCCCGGACAAGCTGGCCTGCTGGCCGCTGTCGGCCCCTTCGATGACCACGACCTTCGTCGGAGCGCCACGGTGGAGCTTGACCGGCTTGACCGGCTGCTTGGCGGCCTGGCTCGGCGCCGCCTGGCTCTGCGCGGCCGGCTGCTGCGGACGGGGACGGACGCCGAAGAGGTCGGCGCGGATCGCCGAGGCGATCGCGAACGCGAACACCCACAGCAGGGCCAGGAAGCCCAGCTGGATGATGGTCAGGGTCAGCTCGGACATCGCGTCACCGTCCGTCGGCTCGCGGATCGGTGCGGTGCACGGTGATCGTGGTGGAACCGAGCACCACCTGCGAGCCTTCGCGCACCGGGGCGTGGGCGACGGCGTTGCCGTCCACCACCGTGCCGTTCGTCGAGTGCAGGTCGACCACCACGACGTCCGCGTCGCGGCCCTCGCCGAGCACTCTGAACTCGACGTGCTGACGGCTCACGCTCGGGTCGTCGATGCGTACGTCACAGTCCGTCCCCCGACCCACCACGATGCCTGCGGCCCGCACCGGCACCACCTGACCGTGCACCTCGAGGTACGCGGGCGCGTCCAGGACGCGGGGCGCGTCCGCGGCACCGGTCGACACGTCGGCCACCACCTGGGAGGAGACCTTGAACTGGCCGGTGCGCAGCGCGTCGTCGCGCTCGAGGCGGACCGAGACGGCGCCGGGCAGCGAGTAGCGCTGAAGATCGGCGTGCTCGGTGACGAGCGTGGTCAGCTCGTCGACGAGACTGCCCGCGTACGGCGTCAGCCTGTCGTGGTCGCGCCCGGAGAGGCGCACCGTGAAGGAGTTGGGTGCCAACGAGCGGTCGCGGCTGACCACCTGGGCGTTGTTGTCGAGCTCGCGCTGAAGGGCCGAGCTGATCTCGACCGGCTGGACGTCGGACCGGAAGGTGCGGGCGAAGATGCCGCTGACCCACGACTCCAGGCGCTGCTCGATGCGTTGCAGCCTGCCCACGCTCACCTCCTGCCCGGTCGCTCCCGGTCTCGGGATGCGCCCGCGGTCGCCCCTCGGCCGTCCGGTCGCCCTGATGATCGTATCGGCGCCCGGCCATGGGGCCTCGTTCGCACGCCGGATTCGCCTGCCCAGTCGTGATAATCTGGGCGTTCTCGCGCGGGTGGCGGAATAGGCAGACGCGCACGGTTCAGGTCCGTGTGTCCGCAAGGACGTGGGGGTTCAACTCCCCCCTCGCGCACCACAAGAACCAGGCCCCTGGCTCTACCGTGGGGGCGTGGACGAGAGACCTTTCGTCGCCGACTCCGCGGGGATCACCCTGCAGGGCACTGTTCGGTCGCCGGACTCGCCGCGCGGCGTCGCGGTACTGGTGTCGGGCTCCGGGCCGATCGATCGCAACTCCGACCACCGGCGGCTGCCGCTGGGGGTCATGCGGCTCGTGGCCGAGGCACTGACCGATGGCGGGTGGGCGTCGGTCAGGTACGACAAGCGCGGGGTCGGCGCGAGCACGGGCGACTACTGGACGGCCGGCCTCTACGACAACATCGCCGACGCACGAGCG
>Ga0316576_10002081_pt1 | contig 11247 bp, 10 predicted proteins | sample S0NA_FD_203075 | JGI IMG/M metagenome (GOLD analysis project Ga0316576, IMG submission 203075) | Rhizosphere microbial communities from salt marsh grasses in Alabama, United States - S0-2_050615r3r5 | ecosystem: Host-associated > Plants > Roots > Rhizosphere | place: USA: Alabama | collected... | reverse complement strand
GCCCCGGTCGATGTACTGCTCGAGCGCATCGCCCGGCGTGGCATCGACTACGAAAAGTTGATCGAGCGCCGCTATCTCGAACGGTTGGTCGATGCCTATACCCGCTTTTTTCATGAATATGAAGGCGCGCCGGTTCTGATCGTCAATGCCGCCGAGATAGATCTCGTCGCCAGTGAGTCCGACTACGCCGGGCTGCTGGCCGAGATCGCACGGCCGCGTCGTGGGCGTCACTACTTCAACCCGATGAAGAGCCTGATTTAGTCTCGCCTGGAGCGGGGGCGCCGGATCGTGAACAGCCGTGCTTCGCGGGCGCCAGACACCTCGTCGCGCAAGGGGGCAGGAATCGAACGCGCCGGTGGCCGGCACGGCCGGATCGGCCTGCGGTCCGTTGCCTTCGCGTCAGAACATGATCGTCGCGGGGTTTGATGTTTCCGGGCGGCTCAGTCATTCTTAGCGCTTCGCCACGAGCGTCCGTATGTATACACAACTCCAACAACGCGATGCCTCGCGACCGCCGGTGAATGTCGCGACGCTGCAACGGATGAAGGCGGCCGGAGAGAAGATCTCCAGCCTGACCTGCTATGACGCCAGCTATGCCGTTCTCGTTGATGAGGCCGGCATCGATCTCGTGCTGGTCGGTGATTCGCTGGGAATGGTGATCCAGGGACATGACACGACCGTGCCGGTGACGCTCGATGACGTCATCTATCATTCCCGCGCCGTATCGAAGGGGCTTTACCGGCCCTTCCTGATGACCGACATGCCGTTCATGACTTACACCTCCAAGGAACAGGCGCTGCAGAACGCAGTGCGCCTGATGCAGGAGGGCGGTGCGAAAATGGTCAAGCTCGAAGGCGGGGCGGGACAGGTCGACATCGTAGAGTTCCTGGCCAGGCACGACATCGCCGTCTGCGCGCATCTCGGCCTCAAACCTCAGTCGGTGCACAAGACCGGCGGCTTCCGGGTGCAGGGTCGGGAGGATGCCGCGGCCCGGCAGATGAAAAGCGATGCCAGGGCTCTGCAGGACGCCGGCGCGGATGTCGTGCTGCTCGAGTGTATTCCGTCCGCACTTGGCGCGGAGATCACCAGTGAGCTGCACGTTCCCGTGATCGGTATCGGCGCAGGGCCCGACACCGACGGGCAGATTCTTGTACTTTACGACATTCTCGACATCACGCCGGGGCGCAAGCCGCGTTTTGTGCAGAACTTCATGAAAGGGCATGACAGCCCGCGGGCCGCCCTGGCGAGCTTCGACAAGGCCGTCAAATCGCGCAGCTATCCGGCACCGGAACACTGCTTCTAGAACGAGAGACGACGGGATCCCCGGGGGCACTGCATGCAGACTGTCACGCGCATCGCGGATATGCGGGCCATCGTTCGCGAATGGCGTCTTGCACGGGAGAGCATCGCTTTCGTGCCGACCATGGGCAACCTGCATCCCGGGCATGCGAGCCTGATCGGAGCGGCACATCTGCACGGGCGCCGTGTCGTCGCCAGTGTGTTCGTCAATCCGCTGCAGTTTGGCCCGAACGAGGACTACAAGACCTACCCGCGCACGCCCGAGGCGGATGCGGAGCTGCTGACCGCGCAGGGTGTGGACGTGCTGTTCCTGCCGGAACCGGAGGAGATGTATCCGACCGGGCTTGCCGCGAGCACCGTTGTCGATGTGCCGGAGATAACCGGCATTCTTTGCGGCGCGTTCCGCCCGGGACATTTCGAGGGCGTGGCAACGGTAGTCATCAAGTTGCTGAACCTGGTACAGCCGGATGTCGCCATTTTTGGGGAGAAGGATTACCAGCAACTGATGGTCATCATGCGCTCGGTCGAAGACCTTTGCCTGCCGGTGAAGATCGTCGGTGCACCGACGGTCCGTGCCGAGGACGGGCTTGCGCTCAGTTCGCGCAATCGTTACCTGAACAAGCAGGAGCGGGCGATTGCTCCGGAGCTCTACCACGCACTCGACGAGGCACGGCGTCGGCTGGAGACCGGGGAAACAGACGTCGCCGCAATTGAGCGTGATGGCTTGGCAAGACTCGAAAAGGCCGGGTTCAGGCCGGACTATTTCGAAGTGCGCATGGCGTGGACACTCGACAAGCCTTCCGGCGAGAACGTCGACGTCGTCGTGCTCTCGGCCGCACGATTGAGCCGCGCCCGGCTCATCGACAACCTGCAGTGCCGGGCGCCGGGGCCGCTCTGAGCCGGGTCAGCGCCCAGGCGACGTGCTCGCGCACGATCTCGCTTGGATGGTCCTGCCGCGAGCACAGCGCGGCCTCTGTCTCATCCGCCGGCGGCCCGTTGCCCATCGCCACCGCGATATTGCGCAGCCAGCGCACGTAGCCGATGCGACGGATCGCGCTCCCCGCGAGCCGATCCAGGAAATCGGTCTCTGACCACCGGAACAAATCGATGAGACGGGCTGCATCGAGTTCATGGCGCGGCGCGAAATCGATTTCCTTCGTTCTTTTTGCATAGCGGTTCCAGGGGCAGACCAGCTGGCAGTCGTCGCAGCCATAGATTCGATTGCCAATGGCCTTGCGAAAGACCTCGGGTATCGATCCGTCAAGTTCGATCGTCAGGTAGGAGATGCAGCGGCGCGCATCGAGTACATACGGCGCGATAATCGCCCCGGTGGGGCAGACGTCGATGCAGGCAGTGCAGCTGCCACAATGACTTGCAAGCGGGGAGTCTACGGGCAGCGGCAGGTCTGTGAAGATCTCTCCGAGAAAGAACCAGGACCCGTCGTGGCGGTCAAGCAGGTTGGTGTGCTTGCCAATCCAGCCAAGGCCAGCGTCGCGCGCGAGCGCCTTTTCCAACACGGGCGCGCTGTCCGTGAAGGCGCGGTAGCCCTCTGTCCCGACCTCCGCCGCGATCTTCGCGGCCAGTTTCGCCAACCGGCCACGCACGAGTTTGTGATAGTCACGCCCCAGCGCGTAGCGGGACACGAAAGCGAGTGTAGAGTCTTCGAGCACGTCTTCGGGTCTTGCGCCGCCAGGGAGATAGTCGATGCGGGTGCTGATGACGCGCAGCGTCCCGGGCACGAGTTCGGAGGGCCGGGCGCGCCGCATGCCGTGTCGGCTCATGTACTCCATCTCGCCCTGGTAACCGTTGTCCAGCCAACCTCGCAGGTGGTTCTCATCATCCCGCAGGTCCACCGCGCAGATTCCGGTCTTCTGGAATCCCAGGTCCCGGCTCCACGCCTTGATGCGGGCGGCGAGTGCGCTGTAGTCCATGGCTAAGTTGAATCCGTTGGCCCGACGGTCGGCCGGTGTGCGCAAGTATAATGCGGGGCATGAGCACGGGATCCGGTTCACTGTACGCGGCGCAACAAGTGCGCGAGCTCGATCGGCGCGCGATCGAAGTCTTCGGGATACCCGGTTATGAACTGATGACACGCGCCGGTCACGCGACACTCAACGCACTGCGGGCAACCTGGCCATCGGCGCGCTCGCTGTGCGTCCTCTGCGGGCCCGGCAACAATGGCGGTGACGGCTACGTCGTTGCGCGCGTCGCGCGCGCACAGGGACTGCGCGTGAACGTCGTCGCAATCATCGACCCGGGTACGCTCAAAGGGGATGCACGCAAGGCATTCGAAGACTTCACCGCGGCGGGCGGACGGTGGCAGCGATTCACGCCCGAAGCGCTCGACGCCGACGTGCTGGTCGACGCGATGTTCGGCACGGGTCTCGCGCGCGAGGTGGAAGGTGAACCGGCGGCGATAATCGGGGCTGTCAACACCGCGAGGCGTCCCGTCGTCGCGGTCGATATTCCGTCCGGGCTCGAGGCCGATACCGGGCGGGTGCTTGGCGTCGCGGTGCGGGCGAACCTCACCGTCACGTTCATTGGGCGCAAGCTCGGCTTTTACCTCGGGGAAGGCCCCGAACAGGCCGGTCGATGTGTGTTCGATCCGCTGGGCGTACCCGCCGCAACCTATGACGGCGTGATGGCCCGTGCCGAATTGATCGACGAGGGCGTGGCGGCGGCGGCACTGCCGAGGCGTCCGCGCGCAGCTCACAAGGGCCTGAACGGTCATGTGCTGGTGATCGGAGGTGGACCGGGCATGCCGGGGGCCGCGCGCCTGGCCGGCGAGGCCGCGCTGCGTGCCGGTGCCGGGTTAGTCACCGTTGCGACGCATCCGTCGAGCACCGGTGCGATCGCGGCTCGTCCGGAACTGATGTGTGTTGCGGTTGAAGACCCGGGTGAGCTCGAAGCGGTCCTCGAACGGGCAACCGTGCTGGCGCTGGGTCCCGGGCTCGGTCGGTCCCAGTGGGCGCGGGGCCTGTGGGCGGCAGCGCTTGCGCGGGATCTTCCGAAAGTCGTTGATGCCGACGCGCTGAACCTGCTGGCGGCAACGCCCCGATGTGACGACAGCTGGGTCCTCACGCCCCATCCGGGCGAAGCCGCGCGGCTATTGGGGATGCCGGTTCATGAGGTGCAGAGCGATCGCCTGTCGGCGGTGACCGAGCTGCAAAAACGCTATCGCGGCACGGTCGTGTTGAAGGGGGCGGGCTCGCTGATCCGGTCCGCGCAGGGCCTGCCTGGGGTATGTGGCCGGGGCAATCCGGGCATGGCGGTAGCCGGCATGGGGGATGTACTGACCGGACTGATCGCCGGCATCGCCGCTCAATGCGGTGATGCTGCGCTTGCAGCGCGAGCCGGGGTCTTCGTGCATGCGCAGGCCGGTGACCTCGCCGCGCAGCATGGCGAGCGGGGCATGCTGGCCAGCGACTTGCTCGGACAGTTGCGCGCCTGCGTCAATCCGGCGTGAGCGTCTTCGCTGCTGATGCCGTGGCGATGCGTGCAGTGGGTTCGGCGCTTGCGGCGGCGCTCGACGAATTTGCTGCAGACCGGCCTCTATTGATTGGTTTGACCGGAGAACTTGGCGCTGGCAAGACGACGCTGGTGGCCGGCCTGCTCGAATCGCTGGGATTTCCAGGGCCGGTCAGCAGCCCGACCTATACCCTGATTGAGCCGTACCGTCTCGCCGGTCGGAATTTCTACCACTGCGATCTCTACAGGCTGGTCGACCCAACGCAGATTGAGGATCTGGGCCTGCGCGACCTGGCCGTGCCGGGGGCGGTGATGTTGATCGAATGGCCGGAAAAGGGCGGCGATCGTCTCGGCAAGCTGGACATGACCTTGGCAATAGGCTACCGGGGCGACGGACGCTCCATCGATGTGACGCCGGGGTCGCCCGCGGGCGCGGATTTGCGGGATCGCTTTCTAGATAACAGCTGACAAGTCAGCCGTATCCTCATAATTCTATTGGATTATCCTTTCCTGTCACGCTACATTACGCGCCATGCGTGCGTGGCGTCTCCGAATAATTTCCTGCCTGGTGCTGCTGGCGGTGTTTGCCGCACCGGCCCGAGCCACCACGAACGTCGCTGACGTCCGCCTCTGGTCGGGTCCCGACGGCACGCGCGTGGTGCTCGATCTGTCGGCCCCCCCACGCTACAAGGTCTTTTCGCTGCGGAACCCGGATCGCGTCGTCATTGACCTGGCCGATGCGAAGATGACGATGCGTGGCCTGTTGCCCGCCGGGCAGGGACCGGTGTATTCCATTCGCACCGGTCCACAGGCCGGCGGAGGACTGCGAGTGGTTCTCGACGTGAAGTCGCCACTGCAGCCAAAGAGCTTTGCGGTCGAGCCCGATGGCGGTGCGGGGCACCGCCTGGTCATCGATCTGCCGCCAACCTCGGGTCGTCCGGTCGCGCCCAGCGGTAACGCGGCGCTGACAACGGCCGCGGTCAGCGCAAAGAATGGCGCACTCCCCGCCGGTTCGCCCGCCAGCCCCGTCAAGTCGGTGGCCCTCGCGGCGAAAGGCCGTGACCTCGTGATTGCCGTCGACGCGGGTCACGGGGGCAAGGACCCGGGCGCTATCGGCCGCAGTGGCACCCAGGAGAAGAAGGTGACACTGGCTATTGCGCGGCGCCTGGCCGCCGAGATCAATGCCGAGAACGGGATGCGCGCGGTTCTGGTGCGCGATGGCGATTACTTCATTTCCCTGCGTGGCCGCATCGCGAAGGCGCGCAAGAACGGCGCCGACATGTTCGTATCGATTCACGCAGATTCCGTCGGCGACCGGCGGGTGAGTGGTTCGTCCGTCTACGTTCTGTCCCTGCGCGGCGCGAGCGACGAGGCCTCGCGATGGCTGGCCCAGCGTGAGAATGCGGCAGACCTGATGGGTGGTGTTTCGCTGGATGATAAGAACGACGTACTGGCCTCGGTCCTGATGGACGTGACGCAGAAAGAGTCAGTCAGTGACAGCGTCGAGGCGGCGGACAATGTGCTCAATTCATTGCAGCGTGTGGGCCGGGTTCATGGCAAGACGGTCCGTCATGCCGGGTTCGTCGTGCTGAAGTCACCGGATATTCCTTCGATGCTCGTCGAGACCGCGTTTATTTCGAACAGCACCGACGAGAACCGCCTGCGCGACCCGTCTCAGCAGAAGCGCATCGCGCAAGCGATTCATAAGGGTGTTCGCAGCTATTTCTACGACAACCCGCCGCCGGGCACCAAGCTCGCCGCACTGGTCGCCGCGAATCGAGGCGGCGGCGGCGGGGCCACGCAGACGCTCGCGGGCCGCTGAGCGTCGATAAAATCCGCACCGGCGCCGATGCGCCCGTATCATCGATGATTGGGCCCCGGCGTCCTAAAATCATCGACGGATCAAAGTGCCTCGAGTTCCTCCCGTGATACGCATCCTTTCCGAGCAGCTCATTCACCAGATCGCAGCGGGCGAGGTAGTCGAGCGACCGGCCTCCGTAATCAAGGAGCTGCTGGAAAACAGCCTCGATGCGGGTGCGAGCTCAATCGAGGTCGACATCGAGGGCGGCGGCGCGGCACTTTGCCGGGTGCGCGACGACGGTTCGGGCATCGCGGCCGGCGAACTCGTGCTCGCGCTGTCACGGCACGCGACCAGCAAGATTGCCGGAATTGATGATCTCGAAGCCGTGCGCACGCTAGGCTTTCGCGGCGAGGCATTGCCAAGCATCGCGTCGGTGGCGCGTGTCCAGCTCACCTCCCGGACGGCGGACGCCCCGGTTGCGCACAGCGTCTCGGCCGAAAATGGCAGGATCAACGGCCCCGTCCCGCACCCGCATCCGCCGGGCACGACGGTCGAAGTACGGGACCTGTTTTTCAATGTTCCGGCGCGCAGGAAGTTCCTGCGAACGCAACGCACCGAGCTGAAACAGATCCAGCGTCTCGTCGAGCGGCTGGCCCTGTCGAGGTTCGACGTCGGTATTCGACTGTCTTCGGCTCGGAACACGCTGGCCGACTACCCGCCCGCGCATGGCGCCGCGGCCGAGGACGCGCGTGTCGCGGCGGTGCTCGGCGAGGACTTCATCGGGCATGCGCTGAAGCTCGATCACGCGGGGGCCGGGATGCGTCTGCGCGGCTGGTTCTGCATGCCGACCTATGCCCGGGGACAGGCTGATCAGCAGCACTTCTTTCTCAATGGCAGGCCTCTGCGCGACAAACTCGTCGCCAGCGCCGTGCGGCTGGCCTATCGCGACGTACTGTTTCACGGGCGCCATCCGGCCTACGCGCTTTATCTGGAGATGGATCCGGCGCGAGTTGACGTCAACGCCCATCCACAGAAACTCGAGGTGCGTTTCCGGGATCCTGGCCTGGTGCACGACTTCCTGTTTCGTACGTTGGAGCGCGCCCTCGCCGAGACTCGCCCGGCCGGCGAGGGTGCCAGTGCGATGCCCGCGACGAGCTTTGCGCGCTTTGGTGATGGCCGCGAGGGACGCTCTGTGTCCTCACTGGACCTCTACGGCAGCCTGGGCCCGGCAGTTCGCGATGAGCCCATGCGGGCCGATGCCGGCGAGCGCCTTGGGCCGGCAATCGCGGCAATACCCGATGACGCAGACCGCGAGCACCCGCTCGGCTACGCGATCGCGCAATTGCACGGTGTCTACATCCTCGCTCAGGCGCGCGGTGGCCTGGTGCTGGTTGACATGCATGCGGCGCACGAGCGGACGGTGTATGAGCGGCTGAAAGCCGACTTCAATGCACAACGGGTCGCGGTGCAGACGCTGCTGGTGCCGGTCGCGGTCAGTGTTTCCGTGGCCGAGGCGGACGCGGCCGAGTCGCAGGCCCAGCTGCTGGGTGACCTTGGCGTTGACGTCTCGCGTAGCGGCCCGACCCAGTTGCTGGTGCGCTCGGTCCCGGCGCTGTTGTCCTCGGCAGATCCGGCCGCGCTGATGCGGGAGATGCTCGGCGGTCCCGGCGATCGAGGCGGCGGCGCCGGTCGCGCGCTCGAGCGTGCGCTCGGTACGATGGCCTGCCACCAGGCGGTCCGCGCCAATCGTCAATTGACGATCCTCGAGATGAACGCGCTGCTCCGCGAGATGGAGCAGACGCTGCGCAGCGACCAGTGCGTGCACGGACGCCCAACCTGGTCCTTCGTTGGCATGGACGAACTCGATCGGCTGTTCCTGCGCGGGCAATGAGCGCGACGAACGAGCCGGCCGCCGACGCGGTCCTGTTAATGGGGCCAACCTGCACCGGAAAGACAGGTCTCGCGCTGGCGCTGGCACGTGAGTTCCCGGTGGAGATTATTAGTGTGGATTCGGCGCTGGTGTATCGGGGCATGGACATCGGCACCTCCAAGCCGTCGGCCGCAGAGCGTGGCTGCACGCCGCATCACCTCATCGATATCTGCGACCCGGCGGAGCGCTACTCTGCCGGGCGCTTCCTGCGCGATGCCACGAGGCTGATCGGCGAGATCCGTGATCGAGGCCGCGTTCCGTTGCTGGTCGGTGGCACGATGCTCTACTTTCGTGCGCTTACACGGGGGCTTGCGCCGCTGCCTGAGGCGAATGCGGCCGTGCGGGCACAAATCGATCGGCGTGCCGGCAAGCTCGGATGGGCCCGATTGCACGCGGAGCTGGCGCTCGTTGATCCCGAGGCGGCCAAGCGGATCCGCCCTGGTGACGGCCAGCGCATACAGCGCGCACTGGAGGTGCTGGAACTGACGGGGCAGAGTGTATCCGCTCTGCAGAAACTCGCCGTGCCAGCGCCGTTTGCGCTCGTTTCATTTGCTCTGATGCCATTTGATCGCGGCGCGTTGTACGCCCGCATCGATGCGCGGTTCGAGGAAATGATGGCGGCCGGTTTCCTCGCCGAGGTGCGCCGGCTCCACCAGCGCGCGGATCTGCGGCCGGAATTGCCGAGCCTGCGGGCCGTTGGCTATCGCCAGCTGTGGGAGCATGTCCGCGGGCGCTGCGAGCTGGCTCCGGCGGTCGCGGCCGGGCAGCGGGCCACCCGGAACCTTGCCAAGCGGCAGCTCACCTGGCTGCGGGCCGACCCGGATGCGCTCTGGATCAGAAGCCTTGAAGATCGAGAACTGGGGCCCATAAAAAGGGTACTCGACAAAGCGCTTTCGCGTCGGAGGAGCGCTAAGCTGTGCTAGCATTGAGCGTTCCTGCCTCGCCGACTGGTTGTGGATGGCTGAGTGTGTCCACGACGATGGCGCGGCAGGTTCGATGCGGAAAAATCAGAACACGGAGACGCAACCATGGCCAAGGGCCAATCCCTGCAGGATCCTTTCCTCAACGCGCTGCGCAAGGAGCGCGTCCCGGTATCGATTTACCTCGTAAACGGCATCAAGTTGCAGGGACAGATCGATTCGTTCGACCAGTTTGTCGTGCTGCTTCGCAACAGCGTGAACCAGATGGTCTACAAGCACGCAATTTCCACGGTTGTGCCTGCCCGCAACGTCCGGCTGCCGATGGGCGACGACGAGGATGCGTCTGTCGAGGAACCCCCGGCGAGCTGAGCAGGCTGACCGGAGGAAGGTAAGAACTCTTTGTTCGAAAGGCCCGGTAGCGGAGAGCGAGCGATTCTCGTTTGCATTGGGCTCGGCCATGCGCCGGAGCCGGATCATGTCGAGGAGTTCGAGGCCCTGGCTCGCTCGGCTGGCGCCGACGTGCTTCACGTAATCACCGGTACGAGAAAGGCCGCAGCGCCGAGATTTTTTCTCGGCAGCGGCAAAGTCCAGGAGCTTCACGACCTCGTCAAGTCAGCCGGCGCGGATCTGGTGCTGGTTGATCATGCCCTGAGTCCGAGCCAGGAGCGCAATCTCGAGCGCGCGCTCGAATGCCGCGTGCTGGACCGAAGCGGGCTGATCCTCGACATCTTTTCGCAGCGCGCAAGAAGTTTCGAGGGCAAGCTGCAGGTGGAACTCGCCCAGTTGCAGCACATTGCCACGCGACTCGTTCGCGGATGGACGCACCTTGAGCGGCAGAAGGGTGGTATCGGCCTGCGCGGACCGGGTGAAACGCAGCTCGAGACCGACCGGCGACTGCTGGGGCGGCGGATAAAGACGCTCAACGACAGGCTCGACAGGGTGCTGATCCAGCGTGAGACGACCCGACGCGAACGCCAACGCAGCCGTACGCCGACGGTTGCGCTGGTCGGCTACACGAACGCGGGCAAGTCAACGTTGTTCAATCGACTGACCTCGGCCGATGCCTATGCGGCCGACCAGTTATTCGCGACGCTGGACCCGACCGTGCGCAGGCTCGCGCTCGCCCCGGGCCTGGAAATTGCGCTGGCTGATACAGTCGGGTTCGTCCGCGATCTGCCGCACGAACTGGTCGCTGCTTTCCGGTCGACGCTGCAGGAGGCGGCCGATGCGGATCTTCTCGTGCACGTCATCGATGCCTCGGACCCGGAGCGTTCGGAACGAATCCGGCAGGTAAACGCCGTACTCGAATCGATCGGCGCAGCGGATCTTCCGCAGATTGCGGTTTACAACAAAATCGATCGCACGGGCGAGAGTCCACATCAGGAACCTGGCGAGGCCGGTCGAGTCGATCGCGTGTGGCTGTCGGCGCAGACCGGGGCAGGTATTACCTCCCTGCTCGAGGCGCTGCATGCGCATCTCGGAGAGGATCTCTGCCACTGCGTGCTGCGCGTTCCGCCGAGTGCAGGCCGTGCGCGGGCCCGTTTGTTCCAGGCTGGCGCGGTAATGAGTGAGCAGGAGCTCGACGACGGTGCCTGGAATCTCGAGGTGAGCCTGCGCCGCCATGACCTTGAACGAATCTGCCGCGAGGATGGCGTCGAACTACCTGAGGCAATCGCGCCTTGTGCGCTGGAGGAGCCGTTCCTACAATCCATTCGATCCAATGTGGCGGGAGCGGCCTGATGAGCGAAGCGACGCTCAGCCCGGCACCCTGCGCCGCGAACACCGAATTCAAACCCAACTTATCCGGAGCGACTGATCATATGGCTTGG
>Ga0316576_10002080_pt1 | contig 11249 bp, 12 predicted proteins | sample S0NA_FD_203075 | JGI IMG/M metagenome (GOLD analysis project Ga0316576, IMG submission 203075) | Rhizosphere microbial communities from salt marsh grasses in Alabama, United States - S0-2_050615r3r5 | ecosystem: Host-associated > Plants > Roots > Rhizosphere | place: USA: Alabama | collected... | reverse complement strand
TTTGGAGCTCGCCGACCAGAAGAATGCTTCAACAACTAGTTGACAACATAAACTAGTTGGCCTATGTTCTATCCAGATGGAGCGCAGCCGCCCCACTGGGGGACAACGCAATGAGGGGAGATGTCATGAATCCAACCCGACAAACCACATCGGCACCGGTTGCCGCCCCCGAGCGCCTGCACGCCCTCGACGCCGTGCGGGCCGGGGCGCTCCTGCTGGGCCTGGTCCTCCACGCCACCATGCCGTTCCTGCCGGGGCAGCAGGTCTGGATGGTGCGCGACGAGCCGAGCACCACTCTCGGGGTGCTCTTCGCCGTTCCCCACATCTTCCGCATGCCCCTGTTCTTCGTGATCGCCGGGTTCTTCGCGCGTCTGTCGCTTCATCGCCGGGGCCTTCGCGGCTTCGTGGGCGACCGGCTGAAGCGGATCGCCGTTCCCCTGGTGGCGTTCTGGCCCGTCCTGTTCGCCTCCATCGCCGCGGTCTTCGTCTGGGGCGTGACACGCCAGTGGGGCCCGCAGGCCGCCGAGGCGATTCCGCAGCCGGAGGGCTCGTTCCTGGAGACCTTCCCGCTCACCCACCTGTGGTTCCTCTACGTCCTGCTCCTGTTCTACGGAGCGGCCCTGGCCGCCCGCGGCCTCCTCGCCCCGATCGATCGGCGACTCCACCTGCGCCCCGGCGTCGACCGGGCGACGAAGGCCCTGTTGCGAAGCGGGCTCGCGCCTCTCGTCCTGGCCGTGCCCACCGCCGTCGCTCTCTTCCTGCGGCAGGACTGGCTGATGTGGCTCGGCGTCCCCTCGCCGGACCACGGATTCCTCCCCAATGCCCCGGCCCTGGCCGCCTTTGGCGTGGCCTTCGCGTTCGGCTGGCTCCTCCACCGCCAGAAGGAGGAGCTCCGCGTCCTCGAGCGCCGCTGGCTCCCCCACCTCGTGGCCGCCGTCGGCCTGACCGTGGCGTACCTGGGGATCGTGGGCGTCACGGTCACCCTCGATCCCTCGGCCCAGCCCGCAGCGCAGGACCCGATCACCAGGCTGGCCCTCGCCCTCTGCTACCCCTTGGCCACGTGGACCTGGACCTTCGGACTCGTGGGGCTGGCGATGCGTTTCCTGTCGGGCCCGAGGCCGGCCGTCCGCTACGTCGCCGATTCCTCGTACTGGGTGTACCTCGTCCACCTTCCCATCCTCATGGTGGCCCAGGTGCTCCTCTTTCCCCTGGACCTGCCGGCACTCGCCAAGTACGCGTTGGCGCTCGTCACGACCCTCCCGATCATGGTCCTCAGCTATCATCTGCTGGTCCGCTACTCGTACCTCGGCTCACTCCTGAACGGCCGGCGACACGTGCGGCCCGGCCGCCGGGGCCGGGGGGAGAGGACGCTCGCCGCGGAGGCCCGGTGACGAAGGAGCACAGATCATGAACGAGACACAGCGAGCGCACGCCGATCTCGCCTTCATGAAGGCGCTGGTGGAGGAAGGGGGGCGCTCGCAGATGACCGGCGGCGCCCTCTTCCTCACCGCCGGACTGCTCTACGGCCTCCAGTGCCTGGTGCACTGGACCCAGGTCGTGGGGATCACCCGCTTCTCCGACTCCTTCATGCTGGCCTTCGTCGTCGGCATCTCGCTGACGTTCGTCGTCGTCCTGGGGGTGGTGATCTGGCGCGACCGGAAGACCGCCCAGAGGGCCGTCGGCACCCGCGCCCTGAACGCCGCGTTCGGCGGCGCGGGCGTCGCCAATCTCGTTCTCTGCGCCGCCTTCGGCCTCGTGGCCTCGCGCGAGCGCAGCATGACGATCTGGCTTCTCTACCCCGTGACCATCGCCGTCGTGCAGGGCTTCGCGTGGTACGTGGCCTTCATGATGCGCAAGCGCCCCTGGCTGGCGCTGGTCTCGGGGGGGTGGTTCGCCACCGCGCTGGGGCTCGGCCTCGCGATCGGCAACGACGCCGGGTACCTCCTGCTGCTGGCCGTGGCCCTGGTGTTGCTCATGGCGATTCCGGGCGCGGCGATGATGCGCCTCGCCAAGACATCCGGGTGACCGACCCACCAATGGCCCCGTTCGACATCGGCAAGCTCGACGAGGTCATCCACGGCCGCGTGCGGCTGGGGATCATGGCCTACCTGGCCAACGCGGAGGTCGCGGACTTCAACGAGCTGAAGGGCGCGCTCCAGACCACGCAAGGCAACCTCTCCGTTCACCTGCGCAAGCTGGAGGAGGCCGGCTACGTGGAGATCGAGAAGAGCTTCCTCGGCCGGAAGCCGCTCACCCGCGCCCGCCTCACTCGGGCGGGGCGCAAGGCCTTCGGCTCCTACCTCGAGGCCATGAGGAAGCTCGTCGGCGGTGGCCCCGGGTAGGACGCCTCCCATCCCGTCGGCAACGCCGAGGTCTCAGCCCTCCGGGCCGGCCAACGCCCGGATGATGATGCTCCAGTGGTCCAGGGCGTCGTAAAAGGCCTCGATGGGCACCCGCTCGTTGAGGCCGTGGGCGTACATCTCGTCCGGGTCCATGAAGATCCCGCTCGCCGCCCAGGTGGGGATTCCCGCCTTGCGGAAGTGCATCCCGTCGGTTCCGCCCGACTCCATGTACGCGATGACCTTCACGTCGGGGTAGCGAGCGTGCACGGCCTGGCTGACCGCCGCCACCACGTCGTCGCGCAGCTCGGAGATCGGGCTCTCCGTGGGGTCGCCCAGCATCTCGAACTCCACCGCCTCGTTGGAGACCACCTCGCGCAGCACGCTCTCCACGTCCGCCACCGGCACCCCGGGGAAGACCCGGCAGTTGACGGTCGCCGTGGCTGACTGCGGCAGCGCGTTCTCGGCATGCCCCGCCCTCAGCATGGTCGCCACACAGGTCGTGCGCGTCGTCCCGACGTACGAGGGCTCACGGGCCAGACGCTCCCCCGCGGCCTCGTCGGTCGGGTCCTCGGCGAAACGCAGCATGGCCTGCCCCAGCTCGCCCCCCAGCTTCCGGCCCGTCTCCCTGAAGTAGCTCCGGGTCATCTCGCTCGAGCGCACCGGGAACCTGTACGCCTGGATCCTCTTGAGGGCATCCGCCAGCTCGTAGATGGCGTTGTCCTCTCGCGGCCGCGAGCTGTGCCCCCCCGGGTTGCGCACCGTGATCTCCCAGGTGACGAAGGTCTTCTCGGCGGCCTGGATGTTGTAGGTCACCGCCCTGCCGCTCTTGTCGAGATCGCCACCACCGGCATCCGAGTTCAGTGCGAACTCGGCCTCCGCCAGGTCCGGCCGCTCGTGGGCCAGAATGCGCGTGGTGGTCATGCCGCTCTCCTCGTCCCCGGAGAACGCCAGGAACAGGTCGCGGGAAGGGACAAAGCCGTCCTTCTTGAGCCGTATGAAGGTGGAGGTCAGCTGCGCGATCCCGAACTTGTTGTCGACGGTGCCACGGCCGTAGAAGTACGTCTCGTCCCGGGTCAGCTCGAAGGGCGGGCGCTCCCAGTCCTCCGCGTAGGCTTCCACCACGTCCATGTGCCCCAGGAAGAGGATGGGCCGGGCCCCGGACGAGCCGTCGCCGCGGTAGCGCGCCACCAGGTACGCGGAGTCGCCACTGGGCACGACTTCCACGTCGTCTCGGGGAAAGCCCGCCGCCACCAGCTCGTCCGCCAGGTACCGCGCGACCTTGGGAGTGTTGCCCGTGTGCTTGGAGGTGTCCACCTCGACGATCGCGCGGTAGATCTCCAGTGTCTTTCGGGCGTGCTCGGTACGAACGGCTTCGTCCTGGGCCCGCACCGAAACCGCGCCAAACAGCCCCGCGGCCACGACCAGGCTCAGCCATCTCATGGACCTCTTGCTCATCGTGACCCCAGTCTAAGGCGAATCCACGCTGGCGTCATGGTCTCCGCTCGTCACCTGCCTCAAAGCGCACGCACCGCCGGGGCTCCGAGATCCGGGTCGTCGGGCGCACCGCCGGGGGCCGCGAGGCGTCCCTACACCGATTGCGTTTCTTCAGTGGACGCTTCGAGGCCTTTTTTGGACGAAGTGTGAGATTCACCTTGAGCCGGAGGGTCCCGGTGGCGTACCTTACCGGGGTTCTCTCCAGTTCGCTTCTCCCTCCACCGGTCCGACCGATGTCTCGTGGAGGTGCCGAATGACCTTTGAGTTGGAGCTGGGCGAGATCCATGTCTGGTGCTCATCGGCGGAGTGCACTCGGAAGCTCGTCGAGAAGGGCGCCCGCCTCGTCAATCCGCGCCAGGCCGAGGATCTGCGTCGCATGCTGGAGCCGATCCCCAGCGGCCAACCGGCCCGGAAGGCCGTGCCGCCCACCGTCCGAGTGAACCCCTAGTGCCGCACCCACGTGGCGAGGTCCGTCGCGGATCCCGTGGTGACTGGGCCAAGGACGCCATCGACGCCCTCATCGCCGGGGTGCTCCTGACGCTCGCGGTCCTCACGCTCCTCGGGTAGAAGCGAGACGCGTCGCGCTCGGCCTTCCTCAGGCCACGGAGCTCTTCCGGTGCGCGCCCGACACCGTCGGGGTCCTCGCCGGCGGAGTGGTGGCGGGGCGGGGCTTCGCCGGCGCCGGCGACGCCGCCGTGTGTCGGCTTCTCCGGTCACGTTCCCTGGAACGGGTCGCCCAGCGCAGGCCCACCAGCAAGGGATAGAGCACCAGCCAGACCGAGGCGACGAGGAAGGGGGCGGCCAGGCTCTCGAGCCGGCCCAGGCCTCGCGCCAGCCACACGCACTCGGACACCGACAGGCCGGCGCCGTAGACCTTCATGAAGGTGACGAAACGGGCCACGCCGACCACCAGGAGCACCGCCACCAGGGGCGGAATCGCCATGCGACACGCGCGCAGCGTGTCTCTCCACCAGTGGACTCGCACAGGCATCGTCGGTGCTGCCGCGTGCAAGTCTGGTGCCGGCTCCCGGGGGCCACCTCCGCTGGATTCGGATCGAGGCAGGGGCCCGACGTGGCCGCTATCGCGCCAGGCCTGTCAGCTGGTCGGACAGAAAGAGTCAGTCCTTCCAGCGCAGAACCGCGGTCACCGGGTAGTGGTCCGAGGGGAAGCGCCCGTCCGCCTCGGTGCGGTCGATCGCGGCGGAGACGGTGCGGAAGGTGGGGGCGTGCAGGATCCAGTCGATGCGGCCACCGGAGCGGCTCCCGTTGAAGGCGCTGAAGGTCCCCTCTCCGTCGGCCCGAGTGGGGTGGACGGCACGGTAGGAGTCGACGACGGCGACGACGCCGTTCGCCGCCCCCGCCAGCTCCTGGTAGGGAGGGCTGCCCTCGGCACAGTTGAAGTCGCCGGTGACGATCCACGCCGAGGGAGCGATCTCCTCGAGACGCCTGCGCAGGAGACGGGCCGACTGCCGCCGCGCCTCCGGCCCACGGTGGTCGAAGTGGGTGTTGAAGAACCACAGCACCTTGTCCGGGCGCGTCCGGTCCCGGAGCTTGACCCACGTCACCACGCGGGGAAGCGACGAGTCCCAGCTCTTGCTGCCCGCCACGTCCGGAGTCTCGCTCAGCCAGAGCTGACCCTCGTCCAGCTTCTCGAAGCGGGTGCGGCGGAAGAGAATGCCGCACTCCTCGCGGTCCCTCTCGTTGCCCGGCTGCCGCGGCCAGCCCACGTACTCGCGGCCGGCCAGCTGCTCGAGCAGGTACTCGGCCTGGAGGGGCCACGTCTCCTGGGTCCCGAGGAGGTCCGGGTCGAAATCCTGGACCGTCCGCCCCAGGAGCTCCTTGCGGTGGTCCCAGGAGTTCTCGCCATCGTCGGCCACGCCCAGACGCACGTTGAACGACATCACGCGGAGAGTGCCGTCCGCGTCCCCGGCCGCGAGGAGTGCACCGCACGCGATGACGAGGCTTGTCGCGGCAACGACCGGGCGCCACGGAATCATGGTTCTCGCCAGCAGGACCCTCTCAAGTCCCAGGGCTCTCGACGGTGGTCCACGACCAGACGAGCTCGCGGACCAGCTCGCGGAAGCCCTCGCCGTCCATGGGCTTGACCGCGCACGCGTCGGCTCCCCCTCCCGCCGCCACCGCGAGCTCCTCCCGAGTCCGGGAGGTGGAGAGGATGACGACCGGGATCTCGCACAACGACGGAACCGACCGAATGCGACTCAGGACCTCTCCCCCGCCCAACCCGGGCAGACGGAGATCGAGGAGGATCAGGTCCGGTCGCGGGCTGGCGTCCGGGTCGGCCCACGCGCCGACTCGCTCGAGGTACTGCAAGGCGGAGTCACCGTTGGCAAAGTGCACGAGGCTCACGCGCTCCCCGTCCTCGGCGAGGGCCCGGGAGACGAGCTCGGCGTGATCGGGGTCGTCCTCGACGAGGAGCACCACAGACCGGTTGCCCTGGCTCATACCCGCACTCCGTCTCCTGATGCTACACCCTTCGCGCTGCTCGTGCGATACTCCCGTCCCAACGAGGGGACGGAGCTTGCCCAGGATCCTGATCGTAGACGACGAGCCCGGCATCCGGTTCGGGGTGCGGGACTTCCTCGAGAGCGAGGGCCTCGAGGTCGACGAGGCCGAGTCCGTCGCCACCGCCATCAAGACCATCCGCGAGGGGCGGCCCGATGCGGTCGTCCTCGACCACATGCTTCCCGACGGCACGGCCCTCGACCTCCTTCCCCGGGTGAGGGAGATCGACGCCTCGCTGCCGGTGGTGGTCCTCACCGGGCACGCCTCCATCGACCTGGCGGTGCGGGCGATCAAGGAGGGGGCGGACCAGTTCCTGGCCAAGCCGGTCGAGCTTCCTGCGCTCCTGGTGCTGCTGCGGCGGCTCCTCGAGAGCCAACGGGAGCGGCGCCGGCAGATCGCCGGGCGCACGCGGCAGGCGCGTGAGGCCATCGATCCCTTCGTGGGGACCTCGGGCCCGATCCGTCGGCTGGCCGAGGACGCGCGCCGGGTGGCGGCCTCGAGCAGCCCGATCCTCATCGAGGGGGAGACGGGCAGCGGCAAGGGAGTTCTCGCCAAGTGGCTGCACCGGAACGGCTCCCGCGCGGACGAGCCCCTGGTGGACATGAATTGCGCCGGCCTCAGCCGCGAGTTCCTCGAGACGGAGCTGTTCGGCCACGAGAAGGGCGCCTACACCGGCGCGGTGACCAGCAAGCCCGGCCTCCTCGAGGTCGCCCACCGGGGTGTGGTCTTCCTCGACGAGATCGGCGACCTGGATCCCCAGGTGCAACCCAAGCTCCTGAAGGTCCTGGAGGAGAAGCGATTCCGGAGGCTGGGCGAGGTGCGCGACCGGCAGGTGGACATTCAGCTGATCGCCGCCACGCACCAGGACCTCGCGACGTTGACCCGGGAGAAGAAGTTCCGGAGCGACCTCTACTACCGCATCAGCACCATCCCCCTCCGCGTGCCCTCACTCCGCGAGCGGCCCGAGGACATCCCGGTCCTCGCCCGCGGCCTCCTCGAAGGCCTGGCCGCCGACCTGGGACGACGGGGCCTGAGGCTCTCGGAGGAAGCCGAGGGGCGCCTCGGCCGGTATGCGTGGCCCGGGAACGTGCGTGAGCTCCGGAACGTGCTCGAGCGGGCGCTGCTCCTGGCTGGGCGGGACCTCATCGATGCGGGGGACCTCCGTTTCGAGGGTCCGGGCGCCCCCTCCCCGGACGCGGCCCCGGGCTCGGCGATGACCCTCGAGGAGCTCGAACGCGTGCACATCGCCCGGGTGCTCCAGGACCTCGGAGGGCGTGTGGCCGAGGCCTCCCAACGCCTGGGCATCCCCCGGAGCACGCTTTACCAGAAGATCAAGAAGTTCGGGATTGCCCTCCCCCGCTCCTCCTGATTCCTGTCCACAATCCGGAGCGCCGTCCGTCCCTCAGAGAGAACGCCACTCCGCCGCCGACACTCCGTCCCGTAACCCGTTCCTTTGCAATGAGTTCCAGGGCCGGCTCGATCCAGCGCGGCCGACGGCTCCTGGCACGAACCGTGCTACCTCCACCCCCGTGACCGAACCGGGTCGGCTTCTCATCATCGACGACGAATCCGCGATCCGCTTCGCCCTCTCCGACTACTTCCGCGAGTGCGGCTGGGAAGTCGACGCCGCCGCCGAGAAGGAGGAGGCCGAGGCGCTTCTGGCCCACACCAGGTACGCCGTGGTCATCGCGGATCTGCGGCTGACCGGCATCTATGGGATGGAGGGGCTTGACCTCATCGAGTGGTCGCGCCACCTGTGGCCCGAGACCCGGGTCGTGCTCCTGACCGGCTACGGATCCCCCGAGATCGAGGCCGAGGCCCGCCGCCGGGGAGCCGACGCCCTCCTCCACAAGCCGCTGCCCCTCCCCGAGCTGGAGCGGGTCGTGGCCGGTCTCACCGGGAAGGCAGCGTGAATGGAGGCGCCCTGCGCACCGTCTGCGCCTGGTGCGACCGGGTCCGGGGCCCCGGCGGCGAATGGCGACACCCGGAGGACGCTGAAGCGCTGGGACCGGCCACCACCCACGGGATCTGCCCGGAGTGCCTCGAGCGTGCCACGACCCGTGCGACAATCGCCGCGGCGGTGACCGGATGAACCCACAGACACGAATCGAGCTCCACTCCCAGGAGTGCTCCTGCCGCGGCGGCAGCTGGGTCCTCCTCGAGGGCGCTGCGGGCTCACCGTGCTCCGGAGCGGGCGGCGACAAGCTGATCGTGACCCTGAAGGAGTGGCGTGAGGCCGGCAAGCCCGGGAACCTCGAGACCTTCAAGGTGGCCGAGGAGCGGGCCGCGAGCGGCGAGCGCCGGGAGTTTCAGCGCTTCCAGGCGAACCTCGAGGTGCGGCTCTCCCGCATCGCCAGCTGGCGTGAGCCCGCGAGCCAGTCCGAGGAGACCACGACCGACGCCATCGCGGCCGGGGGCGCCCTCGTTCGTAGCCGGATGGCGGTGGAGAAGGGCCAGATCATCCAGTTCGCGGTCGGCGACGAATACGAGACCCGCGCCGAGGTGACCTACGTCTCCACCGGCGAGGCCTCGGGGCAGGACGGGATCCAGCGCCTGGGGTTGAAGTTCCTCGACGCCCCCCTTCCCGAGTCTCTCATTCCGGAAGACGCCGAGCCCCTGCCGTAGTCGCCCCATCCTTCCCGGCCGCCACCCCGACGTCCGGGGGGACGGGAAGGGTAACCCGCACCTCGGTGCCGCGGCCCCGGCCCGGTGAGTCGAGGGAGACCGTGCCTCCGTGGGTCTCCACGATCCGCTTCACCACGGCAAGGCCCACTCCCGTGCCCTCGGCTCGAGGATCGAGCTTCTCGAACAGGCCGAAGACGCGCTCGCGGTGGATAGGCTCGACCCCTCGACCGTTGTCCCGCACCACCACCGTGGCTTCACCCCCTGCGCTCGAGAGGGCCTCGACGACGACCGTCGGCTCGTCGGCGTCCGCCGCGAACTTGACCGCGTTGTCGATGAGGTTCTGGAAGACCTGGAGAAGCCGCCCGTGGTCGCCGAGGACCACGGGCAATCCCTCGCCCACGTGCACGGCGACCCCGGTCTCGGAGCGGCGACCCTCCACCAGGCGCACCGCCTCCCGGGCCACGACGTCCAGATGGACCGGGGCCGGCGGGTCCGCCGACCGACCGGCGTGGGAGAGCTCCACCAGGTGGTCGAGAAGCCGTTGCATGGTCCCGGCCGCGTCGGCGATGCGGGCCGCGTCCTCCCCCGCCCTCACCAGCCGCCGTGCCTCGAGGTCCCCGCGCAGATACTCGGCGAACCCGCGAATCGTGATCAGCGGCGCCTTGAGGTCGTGCGACACGGTGTGCGTGAACCGCTCGAGCTCGGCGTTCTTGGCCTCCAGATCCCGGATCAGCGACTCCCGGATCTCCTCCGCCCGCTGGCGCTCCGAGATGTCCCGGAGGGCCACCACCCGAAGGACCTGCCCGTGGAAGGGGAAGGATCGGGCACGCAGCTCGACCGGGATCCTGGTCCCGTCTCGCCGCACCACCGAGATCTCGTAGGGCTTCTCGTACTCGACGAGAAGGGTCCGGTACACCGTCTCCCGGTCCTCGGGCGCAATCAGCTCGAAGCCGTCCCGACCGACCAGCTCGTGCCACGAGTAGCCGCCCAGCTCACACAGCGCGTGGTTGACGTCGACGATGCGCCCATTGTCGTGGACCAGGATCGCCTCGAAGGAGGCCTCCGAGAGGCCCCGGTAGCGTTCCTCGCTCTCCTTCAGCTTCTCCTCCGCCTCCCGACGATCGGTGACGTCGAAGAGGAACCCGAGGAGGCGGTCGTCGCCGATGGCGGCAGCGTGGACCAGGCAGTGCCGAACCGAGCCGTCCTTCCGGCGGATCCGGATCTCGTGGCGGCCGGCTCCGAGGGCGAGGAGCCCGGCGAACCGGTCGCGCATCTCCGCCGACCCCTCGGTCACGAGAAGATCGGGGATCGACATCCGGAGCAGCTCTTCGCGACTGTAGCCGGTCATGGCGGTGGCGGCCCCGTTGACCTCCAGGTACTGGCCCTCCATGTCCGAGACGAAGACGGCGAGAGGGGAGCCGGTGAAGTACGCCCGGTACAGCTCGCCGCCGCGCCGCAGGGCCTCCTCGGCCCGCAGGCGCTCGAGGGCGTTCGCCACGTGGCTCGCGACGACGAGGGCCAGACGCTCGTCCCTCTCCGAGAATGCCCCCTCCCGCCGGCTCTCCGCGCTCAGCACCCCCAGGACTCGGGAGCCCACCTTGAGGGGAACGCAAAGCTCCGAACGCATCGCGGTTTCGCCCTCGAGGTGGGAGGGTCCGGTGTCGTCGATGCGGCGAGGCTGGCCCGATGCCGCCACCTCGCCCGCGACTCCCAAACCCGCCGCGACCGGCTCCAGCTCCTCCCGCCGGCGGGGGGTGTGGAAAGAGCGCGCGTGGTGCAGGGCGCCCTCGTCGTCCACGAGGAGGAAGCCGCAGCTCTCCGGGAAGAAAGCGTCCCGGATGACCTCGGTCGTGCGCTGGAGCATGGCGTCCTCGCCGCTGGCGTCGGCGATGCACTCGGCCACGGCGGTGATGACTCGCATCTCCTCGAGGTTGCGCCGGAGCTCCTCCTCGACCCGCTTGATCTCGGTGACGTCGACGAGGCTGCCCCGGAGTCCCCGCAGATTCCCGGCCGAGTCCTGCCAGGACTGGCCCCGGGCCTCGAGCCACCGCAACGTCCCGTCGGGCTGGACGACGCGGGCCTGGATCCGGTGGACCTCGCCGGTGCGGGCGATGGCCTCGGCCACCGCCGCCTCGAAGGGGGCCCGGTCCTCGGGGTGGAGGCGCTGAACCACGTGGGGCAGCCGAGTGCTGCCGACCCCGCGCCCCTTGGGCGCCCCGAACAGGCGCCCGGCCTCGCTGGACCACCAGATTCCCCCGGTCTTGG
>Ga0316576_10002079_pt1 | contig 11249 bp, 7 predicted proteins | sample S0NA_FD_203075 | JGI IMG/M metagenome (GOLD analysis project Ga0316576, IMG submission 203075) | Rhizosphere microbial communities from salt marsh grasses in Alabama, United States - S0-2_050615r3r5 | ecosystem: Host-associated > Plants > Roots > Rhizosphere | place: USA: Alabama | collected... | reverse complement strand
CCCCGTCCTGACCCTCGACCACGACACCGACCCCACCCAGGAGAGAACCATGACCCCAGAGTCGTTCCGCTACGACGGCAAGCGCGCCCTCGTCGTCGGTGGTGCCACCGGCATGGGCGCGGCCACGGCCAAGCTGGTCCAGGAGCTCGGCGCCGACGTCGTCGTGATGGACTTCGCGGAGATCACCCAGTCGGGCGTGACGGCGATCTCGCTCGACCTGCGCGACAAGGACAGCATCGACACCGCCGTCGACGAGTGCGGTGGGCCGATCCACGCCCTGTTCTCGTGCGCCGGCGCCGCCGACGGCACGCCCGGCATCGAGAAGATCAACTTCATCGGCCACCGTCACCTGATCGACCGGTGCGTCGACAAGGGGTTCCTGGTGTCGGGGTCGGCCATCGGGATGATCTCCTCGACCGCCGGGTTGGCCTGGGAGAAGAACCTCCCCGAGGTGCTCGACTACCTGGCGACGCCGGACTTCGACTCGGCCGCCAAGTGGATCGAGGACCACCCGGGCAAGGCGGACTACATGTGGAGCAAGCAGGCCCTGTGCGGCTACGTGGCCAGCCAGGCGTACCCCATGCTCAAGCGGGGCATCCGCATCAACGCCATCATGCCCGGGCCCACCGACACGCCCCTGGCCCGAGCCAACGAGGAGCTGTGGCTGGGCTTCGGCACCGACTACCGGGACGAGACCGGGATCAAGGCGTCGACCCCCGAGGAGCAGGCCGGTCCGCTGGCGTTCCTCTGCAGCGATGCCGCGGTCTACTGCAACGGCCAGACGGTGATCACCGACGCCGGCTACGTGAGCGCGGGCCTGACGAACGCCTTCGAGCCGGCCGCCCCGGTGGTGCAGTTCCTCCTCGGCAACTACTGATCCCCCGACCGGCCCGGCACGTCGAGAGGTGTCGGGCCGTCGCGGCAATCCCCGCCGCTCGCGCCGTGAGGGATCTGCCCGTGCACCTGTGAGCGCGCGGTGGCCGCCGGGCGCCCGTCCCGCCAGCTGGTGTCGAACAGGTCAGACCGGTGGGTGGGTGGTGCCGGGCCCTTCAGCGAACGCGGTCGCCCGTCGATGACGGAACCACGCCCGTCGGGAGGAGACCGCCATGTCCAGGACCATCACCGTGCGCGCCCTGAGGGTGGTCGCGGCGCTCGCGCTGGTGTCCGGCGTGGTCGTGGTGGCGGCCCCCTCGGGTGCGGCCCCCGCGCCGGCCGTGCCCGCCGACGGCCCCGGCGTGGGCACGCCCTGGGTCGTGAGCCTCGGCGACTCCTACATCTCCGGCGAAGGCGGTCGATGGGCCGGCAACACCGACGACTCGCCGTCCGAGATCGATGCGCTCGGCCCGACGGCCTACTTCGACAACCCGACCGACACCGGCGAGCTGATCCCCGGGTGCCACCGATCGAAGTCCGCCGAGGTCCACATCGGCGGGCCCTACATGGGCAAGAACCTGGCCTGCTCCGGTGCGCGGACGAGCACGTTCTTCGCGAGCAACGGCGACTTCAAGCCGGGTCTCGACTTCTTCGACGACGGCATTGGCCACCAGGGGCAGGCCGCCATGCTCCGTGACTTCGCCTCGAGCAACAACGTCACCCACATCGCCATCTCGATCGGCGGCAACGACTTCGACTTCGCCCCCATGGCGCAGACGTGCGTCGAGGACTACGCCGAGTCGACGTTCCTGAAGGCCTTCTACTGCTCGCAGGACCCGAAGGTGACGAGCCTCTTCGCCAACAGCGCGGCGACCGAGATCGAGGCGCGCATCGTGACCGGCCTGCACAACGTCCGCCAGGCCATGCGCGACGCGGGCTACGCGGACGGCTCGTACAGCGTGTCGGTGCAGAACTACGTGACGCCGATCCCCTACGGCGAGCAGTTCCGCTACCCGCAGGCCGGCTACGGCCGCATCGACACCGGCGGCTGCGGGTTCTGGGACGTCGACGCCGACTGGGCCCTGAACGAGGCCCTCCGCGTCGTGAACGACACGTCGTTCGACGCCGCGCTGGCGTCCGGCATCGACGACCTCCACCTGGTCGACGTCTCGCAGCTGACCGCGGGCCGCCGGCTCTGCGAGCAGGGCGTGATCCTGGTCGGCGAGGAGCCGCTGCTGACCTCGTGGAGCGACGTGGGTGCGGTGGACCTCAGCGAGTGGGTCAACCAGGTGCGGGTGCTCGACACCGTGCTCGGTCCGTACCAGCTGCAGGAGGACCTGCACCCCAACTACTGGGCCCAGCTCGCGCTGCGCAGCTGCCTGCGCCAGGTCGTCAACGACGGTGACCCGCGCGGTGGTACCTGCGTGCGCGCCGCCGACGGGCTGGACGCGGCCGGCGAGCCCGTGGTCTCGCTCGAGGCCGGGCTGCTCCCGATCGTGCCGGTGACGGCGAACGGTGACCGCTACTCGATCGGGCGAGCCACGGCCGACGGCGGTCCGCTCGTCGTCGCTGCGCCCGGGGTGCTGGCCAACGACACCTCCGACGCCGAGGAGCCCCTGGTGGCGGTGCTCGTGGACGGTCCCGCCCACGGTCGCGCCACGCTGCTGTCGGACGGGACCCTCACCTACGAGCCCGCCCCCGGCTTCGTGGGCCCCGACACGCTCACCTATCGGACCGCGAACGCCCGCGCCACCAGCGACGTGGTGACCGTGGAGCTGGTCGTGGTCGGCGCCCCGGCGGCGGCCGCCGTGACACCTCGCTTCACGGGCTGACGGGCGCGGCGGTCGTCCGCGGGGACGACCGCCGGCCGCGGGCAGCGGCCCGGCCCTCAGCCCTCGAGGGAGGCGATGCCCTCGTCGCGCAGCTCGAACTTGAGGACCTTGTTGCTGGCGTTCAGCGGGAGGGCGTCGAGGAAGCGCACGTGGCGCGGCACCTTGTAGTTCGCCATGTTCTCGCGGCACCACGCGACGAGTTCGTCCTCGTCGAGCGAGGCGCCGGGTCGCCTCACCACGAACGCCATGCCGACCTCGCCCATCCGGTGGTCGGGCACGCCGACCACCGCCACCTGGTTCACCGCCGGGTGGCGCAGGATCGTGTCCTCGATCTCGGCCGGGTAGGCGTTGAAGCCGCCCACGATGAACATGTCCTTGATGCGGTCGGTGATCTTCAGGTAGCCGGCCTCGTCCATGACGCCCACGTCGCCGGTGTGCAGCCACCCGTCCGCGTCGATCGCCTCGGCGGTGGCGTCGGGGTTCTCGAAGTAGCGGGGCATCACGATGTAGCCGCGGATGACGATCTCGCCCGACTCGCCGCGGGGCACCTCCTTGCCGTCCTCGTCGACGACCAGCACCTCGACGTCGGGGATGGCCCGGCCCGAGGTCTGCGAGATGGTCTCCGGGTCGTCGTCGTGGCGGCACATGGTGGCCATGCCGTGGGCCTCGGTGAGGCCGTAGCCGGTGACGATGGTCTTGAACGTGAGCTCCTGGCGCATGCGCCGGATCATCTCGACGGGCACGGCCGCGGCGCCCGTGACCGAGAGGCGGAGGGTGGAGGTGTCGTAGGCGTCGCGCTCGGGGTGGTCGAGCATGGTCTGGTAGATGGCCGGGGGGCCGGGGAGCATCGTGACCTTCTCCTCCTCGACCCGCTTCATCACCGACGGCACGTCGAACACCGGGTGGGGGATCAGCGTGGCCCCCTTGAGGTAGCTGGCGAGGATGCCGGAGTTGAGCCCGAAGGAGTGGAAGAAGGGGTTGACCACGAGGTAGCGGTCACCCTCCTCGAGGCCGACCACGCTGGCCCACGCCCAGTAGGCGCGCACCAGCACCGAGTGCAGCATCACGGCGCCCTTGGGCTTCCCCGTCGTGCCCGAGGTGAACAGGATCGCCGCCATGTCGTCGGGGGCGATGGCCGCGGCCCGCGCGGCGGCGGCGTCGTCGGGCACCTGGCGGGCGCGGGCGAGGAAGTCCGACCACCCGACGGTGCCCTCGGTGGCGGGGCCCTTCATCACGACGATCTGCTCGAGGTGGGGCACCTCGCTGCGGTCCCCGAGCATGGCGACGTAGTTCGTGTCGAGGAAGTCGGTGACCGTGAAGAGCAGGCGTGCCCTCGAGGTGTTCAGGATGAACGCCGCCTCCGGGCCCTTGAAGCGGGTGTTGAGCGGCACGAGCACGGCGCCGGCGCGGAAGACGGCGGAGCCGGCGATCACCCACTCGGCGCAGTTCTGGGCCCACACGGCCACCCGGTCGCCGGGTTCGACCCCGCTGGCCACCAGCGCCCGGGCGGCCTCGTCCACCGCGTCCAGGAGCTGGGGGTAGGTGAGGCGCAGCTCGCCGTCGACGAGCCCCTCGACCTCCGGGAACAGCCGGGCGGCGCGCTCGAGGGCGCCGGCCACCGTGGAGGGGAGGTCGTCGGGGACGGAGATCTCGTCGGTCACGGTGCTCCCGTTCTCTCCGAGCCCCCCGGACCGGTCCCGTGCCAGGGCCGGACCACCGGCCGAGGCGACTCGACTTCGGATATATGATCCACGCTACTTCGCCGGCAGGACCCGTCCCGAGGGCGGGTGGGGAGCCAGCTCGGCGCCATCATCGCAAAGGGTCGGCGAGAGGTCGAACGCATGGGGAACCACGACGTCTGGATCAGCGACGGCGAGAGCACCAACCTGCTCGACGTGCTGAGGGCTCGGGTGGTCGACGATCCGGACGGCGAGTACCTCGACGTGAACGGGGCGAAGGTCACCGGTGCGGCGACGCTCGACACCGCCTGCCGGGTGGCCAACGCCCTGGTCGAGCTCGGGGTCCGCCCCGGCGACCGGGTCGCCACGCTGATCGAGAACTCCGTCGAGGCGGCGCTGGCCTGGTGGGGGGTCATCTGGGCCGGCGCCGTGGCGGTGCCGGTCAACACGGCCTACAAGGGCCAGTACCTGCGCCACCAGCTCCACGACTCGGGCGCCAAGGTAGTGGTGGTGCAGGACGACCTCGCCGATCGGCTGGTGCCGGTCGTGGGGGAGCTGCCCGACCTGCTGTCGGTCGTGACCCTCGGGGACGCTGCGACCGCCATCGAGGGGACCCCGGTCACCACCTGGGGCGAGCTGCTCACGGCCGACGCGACCGACCCCGACGTCGCGGTGCGCCCGGTCGACCTCGGCACGTTCGTCTACACCGGCGGCACGACGGGCCCGTCGAAGGGCTGCATGCTGAGCCACAACTACCACGTGGCCCTCACCCGCCAGATCGGGATCTGCTGGGGTCGCACCGCCGACGACGTGGTCTGGACCCCGCTGCCGCTGTTCCACTTCAACGCCATCACCACGGCGCTGCTCGGCCCGCTGGTGTGGGGCGGTCGCTCGGCGATCTACAAGAAGTTCTCGGTGTCCAACTTCTGGCCCGAGATGAACCGCGTGGGCGCCACCGTGACCTCCACGCTCGGCACGATGGCCTACCTGCTCGCGCACGACGTCGACCGTCCCGAGATGCCGCGCTCGGGTGCCCCCGAGGCCAACACGACGCTGCGCCTCGTCGGGGCGGCCCCGATGCCGGTCGAGGTCGACGAGATCATCCGCTCCCGCTTCGGGGTGGAGACCTTCAGCGGCGCCTACGGCGTCACCGAGGCGAGCCTCGTCTCCTGGCAGCCGCCAGGCGTGCGCAACAAGCCGAACGCGGCGGGCGTCGTCAACGACGAGTACTTCGACGTGCGGATCTTCGACGACGACGACCGCGAGCTGCCTCGCGGCACCGACGGCGAGATCGTGATCCGACCCAAGCGCCCCCAGGTGATGTTCGAGGGCTACTGGGGCCGGCCCGAGGCCACCGTGGGGACGAGCCGCAACTGGTGGTACCACACCGGCGACATCGGCCGGATCGACGAGGAGGGCTTCCTCTACTTCGTCGACCGGAAGGCCGACTACCTGCGCCGCCGGGGCGAGAACATCTCGAGCTTCGAGGTGGAGAGCATCCTCATGGGCCACGGCGCCCTCGCCGACGTGGCGGTGCACGCCGTGTTCAGCGAGCTCACCGAGGACGACCTGAAGATCACCGCCACGGTCAAGGAGGGCGCCTCGGTCAGCGAGGAGGAGCTGTTCCGCTGGTGCATCGACGAGCTCCCGTACTTCGCCCTGCCCCGCTACATCGAGTTCCGGGCCGAGCTGCCGCGCTCGCCGGTGGGGCGGGTGCTGAAGCGGGAGCTGCGCGACGAGGGCGTCACCGACGCCACCTGGGACTCCGAGGCGGCCGGGGTCACCTTCGAGAAGCGGTGAGGCCGACCGGTCGGCCGAGAGGCCGACCCCGAGGCAGGAGGGAGCGGTCGTGGCCGAGCCGGTGACCCGCAGGAGCAGCGGCGACCTCGTGGCCGCCCACATCCGGCGGATGGTGTTCGAGGGCGTGTACCGGCCCGGCGACCGCGTGCGCCAGGACGAGATCGCAGCGGAGCTGGGCGTGAGCCGCATCCCCGTGCGCGAGGCGATCATCGCCCTGGACCGGGAGGGCTGGGTCACCGTCGAGCCTCATCGCGGTGCCTTCGTGCGGGGCATCGACGCCAACTACGTGTGTGACCACTACGAGCTCTACGGGCTGATCTTCGGGCTCATGGCCGCACGGGTGGCGGAGCGCGCCGACGACGACGGTCGGGCGCGGGTGGTGGAGGCGGCGCAGCACGTCGCCGCCTCGGACGTCACCGAGCCGTCCGCGTTCAACGAGGCCAACCGTGGCTTCCTGCGCGCCCTCGAGGAGGTCGCCGCCGCGCCCCGGCTCACCTCGATCGCCCGGGTGATGACCAGCCTCGTCCCCGGCAACTTCTTCCGCACGGTGCCGGGCGCGATCGAGGTCCAGCGAGACGGCATCGCCAAGGTGGCGGCGGCCATCGGGGCCCGCGACCCCGACGCGGCCAGGAGGGAGTTCCGGGCGCTGCTGCAGGTCCAGGGGGAGCAGGTGGTCGACCTGCTCGCCGGGCGGGGGATCTTCGCCGCGCCCACCCAGGTGGGAAGCTGAGGAGGTGGGCCCCGACCCGAGCGCCGGTCCCGCCCGTGCGGGCACGGGTCGCGCCCGACCGATGGACCGCCGCAGCAGCGGCGAGATGGTCGCCGCCCAGATCCGGCGCCTGGTCGTGGAGGGCGCCTACCGGCCCGGCGAGCGCATCCGCCAGGACGACGTCGCCGCCGAGCTGGGCGTGAGCCGCATCCCCGTGCGGGAGGCGATCATCGCCCTCGAGCGCGAGGGCTGGGTACGGGTGGAACCGCACCGCGGCGCCTTCGTCACCGGCCTCGACGCCGACTTCGTCCACGACCACTTCGAGCTGCACGGGGCGATCTCGGGGCTCATCGCCGTGCGGGCGGTGGAGCGGGCGACACCCTCCCAGCTGCAGGAGGTCGCCGACGCAGCGCGCCGGGTGGCCGAGGTCGGGCCCGACGACCCCGACGCCTTCGAGCACGCGACCTACGAGTTCGTGGAGGCCCTCGACGAGGCGGCCGACTCTCCTCGGCTCAGCTCGATCGTCCGGGTCATGCACAACCTGTTCCCCGGCAACTTCTTCGCCGAGGTCCCGGGCGCCGTCGAGGTGCAGAAGGAGGCGGTGGCGGAGATCGCTGCGGCGGTCGCCGCCGGCGAAGGAGAGGCGGCCGCCGCGGCGTTCGAGTCGCTCCTGCAGCGCCACGGCCAGGCGGTCCTGCAGCTGTTCGCCGACCGGGGGCTCTTCGCCGAGCCGTCGGGGGCGGCGGGCGGCTGAGGCGCTCCCGGGTGCTGCGCCGCCGGAGCCCCGATCAGCCCAGCGCCTCGTAGGAGGGGTCCGTGCGGTCGCGCCGTCCCGTCGCGGTGCTGCCGTCGGTCATGGAGGTGGCGGGGCTCTGCTGGGCCCGCTGGAGGTCGTCCACGTACCGGCGGTGGTCGATGGCCCAACGGCCGTCGCGGTACGACCAGCGGTCGACGTAGCGGCCCCGGCCGAACATGTCGGTGACCTCGCCGTCGTGCGGGCGGGTGCGGAGCCAGACCGAGACGTAGCACTCGCTCACGGCGGTGCCGGCGGCGAGGTCGACCTCGACGAGGGCGTTGCTGACCATGTGGGAGTGGCGGGCGAAGCCCTCGTGGGTCGGCCACACCCAGTCGAGGAAGCCGGTCCCGGTGCCCTGGAACATCGGGCCGTAGTCCGCGGTGCCTTCGGGGTGCCACACCGACTCCGCCATCTCGCGGTCCATCCGGTCGAGCCCCCGGCAGTACCGGTGCAGCACCTCGGTGATGGCCTGCTTGGCCGCCAGCTCGGCCTCGATCGTGCTCTCCTCGGCCACGTCCAACCCCCTCGTCGTCGCGTGCGCCGACCGTGACGCTAGAGCGCCGCCGCCGGCCGGGTGCAGAGCCCGGTGGGGACGGACGGCCACGAGGCCCACGGCCTGCGGCGTGGCCGGACGGTAGCGTCCGGTGGGGCGCCGCAGGGCGGCCGGGAGGGGGTCTCGATGGCGCAGCGGGCGCGACGGGTGGCGGTGTGGGGGAGCGGGTGGGTCGGCTCCCTCGCGGTGCGGGCGGCCCACGGGCGTCCGGACCTCGACCTGGTGGGCCTGTGGGTGCACAGTCCCGGCAAGGACGGGCGCGACGCCGGTGAGCTGGCCGGGATCGGCGACATCGGGCTCGCCGCCACCACCGACGCCGACGCCGTGCTGGGGCAGCGGCCCGACTGCGTGATCTACGCGGCCAGCGGGCCCGAGCGGGATGCGGCGGCCGTGCCCGACTACGAGCGGATGCTGCGGGCCGGCGTCAACGTGGTGACGGTGACGTCCGCCGGTCTGGTCTACCCGGACGGCTACGAGCAGGACGGGCTCGACCGGTTGCGGACCGCGGCCGAGGCGGGCGGGGCGACGCTCTACGCATCGGGCATCGAGCCCGGGTTCGCTGCGGACCAGCTCCCCCTCACCCTGCTGACGCTGAGCGACACGGTGACATCGGTGCGGACGCTCGAGATCTTCCTGTACGACGACTACCCGGTCGAGTTCATGATGCGGGAGGTCTTCGGCTTCGGGAAGGACCTCGAGCACCAGCCGATCATGGGGATGGAGGGCGTGCAGAGCGGCACGTGGGGGCCACCCGTGCGGATGGTGGCCGACGCCCTCGGCGTGCAGCTCGACGGCATCCGGGAGACCTACGACCGGGCGTTGACGCCTCGCCGCCTGGACGTGGCCTGCGGGGTGATCGACGAGGGCACCGTGGGGGCGGTCCGGTTCGAGACGATCGGCGTGGTCGACGGGCGCGACGCCATCGTCATCGAGCACGTCAACCGGATGGCTCCCGACCTGGCACCGGACTGGCCGACCGCCGAGCGGGACGGCACCTACCGGATCGTGGTGGAGGGATCGCCGTCGCTGCAGTGCGAGCTGGTGCTCGGGGGCCCGGGCACGAGCAGCGCCGAGGGGATGGTCGCGACCACGATGCGGATCGTGAACGCCGTGCCCTACGTCTGCGACGCCGCCCCCGGCCTGGTGAGCTCGCTCGATCTTCCCCTCACACTGCCCGCCGACCCCTTCCGGGCCTGATCAGCCGGCGTACAGCGAGTCGATGATGTCGCGGTAGCGCTCGGCGACGAACTGGCGCTTCACCTTCAGCGTCGGGGTGAGCTCGCCGCCGGCGACGGTCAGGTCGTGGGGCAGCAGGTGCCAGCGCTTGATGCCCTCGACCCGGGCGTGCTCTCGGTTCACCCGCTCCACGCTGTCGGCGATCTCCTGCAGCACCTCGGGGTCGGAGGCGAGCGCCTCGACCGACCCACTGCGGCCGTGGTGGGCGGCCCACTCGTGGAGCGCCTCCTCGTCGAGGGTGAGCAGGGCCGTGAGGTAGGGCCGGCCGTCGCCCACCACGACCGCCTGGGAGATCAGCTGCTCGTAGCGGAGCCGCGTCTCGATCTCCTGAGGCGAGATGTTCTTGCCGGCGGCGTTGATGATGAGGTCCTTCTTGCGGCCGGTGATGGTGAGGTAGCCGTCGGGATCGAGGGCACCCAGGTCGCCGGTGTGCATCCACCCGTGCTCGTCGACGAGCTCCTTCGTGCCGGCCTCGTTGCGGTAGTAGCCGGTGGTGACGTTCTCGCCCCGCGAGAGGATCTCCCCGTCGTCGGCGATGCGGACCTCGACCCCCGGCGCGGCGGTGCCGACCGTGCCAACGCGGATGGCGCCCGGCGGGTTCATCGTGCTGACACCGCAGTTCTCGGTCTGGCCGTACACCTCCGCGATCGGCAGGCCCATGCCGTGGAACCACCGCAGCAGGTCGGGGTGCACCGGGGCGGCGGCGCAGACGAGGTAGCGGGCCTTGTCGAGACCCAGCTCGGCGCGGACGGTGCGGCCCACGACCGCGTCCAGGACCTTGAACTGGGCCACCTCGAGCACGGACAGCGGAGGCCCGGAGCCGGCGACGCGACCGCGGCGGGCCACCAGCCGGAAGTAGCGCTCGGCCAGCTGGCGCTGCGGGGTGGACAGGGTCTCGACCTTCTCCCGGACCCCCTCGCGGAACTTCTCCCAGACCCGGGGCACGGCGAAGAAGACCGTGGGCCGGCACGCCGGGAGGTCGGTCGGTACCGAGGCGAGGCTCTCGGCGAACCACGTCTCGCCGCCTGCGAGGACCTGGCCGAAGTTGCTCACCGTGCGCTCGGCGATGTGCGAGAGCGGGAGGAACGAGAGGAAGCGGTCGTCGGGACCGACGGGGACGACCCGGGTGATGTTGTCGATGTTGGCGGCGATGTTGCCGTGGGTGAGCATGGCGCCCTTGGGTCGCCCCGTGGTGCCGGACGTGTAGACGATGGTGGCGAGGTCGTCGGCGTGGAGGGCAGCGGCACGCTCCGCGATGACGGTCGGGTGCTCCTCCAGCTCCTTCTCGCCGAGGTCGTGGAGGTCGTCCAGGTCGCCGATGAGCTCGTGGTCGAGCCCGTCGCCACGGTCGAACAGGAACACCCGGGCCAGGTCGGGCAGCTCGTCGCGACGGAGCAGCACCTTGGAGAGCTGATCGATGTTCTCGACGAACGCGAAGCGGCACCCCGAGTGGCCGAGGACGTACGCGACCTGGCTCGAGGAGTTCGTCGGGTAGACGGGCACCGTCACGCCCCCGGCGGAGAGGATGCCGAAGTCGGCCAGGTGCCACTCCCGCCGGTTGCTGGAGAGGATGCCGACCCGGTCGCCCTGCTGGAGGCCCAGCTGGACGAGCCCGGCGGCGATGTGGCGGACGCCGAATGCGTAGTCGTCCCAGGTCATTGTCTCCCAGCCGTCGTCGCCCCGCCGACGCAGCGCCGGTCTGGGCCCGTAGCGGGCGGCGTTGGTCCAGAAGTGCTCGACGATGGAGGTGTCAGGATGTCGGTCGGCCACG
>Ga0316576_10002078_pt1 | contig 11249 bp, 10 predicted proteins | sample S0NA_FD_203075 | JGI IMG/M metagenome (GOLD analysis project Ga0316576, IMG submission 203075) | Rhizosphere microbial communities from salt marsh grasses in Alabama, United States - S0-2_050615r3r5 | ecosystem: Host-associated > Plants > Roots > Rhizosphere | place: USA: Alabama | collected... | reverse complement strand
GTGACCGACCCGTCCCAGGAGCCACCCCGCGCCCGGACCGCGCTCGGCGAGTACGCCCCCGTCGACCCCCCGGCGATGCCGGCCCGCCTCGTTGTCCTCGTGGGCACGACGTTGTGGGCCGTTGCCCTCGTCGTCACCCTGCTCGTCCCGGCACTGCACGAAGGCGACCGCTCCTGGTGGCCGTGGACGTGTGTCACCGGGATCTGCCTCGGACTGTTCGCCGGATGGTACGTGCGCCGCGGGAAGGGCACCGCGGCCGGCGCCTGAGCCGGGTCAGACGGTGTCGACCTCGAAGTCGTCGAGGATCGGCGCCGCCACCTTCTCGGGATGCGGGGGCGCGACGTCGGCCTCCGAGTGCGCCCCGCATCCGTGGTCCAGGCTCACGACCCGCCCGTCGGACGGCGACCAGGCGTTGGCGCAGACGCCGAAGACCGCACGCAGCGCACCGGTCATCGGCAGCAGGTACCCGCACGAGGAGCACGGCATGGGGGCCTTCAGGGCCGTCGGTGTGGACGGACCGGCGTCCCCGTCGTACCACCGCTGCGCCGCCGCGTCGCGTCCCTCGGCGGAGAGGACGCGGGGGCGCCCGAGCCCGAGCTCCCAGAACGCCATCTGGTCGACGTCCTCCTCACCGGTGGCCTCGAACCCCGCCTCCAGCAGCGGGTCGTCCTCGACCATCGGGGTGACGTCGCCGGGGCCGAGGTCGCCGGGCGCGAGCCGGGCGCTGTACGGGAGCCACGCAGGCGACAGCAGCGCGTCGTCACCGGGCTCGAGGCCGGTCTCGCACACCGTCACGGTGCGCGACCGCGGGACTCGTGCGACCGACACCGCCCAGCGCCATCCCCGGTAGGCGGGCGTGGTGCACTCGAAGTAGTGGGTGGCGAGCCGGTCCTCCACCATCGTCATGCCGAGGTGCTCCCCGACGGCTCCCGGGTCGGCCACCTCGAGGGCGGCGTCCCGAGCGACGTCGACGGCACCCCGCAGGGTGGCGTCGGGCCGGACGGCGGCTGCCATCACAGCTCGAGGTCCCCCGCGACGGCGCGGAGCACCTGGGCGACCTTGTTGCCGTGGTTCTTGTCCGGGTAGTGACCTCGGCGCAGCGACTCGGAGACGGAGTCGAGCAGCTTGATGAGGTCCTCGACGATGACCACCATCTCCTCGGGTGCCTTGCGGTCACGGACCTTGCGGTTCGTCGAGACCGACGGCGCGGGGTCCAGCAGCCGCACCGAGAGCGCCTGCGCACCGCGCCGACCCTCGGCCACGCTGAACTCGATGCGCTGGCCGCTCTTGAGACCCGGCACCCCCGAGGGGAGGGCACTCGCCGGGACGAAGACGTCCCCCTCGCCGCCGTCGCCGGAGACGAAGCCGAAGCCCTTCTCGGCGTCGAAGAACTTCACCTTGCCAGTCGGCACGGCCCACCTCATCCATCGCATCGCACACCGAGCGCCCTCGTGGGCGCCCTCGTCAAGGCTAGCCGCTCCCGGGGACGTACCGCGCCTGGGTTCGGACCCCTCCACCGAAACCGGGTCGCCGGATGTCGGTGGCGCGTGCCACGGTTGGTCGGTGCCCGAGGACGCGTCAGCCGACCCACCGCCCGCAGCGGGTCGGCTGACGCTGCGCAGCTTCTGGGGCGCCCTCCCCACACCCGGACGCTGGCTGCTCTCGACGACGGCGATCTCCACCCTCGGCCGCGGCATGACCTTGCCGTTCACCATCATCTACGTCCACGAGGTCCGCGACATCGACCTCGACGTCGCCGGCCTCCTCATGGGCCTGATCGCCGTCGTCGCGCTCCTCGTCACGGCACCGGTGGGTGCGCTCACCGACCGGCTGGGTGCCCGTCAGGTCGTCGTCGCCGGGCTGCTCGCCCAGGTGCTCGGCGCGGTCGTCATCGCCTTCGCCACGACCGTTCCGGCGTTCGTCGTCGCGTTCGTGCTGCTGGGCATCAGCTTCGGCGCCGGCTGGCCGGCCTTCAACGCCATGATCGCGAGCATCGTCGACGGACCGCTCCGCACGCAGTACTTCGGCATCAACTTCGCGCTGATCAACCTCGGCATCGGGATCGGGGGGGTCATCAGCGGGTTCCTCACCGACGTGAGCCGTCCGTGGACCTTCACCGCGATCTTCCTCGCCGACGCCGTGTGCGTCATGGTGCCCGTCGCGATGCTGCTCGGCCCGCTCCGCGCGGTGGCGGGGCGGCCGCCGGCCACGTCCGGCGGCGCTGCGGATGGTGCCGGCTACCTGTCCATCATCCGGCGGCCCGCGGTCCTGTGGATCACCGCGCTCACCTTCCTCGCGAGCTTCGTCGGGTACGGGCAGATGGAGGCCGGGTTCCCCGCTTTCGCCCGGCAGGTCAGCGAGGTGTCCACCCGCACGATCGGGCTCGCCTTCGCGGCCAACACCGCAGTCATCGTCGGGATGCAGTTCCTCGTGCTCCGCGTCATCGACGGTCGCCGCCGGACCCGGGTGTTCCTCGGGCTCGTGGGGTTGTGGGCGGCGGCCTGGACGCTGCTCGGAGCCACCGGCATGGTGGCCGGCACCATGCTCGCCGCGGTCGGCGTCGTCGTCTTCCACGTGCTGTTCGGCCTCGGTGAGACCGTGCTGCAGCCGACGGTTCCGGCGATCGTCAACGACCTCGCCGGCGACCGGGACCGAGGCCGCTTCAACGCGGTCTCCGCCGGGGCCTTCCAGCTCGGCGCGGTCACGGCCCCGGTCGTGGCCGGGTGGCTTCTCGACCGTCGGCTCGGCGGGGTGTTCATCGGCGTGCTGCTCGCGGGCCTGGCCGTCGTGGCGGTGCTCGCGCTGGCACTGGAGCGCACCATCACCCCCACGGTCAACGGCGTGCGCGACGACGCGCCCCAACGGGTGCGGCCGGTGCCCGCTGGTTCCGTGCCCCCCGACGCGCTCTAGCGGCAGCGGTGAGCCGCCCGGCCTCCCACCGGGCGGCTCAGCCGGCGGCGGCGACGAGAACGGCGGTCATCCCGTCCTCGGCCGCGACGACGCGGACCTGCTCGCCGTCCGCGGGTGTGCCGCGCACCACTGTGGAGGGGTCGATCGAGTACGTCGCCTCGAAGCCGTCGGTGCTCGTCACCTCGATGCTCTCGTCCTCGGTGTACGCGCTGACCTCCCCCGACTGGAACACCATGACGGTGGGAGTCCCCGTGACGGACGTCGTGAACTCCCCGTGGAGCACACCACCCAGGCCCGGGAGGCCGCCGGGCCCGAGCCCCCCGCGGTCGTCGGAGCCGTTGCCCTGCCCGCGACCCTGGCCCTGGCTGTTGCCCGGTCCGCTGCCCTGCCCCTGAGCGCGGCCGTTTCCGTTCCCGTTGCCCCGGCCGTTGTTCCCGTGGGGCGTGTCGCCCGCCCGGTCGTCGTGGGGTCCCCGACCCTTCGGACCGTCACCGAAGCGTCCGTCGTCGTGGGCCAGGCCGGCGAGATCGACGCGGTGCGCGACCCAGGAGCCGACCAACCCCACCCCCGTGACGAGCAGGACGAGGGCCAGTACACCGGCGGTGACCAGCGCGATCGTCGCCCCGGTCGTCGCCGTCGCCTCACCCCACAGCCGTCGTGGCGTGGAGGGCCGTCGAGGGGTCGTGCTCGCCCCGGCGGCGGCTGCACCGTGGCCGGCGCCCGACGGGCCGGTCCACCCCGGAGGAGCCGGCGAGGCGGTGGGCGGCTGCGGTGCCGTCGGCTGCGCGGGCGGGAGCGGCTCCGTGGGCCCCGGAGGGCCGGGCTGCGCGGACGCCTCGGGTGGCTCGGGTGGCTCACCGGGCTGCTCGGGCGGGGTGGGGCGATCCGGCATGTCGTCCATGATCCACCCGGGTCGCCCGCTCGTGCCCCTCTACCAGGGGATTCACACGACGGCCACAGCATCCCGTGACCCGCCCGCGACCGGTCCGTGACCCGCGCGGACGTGGTGAGCATCCGCTCGTCACCCGCCGCTGAGCGCGCGGACGACCCGCGACGGCGAGGGCCGGCCGAGGTGCCCGGCCATCCAGGCGCTGGTCGCGACGAGCGCGTCGAGGTCGACCCCCGTCTCCACCCCGGCGCCGTCGAGCGCCCAGACGAGGTCCTCGGTCGCGAGGTTGCCGGTTGCCGACTTGGCGTACGGACACCCACCGAGGCCACCCGTGGCGGCGTCGACGACGGTGACCCCGTCGCGCAGGGCCGCCATCGTGTTGGCCAGGGCCTGGCCGTAGGTGTCGTGGAAGTGCACGCCGATGAGGTCCGGCCCGATCCCGACCGCCCCGAGGGCCTCGAGGAGACGATGCACGTGTCCGGTCGTGCCGACCCCGATCGTGTCACCGACGGACAGCTGGTCGCAGCCGAGGTCCATCAACCGTGCGCAGACGTCGACCACCTGCGCCACAGGGACCGGCCCCTCCCACGGGTCGCCGAAGCACATCGACACGTAGGCGCGGACCCACATCCCTTCCTGCTTGGAGCGCTCCACGACCGGCGCGAACATCGTCACCGACTCCGCCACCCCGCGGTTGAGGTTCTTGCGGGCGAAGGTCTCCGTGGCGCTGCCGAAGATGGCGACCGCGTCGACCCCGGCCTCGAGGGCACGGTCGAGACCCCGCACGTTCGGGACGAGGACGGGGCGATGAGGGCCCCGGCCGTCCTCCGCCAGGGCCGCGAGCAGCTCCTCGGCATCGGCGAGCTGCGGGACCCATCGGGGGTCGACGAAAGAGGTCGTCTCGATGGTGCCCAGACCGGCCCGGGCGAGGCGGCGCACGAACTCGGCCTTGACCTCGACGGGGACGACCGCGGCCTCGTTCTGCAGGCCGTCCCGCGGGCCCACCTCGTAGACGCGGACCCGTGACGGCAGCGAGGGATCCGGCTCGACCTGCGGCAAGGCTCGTGACACGTGTCGATACTGACACGCGGGACGCGAGACGGGCGAGTGCGGCGGCCAGTACCGTCTCCTACGTGGTGGCGACTGGACCCACCACCGGCCCAACCGAACGCCGAGGAGAGACTTCGATGAGCGACACCGACGACCAGGGCCGTCCGGACGACCGCCGCGACCCGACCGCCCCACCATCGGATCCGGGCTGGGCGGGCGCCCAGGACCCCTCCAACCCGGCGAGCGGACAGGGGCAGGACCAGCCGTGGTCCCCGCCGCCACCGCCGCCCGGCGAGACCCCCGGGTACGGCAGCCCGCCGAGCTACCCCCAGCCCACCTACGACCAGGGGGCAGGCGCCCCGCCGCCACCGCCGCCACCGCCGCCGGGCGCGGCCGGCCCGGGGGGCTACCCCGCCGCCTACCAGCCGCCACCCGCCGCGTACCCCGGGTACCAACAGCCACAGCAGAACACCGGTGCGCTCGTCCTGACCATCGTCTCGGGCGCCACCCTGCTCTTCTGCGGTGGGCTGCTCGTCATCCCCGCGTTGATCCTCGGCATCCTCGGCCTCACCCGGCAGAGCACCGACCCCGAGGGCTCCCAGCGGATGACCCGGTACGGCTGGTGGGCCTACGTCGCCGGTGTCGTCGTCACGATCCTCACGGTGATCGTCGTCGTGGCCGTCATCATCGCGAGCAGCGGCTCGACGTCGTTCGACGGCTACTGAGGCCGACCGTCCAGGGTGCGCCCAGCGAACTCCCAGGAAGGCGCGCAACACTGGGAGCCATGACAGCGACCCAGACCCCCGAGGCGCGCCTGCTCGTCGTCGAGGACGAGCCGAACATCCGCGAGCTCCTCGCGACGTCGCTGCGCTACGCCGGGTTCGACGTCGCCACGGCCTCCAACGGCTCCGAGGCCCTCCGGGTCGCCGGCGAGCACATCCCCGACCTGTGTGTCCTCGACGTCATGCTCCCGGACATGGACGGCTTCACGGTCACCCGCCGACTGCGCGACCAGGGCCGCCGACTGCCGATCGTCTTCGTCACCGCGCGCGACTCGGTCGACGACAAGATCAAGGGCCTGACCGTCGGCGGTGACGACTACGTCACCAAGCCGTTCAGCCTCGAAGAGGTCGTCGCCCGCATCCGCGCCGTCCTCCGGCGGACCCGCGGGGACGCCGACGAGGACCGTCACGTCCTCGTCTTCGAGGACCTCGAGCTCGACGAGGACTCCCACGAGGTGCGCCGCGCCGGGCGGGTCATCGAGACCAGCCCCACCGAGTTCAAGCTGCTCCGCTACCTCCTCCTCAATCCCAACCGGGTGCTGTCGAAGGCGCAGATCCTCGACCACGTCTGGGACTACGACTTCCGGGGCGAGTCCGGAATCGTCGAGTCCTACATCTCCTACCTGCGCCGCAAGATCGACACCGAGGGCCTGCCGCCCCTCATCCACACCAAGCGCGGCGTGGGCTACGTGCTCCGGATGCCGCCCGGCTCCTGATGGCGGAGGCGTCCGGGCCGGTCCACGGTCTCGTGAGCCGGCTCGAGCGCGTCCCGCTGCGCTCGCGGTTGCTCGTCATCGTCGGGGTGCTCGTCGGCGCGGCCCTCGTGGCCACGAGCCTGGTCACCGCGTACCTCATGCGCTCCGACCTCCTCGACGGCGTCGACTCCGAGCTCGACGTCGTCGTGCGGTCGGTGTCGAACCAGGCGGTCGTCGACCTGCGCACGGTGAACGAGAGCCTTCCGACGAGCTACGCCCTCTCGGTGTCCGAGGACGGCAGGATCTACCTGCGTAACCCCACGGGGATGAGCACGAGACCCGACCTCCCGTACCTCTCGACGACCGACCCCCGGGTGCTCAGCCACGAGCCGTTCACGATCGACTCGGCCGGGGGCGGTCCGAAGTGGCGCTTCGTCGCCGCTACCGTCAATGGCTACGACGCGACGATCGCGGTAGGTACCCCTCTGACGTCGGTCAACCACACCGTCACGAGGCTGCTCGTCACGACCGGGCTCATCGGCACCGTCGTCCTCGTCGCGACCCTGGTCCTCGCCCTCTTCGTCGTCCGCCGGGCGCTGCGACCGCTCGCCCGCATCGAGGACACCGCGGCCGCCATCGCCGGTGGCGACCTGACCCAGCGCGTCCCCATCCGGAAGGCGGACGACGAGGTCACCTCGCTGTCACGCAGCCTGAACGTCATGCTGGCCCGGATCGAGTCCTCGTTCGCGGTACGGGAGGAGAGCGAGGAGCGGATGCGGCAGTTCGTCGCCGACGCCTCGCACGAGCTGCGTACGCCGCTCGCGACGATCAGCGGGTACGCGGAGCTGTACCGCCAGGGCGCCGTCCCCGACGCGCAGTCGGTCGGGTCGGCGATGGAGCGGATCGAGGCCGAGTCGGGCCGGATGCGGGTGCTCGTCGAGGACCTGCTGACCTTGGCCCGCCTCGAGGACGCCCCCGACGCCGAGCCCGGGCCGGTGGACCTCACCGTCCTCGCCGCGGACGCGGTCGCCGACGCCAGGGTTCGGGCACCGGACCGCCGGATCACCCTGCACGGCCTCGACGGCCCGGTCGAGCCGACGGTGGTCGTCGGGTCGGACGCTCGGCTGCGTCAGGTCGTGACCAACCTCGTCGCGAACGCGCTGCGCCACACGCCGGAGGGCACCCCGGTCGAGATCGCGGTCGGCACCGACGGCCACGCCGCGACGCTCGAGGTGCGCGACCACGGGCCCGGGGTGCCACCGGACATCTCCGTGAAGGTGTTCGAGCGCTTCTACCGCGCCGACCCGGCCCGTGGGCGGACGAGCGGGGGGAGCGGTCTCGGCCTGGCCATCGTGGCCGCCATCGTGTCCGCGCACCAGGGGCAGGTCGGGGTCGCGCCGACCCCCGGTGGGGGCGCCACCTTCGTCGTGCGACTTCCACAGGCCACTCCCAGCGTCTGATCAGCGCCCTTCCACCCGAGCCGGGTTGACTGGCGTCAGCCAGACACCGAAGGAGCAGCGAGACACCCATGAGCGACCAACACGGAACCCCCCAGTGGTATACGCCGCACGGCAGCACGCAGACGGCGCCACGGCCTCCCGGTACCACCGGCGTCTCGACGCCCTCCCAGAGCAGCCCGTCCGCCCCGCCCCCTCAGGGGCCGCTGGGGCCGGCGGGTCCGTCCGGGAACGGGTCCCCCTCCCCGCGCCCCGGGCGTCGCCGCACGGCGGAGCTGACCGCCGTCGCGGTACTCGCCGCCCTCCTGTCCTCGGGCGGCACGGTCGCCGCGGTCCGGCTGTGGGACGAGACGCAGACTCCCTCCGCTGCGTCGACGTCGTCCACGCAGCTGGGCCGCGGTACCGACTCGGGCCCGGTGGCCCAGGCCGACCCGGAGAACCCCAACTGGTCGGTCACCGCCGGGGCGGTCTCGCCGAGCGTCGTGGCGATCTCCGCCCGCTCGGCGCAGGGCCAGGGCGCCGGATCGGGCGTCGTCATCGACGGCAGCGGTCACGTCCTGACGAACAACCACGTCGTCGCCGGGGCCCAGGAGCTGACCGTGACCCTGTCCGACGGGCGCACCTTCGACGCGACCGTCCAGGGCACCGACCCCTCGACCGACCTCGCCGTCGTCACCATCTCCAACGCTCCGGACGACCTGACGCCCATCGCGTTCGGCGACTCCGACGCGCTCGAGGTGGGCGACCCGGTCATGGCCGTCGGCAACCCGCTCGGCCTCGCCGGCACGGTGACCACCGGCATCGTCAGCGCCATGAACCGGCCCGTCACGACCCAGGCCGAGCCCAGCGAGGACCCGTTCCAGCAGAGCCAGTCCGACCCGGTCGTGACCAACGCCATCCAGACCAGCGCCGCCATCAACCCGGGCAACAGCGGTGGGGCCCTCGTGAACGGCAGCGGCCAGCTCGTCGGCATCAACTCCTCGATCGCCTCGCTGGGCAGCTCGTCCGGTCAGTCCGGGAACATCGGCATCGGCTTCGCCATCCCGGCCAACGAGGCGAAGGCCATCGCCGAGCAGCTGATCAGCACCGGCAGCGCCGAGCACGCGTACCTCGGGGTGACCCCGCAGGACGGCACGGCCTCCGACGGCTCCGCCACGCGCACCGGTGCCGAGATCACCTCGGTCGGCTCCGGCACCCCCGCCGAGCAGGCGGGTCTGAAGGCCGGCGACCTCATCACCGCGGTGAACGGTGAGCCCGTCGACTCCGCGCTCTCCCTCGTCGCGCACATCCGGGAGCAGGCCGTCGGCAACACGGTGACGCTCTCCCTCGTCCGCGACGGCGCGACCATCGAGGTCTCGACGACGCTCACGGCACGCAGCCAGAACGGCTGACGCCGGACCCGCCACGGTCCACCGCGGGGCGCCGGGCACTCCACGTGAGTAGGAGTGCTCAGGCGCCCCGTTCGCGTGCGGAGGATGCTGGAGGTATGAGCACGCGTGACGATGTTCGCAGCCTCGAGCACGAGTTCGCCGAGGCGATGCAGCGCCTTTACTCGGTCGGCAACGGGCTGGCGAGGATCCGGGCCGACCTCGACCGTGCCGAGCGGGCGTCCGCCCCGCATCCGGCGCCGGTCCCCGCCCCGCATGCGGTCGTGACCGGGGCGGCGCCGACGCCGTCCCCGCACGTCCCAGTCGGGGCACCGGTGGGGGGCGAGGTCGCCTCGACCGCTCCCCCTGCGCCCTCCCGCGCACCCGCCTCTCCGCCAACGGGCGAGACCGCGCATCCGTCGGCCCCCGCCAGGGAGCCGTGGTACCGACGGGAGAGCGCCGTGACCCGGGTGCTCGCCGTGGCGGGTGCCGTCGTCACCCTGGCCGGGGTGGCGATGCTGCTCGTCATCGCGGTACGGCAGGGATGGTTCGGCCCCGTGGCGCGGGTGAGCGCGGGCGGGGTGCTCGCTGCCGTGCTGGGCGGCCTCGGTGCACGCCAGGGCTCGGCCGCGCTGGGACGCGGACGCGAGGTCGGGGCCGCGCCGGTCGCCCTCGTCGCGACGGGCGCCGCCACGGCCTACCTCGACGTCGTCGCCACGACCGCCGGCTACGGTTGGCTCGCGCCGGTCCCGGGCCTCGCGCTGTCCGGGGCCGTGGCTCTCGCCGGTCTCTGGCTGGCGCGACGTTGGGAGAGCGAGCTCCTCGCCGTGCTCATGGTCGCGGGTGCCGCGGCCTTCTCGCCCGTCGTCGCGGGCGCCGCCGGCTGGGTGCTGTCGGGGTTTCTCGGTGTGCTGGCCCTCGCCGGCTGGTGGGCCGGCGGCGAGCGCACCCGCCCGGTGCTCACCGTGGTGCGCTCCACCCCCGTGGCGGTCTCGCTCGTCGTCGGCGCCGCGACCTCGAGTGCCACGGGCCAGCTCATGGGTCTCCTGGCCGTGGCCCTCGTCGTGCTGCTCGCGACACTCGCCACCTCGGCCGCCTCGGTGCACCGCCACCCCACCGACGTCACGGCGTCGTTCGCCCTGGCGGCCGCAGTGCTCGGGATGCTGGCGGTCGTCGCGTCCCTCGACGACCCGCTGCGCCCGACGTTGCTCGCCATCACGGCTGCCCTGCTCCTCCTCGCGGCCACGGCACTGGGACGGCCCCCGGTCGGACCCGTCGCGACGCACCTCGTCGTCACCGCCGCCGTCGGCGGCTCGACCTCGGCGGTCCTCGCGGTCCTCACCGGCGCTCCGCGCGGATACATCACGACCGGACTCCTGCTCCTCGCCGCCGGTCACCTCGCCGTCGCCGTCGTCACCCGATCCCGGGTTGCGCTCGCGCTCGCCACCGGGACCGCGGCCGTGGGGCTGTTCGCGTGGCTCCAGCACCCAGTCGCCGCGTTGACCCGCTCGTCCGCGCTGGACCACGAGATGGTGCCGGCACTCGTCGACAGCCTCCTGGCCGTCGGTGTCGTCGTGCTCGCCGTCTGGGCGAGCGCGTCGGTGCGAGGTGTCCCGGGCCCGGCACGCCTGGGCGCCGTCATCGTCGCCTGGGTGGTCGGGCTGGTGGCCTGTGCGACGGCGCTGGTCGCGACCGGCGTCCTCGTCGGGACCCGGTTCGGGGACCCGGCGCTCGGGTTCCTGGTGGGTCAGGCGGCCGCGACGGTGGCCTGGATGTCGGCAGCGGGCTGGCTCCTGATGCGCTCGCTCGCTCAGGGCCGGCACGGCGAGCTCGCGCTGCGTGGTGGGCTCGTGCTCGCCGCCGTCGCGGTGGCCAAGCTGTTCCTCTACGACCTCGCCGCCCTCTCCGGGCTCGTGCGGTCAGTGGCGTTCATCGCCACCGGACTGCTCCTCATCGCCACGGGTAGTCGGTACGCACGGGCGTACGAGCGCAGCCGGGCCGCCGGGTGAGCCGCACGGCGGGGATGCCGCCGGGGATCGTGTCTGCGACAGTGTCCCGATGGACGCGTTGAGGGGGCGTTGGTCGTCCGACTGTGCGGG
>Ga0316576_10002076_pt1 | contig 11250 bp, 8 predicted proteins | sample S0NA_FD_203075 | JGI IMG/M metagenome (GOLD analysis project Ga0316576, IMG submission 203075) | Rhizosphere microbial communities from salt marsh grasses in Alabama, United States - S0-2_050615r3r5 | ecosystem: Host-associated > Plants > Roots > Rhizosphere | place: USA: Alabama | collected... | reverse complement strand
AACATGAACAAACCTTATGGGACCTTACTCATTACCAGCGCAAACGCCAGTGCAGGGAAGAGTTTCACGTCATCAAATTTAGCCGTTGTGATGGCTCAAGCGGGCTATCGCACTGTCCTGGTCGATGCTGACCTGCGCCGTCCGCGTCAACATGAAGTTTTCCGTCTCAATAATCGTATTGGACTCTCAAACTTGATTATGGAAGCTAATGTTGCGGACTCGCGGAAAAAAGACGCGGCTTTGGAACAACTGGATGAACTATTGGACAAAGTGGTCCAAGAAACCACGCAAGGCGGTCTTTTTGTAATTCCAGCCGGAACTATTCCTCCAAATCCTTCAGAATTAATCGGCTCAAATGGCATGATCGCTGTTATTGATAATTTGAAAGAGAAATTCGATTATATAATATTGGACAGCTCTCCATTGGTTGTTACAGATTCTCTTCTGCTAGCTACCTTGGCTGACTCTGTAATAATGGTTTGCAGCGCTAAACAGACTCGCGGCAAGACGCTCAAGAAATCTGTAGCTCGTTTAAAGGATGTAAACGCGAACCTGATTGGCATTGTGCTTAATCGTGTCCCCAGATCACCGGGTAGTGCCTATAGATATTACCAAGAATTGGAAGATGATAATATCGAGGGCAAGGTGAATGTGGAGAAAGCGCCAAAAAACGGCATCCGTGAAAAAGTCTATTCGTTATTTAACGGGATGCAGTCAGATAAAAATCGGATAGAAAGAGAAAAAATTGAGACTGAGCAGTTCTCAGATACTCTATAGAAACATATCCTTTCAGATCGTTAAATTTTTTCTGTATACGCTTTAAGTGATAAAAAAGGTCCGCTTCTCGGAAGCGGACCTTTTTTGTTTCCATGGTATCGCGATCGATATTTGAACTACTTTTCAATATCCAATCTTGCTTACTAAGAAACGCCTTTTTTCAAAATGATATTTGCATATTTTCTGGTATCACCGGTCATTACAACTGCGAAGGCTGTTTTTGCACGGCCGTAAAATGCAAAACGCTCAACATATTGAATAGGCGGTGTTTCCGGGGCATAAGCATCAATTACGGCTTTGTACCCTTGAGCTACTGCCGGATCCGGTGTATCGCCAGGTACACATTCCATCATGACTACCGGATCATCTACATAATTATCTATGGCAAAAAGAGGAAGAACTGCTTCTAGTAAATCCTCTATCAGAAGACCGTCGGCGCGAATAACCTGATGATTAATACTATGTCCAGGGAAATGAGCATCCGCAAAAACGATTTCATCTCCGTGCCCCATTCGGTAAATTGTTGCCAGTAACTCTGGGCTAAAAAGGGGTGAAATTCCTTTGAGCATTATCCGATTCCTCTTTACCCATATAAAGGCCCGAAATTGGCACAAGCGCGGAAATCTGCCCCCATGGGTTCCATTGCACCAAACGCCGCCCAGGTATGGGGTCTAAATATGTTTTCAGCCGCTACATTGTGCATGTAAACGGGAATTCGCAGAAGAGAGGCTAATGAAATCAAATCTGCACCAATATGTCCATAGGAGATCGCGCCATGGTTCGATCCCCAGTTACTCATGACGCTGTAAACATCTCTGAATGGCCCATTTCCGGTGGTATTGGGCACAAACCAGGTGGTTGGCCAGGTAGGATCGGTCCGCTCATTGAGAATGTTATGAACATCATCAGGCAGATCTACTGAATACCCCTCCGCGATTTGTAGTGCAGGACCGAGCCCTTTAATGAGGTTAATCCGGCACATTGTCATCGGCATACCTCCGCGAGTGCGAAATTGGGATGACCAACCGCCACCACGGAAGTATTCGGTCATTCCGGCATGCCAGGTTGTGGCTTCTAGGCAGCGCTTGGCTTCTGCAGGTGTTATTTCCCACCAAGGTTTCATGACGGGCTTACCATCTATCTCTTGCTGGCCTGTCCCATCTAGAGCCGCTGGGCCCGAATTGATGAGATGCAAAATACCATCTCTAGCACGGCCGTCCAAATCGTAGCCTGTAACACGTTTTACAGCTGTTGGGCTCCAATAAGTGCGCACGTCGGCAAAAATCTGCGCCGAGCCGGTCAGTAAATGGCCGAATAACATACTGACGCCGTTAAGTGCGTCATTTTCGGTTGCGATTATGTAAGGTTGGCGAACGCCATTCCAGTCAAATGATGAAGTTAAAATTGCTTCCATGAAATCGCCATTGGGAAAATGGTCGGTCCATTGACGTTGGCCCTGGAAGCCGCCGGCAATGGCATTATGTCCCATCGATTCTTCCTCATACCCAATTTTAGCCAGTTGAAGGTTGCCGTTCATCAAATCGCGGGCAATGAGGGCCATCTTGACAGACATCTCCCAATCCGAATCCTGCTGGCTGCGAGTCCTTTTGTGTTCAGGACCATTATAATCCTTCCCTTCAGGGCAATTAGCCTTCGTCCAGGCCAGAGCTAGTTCATATTCCTGCGGATCGAAGATGTTTTCGTTGATCCGGCGAGTGAATTCGGTCATGTCTATGGTTTCTACGCGCATCCCTAAATATTGTTCGAAAAAGGGCTGGTCAACGATTGAACCGGCGATGCCCATGGAAACGCCACCCATCGCTAGGTAAGATTGGCCACGCATGGTCGCGACTGCCAATCCGGCACGGGAAAAGCGGAGCAATTTTTCTTGTACATCCTCTGGGATTGATGTATCGCCCAGATCCTGCACATCCCGACCATAAATACTAAAAGCGGGTAATCCTTTCTGTGCATGCGCAGCCATGACTGCGGCAAGATAGACGGCGCCGGGGCGATTTGAACCATTGAATCCCCATACAGCTTTTGGAATAAGGGGATCCATATCCATGGTCTCTGAACCATAACACCAGGCTGGAGTAACGGTGATGCTCAAACCGACGCCTTCGTGGGCGAATTTATTGGCAGTTTGAGATGCTTCGGCAACGCCACCGATGCAAGAATCGGCAATGACGCATTCTACGGGTAAACCATTAGCATGCCGCAGATTACTGCTCAGAGAATCGGCGACATTTTTGGCCAGATTCATTGTGGTTTCTTCGAGCGATTCGCGTACACCACGCCTACGGCCGTCAATAGTCGGTCGAATACCAATTTTCGGCGGAGCGCCAATTAACCGGTTATTGGGTGGATTGACAATCATCTTGTTGTCATTCATTGTTTGGATTCCTTATTATTCATGTTCGCGCCGCGCAACGACGCGTACTGCGTTATTAATAGGTTTGTCACTAACCATTATGAGGTAACCACCACCTCCGGCACCACCTAATTTCCAGCCCAATGCTTGATCTTTGTACCTTTCGATCAACCTGGCAACAGAGTCATTCATCATCTTCGGAAACATGGCGATTTGTGCTTCAAATGACTCTCGAAAGGCGGTACCAAAAGCAACAATGTCTTTCTGCTTGATTGCTTCCCAACAGGCTTCAGTGGCATCGGCCAGCGCCTTGGCCCGCTGGCGATCGATGAGGGTGCCGGTAAGAACATCATACTCGGCGTGACGCGGCCCCAGCGGGATCAGGTATAGTGAATTTTCTACAAATTGCAGCGTTAGCTCATCAGATATGCGTTCAATATTTACTGGCCAATAACCACCATCATAATTAGCCTTCGCCAGACCGGGAATCACAATACCAATAGCATCCTGTGATCCGGATATTTCTGTTGTGCCCGGCGGGTTGTCGTAGCAGAATAATATTTTTGCTAATTTCTCGGGATCACCCGCCGGCAAGCGCGGCCCCCAAATATCAATGGCCGCCCGGCGAGTGCTGGAGGCCATCCCACTGCGTTCATTGAATTGTAGGGTTGGTTCGAGTGATATGGTGATAACTGCACCGGGATAATGTTGGGAGACAAAGGGTTGATCCAGCCACCCGCCGGCGATATCGATACGAAAAGGCATCTGATTGACAGTTCGCAAGGCTGTTGTGGATCGAGGAGTTAAATCACCGTGTGGTTCGCGTTTGAGGACGATATATTCAACGCCATTTTCTTCGCATAATGTTTGCTTATCAGGTGTGTTGCCATCTTCATTGACGATAAAGATATCTGGATTAAGCTGATGAAACTCTTCCAGCCAATCCATCATTCCCGAGCCTTGAGAGACAAAGGCATCGGTTACATAGCTGACTGATTTAACCATATAGAGGCGTTCTTCTTCATTGTTAACCGGTGCGCGACCTTTCAGATCATAGACCGTTTTATCCGACCCTAAGGCGACATAGAGATCGCCATAAGAAGAAGCTTCTTGGAAAAAGGCAATATGCCCACTATGAAGCAGATCATAACAGCCGCTTACAAATACTTTTTTTGCCATAAGAAAACATTGATAAGTAAATTCAATTGCCGGTTAAGCTTGTCCTCGTTTACGCAGGGTATCTGCGTAAACAGCCAGGATGACGATTGCGCCAGTAATGACGATTTGCCATTCCTGTGGAACGGACATGATGCGCAGGCCATTGGTTAAAACGCTGATGACAAAGGCGCCAATGACTGTGCCCAAGATAGTACCCTCGCCGCCACTGAGCGAGGTGCCGCCGATAACGACGGCGGCTATAGCATCTAATTCATATCCGGCCCCCAAAGCGGGTTGCGCAGAATTAAGCCTCGAAGCGATAACAACACCGGCCAGGCCGGCAAAGGCGCCGGCGAGTGTATAAATGGACATCTTCCAGAAATCCACATTGACGCCGGAAAGGCGCGTTGCCTCTTCATTGCTGCCTATGGCGAATGTATATCTACCAAGAACAGTTCTGACGAGGATGAAGTTGGCGATGAGGGCGGCAATGAAGAAGATCAAAACAGCATTTGGCACATCAAAGCCAGGAATGATCCGGCCTAAAAGTGATCCCATGGCTACTTTGGTGAACCCAGGCGTTTCTGTGAAGTAAATCGGCTTTAATCCGGAAATGACAAGGGAGAGCCCTTTGGCGATATAGAGCATGCCCAGCGTAGCAATGAAAGGCGGAATTTTCATCTTGGCGATGACTGAGCCATTCACCAGACCGGCCAGGGCTCCTGTTGCCAGCCCCCCGAGAATGCCGATGGGAATGGGTAAACCCAGGTTGGTTATGAATACCCCGGTCATCACGGCCGAGAGCGTCATCACTGTGCCCACGGACAGGTCGATACCACCGCTTATGATTACGAAAGTGGCGCCTAGTGCGAGGATGCCATTAACGGCCGTGGCCAATAAAATACCAACAATATTACTGAATTGAAGGAAATTTGGAGATGCCAGGGAAAAAACAATAAACATGGCAATCAAGCCGCCAAATGCTGCCAATTTTTGCGTGGCGTCGGATTGCCAAAAGGATCGTTTTTCTTGAGTTTGGGCAGTAATTTCAGTTTCCATAGAAAGATTCCTAATTATAATCGACAGATTTAAGCATTATTATCGACAGATTTAGGCGACGACTTCTACCGATTCCCCGTTTCTTTGAGTAGCAAGCTGCATGATTGATTCTTGATCCGCTTCTTCAGCCGGCAAAATCCCGGTGATGCGCCCCTCACACATGACTACAATACGGTGACTCATACGCAATATTTCTGGGAGTTCGGAAGAAATCATGATAATTGATTTCCCCTGTGCGGCCAGATCGTTGAGCAATTTGTAGATTTCGCTTTTAGCACCTACATCAATACCTCGTGTAGGTTCGTCAAATATCAATATTTCAGTATCGGCCGTTAGCCATTTTCCGATGACGACTTTTTGCTGATTGCCACCCGACAAATTCTTCACCAATTGTTTTATAGTCGGTGTTTTGATGGTTAGAGCGTCAACGTATTTTTTAGCAACGATGCTTGTATCTTTCGTCTTGACCCAACCCATCAGGCCTAAGAATTTATTGTAGGAGGCCATAACCAAATTGGTTTCAACATCTTGTTTTAAGCTCAACCCATAACGTTTACGATCTTCTGAAAGATAGCCGATGCCATGGGCAACTGCATCTCCGGGACTTTTGATATGCACTTTGCTGCCGTGAATGAAAATTTCACCTGAATCAATGGCATCAGCGCCAAAAATAGCTCTGGCCACTTCGGTGCGACCGGCACCCATCAAACCGGCAAAACCTAGAATTTCGCCCTTCCTTAAATCAAAACTAATATCCTTAATTTGGTTGCCCCGATTGAGATTTCTCGTTTCCAGGACTAGTTCCTCATTACCAAATTCCGGAATTTCAGGAGCGGTTTCGTAAATGGTTCTTCCAACCATCATGCTGATGATTTCGTCTCTCGTTGTATCTTCAGTGAGAACCGTTCCAATATAATGACCATCGCGCATGACGGTGATTCGATCAGAAATGAGCTTTAGCTCTTCCAGTCTGTGGGAGATATAAACAATGCCAACACCTTTCTGGCGTAGGTTACGAATGATCTCAAATAAGTCCATTATTTCAGACTCAGTAAGCGCTGCTGTTGGCTCATCCATTATCAAAACTTCGGAATTGAACGAGAGCGCCTTTGCAATTTCGACCATCTGTTGTTTGGCAATGGTAAGATTGGAGACCTTGATTCGCGGATCAATATCGAGATGAATAATATCGAGCAGTTCCTTCGCGCGTTTGTTAATTTCCCTTTCGTCTAAGACAAAATTTATTCTGGCACGAGGTTCACGGCCGATATAGATATTTTGGGCGACGGTGAGGTGCCCCATAAGATTCAATTCCTGGTGAATCATACTAATTCCCAGGTCTTGAGCTGTTCGGGGGTTTGGGATATTAACCTCTCTCCCTTTATATAGTATTGTCCCGTCGTCTTTGGAATACACACCGGCCAGAATTTTCATTAACGTTGATTTTCCGGCGCCATTTTCGCCTACCAAGGCGTGAATTTCCCCAGCACGTAACTCGTAATCACAATGAGCCAGTGCATGGACTCCTGGAAAACTCTTATCGATTCCATTCATTAATACAAGAGGTTCATCCATAAACTTTTCCCTAAGCCATCACAAATTTCAATCATAAATTGAGGCTGGAGTGACGGGACCTAATCAAAACTAGTTTGTTATTTGTTGTATCACGGAGGCAGAGAAAAGTTGCTCCTTGTTCTCTGTCTCCGTGATTAGCTAATCCTTATTTATTCAACTGATTCCAAATTTTACTCGTAGAGCAGTGGCGCTATTTGATCCGAGTCAATGTTTTCAGCGTCATACCAGTGGAATCCGGTGTCGATTTCTTTTGGTAGTTGTTCGCCTTGCAGCGCCAAGACTACGGCTTCAACTGCCTTGTAACCTATGCCGATAGGATCTTGGGTAATGGCGCCGGCTTCGATGCCGTCACGAATTGCATTCATTTGCTGCAAACCGGAATCGTAACCAATCACTACGATCTCGCCTTCCTTCCCAAGTTCCGAAACAGCATTCAGCACACCGATGATCGAACCTTCGTTGGCGCCAAAGAAACCCTTCAGATCAGGGTGAGCCTGGATGATGGCTTTAGCAAGGTCTGTTGACTTGAGTTGGTCGCCACCACCATACTGTACATCTACGACCTCGATATCCGGGTAAGCTTCGGCCATTCGATTTAAGAACCCATCTCGGCGATCGATACCGGTCCGGCTGGTCTGATCGTGAACAATCACTGCTACCTGGCCGGAACCACCAATAAGTTCAGCCATTTTGTCAGCCGCATAAGCAGCCGCTGCAATGTTATCTGTCGCTGCAGTTGTTACCGGAATATCGCTGTCAACACCAGAGTCAAAACCGACAACGGGAATTCCTTCTGATTGAGCTCTCTCGAGCAAAGGCAGTAGCGCTTGAGTATCCAAAGCAGCTAACGCTAAACCGGCCGGCTTTTTATCCAGGGTAGCCTGAACCATTTCCACCTGTTTATCAACCATGGCTTCAGTTTCAGGGCCTTCAAAGGTGATTGTAACGCCGTAATCATCCGCTGCCTGTTGTGCTCCAGCGGCAACTGCCTGCCAGAACTGGTGTTGGAAACCTTTAGAAATAACCGCGATATAAGTCTCCTCGGTCGACTCCTCTGCCGGAGCAGCTTCTTCTGCTGGAGCGGCTACTTCCTCCGCCGGGGCAGCCTCTTCAACTGCGGGTGCTGAAGCTGATGAAGAACAGCCAATCAGTAGGGCTGACATGAGTAAAATAGCTAACAGGGCGTAAAGAAATTTTGGTTTCATTGTTGGATTTCTCCTTCTCTTTTTGTAATGGTTGTTAAATTTGGTGGGTCGTTCTGTTAAATATTTGATTGACCCTATCCGCCTCATGTTTTTGCGGATGCCACCTACAATGATCATGCCATATGCTAATCCTCCTCTCAATGATTCTGCACCTTGATTTCTAGTAGACATTAAAAATGCGCCAAAATAGGGGGTGGTGCAGTTGATCCCCTTATAATGATATGCGTCGGTAGGATTATTTTTTGCCTCTCGCTGGGACCTTCATCAGCAAGCCGGGCGATCAAGAGTTTTGATGCCTTGTACCCCATATCATATGCAGCCTGAACTGCAACGGTTAAGAACGGTATTGGGTTTATATTCTCTGGTATATCATCAAAAGACGCGATAGAAATATCTTCGGGGACCCTCAAACCGGCGCCGGCTGCTGCTATTAAGGCGCCATTGGCGATAAAGTTGTTAACAGCCAGTAAGGCTGTAGGGCGGGGGAATGTGTTCAGGGCTTGCTTGGCGATGTCGATGCCAGGACCCTGGCTAAATGAGCCCCAGAAAACCTTATCCAAATTATGGTCGAGACCCGCTTCGCGTATGGCTTTACGAAATCCGGCAACGCGTTCTACCGAAGTAAAAATATGCTTTGGTCCGGATAACGCGGCGATATTTTGATGGCCAAGACCAATGAGGTGAGATGCCAGATCGTAAGCACCCCCCATCGAATCGCCACGAACAATATCCAAATTGTCTAGTCCAGGTATTTCACGATCAAGGACTACAACATTGACGTTTTGAGAGCGAATTAATTCTACCGAGTCGGGTGAATCATCAGCTGGTACAAATAAAATGCCGTCGATCCGCCGTTTGAGAAGCATGTCTACATATTGTTCTTGCTTCTTTGTCGATTCATCAGTGTTGCAGAGAATAACACTATAAGTATCTTCGTTGGCAGCATCCTCGACACCTCGGGCAACTGTTGTCCAGAATGGATTGGTGATATCAGTGATGATGAGGGCTATTGTCTTGGTTTGGTTAAAGCGGAGGCTTGGGCCAAGCATGTTGGGGACGTAACCAAGTTCGAGAATCGCAGCTTCAACTTTGGCGCGCGTTTTATCGCTCACATAACCGGAGTCATTTATCACGCGAGAGACTGTCATGGAGGCCACGCCTGCGCGCTTGGCGACATCTCGAATAGTCGGCATTTTACCTGTTCCCGTCTGAAAACATGTTACGTGTAACATGTTATGCGTAACATTGTAACAGCTGCACAATCATTGTCAAGAAATAATTGGATATCATGGCTAATTGGATCGTTGGGGTGGTGCTTCTTGTTCTTGACAATGGTTATTGAAGATGCTAATATGGTATCGTTACCATATGGTATCGTTACCATATGGTAACGATACCATATATAGGGCAGATTATTGTTGGAATGACAACGATTCATGACGTGGCAAAAAGAGCTGGAGTTGCCCCAATCACAGTTTCCAGGGTGATTAACAACTCCGGTTACGTTAGTGAGGGGACTCGAGAGCGCGTAGAAACGGCCGTTCTCGAGTTGGGTTACGTGCCCAGCGGCCCCGCGCGTAGCCTTCGGCTTAAGCGTACAAACTCTATCGCCCTGGTACTCACAGACATTACGAATCCCTTCTTTACAACCATTGCCCGAGGTGTTGAAGATGTCGCCGGCGCAGCCGGTTACACGGTTACTTACTGCAACACCGATGAGGATGAATCAAAAGAACTGCGAAATATTAGCCTCCTATTGCAGCAGCAGGTGGATGGGATATTGCTCGTACCTGCTCTTAGTAAAGTTGATACCGTTAATTTAATTGAAGGATATAAGGTTCCTGTCGTTGTCCTTGATCGCCGTATACCTGAAGTTGACGCGGATATTGTTCGTTGTGATTCCGTGGACGGGGCTTACAAGCTCGTTTCCTATCTACTGAAACTGGGTCATCGTCGAATTGCCATATTGACAGGGCCGGAAGGCACCTCGACGGCCGATGACCGTCTTGCAGGTTACAAATGGGCCATGTCTGAGTATGGGTTGGATATTGGAAAAGACTGGATCTTTCGGGGAACTTTTACACAAGATAGTGGTTTTGATATGGCCCAACGGGCAGCACGATTAAATCCACGGCCGTCTGCAATATTCGCTGCAAATAACTTTATTGCCATCGGTGCGATGAAAGCTTTGCAGGAATTGGCTCTCTCGGTTCCGGAGGATATATCCCTGGTGGGTTTTGATGATCTCCCGGAGTCTCTCGTAGTATTTCCATTTCTAACTGTTGTCGCCCAGCCGGCTTATCAAATGGCTCAAGAAGCAACACTTTTGCTCCTGGCCCGTATAGCCGGCGAAGCACCGCAGGAACGGCAAGAGCTTGTCTTGCCGACCAAGTTGATTATTCGCCTATCAGCCGAAAGATTACCTGGTTGATTGAGTAGCGATTTACATTTACCGTTTCGAAGTTATCTTCTCAATTAAAATTAAAAGGATATTTTAAATTATGAGTAAGCAAGCTACAGCAGCAACGACTATTGATAAAGATGATCTCATTGTCATCGCAGGTGCAGGGGGTTTTATTGCCGGCGCGCTCACGCGCTATTTCCACGATCAGGGCTTTACAAATATCAGGGCTGTGGACAAAAAGCCGCTTTATGAGTGGTACCAACGCGTCCCCGGTGTGGAAAGTTTGTGTCTCGATGTAAGCCATCGCAAAAATGCTGTGCGGGCGGTTGAGGGAGCAAAAGAAGTTTATAACTTGGCCGCTGATATGGGCGGTATGGGATTCATCGAAAGATTCCGCGTTGAGTGTTTACGTTCCGTTTTGATTAATACCCATATGATCGAAGCCGCTTACCAGGCGGGTGCGGAACGGTACTTTTTCTCCTCTTCTGCTTGTGCATACAATGTTGAATTACAACAGGATCCCAATGTGCGCGCGCTTAAAGAGTCGGATGCTTATCCGGCAATGGCCGAGAGAGGATATGGTTGGGAAAAACTAATATCGGAGATGTTTTGCCAGGAGTACACGGCCGAAAGAGGCATGAAAACAGCTATCGCGCGCTTCCATAATGTTTATGGTCCTAATGGCACCTGGGATGGGG
>Ga0316576_10002075_pt1 | contig 11252 bp, 5 predicted proteins | sample S0NA_FD_203075 | JGI IMG/M metagenome (GOLD analysis project Ga0316576, IMG submission 203075) | Rhizosphere microbial communities from salt marsh grasses in Alabama, United States - S0-2_050615r3r5 | ecosystem: Host-associated > Plants > Roots > Rhizosphere | place: USA: Alabama | collected... | reverse complement strand
CAACATCAGGACTCCAACGAACAGATAACTCCAAGGCACTTCGTGGCTCTGAACCTCCCGCCAGCGATAGCGTGAAAGACCACGCCAGACCGTCATCATGACGATCAGCGTGAGTATCACGACTCCGCCCACACCATGGATCAGCATGGTGGAGGCTGCACTGAGGCCCCATGGGCTGGTGACATCCTTGGGGGGATCAGCCAGAAGAATCTCAAAAACACCTGCAGTCACAGTAAAGAAGCTTATGCAGGCAGAAGCCAGAAGGTTATACCAGCCCACATCCGAGAATCCTTCACGGATGGCAATCAGACGGAAGAACTTCAGGACAGGCTGCTCCAGTGGAAACAGGCTGGCAGCAATGTCGAAGACAATTGCTGTGATAAATAAGCCAAGAGTAAGATGAACAAGGAGGGGATGGAGGGGTACCTCATAGGGCAGCCGGTTGGCTCCAAGACTCAGAGAAAAGCTCATGGGATCTGCTGCCATGATTCAGCCTCCCAAGCGAGCAGCTTCAACCACAGGCTCCACATGCAGACCATAGACCCACACCAACCGTGTCCCCAGGAAAGTCTGGAAGGAGACCAGGCACGCCAGGGCTGCGGAGACTCCCAGAAATGCAGGGGGAATCCGAAGGGGATCCCGATAGCGAAGCACAAACCGACTCACGGCGACAGCCACGACCAGAACGGAGAGCGACCAACCGGTGACGGAATGAGCATCCAGGGTGGTCTCAGCCACGCCCCTCGGAGTCGACAGCCCCGCCTCAAACTGCCCGAAGAAGACGGCAGGGACAATGGCCACTGCCGCCACAAAGAGGTTCCAGAAGCTCACCTCGAAAAGGTGGCGCTTTTTGGCGATACGACCGATCAAGTCGCATAGGAAGGAGAACAGCACCGTCGCGATGACAAAGTGCACAAGAATGGGATGGATCGGGTCAGGATAGGGTAGGTTCTCGGAATTCATCGAGAAAATGACGGCCATGGACGACATGATTGACATCTGCTAATAGGGCCTATTCAACATTGACGTGATAGTCCTGCTCTTCCCACTCCTGAGAGTCAAGCCAGAAGAACCGAAAATGGATCGCCGTATGGTGAGCAGAAATCTCGATATCAACATAGTACAGACCAAGGGTTGTGGCCATTGAAGTTGTGTCGTGATGCGAAGCCCATCCATCATCGGACCAGCGCAGCCGGAAGCTTTTTGGAACCTGGACTCGGAGAGTGTGACCCTGACAGACACTTCTGACCCGGCGGTTTTGCTTCCAGATTTCCATCATTCTGCAGCGCCCCCTGTCCCGGTAACGTTCACCAACTTCTGGTAAGTAGTCGAACACCTGATCGTCTCTCACCGACCGCAGAAGTCGTATGTAATCTGCATGTGCCCACATGAGCGGCTGCGCCGACCCAGTGGCACCGCCGAGGCACATGTGGGCCTCAGGCAGGTCTGGAGCATCCCACAGCTGTTCCGGGAGCAATCCGGTACTGGAGGCAAAGCACTCCATTGCGCGAATGTAGGGGCTGGCGTCACGTCCGGCCGCCAGTTCATACATGCCGCGCTCCGCCGTCAGCAAGGTCCAGGATCGCCCAGTCCCCCACCCGTCCCAGGCACCACCGTCATCCCGCTGGCCATGTCCATCATGGTTGTAGCGGCGCCACACCGGACCATGGGGCGTCTCCGTCCTGAGAATGGCATCGATGACGCGGAGGGAGTCGCAGATAATCGGGTCCGCCGGAGAACGGATGCCGTAGCGCACCAACTCCAGAAAGCTTGGATCGACCACATCCTTTGCGGGAAAGGTCTGCGGGCTGTCGGGGTGACGGTGGGGAATGTAAAGCAATCCCTCGTTGGGATCTTCATTCGGAGAAAAATCATGAACATCAGCGGGATGAATACGGATGTAGTGCCGAGGAATTCCGTCCACCAGCTCACCTCTGGTCGTGACCGTCCATGCTTCGATGTGACACTCTAAAAAATCGGCATAGTCTTCAACAAATTTCGCAGTGATCTCATCGCCATGCTCTCGCATCCAACAAGCGGCACAGATGAGTGCTGCGATATTGGTTGCCAAGGTGGCCGGGGAATAGCCACTGGACTGCTCCCAGCGCTCCTCCTGGGTCACGGGGCCGTGAAGAATGAGATGACTGGCTGCTGCCTTCACCATCGGATAGGGATTGAACTCTCCAAGAGCGTCCATCCGGTGCAGCCGCCATGCCAGGAGAATCGGGAACGCCACCTCATCCAACTGGATGCCGCGTCGTTTCGGAGTGCCATCTAGCCAGAAGTTCTTGGGAAAGCCTCCATCCTCTTCCTGGGAGACGGCAAGGTAGATCAAAATACGACGCGGTGTCCGCGTTTCACCCGCCGCCAGCAGGCCCATGGCACTGCTCACAAGATCCCGTGGCCATACAAAATGATATCCACCGTACTGGCTGTCATCTGTCTTCTTCTCTCCCCAGGGAATCGACAGAGAGGCAATCAGAGCGCCGGGGTAAGCCTTGTCTTCATGAGCAAGCAGGAGACTCACGCTCTGTCGATAGAGCCTGCCAGAATCGTAGGAGACTTTGTCCAATGATAACTTCTCATGGTGAGTGCGTTGCCATTGCAGGACAAAGCGCTCTCTCAGAGAATCGAATGGGTGATCAAGGGACTGAAAAAGTGTCGCAGCCGCTCGATGAAGCGAGTCGCCGAAGGCGATCGCCAAGGTGAAATGCTGCGAGTCAGCCAGATTCAGTTCTCCCGTCAACGCAATATTGCCATCCAAGACATGGTCAAACTCCCATGTCATCCGGAAATGGCGGGAGAGATCCTGCCAGCCGTCGCTTTCACCCACATAACCACATGAAAGTGCACGGAAAGGAATTGATGCAGCAATCGCCAGCCAGGTGCCATTTCTTTCCGCCAGCAATAGACGCCTACCTGCCATGGAAAAGACATACCCATTGTTATGCCAGCCGCCAACATCGAGATGCGGTGCACAGAGCACATACAGTCTCAGAGTAGAGAGGAACTCTGGGCTCCCCGTCAACCAAGTGTGCTGAAGCACGCAGGGGAGGTGGGGATCACTGATCACATCTTTATGAATTTCGTATCGACCTTCCGGATCAGAGTTGGTGACTCTGTAGCCAAGTGCATGCCGCCAAGGCTGTTCGATCTTGCTCAGCAGATGCCGTTGCTCATCCTGGAAGAAAGAGTTGCCATCCGTAACTACATACTGCAGGTCGCGAACCTGGGGGCGGTCAATCGTTGGATAATAGATCTCGGTTACAATTCCATTCCACAATGTGAACCAGACGCAGCTGGACGTTGAATAAGCCGTGCCTACCCCATCCTTGTCGGCATGAGTCCATCGTGGCTCGATGCCTGGTTGGCCGAAAGCGGCTTTCTCGCGAGGCAGCTTTAGCAAAACAGACGCTTCATCGGATGCCTTGGCAAAGCAACAGCAGAGGTTTTCAAATACCCAGGGCCAGCAAGATCCACCAAGGAGGGATTCCCCTCGGAAGCAAGAACGGAATGGAGATGGGTCATTCCACGATCTCGGCAGTTCTGGGTTCCCCCCCCGCCGGCTCCGTCTCCATCGCCTCCGCCGAGGCGTGGTAGGTCTGCAGGGCGCGCATGTACTGGGCCCGCTCGTATTCGGCCGGATCGGGGCAGCGCAGCTGGCTCATCGACCCGATCAGCTCGCGGGCGGTGGCGTGGTCGTGCTCGGCGAGCCAGTTCCGGAGTTCCTGCTCGATCACCGCCAGCCGCCCGGGGCCGTGGCGCAGCAGCGTCGCCACCATCTGGGTGACGGTGGCGCCCGCCATGAGCAGACGCACCACGTCGGTGCCGCGCTGCACGCCGCTGGTGGCGGCCAGCTGCACGGGATGGCGGCCGTGCAGCAGGGCGATCCAGCGCAGCGGCAGGCGCAGGTCATGGGGGGTGCTCAGCAGCAGGTTGGGCCGCAGCTCCAGTTCCTCGATGTCGATGTCGGGCTGGTAGAAGCGGTTGAAGAGCACCAGGGCATCGGCGCCGGCCTGGGCCAGCCGCCTGGCCATGGCGGCGAAGTTGGTGAAGTAGGGACTGAGCTTCACCGCCAGGGGCAGCCGCACCTCAGCGTTCACCTCCGCCACGATCTCCTCCACCTGGGCCTCGATCGCGGCGCTGGAGAGGTCGGGATCGGTGGGCACCGAATAGATGTTGAGCTCGAGGGCATGGGCCCCGGCCGCCTCGATCCGGCGGGCCACCTGCACCCAGCTGCCGGGCCGGGACCCGTTGAGGCTGGCGATCACCGGCACCGAGAGGCGGGCGCGGGCCTGCTCAATGTGGCGCAGGTAGAGGTCATGGCCCACGTGATACACCGCCGGTTCGGGGAAGAAGCTGAGCGACTCCGCGTAGCTGTCGATGCCCTGGATGGTGTGGCGGTGCAGCTCCAGCTGGTCGTGTTCGATCTGCTCCTCGAACAGCGAATGGAGCACCACCGCCGCCGCCCCGGCCTCCTCCAGGGCCACCAGCTGGTCGGGATCCTCGCTGAGGGGCGCGGCGGCTCCCACCACCAGGGGACTGCGCAGGGGCAGCCCCAGGTAGGTCACGCTCAGATCGACCTCGCTCATGACTGCACCTCCTGCGGCGTGGCGCCCGCCGCCAGCATGCGGTAGGCGGCCCAGCGGCGGTCCACCTCCGCCTGGGCCTCGCGGGCGAGCTCACGGGCCCGCTCCGGCTGGCTGTAGCTGAGCATGCGGAAGCGGTTCTCGGTCGCCATCGCCTCCGCCAGCGGCCGCCGCGGGGCCCGCACGTCCAGCTGCAGCGGATTCTCGCCCCGCTCGGCCCGGCGCGGGTCGTAGCGGTAGAGCATCCAGCGGCCCGAGTCCACCGCCGCCTTCTGGTGCTCCATCCCCTTGGCCATGTCGATGCCGTGGGCGATGCAGTGGGAGTAGGCCAGGATCAGCGATGGTCCCGGGTAGCTCTCGGCCTCGAGGAAGGCCCGCACGGTGTGCTCGTCGCGGGCGCCCATCGCCACGCTGGCCACGTAGACGCTGCCGTAGCTCATCGCCATCAGTCCCAGGTCCTTCTTGGGGGCCGCCTTGCCCGCCGCCGCGAACTTGGCGACGGCGGCCATGGGCGTGGCCTTCGACTTCTGGCCGCCGGTGTTGGAGTACACCTCGGTGTCGAGCACCAGCACGTTCACGTCGCGGCCGCTGGCGAGCACGTGGTCGAGGCCGCCAAAGCCGATGTCGTAGGCCCAGCCGTCGCCGCCCACCAGCCACACGCTCCGCTTCACCAGCGCGCCGGCCAGGTCGAGCAGCCGCGCCACCGGTGAGGCGGGATCGTCCGCCCCGCTCAGCCCCCGCAGCCGGCGGCGCAGTTCCTCCACCCGCTGCCGCTGCTCGGCGATGCCGGCCTCGTCGGCCTGATCGGCCGTGAGCAGGCCGTCCACCAGGGCCTCGGGCAGACCGTCCTCTCCGCCCCGCAGCACCTGCAGCAGGTCGGCGGCCATGGCGCGCTTCTGGTCGATCGCCACCCGCATGCCGAAGCCGAACTCGGCGTTGTCCTCGAAGAGGGAGTTGCTCCAGGCCGGCCCGCGGCCCTCGCCGTTCGCGCTCCAGGGGGTGGTGGGCAGGTTGCCGCCGTAGATCGAGGAGCAGCCGGTGGCGTTGGCCACCACCATGCGGTCGCCGAAGAGCTGGGTGGCCAGCTTGAGGTAGGGCGTCTCGCCGCAGCCGGCGCAAGCGCCGGAGAACTCGAAGAGGGGCTGCTGCAGCTGCTGCTGGCCGATCTTGTGGAGGTTCAGTCCCTGGCGGGACACCTCCGGCAGCGAGAGGAAGAAGTCCCAGTGGCCGCGGGCCTCCTCCCGCAGGGGCCGCTGGGGCGCCATGTTGAGGGCCTTGCGCTTCGGCTCGGCCCGGTCACGGGCCGGGCACACCTCCACGCAGAGGGTGCAGCCGGTGCAGTCCTCCGCCGCCACCTGGATCGTGAAGGCCTGATCGGCGAAGGCGTGATCCCGGGCCGGCGCCTGGCGGAAGCCCGCCGGTGCCGCCGCCAGCGCCTGCGGATCCACCACCTTGGCCCGGATCACGGCGTGGGGACACACCATCACGCACTTGCCGCACTGCACGCACAGGTCGCTCTCCCACACCGGCACCGCATCGGCGATGTTGCGCTTCTCCCAGCGGGCGGTGCCCAGCGGCCAGGTGCCGTCGCAGGGCAGGGCGCTCACGGGCAGGGAATCGCCGCGCCGCTCGAGCATGGGGCCGATCACGTCCCGCACGAACTCCGGCGCCGCCGCCAGCCGCTCGGCGGTGGAGGGAGTGTCGTGCGCAGCCGCGGCCGTCCGCTCGCCCATCGCCGGCCAGTCCAGCGGCAGCAGGTGGTCGAGGGCGGCATCGAGCGCCTTCAGGTTCATCGCCACCACGGCCTCTCCCTTGCGGCCGTAGGTCTTGCGGATCGAATCGCGGATTCTGCCGATCGCCTCCTCCCGCGGCAGCACACCGCTCACGGCGAAGAAGCAGGCCTGCATCACCGTGTTGATGTGGGGGCCCATGCCGGCCTCCCGCGCCACCTTCGTGGCGTTGATCACCCACACCTCCAGCTGTCGCTCCCGGATCCGCTCCCGCATCACCGCCGGCATGCGCTGCCAGCTCTCCTCAGGCTCGAAGGGACTGTTGAGCAGCACCGTGCCACCGGGTTCGATCCCCTCGAGCAGATCGAAGCGGTCGAGGAAATCCCACTGGTGGCAGGCCACCAGGGTGGGCCGCTGGATCAGGTAGGTGGAGCGGATCGGCCGCGGCCCGAAGCGCAGGTGCGACACCGTGACCGAACCGGACTTCTTCGAGTCGTAGACGAAGTAGCCCTGGGCGAAGAGATCGGTGCTCCCGCCGATGATCTTGATGCTGCTCTTGTTGGCGCCCACGGTGCCGTCGGAGCCGAGGCCGTAGAACACCGCCCGCACCTCCCCCTCACGGCCCGCCTCGGTGACGAAGTCCTCGTCCACCGGCAGCGAGCGGTGGGTCACGTCATCGACGATGCCCACCGTGAAGTGGTTGAGGGGCGGCGGGCCGCCCGGCGCCAGGGCCGTGGCGAGGTGATCGAACACCGCCTTCACCATCGCCGGCGTGAACTCCTTGGAGGAGAGGCCGTAGCGGCCCCCCAGCACCCGCGGCAGGGGAGCCTCGCCGTGGCGGTCGGCCCAGGCCTCCGCCACCGCCGCCACCACGTCGAGATAGAGGGGTTCGCCGCCGGCACCGGGCTCCTTGCAGCGGTCGAGCACGGCGACCGCCCGCACGCTCGCGGGCAGGGCCGCCACCAGCCGGTCCGCCGCGAAGGGCCGGTACATCCGCACCTTGAGCACCCCCACCCGCTCGCCGGCGGCCTCGAGGGCGGCCACGGTCTCCTCGGCCGTCTCGCAGCCGGAGCCCATCAGCACCACCACCCGCTCGGCATCGGCCGCCCCCACGTAGTCGTAGGGCGAGTAGCGGCGGCCGGTGAGCTCGCCGAAGCGGGCCATCGCCTCCTCGAGGTGATCGGGCAGAGCGTCGTAGAAGGCATTCACCGACTCCCTCGCCTGGAAGTAGACGTCGGGGTTCTGGGAGGTGCCCCGCAGCACCGGCCGGTCGGGATCGAGGGCGCGGCGGCGGTGTTCGGCGACGGCGTCATCGGGGATGAGATCCCGCAGAAGCCCGTCGGGAAGGGCCGTCACCTTCTGGATCTCGTGGGAGGTGCGGAAGCCGTCGAAGAAGTGGAGGAAGGGGATGCGGGCCCGCAGCGTGGCGCGGGCGGCGATGGCGGCGAAGTCGGCGGCCTCCTGCACCGAGGCGGAGCAGAGCAGGGCCCAGCCGGTGCCGCGGGCCGCCATCACGTCGCCGTGGTCGCCGAAGATCGAGAGGGCCTGGGCCGCCAGGGAGCGGGCCGCCACGTGCAGCACCGCCGGCGTGAGCTCCCCCGCCACCTTGTAGAGGTTGGGGATCATCAGCAGCAGTCCCTGGGACGCCGTGAAGGTGGTGGTGAGGGCGCCGGCCTGCAGGGCGCCGTGGACGGTGCCGGCGGCGCCGCCCTCGCTCTGCAGTTCCACCACCGTGGGCACCGAACCCCAGAGGTTGGGGCGTCCCGCCGAACTCCAGGCGTCGGCCCATTCCCCCATCGGCGAGGCGGGGGTGATCGGATAGATGGCGATCACCTCGTTCAGCCGGTAGGCGACCCGCGCCACCGCCTCGTTGCCGTCGACGGTGATGACCTCGGCCCGTTCCGGCTCGGGACGGGGGGGCGCGGAGTCCGCGGCGGGGGCGGAGAGGGTCGCGGTCATGGTTCGTCCTCCTCGACGATGCTGAGCGCCAGACCCACGTGCACGAGCACCCGGTCACCGACGCGGGCCTGCGGCAGGCAGGCCAGGCTCACCTGCTGACGCACACCGCCGAAATCCACCTCGGCCCGCCGCCAGAGCGGGTCGTCCGGATCAGCCGCCGCGGCGGGGGGCTGATCCGCGATCGCGAGGATGCGACCGGCGACGGCCAGACACATGGGCGGTGGCCCCCCGGCGGTGCGTCTCTTCCTCGGTTATAGGCGCGGGTTGGGGGCCCGACAGCGGTCGGAACGGCAGCAGGGCCGGATGTGAGGCGCCCCACACCTGCCCCAGGGCCAGGCCGCCGTCGCTGCCGGGAACCTGCTCGTTCCAGAAGGGTTCCAGTCCCCGCCGCCGCAGGGCGGCGATGCTCTCCTGCAGCAGGAGGCGGTTCTGGAAGCAGCCGCCGCCCAGGGCCACCCGGCGCGGCCCGTCCTGCCCCAGCGCCGCCTGGGCGGCGGTGGCGAAACCCTCCGCCACAGCCCGGTGAAAGCGGGCGGCGCAGACCGCCGCGGAGGTGTCCGCCGCGATGTCGTCGAGCAGGGCGGTGAGGAGGGGCCGCCAGTCCAGCAGTGCCGCTTCGCCGTCGCCGCAGCAGCACAGCGGCAGCCGGTAGGCACCGGCGTCCAGGCCCGCCGCCTCGCTGCCGGTGGCGAGGCCCTCGAGCCGCAGCCCCCCCTCCCCCTCGTGGCTGAGCACCTGCACCAGGCCCAGCAGCGAGGCGGCGGCATCGAACAGCCGGCCGGCGCTGGAGCACAGGGGCGCGTTGCAGCCGCCGGCCACGGCCCGCAGCAGCAGCGCCGGCTCAGCCGGGTCGAAGGCGTCGCGGCAGTGGCGGCTGCCGGGGTGCGTGAACGCGGCCTCGGTTCCCCGGGCGGCGGCGAGCAGTCCCAGCGCCGCCCGGCGCGGCTCAGCCATGGCCCGCTCCCCACCGGGCAGCGGGAAGGGCCGCAGGCCCGCGTGCCTCCGCCAGCCATCGGCCTCGATCCGCAGCACCTCGCCGCCCCACAGCCGGTGGCCACTGCCAGCGCCGAAGCCGAGCCCATCGAGGGCGATCACGGCCAGGGGGGGCTCGAGGCCGTGCTCGGCCATCACCGCCAGCCCGTGGGCGAGGTGGTGCGGCACCGCCACCGCGCGGGCATCGCCCGCCACCAGCTGATGGCTGAGGTAGCCGGGGTGGCCGTCGCAGGCGAGGGCCTCCAGGGCCGCGCCCTGCTCCGCCACGAGCTCCGCCAGCCCGCTGCGCAGACGCTCGAACACCCGCGCACGGGCCAGGTCGCCGAGGTGGGGGGCCAGCCAGATCCGCCCGTCGCGGGCCAGGGCGGGGGCGCCCTTGAGGTCGCCGCCGAGGGCCACCACCGCCCCGGCTCCCCACCTGGCGGGATCCTTCGCGGAGGCTGCGGCGGCCGGCCGCCGCAGCGGCTCGGGGGCATGGCCGCGGGCGCGGCGCAGCAGCACCGGTCGCCCCTCGATCACCTGGGCCACCGAGTCGTCGAGGGGCCGGGCGATGGGGCGGTCGTGCACGAGGAAGGCATCGGCCACGGGGACCGGAGCCTCCGCCCCGAGCCGCTCCACCGCTTCCGCCACGGCGGTGCAGAGGGGTTCGCCGCTGGGGTTGCCGCTGGTGGCCACCAGCGGACCGGCGAAACGGCGGGCCAGCAGATGGTGGAGCGGTGAGGCCGGCAGCATCACGCCGAGGGCGGCACTGCCGGGAGCCACGCCCGCGAAGCACTCCCCATCCCCCTGGCGGCGGCGCAGCAGCACGATCGGCGCGGCGGGGGAGGCCAGCAGGGCGCGCTCGGCGGCATCGATCCGCACGTGGGGCTCGATCCAGGCGGGGTCGGCCACCAGCAGCGCGAAGGGCTTGGCGGGGCGCCGCTTGCGGCGCCGCAGCCGTGCCACCGCCGCCGGGTCGGCGGCGTCCACCAGCAGCTGGAAGCCGCCGACCCCCTGCAGGGCGAGGATGCCGCCGGAGCGCAGCAGGGCACAGGCTGCCACCAGCGGATCCCCGGCGGCGGGGCGGCCGCGGCCATCGAGCAGCGCCAGCCGCGGGCCGCAGGCGGGGCAGGCGATCGTCTCGGCGTGGAAGCGGCGGTCGGCCGGGTCCTCGAACTCCCGCCGGCAGGCGGGGCAGAGGGGAAAGGCGGCGAGGGTGGTGTGGGCGCGGGCGTAGGGCTCGGCGGTGGCGATCGAGTAGCGGGGGCCGCAGACGCTGCAGCTGATGAAGGGGTAGCCGAAGCGGCGGTCGGCGGGATCCTCCAGTTCCGCCAGGCAGGCCGGGCAGGGGGCGCGGTCGGCGGCCAGCGCCGCCGCCACCAGCCCCACCCCGAGGGGCCGGGGCGGTTCGGCGACGATCCGCACACCGTTCGGATGGCTCGCCGGCGAGGCCGGCAGCCAGGTGGTCTCCAGCGCATCGAGCCGTGCCGCCGCCGGCAGGGCGCCCGGCAGGGCCGCCACGAACTCCTCCAGCCGGGGGATCTCCCCCTCCAGTTCGATCCGGACGGCGCCGGCCACGTTGGCCACGCTGCCGGACAGGCCGAGGCGGCTGGCGAGACGGTGAACGGCGGGACGGAATCCCACCCCCTGCACCACGCCGCGGCAGCGGAGCCGCAGACGGCCGCCGCGGCTCATCCCCGGCCGGCGGCGGCGGCGACGGGCAGCAGCCGTCCGAGCAGTTCGGCGATGCCCTCGCCGGTGCGGGCCGACACCTCCAGCACCGCCGCCCGGGGCGCCACGCCGGCGATCGCGGCGTGGGCGGCGGCGCGGTCGAAGCCCACCGCGTCGGCAAGGTCGATCTTGCTGATCACCACCAGGTCGGCGCTGTGGAAGGTGGAGGGGTACTTGAGCGGCTTGTCCTCCCCTTCGGTCACCGAGAGCATCACCAGCCGCAGCGATTCACCCAGGTCGTAGGCGGCCGGGCACACCAGATTGCCCACGT
>Ga0316576_10002074_pt1 | contig 11254 bp, 8 predicted proteins | sample S0NA_FD_203075 | JGI IMG/M metagenome (GOLD analysis project Ga0316576, IMG submission 203075) | Rhizosphere microbial communities from salt marsh grasses in Alabama, United States - S0-2_050615r3r5 | ecosystem: Host-associated > Plants > Roots > Rhizosphere | place: USA: Alabama | collected... | reverse complement strand
CACCTCGGCCTCTCCGCCGTCGGCCGGCATCAGCGCCACCTGGGGCACCGATCCCTCGGCAGCGGCGGTCCGCAGGAACACCAGCCGGGACCCGTCGGGCGACCACCGGGGCCGGGCATCGCCGGGGCCGCCCGTGAAGGGGCGGGCCTCGACGCCGTCCCACAGCCAGATCCGCCGGTCGTAGCGGTCCTCGTCGAGGTTCAGCCGGGACACCACGAAGGCGATGCGGGTCCCATCGGGATGGAGGTTGGGGTCGGTGACGGAGGCGAAGCGGGAGAGATCGTCTGGGCGCATGACCGGGGAGGGTACCCGGTCCATGGGGGACGGCACGCCGCCGGCCGGCCGTCGCACCGAAGTCGAGGACAACGCACGAGCGCACCGGGAGGGTCGCCCCGAAGCGGCCCTCCCGGCCCTCTACCCTTGCGGGTGCGCCGAGCGAGGAGGAGAGGCCGTGAAGCGAGTCGTGCGGGTGTTCGTGGTGTTCGTGGCGGTGACCTCGGCGCTCCGGGCCGCCGGGGCCTGGGTGGCGCGCCGCTTCGAGGCCGGTGCAGGCAAGGCCGACGCCGACGAGGTGCGCCTGGCGGCGATCTGGGGAGGCCGTGACCTCCGCAGCCGGGCCGGTGCCCTCCGGTCGGTCTCGGCGAGGACCGTGTTCGGCGGCCTCAACCTCGACCTCACCGGGGCGACGGTGGACCCCGCCGGGGCGACGATCACGCTCGACGTGCGCCTCGGGGGCATCAACCTCGAGCTCCCGGCGGGCGTCCGGGCCGAGGTCGAGGACCGGCTGCAGGGCGGCCAGGTGGCCCTGGCGCTCCAGGACCCCGCCGAACTGCCCGAGGACGCCCCGCCGGTGAAGGTGATCGTCGAAGGCTTCGGTGCCGGGGTGAACATCGAATCGAGGCGCTGAGTGCACCGGCTGGTCGCCTCGTCCTTCGGACTGGGCTTGATCCCCCGCCTGCTGTGGCGCAGCGACGAAGGGGCCGGCACCTTCGGGGCGCTCCTCGGCGCCGGCATCGGACTGCTGCTCCTGGCGCTCGACGCCCCCTGGTGGACGGGTCTGCCGGTGGCGGGCGCCGCCATCGGCCTGTCGCTGTGGTCGGCCCGTCCCTTCGCCGCCGGCGGTGAGGATCCCGGCTGGGTGTGCATGGACGAGACCGCCGGGACCCTGCTCGCCGTGATCGGCCTCGGCGGAGTGCCCTGGGTGGTGGCGGTGCTCGTCGCCCGGGCGTTCGACATCGTGAAGGTCGCCCCGGGGGTGCGGGCCGCCGAGCGGCTGCCGGGGGCGATCGGCGTGACCGCCGACGACCTCGTCGCCGGCCTCTACGGACTGGCTGCCGGGTGGGCGCTCACCGCCCTCGGGCTCTGAGCGGGCTCAAGCCCGATCGAGGTACCACGCCCGGGCCACCCCGGACAACCCCCGGAGGCCCTCGACCTCCGGGTCGGTGAGCCGGCGGTCGAGGTTGAGGCCCATCATCGCCCGCTGACCCGTCACGAACGACTGGCCCACCACCATGTTGTCGATGTTCACGCCGAGGCCGCCGAGCGCCGAGCCGACCCGCCCGATCATCCCCGGCACGTCGTCGTTGACGAGCAGCAGCATGTGGGGGCTGAACGGCAACTCGATCTCGTGGTCGAGCGCCTCGACCAGCACCGGGCCCTTGCGGCCGATGGTCGTGCCGGAGACCGAGATCGGTTCGCCGCCGACGGTGCCGCGCACCCGCAGCACCGAGACGTAGTCCGAGACCTCGGAGGTGCTCTCCTCGGTGACGGCGATGCCCCGCGCCTCGGCGAGGCGCGGGGCGTTCACGAAGGAAACCGGGGCATCGCTGACCGCCGCCAGGGCTCCCTTGAGGGCGGCGAGCACCAGCGGCCGGCCCGGGTGGCCGGCGAGCTGGCCCTCCACCCGCAGCACCAGGTGGCCGGGGAGCCGGCCGGCGAGCGCGACGAACGTCGCCCCGAGGTGCTCGGCGACCGGCAGGAAGGGGGCGACCTCCTCGTGCACCTCGCCGGCGAAGTCCACGTTGACGGCGCTGGCCACCAGTTCGCCGCGGAGGGCGGCGGCGACCGCCACGGCGACGTCGACCCCGGCCTTGTCCTGTGCCTCGGCGGTCGACGCTCCGAGGTGCGGGGTGAGCACCACCTGGGAGAACTCGACGAGCGGGCTGCGCTCCAGGGGCTCGCGAGCGAACACGTCGAGGGCCGCACCGGCCACCCGCCCGCTGCGAAGGCCGTCGACGAGGGCGTCCTCGTCCACGATCCCGCCCCGCGAGGCGTTGACGATGCGCACCCCCGGCTTCATGGCGGCGATCGCCTCCGGGCCGATCAGTCCCTCGGTGTCCCGGGTGCGCGGCAGGTGGATGGTGATGAAGTCGGCCTGCGAGAGCACGTCGTCGAGGGACGCCGCCGGCTCGACGCCGATCCGGCGGGCCCGGTCCTGTCCGACGTAGGGGTCGTAGACGATCACCCGCATCCCAAACGCCGCCGCCCGCTGGGCGACGAGCGTCCCGATCCTCCCCAGGCCGATGAGGCCGAGCACCTTCCCGTGCAACTCGACGCCCTGGAGCCGGGACCGTTCCCAGGCGCCGGTCCGCATCGACCGGTCGGCCTCGGGGATGCGGCGGGCCTGGCCGAGCAGCAGCGCCATCGTGTGCTCCGCAGCGGACACCGAGTTCGAGGTCGGCGCGTTGACCACCAGCACCCCGGCAGCCGTCGCCGCCTCGAGATCGATGTTGTCCACCCCGGTGCCGGCCCGCCCGACCACCCGCAGCCGGGGAGCCGCAGCGAGCAGTTCGGCATCGACCCGGGTCGCAGAGCGCACCACCAGTGCGGCGGCGTCTCCGAGCATCTCGAGGAGGGTCTCCCGGGGAACCCCCACCGCCGTCACCACCGTGGCGGAGGCCTCGAGGACGGCCATGCCGGCGGCGGAGATCTCCTCGGCGATCACGACGACCGGCTGCACCTCTCACCCCGTCTCGCGGAGCGGCCAGGGTAGACGGGAGTGATGGGCGGTCTGCGGATGTCGGAGTACCGGTACCAGACGCCGGCGCCGGCGAGGCCGGCGAAGAGCGCCGCCTCGAAGGACTGCTCGACCGATCCCCCACACGAACAGCAGGGCGGTGAGCACACCGACCCCGATGAGGATCGCCGCCGGCGTCGGGTCGGCCGTGACCTCCTCGACGATTCTGGCCCGCCTGCTCCCTCACCCCTTCGGGAGCCCGGTCGGGCAGGTCGCCGGGCAGCGTCTGCAGGAAGTGCATGCAGGGGACGTCGGGACGGAACCCGGGAAATGGACGGCATGCCGGCCGCCGGGAACCGCCGGGGGCGCGCCGGCGTCAATACTGTGTGGCCGTGCGCTCCTGGCTTCGCTCGCCCCTCGGTGCTGCCTCGCTGTCGGCCCTCGTGCCCGGCGGCGGGCACCTCGCCCAGGGACGCCGCCGCACCGGCTGGACCTTCGTCGGGATCACGCTGCTCGTCCTGCTCCCGGCGGTGGTGGTGGCACTGGCGGTGCTCGGCGGCAGCGGCGCCCGCCTGGCGGTCACGCTGTCGCGTCCCTTCTTCGAGCACCCCTGGCTGATCCTGGTCCTGCTCGCCGTCGACGCGCTCCTGCTGGTCTTCCGGGTGGGGGTGGTGGTGGACGCCTACCAGTACGGGCTGTCCGCCGACCGCCGCCACCGGCGGGGAGCCCGCCTGGCCGCAGGGGTCTTGGTGGTGGCGCTGCTGACGGTCTTCGTCGCCGTCCCGCACGGCTGGGCGGCCCGCCGCGGCCTCGCCCTCTACGACTTGCTCACCTACGACTTCACCGCCGATCCCGGGTTCGGCAGCGAGCCCACGACCGCCCCGCCGAGCACCCTGCCCCCGGCGACGACGGTGCCGGACACCACGACCACCCGGCCGGCGGCCACGACCACCGTCCCCGGCGGTTCCACCACCGTGCCGCAATCCACGACGACGGTCCCCGTCACCACCACCACGATCGCCCCGACGACCACGACGACCACGGTCCCCACCATCCTCGACACCAGCGATCGGCTGACGGTGGCCCTGCTCGGCGGCGACGCCGGACTGGGGCGGAGCGGGATCCGCACCGACACGATCATCGTGGTCAGCGTCGACACCGTCACCGGGAACGCCGCGATGTTCTCGATCCCCCGCAACTGGGGGAACACCCCGATCCCCGCCGACCATCCCGCCCACGACGCGTGGGGATGCGGGTGCTACCCGGAGATCGCCAACACCATCTACCCGGCAGGTCTCGCCCGGCCGGAACTGTTCCCCGGCGGTCCCAACTCCGGGATCAACGCCGTGAAGACGGTGGTCGGCGAGATCCTCGGCATCCCGATCGACTACGTCGCCCTCGTCGCCCTCGACGGCTTCGTCGACCTGATCGATGCCGTCGGCGGGGTGGACATCACCGTCGTGAAGCCGGTGTACGACCCCGAGCAGTGGCAGCCCGACGGGACGTACATCGACATCGACCTCCCGCCCGGCGACTACCACTGGGACGGCCGGATGGCGCTCGCCTACGCCCGGGCCCGCTCCCAGGACTCCGACTACTCCCGCATGGACCGGCAGCGCTGCCTGCTGGAGGCGGTGGCCTCGGAACTCGACACGTTCACCCTGCTCGCCCGGCTGCCGCTGATCACCGAGGTCGTGAAGGCGAGCCTGGTCACCGACATCCCCTTCGCCGACATCCCCGACCTGTTCGACCTCGCCGACCGGGTGGACACCGATCGGGTGATCTCACTCCGATTCGTCCCCTCGGCGCCCGACCTCGCCGGCACCGGGTTGTCGTACATCGCCGGCGTCAACGCAGCCGGCTACTCGATCCCCAACGTGCCGCTCATCCGCGAGCGGGTGCGGATCGCCATCGAGGAGCCGCTCGCCGACGCCATCGTGTCGCTCAACGCCCCGTCGCTCGACGCAGCCTGCAGCGTCCCCTGATCGTCAGCCGGCCGGAGCCGGCGGCGGCGCCGCGGCGGCGGCCACCTCCCGGGCGGTGATCGCCCTGCGCAGGTCGTCGTCGGTCTCGACGAGCAGCCTGCGGAGCATCGGCCCGACCTCGGGGCGAGCCAGCACCCCGGCGACCGCCTCCCGGGTGGACGCCTCGATCCGGTAGTCGGGGAAGAACGTCCGGTAGTACGACCGGGCCGCCTCCGCCTCCCACTCGTCGAACAGTCCGGGGAGGTTCTCGAAGAACCGGGGCACGAACGGCTCGACGATGGCACGCTGCCGCCGCCGCCAGAACCCAGCGGCGGCCGCCATGGCGAGCGCCAGCGAGTCGTACCCGTGGTTGTGGAGACGCTCCCACACGTCGTCCTTGGCCGCCGGATCGGGGGCGGCCGCCCGGGCGGTGAGCACCGCCCGCCGGCCGCGGTCGGAGTCGTCCCGGGAGGCCTCCGAGGCGAGACGCTCGGCGGCGCCGTCGAGGCCCAGCGCCATCCATCGGATCGCCACCGTCCATCGCATGTCCTGGTCGACGGCCAGGCCGGGCAGTGGGACGTCCACCAGCGAGGCCGCCAGGCGGGCGTCCTCCGGCGTGACCGCCAGCCGGAGCAGGGCCCGGGCCCACAGGACCCGCATGTCACCCGGTGGGGCGAGGTCGATGGCCTTGCGGGCGGCGGTCACGAACCGGTGGGCCTCGGCGTCGATCCGGTCCTCCGGGACGTAGCGGCCGATCGCCGCCGTCGCGGTGGCGGTGACCATCTGCACGATCGTCGGGTCGGCGTCGGCGACGAGCACCCGGCGGACCAGGTCGAGGTAGTCCACCGACGGCCACCGGCCGTCGCGGACCATCTCCCACAGCGACGACCAGACCTGGAGCCGAAGCAACGGGTCGTCGATCGTCCCCAACTCGCGGCGCGCCCAATCGAGCGACACCGGGTCGAGGGCGACCTTGGCGTAGGCGAAGTCGCCGACGTTCGGGTAGACGAAATCCGGCGCGGGCAACCCGACGGCGTCGTCGACGGAGTGGCGGTCGCGGTCGAAGGCGACCGGGATCGCCCGGGTGCGCCCGCCGGAGGTGAGGCCGACCTCGAGGGTGTGGGGACGGAGCACCGGGTGCTCCTCGGGAGCGGTCTGCACCAGGTCGAACCGGGTGATCGTCCCGCCCTCCTCCTCCCACTCGGCGGCGATGGTGTTCAACGACGGGGCCTTCAGCCAGCGGGCCGCCCAGTGGACCAGGTCGATCCCGCTCCCCTCCTGGAGCGCCGCCAGGAAGTCGGCCAGCGAGGCGTTGCCGAACCGGTGGCGGCGGAAGTAGGTCCGCATCCCGTCTCGGAAGGCGTCCTCACCGATCGCCGCCACCAGCTGCTTGAGGACCGATGCCCCCTTGCCGTAGGTGATCCCGTCGAAGTTGAGGAAGGTCTCGGCGGTGGAGGGGACGTCGTCGGCGATGCGGTGCGTCGTGGGCCTCTGGTCTTCCCGGTACGCCCACAGCTTCATCCGGTAGTTGAAGTCCTGCCAGACCGCCGACCAGCCCACCCGCTCCAGCGCCATGTACCCGACGAAGGAGGCGAACGACTCGTTGAGCCACAGGTCGCTCCACCAGCGCAGGGTCACCAGGTCGCCGAACCACATGTGCGCCATCTCGTGCATGAAGTACTCGGCGCGGCGGCGCAGCTGGTCCTCGGTCGGCGGGTCGCGGAACACGACGGTGTCGGTGTAGGTCACCGTGGCGACGTTCTCCATCCCGCCCCAGTTGAACTCGGGCACGAACACCTGGTCGTACTTCCCGAAGGGATACGGCTGGTCGAAGAAGGAGGAGAAGAAGTCGAGGCCCCGCTTGGTGAGGTCGAACAGCGGCTCGGCGTCGAGGTGCCCGGCCAGGGATGCCCGGCACAGCAGCCCCAGGGGAATCCCCTCGTGCTCGTCGGTGACCACGTGGAACGGACCGGCGCAGACCGCCAGCAGGTAGGTGCTGAACGGTGCCGTCTCGGCGAAGAGATGGCGGGTCCTCCCGTCGGCGGCTTGCTCGGTTCCCGCCGGGCGGCCGGAGGTCACCACCCGCCAGCCGGCCGGGGCGGTCACCGACACCGTGTAGGTGGCCTTGATGTCCGGCTGGTCGAAACACGGGAAGACCCGGTGCGCCGAGTACGGCTCGAACTGCGTGTAGAGGTACTCGTTGCCGTCGGCGGGATCGACGAACTGGTGGAGTCCCTCGCCGGTGTGGTCGTATGGGCGCTCGTAGACGACCCGGACCTCGTTGCGGCCGTCGGCGAGCGCGTCGGCCGGGAGCGAGATGCGCACGCCGTCCCACCGCGGGTCGGTGACCGCCCCGTTGACCTCGAACCGTTCGATGCGGCCGCCGATCCACTCGAGGAAGAGGGCGCCGCCTCGATGCTCGAAGGTGACGGTCGTGTCACCGCGAAAGGCCTTCGCCCCCACCTCGAACTCGAGGTCGATCGCGTAGGCGACGTCGGAGACCCGTTCGGCCCGGGCCTCGGCTTCGTCGCGGGTCAGGCGGTCCTGGCGGACGTCGATCGGCTGCATGGCACTCCCGGAAGACAACGGGCCGACGTTACCCCAACGGCGTGCCGCCGAGAGCTACTCGCGAGTCCGGTCGGCGGCCTCGACCTCGGCGGCGAAACCGTCGAGCTCCCCGACGGTCGGCTCGTGGGTCCACACCTGCACGCCGCCGAGCAGGTCGGCGTACTTCTCGGCGTGCTCGGCGGTGATCACCGCCCGGATCGGGACGTCGGGCGCCAGCAACTGCTGGTAGCGCTTGAGGATCGCCCGGTGATGGGGGCGGTCGAGATCCAGCTTGAAGATGATCCCGTGGGCCTGGTCGAGCATCTCGCAGGAACTGTCTTCGAGCAGCGGGCATTCCACCTCACCCGGGCCGTGGCACACCAGCACGGGGTGGCCGATCCGCTGCAGGAAATCCTCGTCGAAGGCCGCCGAGCCCGGCGTCACGTCGAGGATCACGCCTTCTTGCGCTGCTTCTGCCATCTGCGCCCCCGCAGGTCGAGATCGTGGCCGCCAGCGTACCGCACGACGCCGGCGAGCGGCCGGTCATCGGGGCTCGTTGCTCGGCGGGTTGCCTGCCTTCCCGGCGCGGTCCCACGGCGGGGGCCGCCGGGCCGACCGGCTCACCGCGGCGGTCGTCAACCCCCCGACCAGCACGAGCAGGCCGGCGATCACGGCAAGGAGCACCCACCACGGGGTCGGCGCGATCACCTCGACGACCCACCCGCCGGGGGAGGTCCCCGGGGGGGCCCCGCCGGTGATGTCGGTGAGGGCGAGGATCTCCCACCTCCCGGTCTCGGGGAACTCGAAGACCGCCTGCCACAGGCCGTCGTCGTTTCGGACGGCGGGCGGCCGGATCGGCTCGGCGTCCCCGTCGAGGGGGCGTGCCTCGAAGACGCCGTCGGGATCGGCGGGGTCGGCATCCCCACGCAACACCACGACGACCGGTTCCCCCACCTCCACCTCTCCGGGCCCGACCACGTCCACCCAGAAGGCCCGCTCGCCCGGCCACGGAGTCTCGTCCCCGGATCGGGCGGCGGACGCCGGGCGCGGGACCGCGAGGAGCAGCGCCAGGACGGCGAGGAGCACACGCCCCGCCGGCACGAGGATTCGGATCATCGCCCTCCCTCCGGAGGCTCGATCCGAGTGTACGAGACGGGCCCGGCCGAGGGCCGACTACTTCACCGTCTCCATCAACTCCGCCAACAGGGCCCGCACCGTGTCGGGGAGGCCTTCCTCGAGGGGACGGGGGTCGAACCCCAGTTCCTCCGCCGCCTTGGCGGAATCGGCGAGGAAGGTCACCCCGGCGATGGTCCGGAGCCGCTCGGCGGTGCCGTGGAGCGGGGGGGCGACCCATCCGAGCAGGCCGGCGGCGGCGGCGACCGGCCGGAGCGCCACCCCCGGGACCGGCAGTGGTGCCCCTCGCTTGCCGCTCAGCCGTCCGGTGGCGCCGAGCACCTCGCGCAGGGTGTGCGGCGGCCCGGCGAGCACGTAGGCCTCCCCGGCCCTCCCCCGCTGCATGGCCTGGAGGTGAGCCCAGGCGACGTCGGAGGCGTGGGCCCAGCATCGGGCGGTGCGGGTCGGGACGAACGGGACCCGGCCTCGCAGGTGACGGGCCATCATGAGGCCGAAACGGCCGGTGTCCCCCGGCCCGTACACCGTGCCGGGAACGACCACCACCAGCGGGAGGCCCCGGCGCATCATCGGCATCGCCACCCGGTGGAGGGCCTCCGCCTTCGTCGCGGCGTACACCGAGAGGTGCCGGCCGTCGTGGTGCGTCCCCTCGTCGGCCACCCGGCCCCGCGTGTCGGAGAACACCTCGACGTCGCTCGTGTAGACCCCGCGGGGAACCCCCAACTCGGCGATGATCTCGAGGACGTTGCGCGTCCCGATGACGTTGACGGCGTGGGCGACCTTCCGGTAGCGGCGGCCGGCGTAGCGGTGGAACGCAGCGAGGTGGAAAACCCCGTCGACCCGGCGCATCCCGCGCCGCAGCGAGTCCCGGTCGAGCAGGTCGCCGAGGTGGGGGTGCACGCCGTAGGCGGCGAGGGCCTTCGCCTGCTCCCGGGTGCGGACCAGGGCGGTCACCGCGTGCCCCTCGGCGAGCAGGTGGGAAGTGACGTACCCGCCGAGGAAGCCGGACGCTCCGGTCACGAAGTAGTGCATCGACGAGGATGTTACGGTCCGTGGACGGCACCCCTCCGTCATCGGGCCCGGCCTGCCGATTGCGGATCACTACGCTGCCCGCCCATGGCGCTCCCCGACCTCCCCGAAGCCCGGACCGCCGACGACGCCGCACTGCGGGCCGACATCCGGCGCCTGGGCACCATGCTCGGAGAGACGCTGGTCCGCCAGGTGGGTCCCCACCTCCTCGACCTGGTCGAACAGGTCCGCGCCCTCACCCGGGAACTGCGCTCCCGTCCCGATCCGGAACTCGCCGGGCAGCTCGACGAGCTGATGGCCTCCCTCGACCTGGCGACCGCCGCCCGGCTGGTGCGGGCCTTCACGATGTACTTCCACCTGGCGAACGTCGCCGAGCAGGTGCACCGGGTGGACGTCCTCACGGCCCGGTCCCGGCGCACCGCCGGATGGCTGGAGGCCGCCGTGGACCGGATCCTCGAGGCGGCACCCGACGGCGTCGACGAGGTGGTGGCGGGCCTCGAGCTGCGCCCCGTGTTCACGGCCCATCCCACCGAGGTCGCCCGGCGTTCGATGCTGACGAAGCTCGCCTCCCTCGCCGAACTGCTCGAGGACCGCGGCGATCCCCGGGCGACCCGGGCCGACCTGGCGGCGACCGACCGCCGGCTCGCCGAGACGATCGACCTGATGTGGCAGACCGATGAGTTGCGCCGGACCCGGCCGACCCCGGTCGACGAGGCACGCAACCTGATCTTCTACCTCGAGAACATCGCCGAGCACGTGATCGGCAGGCTCTCGGGGACGGTGGACCGTGAGCTGGAGCGGCTCGGGGTCCGGCTCGGCTCCGACTCGTTCCCGGTCCGGTTCGGGACGTGGGTCGGCGGAGACCGGGACGGCAACCCCTCGGTGACGCCGGCCGTCACCCTCGAGGTGCTCGCCCTGCAGCACGAGCACGGGCTGCGCAGCCTGATCCGCGCCGTCGAGGACCTGGCCGCCGAGCTCTCCCCATCCGACCGCGTCGTGGGCATCTCCCCGGAGCTGGAGGCCTCACTCGCCGGCGACCGCCTGGCCCTGCCGTCGGTCTACGCCCGCTTCGCCTCCCTGAGCGCCGGCGAGCCCTACCGCATGAAGCTCGCCTACGTGCACCAGCGCCTGGTCAACACCCGTGAGCGGCTCGCCGGCGGCGGGGATCACGTCCCGGGCCGGGACTACCGGACGGCCGCCGACCTGATCCGGGAGCTGTGCCTGATGTCGGCCTCCCTGGAGGCGAATCGGGGCGGCCTGCTGGCCAACGGCTCGGTGCGCGCCCTGCTCAGGAGGGTGGCCGCCATGGGGTTCGGCATGGCGGTGCTGGACGTCCGGGAGCACGCCTCCCGCCACCACCTGCTGCTCGCCGAGCTGTACGACCGGCTCGGCGAGCTGCCGGTCCCGTACAGAGAGCTCGACCGGCGAGCCCGCACCGATCTGCTGGCCGCCGAGATGCTCGGCCGCCGCCCGCTGGCGCCGCCGACCATCCGGCTCTCCGACGAGGCCCGCACCGTCGCCGGCGTGTTCCCCACGATCCGAACGGCCCTCGACCGGTACGGGGACGGGACGATCGAGTCCTACATCGTGTCGGAGACCCGGGGCCCCGACGACGTCTTCGCGGTCG
>Ga0316576_10002072_pt1 | contig 11259 bp, 10 predicted proteins | sample S0NA_FD_203075 | JGI IMG/M metagenome (GOLD analysis project Ga0316576, IMG submission 203075) | Rhizosphere microbial communities from salt marsh grasses in Alabama, United States - S0-2_050615r3r5 | ecosystem: Host-associated > Plants > Roots > Rhizosphere | place: USA: Alabama | collected... | reverse complement strand
GGTCGGATGCACTACCGCTTGCGCAAGGGATCGAGTTTGGTTAAACGAATGGAGTTACGGCCGAACCATGGTTACTAAGCGAACGCCAGCTTTACGCACCTGTCGGAAGACCGCTCCTTGTTGAATCTGGTGCAGGACCGGGTCTATGGCGGTAACGGCCGCACCAGATAACATTTCCAGGCCATAGTCAAAGAGCAGTGGGTGCATGGGCGTGCTCGGCCCCAAGAGCAGGATCCGCGCATTCGGCCGGCGAAGGGCCAGCAGCTCGTCCAGTGTGCCGTTCAATAAGGTCATGCTGGTAATTGCCAGCACATCCGCTTCAGGGACCAGTTCTGACGCGGATGCGGCCGGATATTCGTCCGGTCCCGGATTCTGTTCGAGCACGAATAGCTGGCCCACTTGTGGCCGGAGGCGGCTGATGAAGGGGAAATGGCCGACCAAGACGACATTCTTATTTTTACCTGCAGCAGCGATCACATGCTCGGCGTTGATTTCCTGCCAGCGGTCGGTCAGCGGCGGTAGGAGGGCATTGATGGCGGCCATGCCAATGCTGCGCAGCGTGAGGTTGTCTGTCGCCGCCAGGGCAGCCAGTTCCTGCCCGGACATCTCTTCCAGGTGACCGGCCTGGGGGACATCCACCTCGCCATGCGGTTGGCTGCCCATTAAGGTTGAGGCCAGCCCGCAGCGTTGCTCTCCAGCTGTATCCATGACCACGGCCGTCCAATGCAAACCAATCAGCACCTTTTTCACTTCCCCATCGGGAATAACGGCCAACAATTCGTTAATCAAGTTCATGCTTTACCTCTTCCTACTGTTGTAGGAAATTACACCTGTTTCCTTATTGCCGCAATCATCTATCAGACGAGGAGAAAATACAAAATGAAGAGAAAAATAAAAGAAAAAAGACGCCGGAGACGTCTCTTCTGTTTGAATTAGCTAGGCGAGTCTAGTACGGTCAGCACAGGAATAGAATAGGCGTCGCTATTGAATAGCAAGCGAAACCATCCTTGTTTAGCCGCATCTCTGTCCCTTCCATCTTGTAGGTGTATTGGTTGCGCTCCGGATGGATGAAATTCAATCCGTAAAACTCGAATGAAAAGATTGAATCGTTGTGGTCCAGCTCAGGTTCCGACGTGTAATTGATGTTCCCTAACAGCGGCGAATTGGGTACGTGATAAAACTCATGGCTGTTCGAATTTGCGCAAATACTGATTGATTTCAATCAATTACTTGTGTTATTGTTTGAATATCGGTAATATTGAGATTGAAATGCGCATTTAGTGCATGTTTGATCATAAACAACCATACAACGCCCCGACGTATGTAACCGATTAGTGACTGTTACCCTTAACAGGACTAGATGATGGAAATCAGTATCGTTACAGATGAGATAAGCGCCGATGTGCAGACAGCCCTTGAGTTGGGACTTGAATGGGGTGTTGCGTCATTCGAGCTGAGGGGCTTTGGTACAGAACGTGTTCCACTTTTTACCCCGTATCAAAAAGAACGAATCGGGGAGCTGCTCGATGAATTTGATATCAATATAGTTGCGATTTCTCCCGGTTTATTTAAATGCCCATTTCCTTTAACCCCGCGTGAACGGTTTCCCTTAAGTGCTATAGATAAGACGCTCTATGAGCAATGGCGCAAGCCACTCGATCTGGTCAGGTACCACCAAGAAGAACTGCTGCCACTTTCAATTGAATATGCCCAGAGCATTGGCGCTCAAAAGATAGTTGCCTTCAGCTTTGAACGCCCTGGTGCGGAGGAAGAGGTTCCTGATGAGATATTAATGGCTTTGCAGTCGGCCGCTGACCAGTGCCTCACGACGGGTTTGGGGCTGGTGATCGAAGTCGAGGCGGGATTTTGGGCTGACAGTGGAGCAAATACCGCGGCAATCATGAGCACCCTGGCCCATCCGGCGCTGGGCGTGAACTGGGATCCTGGTAATGCCCTGGTGGCCGGCGATATTCCCTACCCAAATGGATATAAAGCAGTCAAAGAATATGTCAGGCACGTCCATTTTAAAGATGTCTCTCTCGCACAAGATGGCAGTTACCAGTATGTCCTGTCAGGGCAAATTGATTGGGCCGGACAAATTGCAGCCCTGATCGCGGATGGCTATGCGGGGTATGTATCTGTGGAAACCCATATGGAACCCAAGATCAGCAGTGCAAAAGCGATGACAGAACGCTTGAGAAACTTAATAAATCACGGGTAGCTTGCGTATTGTCTCGATGGTTAAGGAATCAAGGATTAATTTTGGAGGATAAATGAAGGAAATCAATCTTAAAGGAATGGTGCCGGCGGCTATCGTGCCCATGACGGCCGAACAGGATATTAAATTTGATGCCTTCGCTCGTTACCTGGATTGGTTAATTTCTGAAAATGCTGTGGCTATTGCCATTAATATGGATACCGGCGAAGGGCCACAACTAAGCGTTGATGAGCGAAGGCGCGTGGCAGAAGTGGCTGTTGAAGTGGCCGACGGCCGTTGTTCGATTGTTGGAGGGGTCATGGGCGCCACGACAGAGGGTGCGGTGCATATGGCTCAAATTTACCGGGATGCCGGGGTTGACGGGCTGGTGGTCTTTCCCAATGCCGCTTTTCGCAATGAACCCCTCGATCTCAGAATTCCGGTTGGTTATCACGCGGCAATCGCGAAGGCCACCGATATGCCAATTATTTTATTCCAATTGGCGCCGGTTTTTGGCGGGATTCTCTACAGCCGCGAGACGCTTCTCGGCCTTTTAGAAATTCCCCAGGTCGTCGCGATTAAAGAAGCATCCTTCGATGCGCAGTATTTTGCCTATACCATCCAGTTAATAAAGGAATCGGGCAGGGAGATTACCCTGCTAACGGGAAACGATCTCTTTATTACAGAGGGCTTTGTGATGGGGGCGCAGGGAGCTCTGCTCGGTTTCGGGGCTATCGGATGTGGCATGGTTGCAGAAATGATCGCTGCTTTTGCCGCGGGAGATTATCAAGCCGGCGTGGCAATGCGCGGTAAGGTACAGGGATTCGCCGACGTGATATATGCGAACCCGGTGTTGGATTATCGTGCCCGCTGCAAGGTGGCCCTCGCTTATTTGGGTGTTATTGATGAAAACGAGACCTATGTGCGATCGCCATTACTGGCGATTGAATCTGAAGAATCGGAGCGCATCAATCAAGCCTTGATAGCGGCGGGTATGAAATAGCTGGTAGTTCAAACGTCATGAAGAAAAGCGGTCAGATGTTTCCTCTGGGCAAGGGGGGCGAATGGTGAAATCAGAGAGACTCGAACAGATTTGTCAATTGATCGATGCTAACGGGCATGTCACTGTTCAAGAGTTGAACCAACTCCTTGATGTGAGTGAAGCGACTGTGCGGCGTGATTTAGAAGAGTTGGCCAAGAACGGTCGTGTCAGGCGAACCCACGGTGGCGCACTCCGGTTGTATCCAGCCTCGAAAGAACTGCCAACCTTACGTCGTCGCGCGGAGCAGCAAAGGGAGAAACAGCGAATTGGTAAGATGGCTGCCGACATGGTGGAGTCTGGGCAGACCATTTTTTTGGGAAGCGGATCGACCGTGCATGAAATTGCACGTCATTTGAATGATATTCCAAATCTCGTGGTTATCACCAACGCGTTGAACGTTGTCAATCAACTGGTGGATCATGACAACATCGAACTGGTCGTTATTGGGGGCATGCTGCGGCCGAATGAACTCTCAATGGTTGGACATATCGCCGAGGCTGCGATTAAAGAATTGCGAGCTGATAAAGTGTTCATGGGTATGCATGGGGTTGATCCACAGCATGGATTCACCGGGAATTTTCTTCCAGAGGCGACTACCGATCGGGCCATCATGAGTATTGCTCCTTGTAATGTCGTGGTCGCGGACCATAGTAAGCTGGGGAAGGTTGGTACAGTATTTCTGGCTGATATAAGTGCCGCACATGTGTTGATTACAGGATTGGAAGCCGATCCGGAATTCATTACAGCTCTGGAAGAACAGGATATTGAGGTCAATATTGCTTAGTAAATAGCAAGAAGAAACGGGTTATTAGCAATGAAAGATCTACTTTTAGAAGAATACCGCCCACAGCCGCAGCTAGTGAAAAAAGTCAGCACGATAAATAAGCCGCGTTTTCCGGTTATTGACGCGCACAATCATCTGGGCGAACCATTTGGTGGGGGCTGGGACAAACGGCCGCTGGCGGAACTCCTGGATATTCTGGATGAAGCCAACGTGACAACCTACGTGGATCTGGATGGCGGTTGGGGTGAAGATATCTTACAGCGCCATCTTGACCTGTTCAAACAGGGTGCGCCCGATCGCTTTCTGGTTTTTGGCGGCGTTGATTGGGAGCAGTGGCCGTCAAAGGGCGATGAGTTTGGTGATTGGGCCGCCGGAAGATTAAGAGAGCAGGTGCGGTGGGGTGCCCAGGGCCTGAAGATTTGGAAGCCCCTGGGTTTGCATGTGAAGGACCATAAAGGGGAATTGGTAGCGGTTGACGATGTGCGGCTCGAACCTATCTGGCAAACGGCCGCAGAATTGAGCATCCCGGTGCTTATTCACGTCGCTGATCCTGCCGCTTTCTTTTTACCGCTTGATGCGACCAATGAACGCTGGGAAGAACTACGTGCCCATCCTGACTGGCATTTCCCCAGTCCACCCTACCCGTCTTTTTTGACAATTATGAAACAGCTGGCAGGGCTGGTTGCGGCCAATCCGGGGACAACGTTCATTGGCGCGCATGTCGGTTGTTATGCTGAAAATTTAGGTTGGGTCGCCGACATGCTCGATCGTTATCCAAATTTCTATATCGACATCAGTGCACGGATCAGCGAATTGGGGCGGCAGCCTTATACGGCACGCCGCTTTTTCATTGAAAACGCTGACAAAATTTTATTTGGCACCGATCTAGGACCCGATCTGGATTCTTATCGCATTTACTACCGTTTTTTAGAATCTGATGATGAGTATTTCAATTATGGCAGTTCTGAAATTCCAGGACAGGGACGTTGGTCAATTTATGGCCTTCATTTACCAGATGACGTTTTAAAAAAGGTCTATCAACTTAATGCGCGAAACGTGCTGCATCTTAATTAGGGGGTAATTATGGCCGTGAGAGGTCAATATACATTTCAAGAAATTTTGTCGCAACCGGACGTGTGGGAGGCTGTCCTGGGTTCGTTTGGTGACTACCAAGCTGAAGTCGAAAAGCAATGGATGAAGCTCCGTCCGAGCCAGATCTTGTTCATCGGTTGTGGATCTACTTACTACCTGTCACAAATCGCCGCGAGTTTGTTTATGGATTTGACTGGCATTCGAAGCAGCGCGAGCCCTTCGTCAGAACTCCTTCTCAATCCATCGATCGCGCTGGATGATGCCCATCATACACTTTTGGTAGCAATTTCACGATCGGGAACGACCACAGAAACATTACAGGCGGTCAAGCGGTTTCGCTCATTAGGGGGACAGGCGGTTTGGGGAATTGGTTGTTATGCAGACAGTGAGTTGATGCTCACAAGTGATTTTCGATTGGTAGCAGAGGCGGCGCATGAGCAAAGCGTCGCTCAAACCCGTTCTTTTAGCAGCATGCTGCTGCTGGTTAAAGCATTTGCGGCAACCGTGGCCGAATTAGGACTTGATTATTTGAATTTGCTGCCTGATCAGTTACGTAAGATGTTTGATATGACCTCTGAACTTTCAAGCGCCCTGGGCCAACGTCTGGATCTGGAACGGATGTTTTTCCTGGGATCGGGCTTTCAGTATGGTGTTGCCAATGAAGCGATGCTGAAGATGAAGGAGATGTCCCTGACTAACAGCGAAGGTTATCACTTCTTAGAATTTCGCCATGGTCCGATGTCTATGGCGAATGAGAAGGCATTGGTGATAGGGCTGGTTGATCATAACGCTCATCAGCATGAAGAGAGGGTCATGAGGGAAATGCGTCAATTTGGCGCATTAACCTGGGGTATAAACAGCTCAGAGGGAGATTGTTGCCACTACCAGATTGCATTTAATGCCGATAGGCCGGCGTGGACCCTGCCGGCCTTATATTTACCACCGTTACAACTGCTTGCTTATAATCGGGCCATGGCCAAAGGCCTCAATCCGGATAATCCGCGGAATTTGTCGGCGGTTGTTTCACTGGATCCGGCCGTGTTTGTTGGTGAGTGATTCATCATTGGCAGCAAATAGCACACCTATCAAAGGAGGTGAAGCGGGAAAGATCTTCATTGTAGAAACCAATTTGATTTGTAGCATATTAACCATATCCCTAGCTAGGTCGGAGAGCTAGATAGGAGAGGAGATATCATGAAAAAGACCCTTGTTGTTTTAACTGTACTTTTGACTTTTGTCTTAGTTTTAGCTGCATGTGGCAGCACTGCTACGGCACCAGTTGAAGAAGCAGCACCGGCCGAGGAAGCCGCTCCTGCTGATGAGGCTGCGCCAGCCGAAGAAGCTGCTCCTGCCGAAGAGGCACCGGCAGCTGAAGAACAAGTCGACCTGACTTTCAGTGTGTGGGGCGACCCCGAGGAAATCAAAATCTTGCAAGAGATAGCTGACGATTTTACGGCCGAAAACCCCAATGTTCATGTGACTGTTACGGTTTCAGACTGGGATACCTATTGGGACAAGTTACAAACCACACTTGCCGGCGGCAATCCGCCTGATGTTTTTGCGATGGATGCGCCGTTATACCCGGACTATCAAAGTCGTGGTGTTTTGATGAACTTGCAGCCACTGATTGATCGCGATGGGGTTGACTTGACCGCCTATTATGACGAATCCCTTGTGTGTTATGAAACAAGCGATGGTTATTATGGTTTACCCAGAGACATTCAGCCGAGTGTGATGTATATCAATAAAGATATGTTTGATGAAGCAGGTATTCCCTATCCCGAAGATGGTTGGACCTGGGATGATATGATCACCATTGGCCAGGAATTGACCAAGGATGTCGATGGTGACGGTACAACTGATCAATATGGCCTGTGGGCAGATATCTGGGATATGGAGTTGTTGTGGGGAGCGATGATCTGGCAGTTTGGCGGCGAGATCCTCAATGCGGATTACACTCAGACTTTATTGGCCGAGGATGGGGCGATGGATGCATGGCAGACTATCTACGACATGATCTTTGAATACGGGATGATGCCCGATCCTTCTGTCGCGGAACAGTTCGGCGATCCCTTTGAATCCGGCAATGCGGCGATGACTCCTGCAGGACATTGGGTTGTCCCTTATTACAGCAACGTAGATTTTAACTGGGATGTTGTCCCTCTGCCCCAGGCAGTGAAACAACAATCGATGGTCAACAGCGTCGGTTTCGTCATTGCAGATGATACCCAATATCCGGAAGAGTCCTGGGCGTTCTTGAAGCATCTGGTCGGCGAGGCCGGTCAAGAGAAAGTTACCTCTCTTGGGCTTGGCGTTCCAACACTCAAAGCAATTGCTGAGAGCGGCGCATTCTTGGATCAACCCGTTCAGATAAACCACCAGGTCTTCTTAGATGCAATGGCCTACTCACGGGTCAAACCTTGTTTCCGTGGCTATGATGAATGGGCAACGCTCTTTGGTGATGGGATGTTCTCAGTCTGGATAGGTGAAGCTGGCCTACAAGAGACTTTGGACGAACTGGTCCCGCAAGCAGATGCTATTTTGCAGGATGCTGCCCAGTAAAATCTGGAAAAGGGAAAGTTAGTTAACATCTGAGCTAAAGGTTTTGTGTTCATTTGATCCGGGAGTCTGCACACGATCACTGCAGACTCCCGGACAGATCGTAATTAGAGGTTGAGTATGGATAATAGAGGCCTTAGACCCATGAAAGGCGAAATGATCTGGGTCTGGATATTCCTGGCGCCAACAATATTCGGTCTGCTGTTCGCTACCCTTGGTCCCGTATTGGCTGCAATTGGTATTAGCTTTACGGATTGGGACGTTATCACCCCACCAGTATTCGCTGGTTTAGATAACTACAAAAGATTGATTGAGGATCCAACATTCAGGAAAGCCCTGGTAAATACGCTCTATTATGTAGGCGTCATGGTTCCCGTTTCTACTGTTTTATCTTTGTTTTTTGCCTTCTTGCTTAATCAAAAACTACGTGGTGTGACATGGTACCGTACCGCTTATTTCCTCCCGGTGGTCTCTTCAACGGTTGCTGTAGCGTTAGTTTGGTCGTGGATATACGCTAAAGATTTCGGTCTGCTGAACTTTTTTTTGAGACAGATTGGCGCCGAACCGGTTGGCTGGCTTAGCAGCACGACCTGGGCCATGCCCGCGGTGATCATAATGGCAGTTTGGGGGAACCTGGGGGCCGGCATCATCATCTTTTTGGCGGGGTTGCAGGCCATACCCGAATCTTACTATGAAGCAGCTGAAATAGATGGGGCAGATAGACTCAATAAGTTCTTTCGCATCACGGTCCCATTGATTACGCCCAGTCTTTTCTTCTACTTTATCATCACGATGATAGATGCCTTCCAAGCGTTTGAAGCAATCTATGTGATGACCAGAGGCGGTCCAGTCAATTCTACTACAACCATGGTCTATTACATCTACCGCAATGGCTTTCGTAATTTCAAAATGGGATATGCGAGCTCACAAGCTATCGTGCTTTTTGTAGTCATCATGGTCCTTACTTTGGTTTACTGGCGCTTACAGGATAGATGGGTGATGTACGATGCATAGCGACGAAGTTATCAAACCAGGACCTGCAGCAAACAAGAGCAGTTTTGCGAAATTTCATGAAAATGTCTGGCAGAGCCAGCAGCTTCAGAACAGAGTGACGCATATTCTCAGCCACATCATCCTGCTCTCAGGCGCTGTGGTGATGGTTTTACCTTTTATCTGGATGATCTCGACTTCGTTTAAGGAGCCCGGTCAGACTTTTGTTTATCCACCTCAATTCATTCCTGACCCGATCACGTTTGAAAATTATCCCAATATGTGGAACGCCTTGCCATTTGCCAATTTTTTCTTCAACAGCGTCAAGATCGCCAGTCTTAACACGATCGGGCAACTGATTACCTGTTCTATGGCAGCGTTCGCTTTTAGTGTCTTGATATTTCGCGGGCGGGATCTGCTTTTCTTACTGCTGATTGCCACTTTGATGATACCTTATCAGGTTACTTTGATTCCCACCTTTATTCTATTCTCCAAAATTGGCTGGGTGGGTACGCACTTGCCTCTTTGGGTTCCCGCATTTTGGGGTGGTGCATTCGGCACATTCCTGCTGCGCCAATTTTATTTAACGATTCCAATCGATCTTGCGGAATCGGCGCGCATTGATGGCGCCAGCATCTGGCAAATCTACCGGCACGTTTATATTCCGCTTTCCGGTCCACCCATGGCGGCCCTGGCAATCTTTACGTTTATGTGGACCTGGAATGATTTGCTGAATCCACTTATCTACGTTAACGAACTGGATAAATTAACGCTGACTATCGGTTTGAGCTTTTTCCAAAACCAATATGGTGGGAAATGGACCTTAATGATGGCCGGCGCAGTCGTCAGCATTTTGCCAATCATCGTTATTTTCTTCTTTGCACAAAAATATTTCATTCAAGGTATCGCCACTACGGGCGTGAAGAGGTAAGGGAAAGATATATCATGGGGCAAGAGGGACCGGTCCGGTTAGCTTTATTTGGTCCAGGCGGATTTGGGTATGAACGCGCGCGTGCCATGGCTTCCAGCGCTCTGGTTGATTTTGCAGCGTGCTATTCACCTTTTGAGGTGGAACGAAAAGCGTGCGCCGAGGAATTTGGTGTCACTGTGGCGGAACAAGAAACAGATATCTGGGAAGACCCCACTATTGATGGCGTCGTTCTGTCTACCCCGAATCAGATTCACCTTCAACAAATTCAGGCAGCAGCAAATAGTGGTAAACATGTGTTTGTGGAAAAGCCTCTGGCCCCAAAATTGGCGGAAGCAATAGAGATTGTTGATCTGTGTGAAGCGGCCGGGATAACGCTCATGGTGGGCCATAATGCGAGGCGGCGAGCGCGTATCCGGCTGATGAAGCGCTTTCTCGATGACGGCCGTCTTGGCCGGGCGCTGGTTGCCGAAGCCAATAATTCTCATAGCGGCGGACTGACGCTGCAGCCTGATGATTGGCGGTGGTCTCCGGATAATTGTCCTGGTGGTCCTCTTACGCAGCTGGGGATACACCATATTGATACTTTACAGTACCTGATGGGGCCGGTCGCCAGAGTGTCTGCCTGGCAGCGGCGGCTAGCGATAGAGGCAGCCATACCAGACACGACTACCACGCTGCTCGGATTCGAAAGTGGTGCGTTGGGTTACCTTGGGGCGCATTACGCAGTTCAGTCTACTCGTTATATTTTCATTCTGGGAACGGAGGCAAACGTTCGTTGGGATCGGGTGATGGGCTTTGTTCTGGAGGGGGAAGACGGCCAAGAAACGATAGAGTTAGACGAGATTGATACGATTCAAGAGGAAATCGACGAATTTGCAACAAGCATTGCTTCACATACCGAGGTGGAAGTCAGTGGGCGAGAGGCATTGGCTGCAGTGGCGGTGATCGAAGCGGCCGTTCTTTCTAACCAACGCGGGCGGCCGGTGGATATTTCTGAATTGCTAGGGTGATACAAATATGAAATTCGGCGTAATTCCTATTGAGGACTCGAAGTATTATTCAGAATCACTGCGCCAGGTTGAATTGGCTGAAGTGCTCGGTTTTGATTCCGTGTGGTTGGAAGAGCATCATGGCACCAGCGGGCATTATCATCCTTCACCGTTTATCTATTTAGCCGGATATGCGACGAGGACGAACAGGGTAACACTGGGTACGAATATTGCCGTCTTACCCTTATATCACCCCGTGCGCGTCGCCGAAGACGTTGCGCAGCTCGACGTGATGTCGGAAGGCAGAGTCATTTTGGGCGTGGCAATCGGTTATCGCGAGCAGGAATTCGATGCTTTTCAGACGCCATTAGACGGCCGAGGAGCGCAGTTTGTGGAAATGGTGAAGCTTATCGATCTAATGTGGACGGAGGAAAATGTAACATTTGACGGACCCCGTTATCCACTCAACAATTTCACCCTGGAACCGCGGCCGGTTCAAAAGCCTCGCCCGCCGATCTGGTTGGGCGGTTGGGGGAAGCTGGCCATCAAGCGGGCCGCTGTCTTGGGAGATGCCTGGCTGCCTGGACCTACGGCCAACCTAGAAAAATTATTGGAGGCGCAGGACCGCTACCACGCGCATTTGGCTGAACTTGGTATTGACCCGCTTACACGACC
>Ga0316576_10002071_pt1 | contig 11260 bp, 9 predicted proteins | sample S0NA_FD_203075 | JGI IMG/M metagenome (GOLD analysis project Ga0316576, IMG submission 203075) | Rhizosphere microbial communities from salt marsh grasses in Alabama, United States - S0-2_050615r3r5 | ecosystem: Host-associated > Plants > Roots > Rhizosphere | place: USA: Alabama | collected... | reverse complement strand
CGACGTCGCCACCGACCGACCAGGGCCGGATGCCCCTGTCGCCGGTCTCGTGTCCGGGCGGACACTGGTCACACCGACGGCGAGGAGGTGGTCGACATGCGGGTGGTACGGATCCTGCAGCGCATCGCGGCGATGGCTGCCGCATCTGGGATCGTCCTGGCGGGTTCACCGACGGTCCCCGCAGCGGGTGCTGACGCGACACTCGTCTTCCCCACGGGCGATCCGGCGCACGACGTGCCGAACGTCCAGGCGGCGGTCGACGCGGGTGGCACGGTGCGGTTGAAGGCGACGACGGTCGACGGCGATCCGGGTGTCTTCGACTTCGGGTCGAACCTGCCCGGCGGCAGCGGCGTCGACCTGACCCGGGACGTCGTGATCGAAGGGGAGGTGGCAGCGACGCACCCGACGACCATCGCCGGGGGCTTCGCCCCGTTCCGCGGGTGGTACGACGCGCCCGTCGGCAGCCGCATCAGCGGCATCACCTTCGACGCCCCGGGGGTGGCCGCCCTGTACGCCAGCGGCTCGACCGGGCTGGAGTTCACACACAACCACGTCAAGGACGTCGTCGGGCTCCCGGACTGGCTCCCGGGGGTCGACAAGGGCCAGGCCGTGTGGGTGGTCGGGCTGTACACGGTGACGGGCGAGATCCTCATCGCCGACAACCTGATCGAGGACGTCCACGCGGACAACGGCTACGGCCTGGCGCTCTTCGGGTTCAGCGCCGACGCCCGGATCGAGCGCAACGAGATCCGCGGCGTCAGCACGGCCGGCATCCTCGCCGGCGTGAACCTCGGAGCGGTCACCATCACGGACAACGTCGTGGCGCCGGGTCCACCTCGGGCACCTCTCCCGTACGGGGGCGGGAACGGCATCATCATCGGGAACTCGCTCGGCGGCCGGGCGCACGTGACGCGCAACGACGTGGAGTGCGAGAACCCCTACGCCGACGGCATCCTGATCGCCGCCTCGGCGTTCTACGGCGATGTGCAGGACGGGGCCGTCGTGACCGGCAACCGGGTCGTCATGCACGACTCGATGTTCGGCGCGATCAGCCTGGTCGGCAGCGTCACCAACACCTACGTGGGCCGGAACCACCTCGGCGGGAACGGTGCCTTCGCGTTCGCCAACGAGCAGTACCTCGTGCCCGACGACGCGGTGGCGTCGAACACGTTCGCGGGCAACAACATCACCGACTTCGACAGCGAGGTGGCCGACCTGCTCTTCCACGAGAACACCGTCGAGAACGTGTTCTTCGGGCACGTGGCGACCGTCATCGACCTCGGCCAGGGCAACTGGGTGTCGGGCTGGGACCCCGGTCCACCGCCCGCCACGCCGGGTCGCGACGCAGGCGACACCGCCGAGATCGGACGGGACTGGGATCCTGTCCGTGCCCCGCTCCTGCAGGGCTGACCGGGACGGCAGGAGGAACGCGCGGGCCCGCCGACAGCGCCGGGGATCAGGCGGCGTTCACCACCGGGAGGATCTCGTCGTTGAGCACGCGCAGGTCCTCGAGGGTCTTCGAGGTCGGTACGTCGGCGAACGGCGGCCAGATCAGCGGCATCGTCAGCCCGACCTTCGCCAGCTCGATCAGGTTCTCGGTGATCTGCTCCTTGGTGCCCACCAGGATGTTGCTGCCCTTGCCGTTGTCGGCCTGGTCGCTGGGCTCGTCGGTGATGGCGAACCAGTACATGCTGCAGAGCTCGAGCTGGTCCATGGCGTCCGGCTTGTCGAGCTTCTCCAGCTCTTGCTGGATCGGGCCGCGCCACTCGGCGAGCTCTCGCGCGGTGTCCTGGATCCCGATCCAACCCGAAAGGTTGTACGTGGCGATCCTGTTCGCCGACCGCTTCGGGTCGCGCAGCCCGCTCATGAAGATCGGGGGGTGCGGATCCTGCAGTGGCTTGTGACCGAACCCGCACCGGTCGAAGTCGGCGAACTCCCCGTGATACTCGAAGAGCTCGTTCGTCCAGATGCCCTGACAGATCTCGATCGTCTCGCGCACGTGGGTGTGCCGCTTCGGGAAGATGTGCGAGGCGCTCGCCGCAGCGAACTCCTCCGGCATCCACCCGGCGCCGACGCCGACGTTGACCCGGCCACCGGACAGATGATCGACGGTGGCGATCTCGGCGGCGAAGACGCCCGGCGCCCGGTACGGCGTATCGGTGATGCTCATACCGATCCGACACGTCGACGTCTTGGCGGCGAGCCACGGGATCAGCGGCCACCCCTGGAACCACTGGCCACGCGACGAGACCGGCAGTTGCTTCGGGAACTCCTGCATCATGCCGAACGCGTACTGGAGCTCCTCGCGGTCGGAGGCCTCCGGCACGACGATGCGGTCGAGCGTCCAGATCGAGTCGAACTCGAGCTCCTCGGCGAGGTTCGTGAGATCCTCGAGCTCCTGGACCGTGACGTGGTCCCGGAAGTTCGGCAGGTACAGCGCAAGCTTCATGTGCGATCGTTCCCCTTCGCTGATCGTCGGCGTACGTGCCGTCGATGTCCCCCATCGACGACCGCCTTCAGGTTAGGCAACGAGCGCGTGCCCGTCGGCGCCCGAGCGCCGGTCAGCGCTCGGTCTCGGCGCTGAGCTGGTCGCGCAGCTCGCGCTTGAGGACCTTGCCGTAGTTGTTGGTGGGGAGGGTGTCGACGAAGCGGTACTCCTTCGGCCGCTTGAAGCGGGCGATGGCGTCGAGACATGCCTGATCGAGCTCGTCCACCGGCAGAGCGGACCCACCCTCGGCAACCACGAACGCGACCACCGCCTCACCCCACTCGGGGTCGGGGCGGCCGACGACCGAGACCTCGCGGACGCCGGGATGGCGCAGCAGGGCCTCCTCGACCTCGCGCGGGTAGATGTTCATCCCGCCACTGATGATCAGGTCCTTCGACCGATCGCGCAGGGTCAGGTAGCCCTCGTCGTCGAAGGTGCCGACGTCACCGGTGTGCAGCCAGCCGCCGCGCATCGCCTCCGCAGTGGCGTCGGGCTGGTTCCAGTACCCGGCCATCACCACGTCGCCGCGGACGACGACCTCGCCGATCTCTCCGCTCGGCAACTCCTGGTCGTCGTCGTCGACCACGCGCACCTCGACGTCCGTGCGCGGCAGGCCGACGCTCTGCAGCCGATCGCGCCACCGCGGGTGGTCGCGGTCGGCGTGGTCGTCCTTGGACAACGCCGTGATCGTCATCGGCGTCTCGCCCTGTCCGTAGATCTGGGCCAGCCGCGGACCGAACACCGCGAGGGCGTCGTCGAGGTCGGCGAGGTACATCGGCGCGCCGCCGTAGATGATCGTCTTGAGGTGTGCGAGGTCGCCGTCGATGATGGCCGGGTCGGCGGCGAGCCGCTTGACCATGATCGGAGCGGCGAAGAACGACATGCCCGGCCAGTACCGCAGCACGTCGGCGATCTCGGCGGGATCGGCACCGCCCGACGCCGGCAGGACGCTCGTCGCGCCGCGCGCCACGTGCGGCAGCCCGTAGAGACCGGACCCGTGGGACAACGGTGCGGCGTGGAGGATGCAGTCCTGCGGCGTCACCGGGTCGATGTCGGCGAAGTAGCTGAGCGACATCATGAGCAGGTTGCGATGGGTGAGCGTGGCCCCCTTCGGCCGCCCGGTGGTGCCACTCGTGTAGAACAGCCAGGCAGCGTCCTCGGGGCGGCGATCGACCAGCGACATCGGCGTCGAAGCTGTCAGCCGATCCCATCGCTCGCCGGGCGCAACGACGATCGTGCGCAGTGCCGTCACGGCGCCGACCAGCGTGTGGACATCGTCGGCGTGCTCGGCATCGGTGACGACCGCTGCCGCCTCGCTGTGCTCGAGGATGTAGGCCACCTCATCGCGGTGCAGGCGGGCGTTGACCGGGACGGCGACGAGTCCGGCGTGCCAGACGCCGAACAGCGCCTCGAGGTACTCGGGACGGTTGCGCATCAGGATCGCCACCCGATCGCCGGGCGACAGCCCGAGCTCAGCGCGCAGTCCGGCGGCGATTCGCGCCGCCCGTCCGGCGAACGTCGCCCAGTCGGCGTGCACGCGCTCGCCCTCGGCCAGCGCCGGATCACCGGGCCGCCGGCGACCGTGACGCTCCACCCATGTCGCCAGGTTCATCGCACCGTCCCTCCTTCACAGGTGGCCCCGGGAACGGTGGCGCATCGTAGCGCTACCCGCTCGGGCGCCGATGTGCGCGCCGACCGTGGTCGCCGATCGCACCTACCATCGCCCCGACGGCTCCGCCCCGATGCGCCGCCACTCCGATGCCCACCACCCGACCTCCGTCCCGATGCGCTTGACCGACGACGAGGCGCGCGCTCGGCTGGCGGCACACGACCACGGGACGTTGTGCACCGTGCACGCCGGGCGTGGTGCCGACGCGGTGCCCGTGGCCTATGCCGTGGACGACGGGCACGTCGGCATCGCCGTCGACCTGGTGAAGCCGAAGTCGTCGACGCGCCTGCAGCGCGAGCGGAACCTGGAGGCGGACCCGCGTGCGACGCTGCTCGTCGACCATTGGGATCGCGACGACTGGGCTCGGCTGTGGTGGGTGCGGGCCCAGCTGCACTTCCTGGGCGACGCGACCGACCGGCAGGAAGGCTTGGCGGCGCGACTCGCACAGCGCTACCCGCAGTACCGGGCGCGGCCCTTCGCCCGGGTGCTGGTGCTGCGCATCGTCGGGGTCAGCGGCTGGGCGGCTTCGGGCTGAGCTGCCCGCCGACGCGTGCGACCCGGTCTACCCTCGGGCGGCGGGGATCCACTGGAGTGAGGGGGACGTCGATGGAGGACAACCCGGTCATCGCGATGCTGGGCAGACGCCTCCGCCTCGCCGTCGTCGGCGGCGGACCGGGGAGCTTCATCGGCGCCATGCACCGGGCGGCGGCCCGACTCGACGACCGCTACGAACTGGTCGCCGGGGTCCTCTCCTCCGATCCGGACCGCTCCCGGTCGGCGGCGACTGCGATCGGCATCACCGCCGACCGCGCGTACGACGACGCCGAGACGATGATGGCCGCCGAGGGGGCGCGGTCCGACGGCGCCGACGTCGTGGCGATCATGACGCCCAACGACAGCCACCACCGGTATGCGATGGCGGCGCTGACGCACGGCTTCGACGTGATCTGCGACAAGCCGATGACGAACACGCTCGCCGAAGCGGCGGAGGTGGTCACCGCGGTCGAGGACGCCGGCGCCGTCTTCTGCCTCACCCACAACTACAGCGGCTACCCGATGGTCCGCCAGGCGCGAGCGATGGTCGCCGCTGGTGAGCTCGGGTCGGTGCAGCTGATCCAGGTGGAGTACGTGCAGGGCGGGAAGGCGGCTCGGCGCGACCCCGACGCAGCCGCCACCCTCCCGTGGCGCTACGACCCGGTCCGCGGCGGCCCGTCGCTCGTGCTCGGCGACATCGGGACGCACGCCCACCACCTCGTCCGCTACATCACCGGGCTCGAGGTCGCAGAGGTGTCCGCCGAGGTCGGTCACGTCGTGGAGAACCGTCGGGTCGACGACTACGCCGGTGCGCTCCTGCGCTTCACCGGCGGCGCACGGGGCTCGTTCTGGGTGACCCAGGCGGCGGCGGGGGTCGAGAACTGCCTGCGGCTGCGGGTGTCCGGCACCGGCGGCACGGTCGAGTGGGTGCAGGAGGTCCCGACGCGGCTCGTGTACCGCCCCCTCGGTGAGCCGGCGCAGGTGCGCACGCCGAACGGACCTGGGACGCTCCCACTGGCCGCCCGGGCGAGCCGGATCGTGAGGGGACATCCGGAAGGGTTCCACGAAGGCTTCGCCAACCTCTACAGCGACGCCGCCGAGGCGATCGCCGCGCGACGCGCCGGCGTCGACCCCGATCCGCTGGCGCTGCACTTCCCCGACGCCACCGACGGCTACCGCGGGGTGGCCTTCGTCGAGGCGGCGATCGCCTCCAGCGTGGCGGGTGGCCGCTGGACCGCCCCGCGGGCCGCGCCCTGAAGCCGTCGGGTGGCGCGATCCCGCCCCGCCCGGGTCCGGGCCTACGCTCCACGGAGCGTGGGCGTCCACAGGCTGATCGGTCCGATGTTGCTGGCGGTCCTCGCCACCGTGTCGTGTGGCGGCGACGACTCGGCGGATCCGGCGTCCGCCCCGGTCGGACCGGCAACCGTGGCGTCGGGCGTCGAGACGACCAGCACGACCACGTCGAGCACCGCGCCGACCCCGAGCACCACGCCGACCTCGACCACCGCGCCGACCTCCACCACCAGCACGTCGACCACCACGACGACCGCGGTGCCGAAGCCGCCGGTCGAGGACATCGTCGTCGCCGGCGACTCGATGGCGCTCGGGTTGTACCCTCCGCTGCAGGCGGCGCTGCAGACGCCCGACCGCCCGGTCGGGTTCAGCTGGGCACTGGTCGTGCTCGACGACGAGCGGCGCGTGTGGGAGCGGCTCTTCACCATCGACCGGCCCGACGTGGTGATCGTCCACTTCTCCGTGTGGGAGAACGCCGTGCTGCGCGGGAACGAGGTCATCGACTCGGGAGACGAGGGGTGGCCGGAGATCTACCGTCGCGACTACGTCGATCCCTGGATCGAGCGCGCCGTCGGCAGCGGCAGCCACGTCGTGTGGATCGGACTGCCGCCCGCGGCGAACACGTCGCGGTGGACGGACAACCACGAGATCAACGCCGTGTGGCGCACCGCAGTGCTCGACGCCGCTCGGCAGCAGCGACAACGCGGCGAGGAACCGTCCATCGAGTGGGTCGACATCGACCAGCTGCTGACGGCACCCGACGGGCGCTTCACCGAGATCGACCGCACCGTCGACCCACCGGAGCGCCTGTTCAACGTCGACGGGCTGCACTGGTGCCCGGCCGGCGCAGCCCGGGTGGCCCAGGCGGTGGTGGAGGTGCTCGCCGCCGACGTCGATCTCGGCGGCGACGATCCACCGCCGGTCCCCGACTGGCGCACCGCACCGTGGGCCAACGAGCCCGTCGTCGTGCCGTCCGCCCAGGGGAGCCCGACCGGCCTCAGCGTCGCCTACCCCGAGGGCGAGTGCCCCCCGGTGGCGGAGTGATCGCCGACCCCGCCGAGGGCACCGCACCCGTGTCGGACCCCGATCCGTGTCGGCGAACCAGGCCCCACACCACACATCCACCGACACGAACACCCCCGCCCGGACCTCTTCTGCACCGCGAACGGCGTCGGCGGGCGCTGTGGTCGGGCCCGCCTCGTGGCGGGCTCTACGCTCTCGTTCGTGGCGAGACGGGTGACGATCGACGAGCTGCTCGACGAGGCCCGTTCCCGGATCGCCCGCCTGACACCGCACCAGGCCGCCGCGGCCCGGGATGCAGGAGCCGTCATCGTCGACACCCGTGACTCGGCGGACCGTCTCGCCGAAGGGATCATCCCGGATGCCGTGACGGTCACCCGCAACGTGCTCGAATGGCGGGCCGACCCCACCGCCGAGCTGCCTGATCCGGTGCTCAGCGATCTCTCCAAGGAGCTCATCGTGATGTGCAACGACGGCTACGCGTCGAGCCTCGCCGCCGACAACCTCCGGCGGCTCGGCCATCCCGGCGCCGCCGACATGATCGGCGGCTACCGGGCCTGGAAGCGGGCGGGTCTGCCGACCGTGGCGGTGCCGACGTGAACGAGGTGCCACGGACGCGGCTGACCCGCCGGGGCTTCCTCGCCGGCACGATCGCCGCAGCGCTCGTCGCCTGCAGCGACGACGACGCGTCCCCGGAGACCGCCGGCGAACGGCCGTCCACCACGACGGCGACGACGGCCGGCGCGACGGACGCGCCGACGACGGCGGCGGAGACCACCACCTCCGCTGCGCCCACCACGGCGGCCCCGACGACCGAGGGGCCCACGACCACGGCGGTGCCGGTCGTGGCGTCCGACCCGTTCACGCTCGGTGTCGCGTCCGGCGACCCGCTGGCGGACTCGGTGATCCTGTGGACGCGACTGCACACCGACGAGCCGCTGCCGGGCGAGGACATCGACGTGATGTGGGAGGTGGCCGGCGACGCCGAGTTCACCGAGGTCGTCGCCAGCGGTTCGGCGCCGGCGCGGGCCGCGCTCGGCCACTCCGTGCACGTCGACGTGGCCGGCCTCGAGCCCGACACCGAGTACCACTACCGCTTCGTCCTCGGCGAGTACGCGACGCCGGGGGCGCGAACTCGCACGTTCGCCGCGCCCGGCACCATGCCGGAGCGGTTCAGGTTCGCCTTCTCGTCGTGCCAGAACTGGGAACAGGGCCGCTACGCGGCATACCGCGACATCGCCGACCAGGACGCCCTCGACGCCTTCGTCTTCCTCGGCGACTACATCTACGAGTACGCCAGCGGGGGCCTGGCCGATGCCGGTGGCCGGACGACCGGGCAGGACTTCGAGTGCGAGACCCTCGACCAGTACCGACGGCGCTACGCCCTGTACCACAGCGACCCGCTCCTAAAGGCCGCCCATGCCCGCGTGCCCTGGATCATCACGTGGGACGACCACGAGGTCGACAACGACTACGCCGGGGCGACCTCCGAGCGGGACGACGACCCCGAGGCCTTCCTGGCCCGGCGCGCCGCCGCCTACCAGGCGTGGTACGAGCACATGCCCGTGCGGCTCGATCCTCCCGAGGGTCCCGACTACCCGATCTTCCGCTCCTTCGCCCACGGCGACCTGCTGCGCTTCCACGTCCTCGACACGCGCCAGTACCGCGACGACCAGCAGCGCGCCGAGCCCTTCGTCGAGCAACTCGGCGATGCCCTGCAGGTGCGCGACGACAGCGGCGGTCCCGGGCGGACGATGCTCGGTGCCGCTCAGCGGGACTGGCTGGTCGAGGGTGTCGAGGCATCCGACGCGGTCTGGGACGTGCTCGCCCAACAGGTGTTCATGTTCGGCGGCAACGCCATCCCGGGCGCCGACCCACCGGTGGTCGTGGTCGACACGTGGGACGGCTATGCGGACGAGCGCCGGGAGGTGCTCGACGCGATCGGCGCATCGGCGGACAACCTGATCGTGCTCACCGGCGACTTCCACTCGGCGGCGGTCGCCGAGCTGCGCGCCGATCCGTTCGACACAACACTGCCCGTGGTCGGTACGGAGCTCATGGCGACGAGCATCTCGTCGTCGTTCTTCGACGACGACGAGACCGTCGAGCGCCTCGTCGCCGGCGCCCTCGCCACCAATCCCCAGCTGCAGTGGTTCGATTCGCGTCGGGGGTACACGGTGTGCGACGTGACGCCCGATCGCTGGGAGGCCGGCTACCGCGCCGTCGCCGACCAGTTCGACGAGGGCTCACCCGTCGAGACGATCAGCACCTGGGCGGTGCGGGCGGGCACCGCCGGCGTCGAGCGGCTGTCCTGACGACCCGCCCCGGTCGGGCGTGTACGGTGTGATCCGGGCCCGGTTCCGGGGGTCGACGCCGACGCCCGGGACGTCTTCGGACAGCGGGCCACGGGACATCTCATCAGAGGGGACGACACGATGATCGGACGAGCGATCCTCGCCGCTTCGGCACTCACCGCCACCGGCGTGATGGCCTCGGCCTCGGCCGGCGCCGACGACGCCACCTTCGCGCCGACGATCACGTCGCGCGAGATGGTGGTCACCGCCAACCCGCTGGCGACGGCGGCGGGCGAGCACGCGCTCCGCACCGGGGGGACCGCGGCCGACGCGATGATCGCCGCGCAGACCGTGCTCGGCCTCGTCGAACCGCAGTCGAGCGGCCTCGGTGGCGGCGCGTTCGTCGTGTACCACGACGCGGCCACCGGTACGACGACCACCATCGACGCTCGGGAGAAGGCGCCCTCGGCCGCCACCGAGGACCGTTTCCTGGGCCTCGGCTTCTTCACGGCGTGGCAGAGCGGACTGTCGGTGGGCGTGCCAGGCGTTCCCCGCCTGCTCGAGTACATGCACGACAACTACGGGCGCCGGCCGTGGCAGACCCTGTTCAACCCGGCCAAGTCGCTGGCCCAGGACGGCTTCGCCCTCACCGAACGAACGACCGATCAGGTCGCCGGGCTGCTCGCCCGCAACCCCTCGTGCGACGACCGCCTGTTCTTCCGCGACCCGACGGCGTTGGCCTACTTCGCCGATCCGGACACCTGCGAGCCGAAGCCCGCCGGCACGATCGTCACGAACAAGGACTACGCCGACGTGCTGAAGGCGCTGGCCAAGGACGGTGCCGACGCCTTCTACGAGGGGGAGATCGCCGACGCCATCGCTGCCGCGGTGCAGAGCGACCCCGCCATCCCCGGCGACATGACCGCCGACGATCTCGCCGCCTACGAGGTGGTCGAGCGCGAGCCGGTGTGCCTCGACTACCGCGGGTACGACGTCTGCGGCATGGGCCCGCCGTCGTCGGGGGGCCTGGCGGTCGGGCAGATCCTCGGGATCCTCGAGAACTTCGACCTCGGTGGCATCGCTGCCGCCGGCGACGGGCCGCTCGACGAGGAAGTGGTCCACCTGTTCACCCAGGCGGGCCGGCTGGCCTTCGCCGACCGCAACCTGTACGTCGGCGACTCCGACTTCGTCACCGTGCCCGCCGCGGGCATGCTCGACGAGGCGTACCTCGCCTCCCGGGCGGCGCTGATCACCGACACCGACATGGGGACCGCCGCCCCGGGCACGCCGCCGGGAGACTTCGACCCGACGGCCCCGGACCCGACGGCGAAGACGTCCGGCACGAGTCACATCTCGATCGTCGACCGGTGGGGCAACGCCCTGTCGATGACGACGAGCATCGAGAGCCCCTTCGGCAACGGCGTCATGGTCGACGGGTTCTTGCTGAACAACGAGCTCACCGACTTCTCGTTCAGCCCGACCGACGCCGGCGGCACCCCGATCGCCAACCGCGTGCAACCGAACAAGCGGCCGCGCAGTTCGATGTCGCCGACGATCGTGTTCGACGCGGTGGGCGACGTGGAGCTGGTCACCGGCTCGCCGGGCGGCTCGCGCATCATCGGCTACACCGCACAGTCGGTGGTCAACCACATCGACTTCGGGCTCGACCCGCAGCGGTCGGTGGCCACCCCGCACTACCAGAACCGCAACGGTTCCACCGAGATCGAGGCGCCGACCCCGGGCGTCACCACCGACTACGACGTCGCCACGCTGGAACAAGCGCTCGAGGCGCGCGGCCACAACGTCAGCGTGTCCAGCTCGCTCACGAGCGGGCTGTCGGTCATCCAGGTGACCCCGGACGCGCTCATCGGCGGGGCGGACCTCCGCCGCGACGGCACGGTCGGCGGTCGCTGACGGCGCCGTTCGCGAGGGGGCCGCGCCACGTGCGCGCTCCTCACCGAT
>Ga0316576_10002070_pt1 | contig 11261 bp, 9 predicted proteins | sample S0NA_FD_203075 | JGI IMG/M metagenome (GOLD analysis project Ga0316576, IMG submission 203075) | Rhizosphere microbial communities from salt marsh grasses in Alabama, United States - S0-2_050615r3r5 | ecosystem: Host-associated > Plants > Roots > Rhizosphere | place: USA: Alabama | collected... | reverse complement strand
CCAGCAGCACCCCAGCAGCGTCCGGCAGACCCCCGACCTCGCACCTCCCGAGCGCATCGCACACTCCGTGCACCGTCTCCCCCGCCCAGGACTCGGCGTGCGGAACGACCGAGATCGTCGCGGCAGTCACGCCGCGTTCCACCAGACGCGCGCCCGGGCGGACCGTCAGTCGCCACCTCGCGCACCGTCTCCTGGCGCCGGGCGTGGGGTCGCCGGTGCCGTTGGGTCCTGCTCACGCGCGTCATTCCCGACGCGTCCTGCTCCTGACGTCGGTTCGTCCCGAGGAGGACGTCGCACGAGGGTTCCGTCGAGACGCAGCTGCCAGGCGGCGTCCTCGAATCGACCGAACTCGACGCCCCGCAGGCGATGATGGAAAGGCTCCGAGTAGAGACGACAGTCGACCCGCATCGGACGTTCCGTGGTCGCCTGCGCCGCGGCGTACACCGTGACGTACGCCGACTGAACCCGGAGATGACGACGGACGGTCGTGCTCGCCCCCCACGCCAGGGGCACCAGTACGAGGACCAGAACCCAGCGTCGGCCGCCCACCCCGATCAACAGGATCAGCAGCGCCGCCGGGACCAGGTAGAGGCGCCCGATGAAGTTGTCGGGCGACAGGAGCGGCGACGGCCCGAGGTGCACGAGACCGCCGTACATCGCGCTCGACACGACCCACACCGCGATCACCCCCACCCTCAGCCGCCACGAGCGCATCGTCGCCACCACGACGAGCGACATGATGGTGCTGACCATCGGCACCGGCACGTCCGCGACCTGCCACCACACGGTCTCCGGGAGGCGCACGAGAGCCGTCAGAAACCCGTGTACGGTGAGCTGATGAACATCCGACACCGATCCCGGGGGAACGATCAGAGCCCGCAGCATCAGGTAGATCACCGCGCTCGTTCCCGCGACCACGACCGCATGGCGGGTCTCACGTCTCGGGACGAGGCCCGTCCAACCGAGCGAGGCGATCACCGGCAGGGCGACCAACGCGATCTCCTTGCAGAAGATACCCGCGCCGACCGCGAGACCTGCGGCCAGGCCTCGACCGCGTGCCAGGGCGGCGGTGCCAAGGGCGACGCCCAGCAACGCCATCGCGTCGAACAGGTTCGCGAACCAGCTCGCGGTGATGATCGCGGCGCCCGACCACAGCACGGCGACCTCCACGATCATCCCCAGGATCGCATCGCGACGCCCGAACCGCTGTACCGCGTGCGCCAGCAACAGCGCAGACGCGAGGACGCACGCGGCACTTATCCCGCGCATCGCCCTCCACACCAGCTCGAAGCTCTCGAGGCTCTCGGCGACCGCAGCGAAGACGACGAACGGCAGGGGACGGAAGAGAACGGTGCCACCGGTCGACTCCTGGATCGCGGTCGTCCGCACCAGCTCCACGAAGTCCAGCTGATCGGCCAGGACGAGCCCCCGGCTCTCGTCCCACAGGTCGGTCACCATCAGCGCGGACACGACCCCGAGCCAGGTCGCGAACACCAGGATCCGCGCGCCCACGAGCAGCCACCGCGAGGGATCTCTCCTGTGGGCCTCACCGAGATCCTGTCCGCCGGATGGCCTGGTCACCATCGCCACTCTAGCAGCCCCTGTTGTGTGTTCCGCCGAGGTGAGGCGATGCGATGCGCGCGTGGTTTGCCTGGCCCTGGACCGCCAACAGGAGAACTTCCGCCGGCTCCGTCATCCCGACCGCCGTCCGCCTCGAGCAGCGGTTTCTGCGCCCGTGGCATGAACGAAAAAAGGCGGCGGGCCGAGGCCCGCCGCCGGAGGTTCAGTGGTGTACGGAACGGTCAGTTCACGGCAGGAAGTCGAGCGAACCGTTCGACAGGTCGAACGGGCTGCCGGAGTTGAACAGCTCGTACGTCGTGCCGGTCGCCGCGTACGGTCCACCCGACGACAGGTCGGTGGCGCCCGGATCCGCAGCGCCACCACCCTCGGTCACGCCGACGAGCCCGTCCAGGGCCGCCACCGCACCGTAGTCGATGTCGATGCTGCCGTCGGACGACAGCGTCACCGAGAAGGTGTTGCCGGTGGACGCGAGGAACTCCGGTACACCGATGAAGCTGATCGTCGTCGACCCGGCGTCCGACTCCACGAGCACGAGCCCACCCTGGTTCGGGCTCAGATCGTCCCACAGCGGGGCGATCCGCGGCAGCTCGGCGAGGAACTCGCTGACGCTCTCCGAGAAGTCGGAGTCGCCGCCTCCGAAGGTCAGGTTGCCGTTGGAGTTGACGAACACGCTCGAGTACGAGCCACCCTGGTAGGGGAAGTCGAAGCCGAGCGCGACCTCCTGTGAGCTGTCGTCACCGAGACTCAGGATGAAACCGTCGATGGTGAACAGATCGAGCACATACCGACCACCGCTGGCCCCCGCACCGGTCAACTCGAGATCGGGGAAGGTCGTGACGGCGAGCAGGTAGTCGCCCGACTCGGCGATCGGCACCTCCAACCGCGACAACAGCCCGGCGCCGCCGTCGTCGTCAGCGTCCACGAAGGTGTACGTGGTCTTGTTGCCCTGACCCTCGATCTTGAACAGGGCGATGAGGGAGTCGAGCTGCCCGGTCACGATCTCGGCAACGAGCGTCGTGTCCGCGGCGGCGCTGAACCTGTACAGGTCGATGTCGCCACCGGTGGGCTCGATCTCCGTGAACCGCGTCACGTCCTTCGAGTCGAACGGCAGGCTGATGCGACGTGCCTGGCCCGGCAGGTCGTTGGGCTCGGCCCAGTTGTCGTTGTAGTTCGTGGTCCCGTTGTAGCGCACCGTCGACGACGCGAGGTCGTTCGGGCTCGAGGAGCTGAACAGCTCGAACACCGCCGGCTGGTTGTGCAGGTTGATGCGTGACGGGGCGTAGGAGCTGAGGTCCGCCGCCGTCTCGAAGCCCGAGGTGACAGCGCCGCCGCAGCTCACGCCGGCCAGACCGTCCGCGGCCGACATCTCGAAGTAGTCGACGTCGATGTGGTCGGACGACTTCTTGAGCGTGATCTGGAAGCTGTTGGCGCCGGTGGCGGGGAACTCCGGCACGCCGTCATACACGACCGTGAAGTCGTTCGCGCTCTGGTAGAAGGTGACGATCCCACCCGCTGACGGGTTGAGGTCGTCCCACCAGCCCGCGATCCGTGGCGGACCGGACAGCATGTCGCCAGCGCTCTCGGAGAAGTCGCTGCTCGACGCGCCGAAGGTCAGGTTGCCGTTGGCGTTGACGAACACCGAGTTGAACGACTGACCGCAGATCTCGTACTCGAACGGCAGGAACAGCTGGACGTTGCCGTCGTCACCCACCGGTAGCGGGTCGCCCTGTCCTGGCGCGTTGAAGATCACGTCGACGCCCGAGACCGGCACACCGGCCGTTGGTGACACCGGCGTGTAGACGCTCGGGTCGTCCGGCGACGTGATGTTGTTCGACTCGTCGGCGCCGTTGTAGAACTCCTCAGGTCCGGGGAGCGGCGACGCCAGCGCCGTGCTGAAGCCTCCGGCGAGAATCTCGTCCACGTACAGCGCGTACTCGGCGCCCGGCGTCAACCCGTTGAGGGTGTAGGTTCCGACCACCGGGTCTGACTGCGACGTGCTGTCGGTGAAGTCGCTCGAGATCGCGGACACCGCATCGAAGAACGGATCCGCGAGGTTGCGCGCGATGATGTTGACTCCTGTCAGCCTCGTGGTGCCGTTGGAGGCGTAGATCGTACCCGAGATGCTCCCGGTGTCCGAGAAGAACGTCGGCTCGGGGTAGAGCGTCGACACCATGGCGATGTCGTCGGCCTCCAGCGAGTTGGTACCGATTCCCGGACCAAAGTAGAACGGGTACATGGTCTCGACGATGTCGTTGGCAAACGGGTCGATGATGCCGAACGTGTTGAACGGGTTCGGACCGCTGGTGTCGCCTGCGCCGATGTACAGCTGCCCGTTCACCACCGTGTGCGCCAGGTTCGTGTAGTGGCCGAACTCGTGGACCATCACGTCGAGCGCGTAGGTCGGGTCCGTGAATGCGGGACCGTTGAGGAACGACAGCCCCTCGGTGATCGTACACGTCGGGATGTCACCCCACTCGGGGCCGGCGAAACCGAGGATGCCGGAGCCGGGCCCGTACAGCAGGTCGAAGATCTCACCGGTGTCGTCGAACACGATCGCCGACAGACCATCCGGCGCCGTTGCGTTCAGGAACGGCCCGAAGTTGGTGATGTCCACGTCCACCGGCAGCTGGCCGGCGTTGGTGTAGCTGACGGTCGAGGTCGGCACTGCGCCCCAGGTGTCGAAGGCCGACTGGACGAGTGCGATCGCCTGGGCGCCGGTCAGCGGACCGAGGTCGCCCTGGTCCGGGTTGAACGGGATGTTCTGGCCGCCGTTGGCCCACAGATAGGGCTGACCGCTGGAGCAGTTGGCGAGCGGACCGCCGGCGAGGGCCGGCGCGGCTGCAGTCATGGTGATCACCCCGGCGAGCAGGGCGAGGCGGGCAACGGAAAACGTCTTGTGTGTCATGGTCACCCTCCTCACTGGCCCATCAGGCCCTTGACGGCGGCCATCAGGTCGGCGTACGACACCGCGCCGCCGTCGCCGAGACCGAGACCCGCGTTGTCGAACAGGTTCACCGCGTACTCGGTCTTGTCCGTCGAGTAGACCGAGAACGCGCCCTGCCCCAGGCCGACCGTGACCGACAGCCCCACCGGGCTCTCGGGTGTCATGAACAGGACGTAGTCCGAACCCATGGTCAATCGCGGCACGTCGCGGAAGACCGAGAACTTCTCGGCGTCCCCGACCGCCACGCTGTCCTTGATCGAGCCCACCATGCGGATCTCGATGTACGCCTCGTCGCCCTTGACGACGTCGGCCTCGCCCTTGACGAGCTCGTCGACGCGCAGTCGATACACCACCATCGGCAGCTCACCTCCGCCGACCTCGATCGAGCTCTGCTCGACGTCGATGACGGTGCCGCGGAAAATCGTGTCCGCCCGCTGCACCAGGTCGCCGAGCTGCATCTGCAGCAGCATCGTCGCCGACGCCGGGATGGCCGTCACGAGCGTGACGGCCGCGATCACTGCGATCCACAACTTGCTCTTCGCGTGCATGTCCCCCCCAGGTTGTCCGCCGCGTGCCGACCCCCGCGGAATGGGAGCCCGGTGCTCTGGTGCAGTGGTCTCCGCGGCATGGTTGATGTGTCGCCTTCGAGAATGAGACTGCGTCACGTTGCTGTCAAGCATAGTTGACGGTTCGACACCCAATCCTTGACACGGTCGTGACCCATGCCACATACGAGACAGTCCGGGACCGTGAAAAACGCAGGAAAACATCGGGAGGCGCGCTGTCACAGGGGAGATCGTCTCCGCGACGGCGGCTTCGCGGCCGGGCGATCAGTCGACCGTGAACCCGAGGTAGCGGAACACGGCCGCGCAGTCGGCACAGTGCGTGGCGTGGCGACGCCAGCGGCGCGCGTAGCGGGATCTCGGGGCGACGTTGGCGAGCGTCGTCGGACTGACGTGGCCGGGACGCTCGCGCAGTGTCGGAACGCGCCGGTAGCGGATGACGAACCCCGGCTCCGTCATCTGGGGCACGAGCAGGTCGAGCGTCACTCGACCCCGCGCGAGCATGGCTCCGGTTCCGATCACAGCGCCCCTCTCCGACGGCAGTCTACGTCATCTCGACAGTGAGGGTGGTGACCCGGGTCGCGGCACCGGTGTGCCGCACCCCGCGGACCTGCCGATCTGTCGCCGACTCCACCGTTGCGATCGGTCCGACCGTGCCGCACAATGCGCGCCATGGACGAGCTCCTCATCCACGACGTCGACGTGCTCCGTTGCGCCAACGACGCCTGTGAGGTGCTCCGCCGCCACGACGTCGTGGTCCGCGGCCGGCGGATCGCCGAGATACGTCCCACCCGAGAGCTCGAGCCGGGTGCCGTCCGCGAGGTGATCGAGGGTCGCGGGCTGCTGGCGATGCCCGGTCTGATCAACACCCACGCCCACGTGCCGATGGGGATCTTCCGGGGACTGGCCGAGGACGTGGACATCGAGACGTGGTTCAACGACTACATGTGGCCGCTGGAAAGCAACCTGACCCCGGACGACGTCTACTGGGGCATGCTCCTCGGCCTGGCCGAGATGATCCAGTCGGGCGTGACCTCCGTCGCGGACCACTACTTCCACATGGACCGGGCCGCCGACGCGGTGGAGGCGGCCGGGATGCGCGCAGCCCTCGGCTGGGCGGTGTTCGGCGACCAGGGAGCCGCCGGCGTCGAGCGGACCGCCTCCTTCGCCGCCGACTATGACGGCGCCGCCGCGGGACGGATCACCACGTGGCTGGCGCCGCACGCACCCTACACGTGTGACGCCGGGTTCCTGCGCGCGGTCGCCCACGAGGCGGAACGACTCGACCTCGGCATCCACATCCACGCGGCCGAGACCGCGGACCAGACCCGCGCGAGCCTCGAAGCCCACCGACGGACACCCATCCAGATCCTGGACGACACCGGCGTCCTGGATCGCCCGACGATCCTGGCTCACTGCTGTGGCGTCACACCCGCCGATCTCAAGTTGATGTCGAAGCGTCCGTGCGGCGTCGCCCACGCGCCGAAGACCTACCTCAAGCTCGCGATGGGCGCAGCACCCGTCGCGCGCATGCGCGAGGCCGGCATTCCGGTCGGCCTGGCCACCGACGGTCCCGTGTCCAACAACACCCTCGACATCCTCGAGAGCCTGCGGCTGATGGCGATGGTCGCCAAGCACGACAGCGGGAATCCCCGGTCGATGACCGTGGCCGAGTCGCTGACGATCGCCACGCGGGGGAGCGCACGCGTGTACGGTCGGCCCGACGACCTCGGACACCTCGACGCCGGATTCCTGGCCGACCTGATCCTGGTGGACCTCACCGGTCCGCACACCCAGCCGCTCCACGATGTGCCCGCGGCGCTCGTGTACGCCGCCCGGGCGTCGGACGTGCGAACGGTCGTCTGCGACGGCAAGGTCCTGATGCGTGACCGCCGGCTGCTCACCATCGATCTCGACGAGGTCGTCACCCGCGTCGCCGACGGCATGGAGCGGCTGTCACGACGGGTTCCGGGGTCGCGCATCCAGCTGTACCGTCCCTGACCCCCCGCCCCCGTTCCCGCGCCCGTGCCCGTGCCCGTGACGGTGTCGGTGACGGTGACGGTGTCGGCGTCGGTGACGGTGACGGTGACGGTGACGGTGTCGGTGACGGTGACGGTGTCGGTGACGGTACCCGTCTCGGTCTCGGTGCGTGCTTCTCCCCGATCGTTCATACACGACAACCCGTGGCTGTCGTGATCCCCGGTGTCAACGGCAAGCCTCCGGTCGCTGCGCGACCGTTGACACCGGTGGTCCCGCCAGCCGTGGAGAGCGCATGAACGACCCGGGAGGTGGCCATGCAACATCCGCGATCAACCGGCTTCGACGCTCACGACGTGGCACGTGCCGCCGCGGTCCCCGTGCTCCGACTCGTCCGACAGGCGCCGCCGGCGGCTCGGTCGCTCACCGACCAAACGACTCGCACGGTGATCTCCGTTCCACTCAATCTGGCGGAGGGCGCCGGCCGGCGTGGGCGGGATCGCGAGCACCACTGGCGGATCGCCTACGGCTCGGTGCTCGAGGCGCGCACGGCGCTGGAGCTGCTGGTCGCCACTGGAGGTGTCGACATGAACGCCGCGGCGACCGCGGACGAGCTGCTCGATCGGGTAGCGGCGATGACGTGGCGGTTGGTGCATGCAGTGCGGTGACCGTCACCGTGGCCGTGGCCGACCCTGCCCCTGCCACTGCCTCTGTCGCTGTCTCTGTCCCTGTCTCTGTCCCTGTCGCTGTGACCGTCGCGGTCGCGGCGCCCGGCCGCCGGATTCCCGATCTTCGAGTCGAAATGAAAAAACGCCCGCCCCCCGAGGGAGCGGGCGTCGGAGGCGACCGCGTTCGTGCCTAGAACCGGCCCACGAACTCGATGCCGATGATCCGCGGGTCGTTGGTGAACCCGACGAGGTTGTTGAAGTCGATGCCGCCGCGCACGATCTCCTCGTTGAACAGGTTCCGGCTGAACAGGGCCACCTCGTAGCGGGCCTGGTTCCAGCCGTACCCCACGCGGAGGCCGACCTCGAAGCTGTCGTCGGCGAACTCCTCGGACTCGTACAGGAAGAACTGCTTCTCCGAGTAGTACGCCCAGTCGAGCGTGCCGAAGAACCCCTTGTGGACGGGGTCCGAACGGAAGTTGACGATGCCGTTGAACACGAAGTCGGGGGCGTGGGGCAGGCTGTTGCCGTCGATGATCACGTTCCCGTTCTCGTCGATCGGGTCGGTGATCGTGCAACCGCCGCCGCACTGTGGCACCCGCAGGGTCGGGTCCTTGATCTCGGTCGGGTTGTAGCTCGCACCGACCGTCATGAACCAGTTGGCCGACGGCGTGTACTGCATGTCCAGCTCGAGACCGTAACCCTCGGTGGTGTCGGCGTTGAGCAGCGTCGCGACGTTGAACTCGCCGCCGACCGCGGTGATCTGCTGATCGCTGATCTCGAACCAGTACGCGGTCGTATTGAGACGCACACGGCCACCCGCGAGGATCGACTTGACGCCCGCCTCGATCGACAGGATCTCCTCGGAGTCGGCGACCGACACGCCGTTGGTGGCGGGATCCTGACCGTTCGCGAAGTCCGGAGCGAACAGGATGCGACCCTGGATCGACGGCGCGCGGAAGCCCGTCGCCACACGACCGTAGAAGTTGACGTCGGCGCTCGCCTTGTACACCGCGCTCACGTCCCAGCTGACGTTGTCGTCATCGGTCGAGCGGGTGATCGGGTCGGTCAGCGGAGGCTGGAACACGGGGATCGGCCGATCGGCGAGAAAGTCCTTCTCGTCGTTCGTGTAGCGCACGCCGACCTTGAGATCCCAGTCCTCTGCGATCGCGAAGTCGAGCGACCCGAACAGGGCGTACGACGTCGCCTCCTGCCGGGCGAACGAGTAGCCCGCGTTCGGGTTCCCCGGGCTCAGCGAATCGAAGTTGAACGTGTCGGCCTGCAGCTCCTCATTGAAGTAGAACGCCCCGACGAGCCAGTTGACGATCTCGTTGTCGTTGCTCGCGAGACGCAGCTCCTGGGTCCACTGGTCGAGGTACGGCAGGCCGTCGGCCGACTCCGCCGCGAACGGGATGAACCCCGGCCCCGACGGCAGGTTCTCGAAGGTACCGTAGCCACCGTCGATGTCGCCGCGGCTGAACATGTCGTCGATGCTCTCGTAGGCCGTCAGCGACGTCAGGGTCGCCGTGCCGAAGTTCCAGTCGAACCGCAGCAGGCCGCCGAGCGAGCTGATCTCCTGCGTGTTCAGGCCGTCGTGATACACCTCGTCGAACTCGAAGTCGTCGACGAGCCCGCCCTGTCCGGGCCTGAGGATGTTCGCCCGGAACACCCGCGCCGTGCCGTCACTGACGTCCCAGCCGTGGAGGTTGAACAGCGCCCGGAACCGCTCGGTCGGCTCCCACAGCAGCTGCAGTCGGTAGGCGGTGGTCTCATACCCGCCGAGCTCACGTTCGGCGCCGGCGGGGTTCTTGTTGTCGATCCAGTCACTGCGCGACTGGTACAGCACCGAGGCGCGCGCCGACAGCGTGTCGGTCAGGCCACCGCCCACCGCGCCGTTGACGTCGATCGTGTCGAAGCTCGCGTAGGACGCGCGCACGTAGGCGTCGAACTCCTGGGTCGGCTTGCGGGTCTCGAACTTGACGACGCCGGCGGGCGTGTTGCGCCCGAACAGCGTGCCCTGGGGACCGCGAAGCACCTCGACCTGCTCGATGTCGAACAGAGGCTGGCCCTTGACGATCGGGTTCTCGAGCACCACCTCGTCCACCAGCATCGACACCGGCTGCGACGCGTTGAGGTCGAAGTCCGGGTTGCCGATGCCTCGGATGTAGAAACGCGGGAACGCGCGGCCGAACGACGACTCCATCACGAGGCTCGGCACACGGCCCGACAGCACGCGCACATCGGGAGCGCCCACCATCAGCGTGTCGAGGTCCTCGCCGCTGATCGTCGACATCGAGACCGGCACCTCCTGGACGTCCTCCTCGCGCTTCTGCGCCGTCACGGTGATCTCGCCCACCGCGACCTGGCGCTCGTCCTGCGTCGCCTCGTCCTCCTGTGTGGTCGAAGGCACCGCCTCCTGCGCGGCCACAGGCGCGGCTCCGACCACCAACCCCACCACTACACAGATCACGACGAACAGACGGAGCACATGGTCACTCTTCACGGCTGGCCCTCCTCCTGGAAATCCGTGGTCACACCATCACGATGGCGGGGAGGATAGCAGCCCCGATCCGGGACTGGGGAGACCCGGTCCACGTCGCGTCCCGTGTCCGACGGTGAGCGCCGCGTCCCACCCACGGTCCGACGGCGTGGGGCCTCCGCCGCACTCGTTCATCCAGGGCCTACAGACTGGCTACGGGTAGGCGTCGAACCACTTCGTCAGGTCGCTCGACTCGAAGTCGTCAGCGAAGATCGTGACTCCCACATCGAGTACGACCGCATCGAAGTAGAGCCTCAGCGGCTCGGCGTAGACGTTGGCCCACGACACCAGAATCGCCTGGGCGTGCGTCGCGGTCGGCGGCACTTCAGTCCATCCGGTCGACACCGACCACCACTGGTCAGCGGGTGTCGGCGGGGTCGACAGAATTCCGACGCCACTGAAGTCGACCGCATTCAGGCATCCCGCGTCATCCGAGAACATGATCTGCACCCGCGCGCTCCCGGCGAGGAAGAAGCCCGTATCGTCCGCGAAGGAAGCCGCCGCGAACAGCCGCACCCGGAGATCGGTACCGAGCGGCACACACTGGGTGCAGAAGATCTTCGAGTTGCCCGTCGGATTGGTCGCGGCGTTGTCGATCTGCATGGAACCCGACCCGGACGATGCGTTGACATCGGCGGGACTCCAGACGACGGTACCGATCCCCTGACACGCCCATCCGCTGATGTCGGTGTCGAAGTCCGGGTTGAAGAGCGGGTTCTGACACCACGCATCTTCGCTGACCGATGACACGAGCACGGCAACCGCCACAAAGACCTTCCGCCACACGATGTCCTCCGATCTCGACCTCCGCGACGTCGACGGCCCGTTTCCGTGTCCGTTTCCGCCGGGAGGGTGCTTCCCTTTAAACGTGGGTTCACACGTCGGGGTCCGCCACACCGCACCGCGCGAGTGCCGGAGCTGACGCGGGCGCTTCACCCGTCGCGCGAACCGCGTCACGGATCGGAGACATCCTCACTCGTAGCGGCTGCGGA
>Ga0316576_10002068_pt1 | contig 11266 bp, 12 predicted proteins | sample S0NA_FD_203075 | JGI IMG/M metagenome (GOLD analysis project Ga0316576, IMG submission 203075) | Rhizosphere microbial communities from salt marsh grasses in Alabama, United States - S0-2_050615r3r5 | ecosystem: Host-associated > Plants > Roots > Rhizosphere | place: USA: Alabama | collected... | reverse complement strand
GCGTGCAGCGATCAAGATGCTGCTCATCGACGGCTTCTTCCACGCCGACCCCCACCCGGGCAACCTCATCGTCGACCTGGCGACCGGCGAGGTGACGTTCCTCGACTCGGGCATGGTCGGCGAGCTGACGGTCACGCAACGGATCAACATGATCGTCCTGCTGTGGACCATGGTGCGGGGCGACATGGCCACGATGGGCCGGCAGCTGCGCGCGCTCAGCGAACCGTTCCGGCCGGTGGACGACGCGGCCTTCGTGCACGCCTTCGAGCGCAGGATGGCCCGGTACTCGACGGGGTCGGGGGCCGACATCAAGGACATCCTCGGCGCCGGGATGGATGTCCTGCGAGACAACGGGCTGCGCTTGGACCCGAACCTGACGCTCGCCTTGAAGGCGATGACCCAGGCGTCCGCCTTCTTCAAGCCCCTGGCCCCGGCTGAGCGGACCTTCACCGCCGCGGCGGTGGAGATCGTCCGGGACCAGGCGCAGGCCCCCTCGACGGAGGCCATGGTCCGGGAGATGGCTCGCAAGGAGGGGGTGCGACTCGCCGGGCAGGCAGCACATGCAGCGCCGGACTACCTCAAGAGCCTCATGTCGTGGAACAACCAGTTCAAGAAGGGTCGGCTGACGGTCACCTTGGACACCTCCTCGCTCAACGAGCAGATGGGCCTGCTCAAGCGCATCGCCGCGATGCTGGTCGTGGCGCTGCTGGTGGCCGGCGGGATCATCGGGTCCGCGATCGCCGCATCGACCCTGAGCGGCAGCGGCTCGGCGATGGAGAAGTACGCCCAGTGGGGCTTCTTCGGCTCGTTGATCCTCGGCGGCGTCATGGTGGTGGTCTTCACGATCCGGACGTTCCGCTCCGAGGATCGGCAGAACCGCCGCTAGTCGCCCGATCCGGCGGCCCCGCCGCGCACTACCCTTGGGCCATGACCGTCGCCGTCCGCGTCATCCCCTGCCTGGACGTCGACGCCGGCCGCGTGGTCAAGGGCGTCAACTTCCTCGACCTGCGCGACGCCGGCGACCCGGTGGAGTTGGCCGCCGCCTACGGCGCGGCCGGGGCCGACGAGCTGACGTTCCTGGACATCACCGCCTCCTCGGGGGATCGGGAGACCACCTACGACATGGTCCGGCGGACCGCGGAGCAGGTGTTCATCCCGCTGACCGTGGGCGGCGGGGTCCGCTCGGTCTCCGACTTCGACGCGCTGCTGCGCGCCGGGGCCGACAAGTGCGGGGTCAACACCGCCGCGATCGCCCGCCCTGAGATGCTCGCTGAGGCCGCCGACCGGTTCGGGGCGCAGTGCGTGGTCTTGTCGGTGGATGCCCGCCGCTGCGGTCCGGGCACCGTCGCGCCGGACGTTCGCACGGACTCCGGCTTCGAGGTGACCACGCACGGGGGCCGGCGCTCCACCGGGATCGACGCCCTCGGGTGGGCGGTGCGGGCCGTCGAGCTCGGGGCCGGGGAGATCCTGCTGAACTCGATGGACGCCGACGGCACGAAGGCCGGCTACGACCTGGCGCTCATCCGGGCGGTGCGGGCCGAGGTGAACGTGCCGATCATCGCCAGCGGCGGGGCCGGCCGGCTCGAGGACTTCGCCCCCGCGGTCTCGGCTGGGGCCGACGCGGTCCTGGCCGCGAGCGTGTTCCACTTCGGGCAGCTCACCGTCGGCGAGGTCAAGGCGGCTCTCGCCGAGGCCGGGCACGTCGTGCGCCTGTAGCCCGGGACGGGGGTGTGGGCGCAGGTGCCGACGCGGGTCTCGGGCTACCGGCACAATGGTCCCGTGGAGTTCACCGACAGCGACCTCGATCCCGCGCTGGCCGTGCGGTTGCGCCCCGCCGGGCGCGCCCCGGACGGCCGGCCCCTGATCACCGCGGTGGCCCAGGACGCCGAGTCCGGACGGGTGCTCATGGTGGCCTGGATGGACGGCGAGGCGCTGGCCCGCACGTTGGCCACCGGGCACGCCACCTACTACTCGCGCTCGCGACAGGAGCTGTGGGTCAAGGGCGCCACCTCTGGGCACACCCAGCAGGTGGTGGAGGCCGCGCTGGACTGCGACGGGGACGCGGTGCTGCTGCGGGTCCGCCCGGCCGGTCCCGCGTGCCACACGGGCATGACCTCCTGCTTCGACACGCTCACCCTGCCCGTCCGGGAGGCCGCATGACCACGCCCGACCTCGCCGCGTTCGCCGAGCTGGCCCGCGGCCGCCGGGTGATCCCGGTCGTGCGCCGCCTGCTCGCCGATGGGGAGACCCCGGTCGGGCTGTACCGCAAGCTCGCCGCAGGGCGCCCCGGCACCTTCCTGCTCGAGTCCGCCGAGCACGGCCGGGTGTGGTCGCGGTACTCGTTCGTCGGGGTGCAAGCCGCGGCGATGCTCTCCGAGTCCGGCGGGCGGGCCGTGTGGCGGGGCCGCGCCCCGGTGGGCGTGCCGAGCGGGGGAGACCCGCTGCTCGCCCTGCGCGACACGTTGGCGCTGCTGCACACCGACCCGCTGCAGGACCCCGACCTCCCGCCGCTGACCGGCGGCCTGGTCGGGATGATCGGCTACGACGCCGTGCGGCACTGGGAACGGCTGCCGGACGCCAACCCCGACGAGCTCGGCCTTCCGGAGCTGGCGATGCTGCTGACGACCGACCTGGCCGCGCTCGACCACTGGGACGGCAGCGTCCTGCTCATCGCGAACGCGGTCAACTATGACGCCACCGACGAGCGGGTGGCCGAGGCGTGGGCCGACGCGGTCGGCAGGCTCGACGCGATGGAGCGCGCGCTCGCCGCTGCGAGCCCCGGGACCGCCGCGGCGCTCGCCGAGCCCGACCAGATACCCCCGGTGCATTCGCGGACCAGCCCGGAGGACTACATGGCCGCCGTCGAGGCAGCCAAGGAGCACATCCGCGCCGGGGACGCCTTCCAGATCGTCGTCTCGCAACGGTTCGACCGGCCCACGTCGGCCAGCGCGCTGGACATCTACCGGATGCTGCGGGTGAACAACCCCAGCCCGTACATGTACCTGTTCCGCTTCCCGGCGCCGGGAGCGGGCCCGGACCTCGGCGAGGAGGTCGCCTTCGACGTGGTCGGCTCCAGCCCGGAGGCGCTGGTCAAGCTCACCGACGGCCACGCCATGCTGCATCCCATCGCCGGCACCCGCCCGCGCGGCGCGACCCCGGAGGCCGACGCTGCCCTCGCCGAGGAGCTGCTCGCCGACGAGAAGGAGCGCGCCGAGCACCTCATGCTGGTCGACCTGGGCCGCAACGACCTGGGCCGGGTGTGCCGGCCGGGCAGCGTCGAGGTGGTCGACTTCATGTCCATCGAGAAGTACTCGCACGTCATGCACATCGTCTCCACCGTGACGGGGACGCTGGCGCAGGGGCGCACCGCCTACGACCTGCTGGCCGCGACCTTCCCGGCCGGCACCCTGTCGGGGGCGCCCAAGCCGCGGGCGATGGAGATCATCGACGACCTCGAGCCGGCCCGCCGCGGCCTGTACGGCGGGGCGGTGGGCTACCTCGACTTCGCCGGGAACATGGACGCCGCGATCGCGATCCGGACCGCGGTGCTGCGCGACGGGACCGCCCACGTGCAGGCCGGCGCGGGGCTGGTGGCCGACTCGGTGCCACGCGCCGAGCACGAGGAGTGCCGCAACAAGGCGGCAGCGGTGCTGGCCGCGATCACCATGGCCGAGGGATTGCGCCCGGCGGGCCCGGGGGATGCCACAATGGCCGCGCGCGACCGCTGAGGCACCGACGACAGGAGCGAGATGGCTCACGACAACCACGGTCAGACACCGGCGAACTGGACCGGTGCCAGCATCATCATGCTGGCGTTCGTCGTCGGCACCCTCGGCGTCGTCCTGGCCCAGCCGATCATCTTCTGGGTCGGGGTCGCGCTGATCCCCGTGGGCATCGGGGTGTGGAAGGTCATGTCCGGCATGGAGGCCGGGTCCGAGGATGCGGGCTGACGCGGCCCGAACGTCGCATGCACCCGCCCCGAACCCGGCGCCGGCAGGATGGCGGCCATGACCGCTGAGGGCCGGGGCCTGGTGCTCGTCGTCGAGGACGAGCGCCCGATCGCCGACCTGCTCGGCATGTACCTGCGCCGCGACGGGTTCGGTGTGCAGGTCGTCGGCACCGGTCCCGAGGCGCTCGGCGCGGCCCGCCGGCTGCATCCGGTCGCGATGATCCTCGACGTCGGCCTGCCCGGCATGGACGGCACCGAAGTCTGCCGCGCCCTGCGCGCGGAGGGCAGCACCGTGCCCATCCTGTTCTGCACCGCACGCGACGACGAGATCGATCGTGTGCTGGGCCTGGAGATGGGCGGCGACGACTACATCACCAAGCCGTTCAGCCCCCGCGAGGTGGTCGCCCGGGTCAAGGCGGTCCTGCGCCGCACCGGCGGGCACGCCGACGACGAGGAGCGACCGGTCGCCCTCGGCCGGGTCGAGCTCAACCGGGCCCGGCACCGGGTCACCGTCGGCGGGGAGCCGATCGAGCTCACCGCCACCGAGTTCGAGCTGCTGGCCTACCTGATGGAGCGGCCCGGGCGGGTCGTCACGCGCGACCAGCTGCTCTCGGCCGTGTGGGGATACGCGGCCGCGGCCGGCACCCGCACCGTCGACGTCCACGTCGCGCAGGTACGCGCCAAGCTGGGCGACGCCAGCCCGATCCGGACCGTCCGGGGGGTCGGGTACAGCGCGGACCAGGGATGAGCCGGGTCAGCCTCGCCCGACGCCTGCCGCTGCTGATGGCCGGGGTCGCGGCGATCGCCGTCCTGATCGCGGCCCTCGTCGCCTGGCCGCTGCTCACCTCGGCCGCCGACACCACCGCCCGCGCCACCCTCGGGCGCACCGCCGACCTGACCGCCGAGATCCTGCAGCGCGGCTACTCCGGGGACTTCGGGCCCCGCGGACCTGGCAACCGGCTGGACACGCTGCTGGCCGCCCAGCAGGTCACCGCCTACGTGGTCGACGAGGCCTCCCAGCTCCAGGCGCCGCTGACCGACGACGACGTCGACGCCGTCAGCACGAGCGGCGAGGTCAGCGACAAGCGCACCTCGACCTCCGGGTCGGTCTACGTGGAGGGCCGGCCGCTGTCCGACGGCATCGGCGTGCTGCTCGTCCAGCCATCCACGGTGGCCCGCGACCTGAGCACCCCGGCGCTGGTCCGCCTCGGCCTGGCCCTGCTGCTCGGGTTGACCGTCGCCGCGGCCGTCGGCTACGTGGTCGCCCGTCGGCTGACCCGCCCGCTGGCGCAGGCGGCGGCCGCGGCGAACGCGATGAGCGCGGGGCACCGGGACGTGCGCATCGACCCCCGGGGCCCCGCCGAGGTCGCCGACATCACCATCGCCCTGAACCGGCTGGCCGCCGGGCTCGGCGAGAGCGAGGGCCGGCAGCGGGAGTTCTTCCTGACCGTGTCGCACGAGCTGCGCACCCCGCTGACGTCGATCAAGGGCTACGCCGAGGCGCTGGCCGACGGCGTCGTGGACCCCGCCGACGTGCCCGACGTCGCGGGAGTCGTGCGCGGGGAGGCCGACCATCTCGACCGGCTGGTCGCCGACCTGCTCGACCTCGCGCGGCTCGGGGCGGTGGACGTCACCGTGCAGCCGGTGGAGGTCGACCTGGCCGACCTGGGCGCGGAGGCGGCCTCGGTGTGGGCCGGCCGCGCCGAGCGCGCGGGCGTGCTGTTCATCGACGAGGTGGACCGCACCAGCCACGCGGTGCGCACCGACCCGGTCCGCGTGCGCCAGATCATCGACAACCTGATGGAGAACGCCCTGCGGGTGACCGGCGAGGGGGCCCCGGTCGTCCTGCGCGTGGCCCGGGGCCCCTGGTCGGGACAGTGGTCGGTGGAGGTTCGCGACGGCGGTCCCGGGCTCACCGCCGACGACCTGTCGGTCGCCTTCGAGCCGGGCGAGCTGCACTCCCGGTACAAGGGCATCCGCAAGGTCGGCTCCGGGGTGGGCCTGGCCCTGGTCGCCAGGCTCGCCGAGCGCCTCGGCGGGCGGGCCGAGGCCGGGGTGGCCCCGGAGGGTGGAGCGGCGTTCCGCGTCGTCCTGCCGGGGGACCCGGGCGGAGCGAGCCCGGCCGAGCTGGGGGTGTGACCCGGGCGGGTCGGGGGTCGGGTCCGGCGGGTGATCGGCTCAGGTTGCTGCCGCGGAGCCCAACCACGGCACCGCCAGGCGGACCACCCACCACACCGCGGTCAGCCCGACCAGCGCCAGCACCACCCGGGCGGGGACGTCGAGCGGCGGCTCCCCCCGCCACAGCCTGCGGGTCCACAGCAGCCACGCGAGCGCCGACAGCGGCAGGATCGCCAGGACGAACAGGGCGTTGTGGTCCAGCGCGGTGAGCAGATCCCCGTGCGCCAGCGCCGCGGCCGAGCGGGTCGACCCGCAGAACGGGCAGTCAAGCCCGGTGATGGAGCGCCAGGGGCACGGCGTGGGACCGGCGTCCGAGGGGCGCAGCACAGCGACAGCGGCCCAGCTGACCCCCACCACGCCCAGCGCGGCGGCTGGGCCGGTCAGGCGCTGCAACCGGGTCCGCGCGGTCGACATGCCCAGCAGGGTACCCCGGCATCGGCGCGTGCGGGACGGGTGCGAGGGGCGGTTCGGCGGGACTGCCGCGGACTGCGTACTCTCGTGCCAACATTGCATGAGCGGAGGCGCGCATGACCGTCCTGGACGACATCCTCGCGGGGGTCCGCGCTGATGTCGCCGCACGAATGGAGCAGGTCCCCCTGGACCTGCTCAAGCAGCGGGCCGCGCAGGCTCCCGCCCCGCGCAGCGGAGTCGCCGCGCTTCGCCAGGACCAGGTCACGGTCATCGCCGAGGTCAAGCGGGCCTCGCCCAGCCGCGGCTCGCTCGCCGCCATCGAGGACCCCGCCGAGCTGGCCCGCGAGTACGAGTCCGGCGGGGCGCACGCGATCTCGGTGCTCACCGAGGGGCGACGGTTCGGTGGATCCCTGGCCGATCTCACCGCCGTGCGGGCCGCGGTCGACCTGCCGGTGCTGCGCAAGGACTTCATCGTCTCCAGCTACCAGCTGTGGGAGGCCCGCGCCGCGGGCGCCGACATCGTCCTGCTGATCGCTGCGGCCCTGGACCAGGAGGCCCTCGTCAGCCTGCACGAGCGGGCCCATTCGATCGGCCTGACCCCGCTGGTCGAGGTGCACGACGTCGACGAGGTGCCGCGGGCCCTGGACGCCGGCGCCCAGGTGATCGGCGTGAACGTCCGCGACCTGCGGACGCTGTCGGTGGACCGGGACAACTTCGCGCGGGTCGCCCCGTACCTCCCCGACCACGTGATCCGGGTCGCCGAGAGCGGGGTGCGCGGCCCCCACGACCTGATCGCCTACGCCAACGCCGGCGCGGACTCGGTCCTGGTGGGGGAGTCGCTGGTCACCCGCGGCGACCCGCGCCAGGCCGTGCACGACCTGGTGACCGCCGGGGCCCATCCCGCGATCAAGCACGGGCGCGGATGAGCACCGACCTGCCCAACCTGGGCCTGATCCCGGCGGACTCGGCCGTCCCGGACGCCGCCGGGCACTTCGGCCTGTTCGGGGGCCGGTTCGTCCCCGAGGCGCTGGTCGCCGCGCTCGACGAGCTCGCCGCCGCCTACGCGTCCGCGCGCACCGACCCGCAGTTCCTGGCTGAGCTGGACCACCTCGCGCGCACCTACACCGGGCGGCCGACCCCGCTGACCGAGGCGCCGCGGTTCGCCGCAGCAGGCGGGGTGCCCGGGCGGATCCTGCTCAAGCGCGAGGACCTCAACCACACCGGCTCGCACAAGATCAACAACGTGCTGGGCCAGGCGCTGCTCACCGTGCGGATGGGCAAGCGGCGGGTGATCGCCGAGACCGGGGCGGGGCAGCACGGCGTCGCCACCGCCACGGCTGCGGCGCTGATGGGCCTGGAGTGCGTGGTCTACATGGGCGCCGAGGACACCCGGCGGCAGGCGCTCAACGTCGCGCGGATGCGGCTGCTGGGCGCCGAGGTCATCCCCGTGACGGCCGGGTCGCAGACCCTCAAGGACGCCATCAACGAGGCCATGCGGGACTGGGTCACCAACGTCGCCGACACCCACTACCTGCTCGGCACCGTCGCCGGGCCGCATCCCTTCCCGCAGATGGTGCGCGACTTCCAGCGGGTCATCGGGGTGGAGGCGCGCGCCCAGGTGCTCGACGAGCACGGTCGGCTGCCCGACGCGCTGGTGGCGTGCGTGGGCGGCGGGTCGAACGCTATCGGGCTGTTCCACGCGTTCCTCGACGACGCCGACGTGGCCCTGCACGGCTATGAGGCCGGCGGCGAAGGGGTGGCGACCGGGCGGCACGCGGCCACCATCACCGGCGGGTCCGTCGGGGTGCTGCACGGAACCCGGTCCTACCTGCTCCAGGACGGCGAGGGGCAGACGATCGAGTCGCACTCCATCTCGGCGGGCTTGGACTACCCGGGTGTCGGGCCGGAGCACGCTTGGCTGGCCAAGATCGGGCGCGCCGCGTACCACCCGATCACCGACGCGGAGGCGATGGAGGCCTTCGCGCTGCTGTCGCGCACCGAGGGGATCCTCCCGGCGATCGAGAGCGCCCACGCCCTGGCCGGGGCGCTGCAGCTGGGCCGTGACCTCGGGTCCGAGGGGCTCATGGTGGTGAACCTGTCCGGCCGCGGGGACAAGGATGTCAGCACCGCGGCGCGGTGGTTCGGCATCGACCTCGGCGAGGATCCCGCGTGAGCGCGCTGCACGACGCGTTCGAGGCCGCCCGCTCCGAGGGGCGCGCGGCCCTGATCGGTTACCTGCCCAGCGGCTTCCCCGACCAGGCCGCGGGGATCGAGCTCGCCACGGCGATGGTCGGTTCGGGAGTCGACATCGTCGAGGTCGGCCTGCCCTACTCCGATCCGCTGATGGACGGCCCCACCATCCAGGCCGCGGTGCACCGCGCCCTGCTCGGCGGCTCGACCGTGGCCCGGGTGCTCGAGACGGTGTCGGCTGTCGCGGCGACCGGGGCCCCGGCGCTGGTGATGTCGTACTGGAACCCGATCGAGCGGATCGGCCCCGAGCCGTTCGCGCAGCGGCTGGCCGCCGCGGGCGGGGTCGGGGTGATCACCCCGGACCTCACCCCGGAGGAGGCCGGCCCGTGGCGGGCGGCCACGCAGGCCCACCACCTGGACCGGGTGTTCCTCGTCGCCCCGTCGAGCACCGACGCGCGGATCGCCGCCGTCGCCGAGGTCACCTCCGGGTTCGTCTACGCGGCGTCCACGATGGGCGTCACCGGGGCCCGGGGCAGCATCGGCAGCCGCGCCCGCGAGCTGGTCAGCCGGGTGCGGATGGCCAGCACGCTGCCGGTGGCGGTGGGGCTGGGCGTGTCCACGGGGGAGCAGGCCGCCGAGGTGGCGGGTTACGCCGATGGCGTGATCGTGGGCTCGGCGTTCATCCAGCGGATCCTCGACGCCCCCGACCGGGCCGCGGCGCTGGCGGCCGTGCGATCCCTGGCCGCCGAGCTCGCCGAGGGCGTGCGCCGGCCCCCCGCGTAGCGGGCGGGGTCCGGGGCGCCCCGGCGGAGCGGTGGGGCGGGGCGCTGGCGCTCAGACGTACTTGTAGATCACCATTGTGGCCAGCACCGCGGTGAGCAGGATCACCCCGGCGGCGTCGGCACCGAGGCGCAGCGGGCGCTCCAGCAGGCGCTTGGTGCCGGCGCCGAGGTGCCCCTCGAGGATGTTCACCCGGGTCATCGAGGCGAACACCAGCGTCGTGGTCACGGTGATCAGCAGGCACCAGGGGCACATCGCCCCGATTTCGAAGTACGCCTCGTAGAACAGCCAGTACGCGAACGCCAGCCCGATCGAGTAGACGACCTGCGCGGCGAGCATGAACCAGCGCGGGAACCGAACCCCGCCGAGGGCGGCGACTGACAATGTGATCACGACCGGTTCGGCGATCAGGCCGAGGAAGGCGTTGGGGAAGCCGAGGAGGTTGGCCTGCCAGGTCAGGCCCACGGTGGTGCACGAGATCGTGTCTGAGATGTTGCATCCGAGGTCGGCCAGCGGGTCCTCGGCCAGCTTCACGGCATCGATGGACAGGACCAGCGAGGCGACCAGGCCGACGAGGCTCGACAGGAGCATCTCGACGAAGGCGCCCGTGTGGTAGCGGTCCGCCGCGGTCGGCACCCGCGGCGGGGGCGCCTCGACGGTCTCGGTCGTGACGTCCACCATGGCACTCCTGGATCGGCCGGCGTCAACCGGCGGCTCGGTCGGTCCCCCGATGGTAGTTCAACGCCGGACGAACGGGACCGGCTTGGCGATCGGGACTGGCGCCAGGAGCGTCCGGGCCCAGGTCCTGGGCGGTTCGGGTAGCCTTGCCCCGACTTCGTGGAGGTAGTGATGGCAGAGCCGAACAGGACCCAGGGCGCCCAGAAGACGCCCAAGCAGCTGGCCGCCGAGGCGCGTTCGGCCTCGGAGGCCGCCGAGCGGCGCCGGGAGCGGACCATCCGGATCGTCGGCGGCATCCTCGTCCTCGTGGTCGTTGCCGGTCTCATCGCCATCGGGTTCTTCGCCGGTCGCGACGGCGGCGCCACCGCGTCGAACGGCGCGCCAACGCCCGACCCGGCTGCGGCCAGCCCGGCCGGGGTCGACTCCGACACGTACGGCGTCAAGTACGGCGCCGGCTGGACGGCTGACAACGCGGCCACGCTGCCGACGCTGGAGATCTGGGAGGACTTCCAGTGCCCAGCCTGCGCGCAGGTCGAGGCGGTGTCCGGCGACGCGATCAAGGCCCTGGCCGACGAGGGCGTCGTGAAGCTGATGTTCCGCCCGGCGATCTTCCTGGACAACGGCCTGGCCGCGGACAACCAGGCCAACGGCAACCCGCACTCGTCGGCGCGGGCCACGAGCGCCTGGGGATGCGCCGTGGACGCCGGCAAGGCCGGCGAGTACCACTCGGGCATCTTCGCGATCCAGCCGGAGTCGGAGGGCGTCGGGTTCAGCGACGCCGCGCTGATCGACCTGGGCGGCACCGTGGGGATCACCGGCGATGCGCTGACCACGTTCACCGAGTGCGTGCAGGCCGGGACCTACCTGTCGTGGGCGGCCAACAGCAACGAGAAGTTCTACGAGTCGGGCGCGGGCGGCACCCCGACCGGCTACCTCAACGGCCAGGAGCTGAACTCCGGCCAGCTCGCCGACGTCGAGGGCCTCGCCACGCTGATCGCCGGCGCAACCGCGAAGTGATGGCGCTCGGCCGCGTCCTCGCGGTGCCTGCGTCGATCCCCAGCCCGGAGCAGTCCGTCTGGC
>Ga0316576_10002067_pt1 | contig 11269 bp, 7 predicted proteins | sample S0NA_FD_203075 | JGI IMG/M metagenome (GOLD analysis project Ga0316576, IMG submission 203075) | Rhizosphere microbial communities from salt marsh grasses in Alabama, United States - S0-2_050615r3r5 | ecosystem: Host-associated > Plants > Roots > Rhizosphere | place: USA: Alabama | collected... | reverse complement strand
TCAAGTTCCACCGCGGGCTGCAACGGATCGGCGGCGAGGTGTCGGCGCTCGTCCTGCAGCTGGTCGGCGGGATCGCGAAGCTGCGCGTGGCCGCGGCCGAGGAGCGGGGCTTCGCGGTCTTCTCCCGTCGCTTCGGCGAGCAGAAGCAGCTCGCGGTGAACGCGGGCAAGGTGGGCAACTGGCTCTCCGTGTTCGACACCGTGTTCCCCTCCCTGGCCACGATGGTCCTGTTCGCCGCCGTGGCCCCGGCGCCCGGTGCCGGGGGCGAGCCGCTCTCCACGGCGAGCTTCCTCGCTTTCTACGCCGCGTTCGGTCAGTTCCTCATGGCCGGGCTGCAGATGGGCGCGGGTGTGGTCCAGGTGCTCCAGGTCGTGCCGATCTACGAGCGCGCGAAGCCGATCCTGGAGACCCTGCCCGAGGTGGACAGCGCCAAGGCCTCCCCCGGCGAGATCGAGGGCCGCATCGAGCTGAGCCATGTCTCGTTCCGCTACCGGCCGGGCGGCCCGCTCGTGCTCCGCGATGTCTCGCTGCAGGCGCGCGCGGGCGAGCTCGTGGCCATCGTTGGCCCGTCGGGGGCGGGCAAGTCCACGGTGATGCGGCTGGTCCTGGGCTTCGAGTCGCCGGAGAGCGGGTCGGTCCAGATCGACGGCAAGGACCTGGCGAGCCTGGACGTGCAGGCGGTCCGGCGGCAGATGGGGGTGGTCCTGCAGAACGGCCAGCTCCTGCCCGGGAGCCTGTTCGAGAACATCATCGGCGCGTCGACGCTCACGGTGGACGACGCCTGGGTCGCCGCGCGGATGGCGGGCCTGGCCGCCGACATCGAGGCGATGCCGATGGGGATGCACACCTACATCCCGGAGGGGGGCTCGACCCTCTCCGGTGGGCAGCGCCAGCGCCTGCTCATCGCCCGCGCCGTGGTCGCGCGGCCGCGGATCCTGCTCTTCGACGAGGCGACCAGCGCGCTGGACAACCTGACCCAGGCCCAGGTGACGGCGAGCCTGGAGGGGCTGCGCGCCACGCGGATCGTGATCGCACACCGGCTGAGCACGGTGATGCGGGCCGACCGGATCTACTTCGTGGACGGCGGGCGCGTGGTGCAGGAGGGGAGCTACGACGAGCTGATCGGGCAGCCAGGGCCGTTCGCGGAGCTCGCCCGGCGGCAGATAGCGTGAACACACGAGGCAGTTGAACAAGCCCGGTATCGGGCACGTCCGACGGTACAGGAAAAGGAGAAACGAGCCATGAGAACGACCATCGCCATCACCGCGGCCTGCATGTTGCTCGGCGCGGCCGGCCTCGCGCAGGCGGCCAGGTTCTGCGAGCACGGGGGCAAGAAGTACACGATCTTCTCGACGCGCTGCGAGGACGGCAAGAAGCTGCGCTGCGTCGCCGAGAACGAGTGGAAGGAGATCGGCAAGTGCAAGGCGCCGGCGGCGAAGAAGGGGCCTCAGTTCTGCGAGTTCGGGGGCAAGAAGTACGCGATCTTCGCCACGCGGTGCGAGGACGGCAAGCACCTGCGCTGCGTCGCCGCGAACGAGTGGAAGCAGATCGGCAAGTGCAAGGCGCCGGCGGCGCCGAAGGGGCCGCAGTTCTGCGAGTTTGGCGGCAAGAAGTACGCGATCTTCGCCACGCGGTGCGAGGACGGCAAGCACCTGCGCTGCGTCGCCGCGCCGGACAAGTGGAAAGAGATCGGCAAGTGCAAGGCGCCGGCGGCGCCGAAGGGACCGCAGTTCTGCGAGTTCGGGGGCAAGAAGTACGCGATCTTCGCCACGCGGTGCGAGGACGGCAAGCACCTGCGCTGCGTCGCCGCGCCGGACAAGTGGAAAGAGATCGGCAAGTGTAAGAAGTAGCCCCGCTCAGGCCTCCAGGCAGAGCACCGAGGGCAGCTCCGACTCCAGCCGCAGGAGCGCGTAGCCGATGCCGGCGAGCCCGGTCATCAGGCCGGGTCGCGCCAGCAGCCCCGGGGGCAGCCCGTCCCCGGCATCCTCGACCAACCGGACCAGCGCCCCCGCCCGCGCCCGCGCCTCGTGCAGGACCGCCGGGTCGCTGGATCCCCGACCGATCTCCAGCAGGATGTCCTGGATGCCCGCGACGCCGCAGCAGAGGCTCCAGGACTCGGATCGCGCTGCCCGCGTCGTGGTCAGGGCCAGGTCCAGGTCCTCGCTCACGTCGGCGTTCTCCTCGATGCGCGACAGGCAGAACCGGGCCAGCGCAATACCGGGCGCGCCGTGGCACCAGGCCGTCGGCCAGGCCGGTTCGGGGCTGCGCCAGTCCGGCCAGTTGCCGCGCCGGTCGTCGCGCTGGTCGCGCTCCCAGTCCAGCGCGGCGCGGGCCGCGCTGGACAGCGCGGGGTCTCCCACGACCCGCGCGGCCTCGGCGAGCGCCAGGGCGAAACCGGCGTTGCCGTGGGACATCCCGCACAGCGGGCGTCCGAGGTCCTCGAACACCCAGGCGATGCCCCGCGCCTGCGGCCGGGCCGTCCGCAGGAGGTGCTGCGCGCACTCGGACACGACGTCGACGGCCTCGGCGAACCAGCTCTGGCCCGCGAGCGTCCGCAGGGCGAGGATCAGCCCGGCGACCCCGCCGATCACGTCGAGCTCGCGGTCCCCGGCGATCGCGTCTCTGTCGATCGCCCCCAGTAGCAGGCGGGCGTCGGCGAGCAGGGGGGGCTCGTCGACGAGGCGGGCGACCTGCGCGAGGACGTAGATCTGCCCGCCGACGCCGACAAATGCGCCGATGCCCTGCTGGCGAACGACCCTGCCTGGATCCGCGCGGGCCTCGACCCGGGTTCGCTGCAGCGCGGCGAGGGCGGCGCGGCGCAGCTCGGGGTCGCCGGAGACGGCGTGGGCGCCGGCCAGCGCGAGGGCGATCCCCGCCCGGCCGGCGTACAGGTCCGCGCCCACCTCCCCCACGAGGAAGCTCGGATCGACGTGACGTCCGATCCATGACGCCGCGCCTTCCTCGGCGATCGCCAGCTCCGCGAGCCGGCGCAGCAGCCCGAGGCCGGCGTCACGGACCCTGGCGGGCGAGGGGGGCTCCTCCAACGTCTCGCCGGGGGAATTCCGCACGGAGGGGAGCGCGCAGGCGATGCACTGGACCTGGCGCTCCCGCTCGCGCGGGGAGAGCGCGCGGAGCGCGCGCTGCAGCCGTTGCCATCCCGGCTCCTCGATCAGCCCCTCGACGACGCCGCCGCCGGCGCGGACCGTCGTCCCGTCCACAGGGACCTCGAACCGCGGGATGTCGCCGCGCAGCAGCGCCTCGTGCTCGAGGCCGAGCAGCGGGGCGGGGAGGGGAGGGGAGGCCAGCCGGTCCTCGAGCCTGCGGCCGAAGGCGGCTCCGCTCCGCATGAACTCCGGCGCCCGACTGGCGTGGAGCGCGCCCGTGTAGGCGGCGGTCTCTCTGAGCACCAGGCGGGCGGAGAGCGAGCGGAACGCAGCGAGCGGCCCGTCCTCCGCCTGCAGCTCGTCGCGGTGGGCGCAGAGGAAGCCGTGGGCGCGACGGAACCCCCGGCACACCGGCTCGGCCACGGCCCACGGCCGCTCCGGGTCGGCCGGCGCATCGTCGCTCTCATCGACCGGATACATGCCGTCCGTGTTGATGTGCACGAAGCGGGGGGGCGAGACCTGCCGCGGCGGCCCGGCCAGCGGGCTGAGATCCCGCGCGGGGTCGAGCTCGGTCGGCAGGAGCCCGGTGCGCAGCACCGAGTCGACGAGCCAGCGGTCCACGGAGTCGAGCACCTCGGCGGCAGCCGGTGTGACCATCGTCTCGAGGTCCACGAGCACGGGGTCATCGCCCAGGCGCAGGACGTTGTCCAGGTGGCAGTCGGTGCCCTGGAGCAGGTGCACCAGGGCGAGCAGCTCCCCGACGCGCTCGAGGTAGGCTTCGTCTGGCTGCCGGGGCTGGTCCTCGTCGATGGCCTCGACCCAGCCATGCTCGCCCCGGTCGCAGACCTCCAGCAACGGGAGGCGGGGCCCCCCCTCGAGCGACGCGCACCAGCGGAGCAGGTCGTTCCAGTGATGTTCCGCGGTGACGCGGCGGGGCTTGTAGACCAGACGCAACGCCGGCTCCAGCTCCAGGAGCATCACCCGCCGGCCGTGGTTGTGGGGATCCGAGAGCCGCGGCTGGACCCGGACCAGGGGGCCCAGCGGTTTGCCCCCGGCGAAGCGCTCGGCGAGGACCGGACGGTCGGCCTGCAAGCGATGGAGGAGCTCGGCCACGCGGTCGACCCAAAGACCCAGCAGCACGGCGGCCTGTCGGGCCACGACCGGGTACTCGGCCCAGAACGCCCAGGCGCCGCCACCGAGGAGGCGGCGGACACAGGCGGTGTAGATCTCGCGCGGCGGGGAGGCGTCGGCGACGAGGCCCACGAGGTCCACGGCGGAGATCCGCGTGCTGCGGTCCTTGCCGAGCTCGTGCATCAGGCAGCTGCGCCCGCAGAGGGCCAGGTCCTCGAGGAGTTCGACCTGCAGCGTCAGCTTGACCGACGGTGCCAGCTCGGCCCAGAGGGGCCCGGCCGTCGCCTCCAGGCGGCGTGTCGCCACGCGGATCCAGGGATCCCAGTAGTGCTGCATCACCAGCTCGCCCGCCGGGCGGACGGGCGCGAGCGGCAACAGACCCTCTGTCGGGAGCGTCGCGGCCATCTCGCCGAGCACCTCGCGGAGCACGACGAGCCACCCCGGCGCGGGGAACGGCTCCGGCAGGGTGAGCCGGCCGAGCGCCAGGTCTGGCTCGTCGGGACGCGCCTCGAACCAGCCCGGGTGCTCGCCGGCGAGCCGGGCGCGCTCGTGAAGCCCCAGGGCGCAAGCGACCAGGTCTCGCTCGTTGTCCGACATGGGGGAGGGCATGGCGATGGTGTATCAGGTCCCGCGGGCCGGTGTCACGTGCCTTGCTGTTCTCGTTGACGCCGGCCGTCGGTTGGTGTCACCGTCTCCGATCACGAAAACGGAGGCAAGACGAATGGCACACGGCAAGCTCGGGGACCTGTTCGCTCGCTGCTGGAAGGACGAGTCCTTCAAGAAGCGTTTCCTGTCCGAGCCCGCGGCGGTCCTCGCGGAGGAGGGCTTCGACGTGCCGGAGGGCGTCGAGATAAAGGTGATAGAGAACAGGCCGGACGAGATGACCCTCGTTCTGCCATTCAACCCGGCTTCCCCCGAGCTCTCGGACGCCGAGATGGACCAGGTCGCCGGTGGAGGGTTCGTTCGGAGGACCCAACAAATAAGACATGGGCGGATCGTGCGGCCGACCGCGGACGCTAGCCTGGCATGCGCGGTGTGGTAGGGACGTCTCCACGGCTCGTCGTTGACGCGAAGAATCGAGTGGTGCTACCTTAGCGCCCCTGCCAAGATCCAAAGGAGAGGCAAATGAGTCAGGACAAGCTCCAGGAGTTGTTTGCTCGTTGTTGGAAGGACGAGGCCTTCAAGAAGCGGTTCATGTCCGAGCCGGCGGCCGTCCTTGACGAGGAGGGCTTCGACGTCCCCGAGGGCATCAAGGTCAAGGTGCTCGAGAACTCGCCGGGCGAGATGAACATCGTCCTGCCAGTCAACCCCGACTCCCTGGAACTCTCGGACTCCGAGATGGACCAGGTCGCCGGCGGCGCCATCCGCCGGCCGGGCGCGAGCTCGAGCGCGATCGCCCCGGGCTCCTTCCGGGGACGGATGGTCCTACCGACCAGGAGCCAGGGCAAGGACTGCATCCCCTGGTAGAAGGAGGAATACGATGAGTCAGGACAAGCTGCAGCAGTTGTTTACTCGTTGTTGGAAGGACGAGGCCTTCAAGAAGCGGTTCGTGTCCGAGCCGGGGAAGGTCCTGGATGAGGAGGGCTTCGATGTCCCCGAGGGCCTCAAGATCAAGGTGATCGAGAACTCGCCCAATGAGATGAACATCGTCCTGCCGGCGAACCCCGAATCTGCGGAGCTCTCGGACTCCGAGATGGACCAAGTCGCCGGCGGCGCGGCCTTCAGGCCGGGCACCATCCGGCGGATCGCCCTACCCACCCGCGACCAGAACAGCAAGAACTGCGTCCCCTGGTAGGCGGAGCCTAGCGCCGGGCTTTTTCCAGCAGCCGATCCTCCATGAGCAGCGCCGTCACGGCCTCGTCCCTGAGGAAGGACCGAACCGCGTCCTGTGGCGTCTCCACGATGGGCTCGCCGCCCAGGTTGAACGAGGTGTTGACCAGGATCGGCACGCCGGTCCGCTCGCCGAACGCCACGAGCAGGCCATGGAGCAGCGGGTGCTCGGTCCGGGAGACGGTCTGGGGCCGCGCCGTGCCGTCCACGTGGCAGATCGCCGGCGCTCGCCGCCTGGTGATCGGCCGGCAGCCTGCCGCGAAGGTCATGAAGGGGGAGCGGTCGTAGGGGGCGTCGAAGAAGCGCGGGAAGTCCTCCTCCGGCACGATGGGCGCGAGCGGGCGGTACCACTCCCGCCCCTTGAGCCGGTTCATCCGCTTCAGCATCGAGCGCCGGCGCGGCGAGGCGAGGAAGCTCCGGTTGCCCAGGGCGCGCGGGCCAAACTCGGCGCGCCCCTGGAACAGCGCGACGATCTCGTCGCCCTGCAGCCGCTGCAGCAGGGCGGCGATGCGCTCGTCACGCCCGGGGAGCTCGCGGACGGTGAAGCGCCCGTCGCCCCCCGGCCGCTCGATGGCCCCGGTGACGTCGGCCGGGCCGTAGCTCCTGCCGAGCAGGGTGCTGTAAGGCCGCTCTAGGTAGGGCTGCCGCCTGCCGCCCAGCTGGCGGTAGCCGTGCAGCGCCGCGCCGATGGCGTTCCCGGCGTCTCCGGCCGCGGGCTGCACGAACGCGCGGGTGAAGCCGGTCTGCTCCAGGATCTTGGTGCAGGCCACCACGTTAAGCATGTTGCCCCCGGCGAGGCAGACGTCCTCGCTCCCGGTGGCCGCCCGGGCCCGCCGGGCGATCTCGAGCACGCCCTGCTCCAGCAGCGCCTGGGCCTCGGCGGCCAGCGCGAGGTACTCCGGCTGCCTCAGGCTGCGCCTGCGGCGCTTGAGCTGGACCAGCTCGGCGAGCTCGAAACCGAAGGCCCGGTCGAGGTCAGCCAGGGGCCTGCGGGCGACGTGCCCGCGCGCGCGGAGGTGCTCGACCAGCCGCTCGAGGCCGATGCTCAGGTGGTCGCCGTCCCAGCGCAGGAGCTGCGTCGGCGGATCGGCGGCCTCGCCGTGGGCCGCCAGCCCCATCAGCTTGCCGCCCGCCGACAGCGGGCAGTCGAAGCCGTAGGGCCCGGGCAGCGGGGTGAGCTGGAGCGCCGCCGAGTAGATGCAGTACAGCTCGCCGAGGCTGACCTCACCCGGGAGCACGTGGTCCACGACCAGCGGGCGGAGCTCGCCGCCCTCGCCGTGGAACGTGGCGTAGTGCTCCTTCTTCTCCAGCACGCGGCCCCGCGGCGAGTCCGTCTCGACGAACGCGCCGTTGGTGTCGAGGACGATGACCGCGGCGTCGGCGAAGCTCGAGCAGTAGTACGCGGAGCAGGCGTGCGCCAGGTGGTGCCCCGGGTGGCCGAGGTCGGTGACCCTCTCGGCGGGGATGCCGAGGAGCTGGGTCCGGAGCTGCTCGAGGGCGCTCTCCCGGCAGGAGTTGACGACCCAGAGGTCCACGTCCGATGGCTGGATCCCGAGGAAGTCGCAGCAGGCGCGGATCGACCGGAAGGGGATGATCTTCCCCAGCTCGGTCAGCCCGGTGCAGTACTTGATCCGCGTCAGGCGCTCTTCGGCGATGGCCACGCGGACCTCGCCGGCGACGACCGCCGCGCAGGCCAGGTCATGGCTCAGGTTCACGCCGAGGACAACCGCGTCGTCTACTGGCATGGGGGCTCCTGGTCCGTCGCCGTCGCGCCGCGCAAGACCCCGTCCATCCGTTCCCACGCCGGGAGCTCGCAGCCGGCGCGCAGCGGACAGACATCACAGCGCGGGCAGGTTGGCAGACCCAGCACGTCGAGCGGTGCGTCGAGGCGCCGGTGCAGCGCGGCGGCGGCCTGCACGGCGGCGGCCGGGTGGAGCCGCTCGAGCGCGGTCAGCGCCCGGGCGCCGGGCAGCTGCTCCCGGGTGGTCAGCACCAGGAGGTCGCGCGTCGCGGCGAGGGCGCGCGCGCGCCCGGCCTCACCGTCGGCCCCGTCGCGCTCGAGCCCGGCGACGCAGGCCGCGAGCGCCCCGAGCGCGCCCTCGGCGTCGCCGAGGGCCATCCCGATCAAGAAGAGCAGGAAGTGCGGGCTGGTCCTGGACCAGTGGCTCCGCGGACCGAGCGGGAGCCAGGTCAGGTCGGCGAGGGAGCTCTCCAGGGACGAGCCGTCCTGCACGAAGCTCTCGACGAGGCGACGCGCTCGCTCGAGCGTGGCCGGCGCGGCGCGGTCCAGATCGACGAGCAGCCGGGCGAGCTCCAGCAGCCGCAGGTGTCGGTCCACCTCCTGGAGCAGGTACCGGCGCCGGGCGAGGCCCGGGACAACGACCTGGAACGAGGGGAAGCCGAGCACGGAGACGTCGCGCACCAGGATCGGCGCGTCGGTCAGACGCCGGAGCGCCCCGGTCACGGCGCCCTTCGAGCCGCCCACCTTCATGCGCAGCGGACCGATGGCGAGCTCCGGGGGGTAGCTCGGCTCGCCGCAGAGGAAGGCGCCGGAGTGGGCGCCGCGCCCGCAGTGGAGGAGCAGCTTGTAGTTCCGGGAGCCCGGGCGCGGGTCGTAATCCGAGCGGTGGAGGTTGGTCGGCGCGCCCGGGGGGAGGGCGCCGGGCGCGACGCCCTGGAAGCCCTCGGTGAGGCAGCGCGCGATCGCCTCGTCCAGGTTCGGGTGGGCGCCGAAGGCGACGGAGTAGTGCGCGCGGTCGCGATCGTGCAAGACCACCGCGGCGGCGGGCAGGCCGACCCCCAGGGAGCAGTCCCGGATCGAGAGCAGCAGGTCGGTCCGCCGTCTCAGGTCGGCGACGATCGCCGGCAGGATCGGCGCCGCGGCGTAGGCCGCCGCCGGGAGCTCCGGCGGGACCAGCCCGTCGTGGTAGACCACGTCCAGGACGTGGCGCTCCACCACCTCGCTCATGCCCTGGACCAGCGCCTCGTCCGGGGTGTTGCCGGCGCACATGCCGGTGGCGGAGTAGATGAAGCGCAGCAACGCGAGCGGGAGCAGGGTGGGCGCCCGCGTCTCGAGGTCCACGAAGGGGACGCAGAGCAATGCGCCGTCCTCGCTGAACCGCTCGAGCCAGTCCCGCGGGTCCGCCGTCGCGTCGACGGGAGCCAGGCCGCGGAGCAGCTCCCGTCCCACGGTGTCGACGTACTCGGTGACGGGCAGCCGCACCTCGTCGGGCCAGCACTGAAAACCCGATCGCCCGCGCCAGCGGGCGTGCTCCGCGCAGAGGTAGTAGTCGAACCGGTGCAGCATCCGGTTCTGCAGCCGCTCCATCAGCTCGGCGTAGGCGCTGGCCAGGGCGGCCTCCCGGGACAGCCCCTTGCCGTTGGAGGCGAGCAGCCCGTCGGGAGAGCTGATGCGCACCGAGTGCAGGAACGAGCCGTGGGTGAACCAGGCGGTCTCGGTCACGAAGAGCCCGTGGCCGGCGAGGATCGACCGGATGCGCGCGATGGTCTGGAGGGGCGGAGCGTCCTTGTACAGAAACGGCGCGATGTTTGGCATACAGCCTCCGGCCCGGCCCGGGCTCGAGCGGGCATTCATACCAGCGTCGGGGCCCGCGCCGCAAGGACGGGCGGCAGAACGCCTACGTCGGCCCCTCGTAGTCCGCGAAGCGGTGGTACAGGGCGCTTTGGCGGTCGGCCTCGTCGCCGCAACCGTCGATGAACAGCGCCCGGAAGCGGGCGAGGCCTCGCGGGCCGATCCGCGCGGTGAGCACGGTCTCCCGGCTGACGTGGCCGGCGCGGTGAACCAGGACCTCGTCGTAGCTCACGGTGACCTTCGCCTCGCCGAGGCGGTCGAGGTCGTCCGGCCCGAGAGGCTCCCCGTCGCTTCCGCGGGAGAGCCGACGGATGAGCCCCCGCGCCGTGACCGCCTCCGCCGGGCGCGCGCGCGCCTGGAGCGCCGCGGGATCGCGGCGAAGCCTCGCGGTCTGCTGGAGATCGGCCCCGTAGTACCCCAGGCACTCCTCCAGCGTCAGCCGGGCGCAGGCCACCTCCTCGGGGATGTCGACGCAGACGATCTCGAGCCCGGGGAAGCGCTCGCGCAGCGCGTGGACGGTCTCGCCATCAAGGGACCGCTCTCCGCCGTCGACCCACCACGACGTGGAGGGGACCACCGCGCGTCTGATCGCCCCGCCCTGCGCCTGGAGGGCGCCGACGAAGTCGGTTGTCTGGAGCGTCGTGGCGAACGTCGTCGAGCCGCCGAGCACGTCCCTCACGGAGACGACGCGGGCCGATCCGGGGACCACGTGGTCGCGCAGCACCTCGAGGGCGGCGACGGAGCAGAGGACGAGGTCGCCCGCGCCGAGGCGCAGGGGCGCGAGACACGCCCGGAGCTCGTTGCGGAAGCGCCAGGCGTAGGCCTCGGCGGGGTGGTGGAAGTAGACGTTCTCGATGCTCGGCCAGCGCGCGCGCTGGCGGTGGATCTGCTCGACCATCGCCCGGTAGTCCTCGCGGCCCCGCCGGGCGAGCTCCTTGACCAGCGGCGCGTGTCGATCGTTGTAGTGGATCGGGGCGATGACGACGTTCGGCCGGTCCTGCGGGTTCGCGCAGCGCTCCAGAGTGTCGAGGTCCGCCAGGGTCTGCTCGAGGTCGAGGTGGAGCAGGTAGATCCGCGCCTCTCGCACCAGGGTGATCGCCTGGATGATGTCCGTCGAGCCGGTCCAGCGCGGTATCAGCCCGGCCTTGATCTCGTCGTTGAAGGTCAGGACGGAGAACCGGAGGCGGAACGAGTCGGGGTAGCGCCGGGCCAGATCCCGGACCGCCTCGAGGTCGAGGTCCTTGCCGGTCGTGTTCCAGTAGGGGGCCTCGCCGAGGCTGTCGTTGTGCGCGACGAGCAGCTCGAGCTGCTCGCGGCTGAAGCCCTGGGCGGAGAGGTCGGAGGCGCTGTGGTAGAGGACGGCGCCGTCCTCGTGGGAGACGGGGGAGGCGGGGTAGGCGGGTTGACGCTGCGCCCGCAGCCGACCCAGGAAGTGGTCGAGCTGGGCCGGGGTGCACGGCGGGATCCGCGCGACCTTCAGGCCCGGGTAGAAGTGGTGCAGGTGCCGCTCGTAGCAGAACGTGCAGCCCACCGTGCAGGGGGAGACGTTGGGGTACATCCCCTCCCGCGCGTAGGCCTCGAGCCGATCCAGGTCGGCCACCTCGCCCACATC
>Ga0316576_10002066_pt1 | contig 11270 bp, 20 predicted proteins | sample S0NA_FD_203075 | JGI IMG/M metagenome (GOLD analysis project Ga0316576, IMG submission 203075) | Rhizosphere microbial communities from salt marsh grasses in Alabama, United States - S0-2_050615r3r5 | ecosystem: Host-associated > Plants > Roots > Rhizosphere | place: USA: Alabama | collected... | reverse complement strand
TCAGGTCGCAGTCTTAATCCTTATCAAGTAAGAAGCCCTTCATACGCAGTTGATCTTTCAACTCTTCCAAAGACTTCTCGCCAAAATTGCGGATCGCCAGCATTGTTTCATCACCGCGATCCAACATTTCCAACATCTCGCCAACTTTTGTTATGCCGGTACGTTTAAGGGAGTTAAAAACCCTTACGCTGAGATCCAGCTGCTCAATTGGCGTATCATATATTTCATTAGGAATTGGTTCTTCCTCTTCTTCTTCTTCCACGGGCATAAACGTTTCTTCGCTTACACCGGCCAGAGGACGAAGTTGAAGAATCAAAATCTGGGCTGATTGCGCCAGTGCTTCTTCAGGCTTTATGGTGCCATCCGTCCAGATCTCCATTACGACCCGGTCATAGTCAGCAACCTGTCCAACGCGCGTTTTCTCTACTTCATAAGCAACTCGCCGAATCGGGCTAAAAATAGCATCTACCGGAAGTTCCCCAATCGGCAGCCGGCCACGATCTTCCGCTGGGGAATAACCACGTCCGGTTTCGGCCGTCATTTCAATTTCTAAAAACGCATCATCAGAATCAACCGTAAACAGGTATAGATCCGGGTTGATGATTTCAACCTCGGGCGGTACCTGAATATCAGCTGCTGTTACCGTACCAGCACCATGAACTTCCAAGCGCATACGTGCCATATCTGTATTATGCAGCATCAAGCGTAGTTGCTTAATGTGCAGAATAAGCTGCATCATATCTTCCCGGACGTACGGGATTGCTGAAAACTCATGCGGTGCATCAGCAACTCGTATTGACGTCACTGCAGCACCAGGTAAAGAAGATAACAAAACTCGCCGCAAGGAATTACCAAGTGTAATTCCATAGCCTCGTTCCAATGGGCCGAAAATAAACCGGCCGTATTCGCGGGTCATCGCCGTGCTTTCAATGTTGGGCATGACCAGATTACTTATAGCCAATGTCAGACCTCCCTCAAATTCCAATTATTCATGTTTCATCCAGTAACTAGTAGCGGGGCATCAATTTTGATGCCTGTCACAAAGATTAACGGGAGTAATATTCGACAATTAGCTGCTCATTCAGCGTAACATCGATGTCTTCACGAGCAGGCAGGTGCAATACATTTGACGATAGTTGAGCGGCATCGATAGTTAACCAACGCGGCACTCGCCGATCATCCAGTTCCTGACGCAAATCCTTAAAGTAAGCCTTGCGCTGGCTCTCCGGACGTATCGAAACCACGTCACCGGGAGAAACCAATGCGGAGGGTATATCGGTCTTACGTCCATTGAGCATGATGTGACCGTGTGACACTAACTGTCGTGCCTGAGCGCGCGAACTTGCGATTCCCAGTCGATAAATTACATTGTCCAAACGACGTTCAAGCAGCACCAAAAGATTGGTACCGGTCAGACCAACCTGCTGTTCAGCACGCTTAAAATAGCGGCTGAACTGCCGTTCCATCACGCCATAAACGCGGCGTGCTTTTTGTTTTTCACGCAGCTGCAGCAGGTAGTCTGATGCTCTTCCACGCCGGAACTGCTTTTCCCGCCCGTGTTGTCCGGGGGGATATGAACGGCGCTCAAACGAGCATTTGGGCGTTAAACAACGCGACCCTTTCAAAAACAGCTTTTCACCCTCACGGCGACAAAGCTTGCATACTGGTCCTGTATATCTTGCCAACTTAACTTTCCTCCTATTTCAGGATTTGTCGAGAGGTTTACAGGCTTGGCAACCTTTCATCCCTCTCCTACAAAATATAAATGAATTGATATTTAAATTAAACCCTACGCCGTTTTGGTGGACGGCAGCCATTATGAGGCACCGGCGTGATATCGTGAATCGCGGACAGCTGCATCCCGGAGGCTGCAAGTGCACGGATAGCGGCTTCACGACCCGGTCCCGGACCTTTCACAAAAATTTCGATTTCCTGCATGCCATTATCCTGCGCCACTGACGCAGCATTTTGAGCAGCCAGGCGGGCCGCATAGGGCGTGCTCTTACGAGATCCACGAAACCCAGCATTTCCGGCGCTGGCCCAGGCAACGGTGTTGCCCTGCTGATCTGTAATCGTTACGATAGTATTGTTGAACGTTGCAAATATATGAGCAACGCCGCGCGGCACCATCTTTTTCGTTTTCTTACGCGCTTGTGATTGTCTTCGTCGTCCCATTTTTTCTCCTGGATAACAATCTGCCTAAAAATATACCCCTGATAGAGGCATACTAATCAGGCCGGTTAACACTCGATTATTTACCGCCCTTTCTCCGGCCGCGTCCGGCAACCGTCTTCTTCGGACCTTTACGGGTCCGGGCATTTGTCTTCGTCCGCTGGCCATGCGCGGGAAGGTGGCGACGATGGCGCAAACCACGGTAGCAGCCAATCTCCGATAAGCGTTTGATATTCATGGCTACTTCGCGACGTAAATCACCCTCGACGACATAATCCTTGTCGATCACCTGGCGCAAGCGCGTAACTTCCGATTCCGAAAGGTCACGCACCCGCGTTTGGGGATCCACACCTGCTTCCGCCAGGATATTCTTACTGGCCGAAGGTCCAATTCCATAAATATAGGTCAAACTCGTTCCGACTTGTTTGTTTCGTGGAATATCAACTCCAGCTATACGAGCCATTTTTCCTCCAGTATTCGCAACTGGCGCCTATCGACGGCAGTCGTTACTAAATTTATCCTTGACGTTGTTTGTGATTTGGATCACTGCAAATCACACGTACAACACCTCTCCGCTTGATCACCTTGCACTTCGGGCAACGACGTTTCACGGATGCTGATACCTTCATGATTACTAACTCCAATAGAGCCTATCAACGTTCTTGCGTTAGCTCACACGGCCGTTTGGTCGCATGAATACTTACGCAGGTTGAGTAGCCTCCTCAATGACCTTTACCAGGTCCTTCTGTACATCTTCTATCGTCTGTTGACCATTCACCGGAGCTACAAGACCTTTCTGACCGTAGTAGTCGAGCAGTGGTTTGGTCTGATCGTCATACACCCTCATGCGTGTGCGGATGGTTTCTTCATTATCGTCCGCACGTCCTTCCAACAACGCCCTGTTTAAGAGACGCTCAACCAGGATATCCTGGTCCACAACTATAGAAGGCACTACATTGATCTTTCCGCCCAGCTTGGCTAACAACTCATCTAAAGCCTGAGCCTGAGCAAGCGTTCGCGGAAACCCATCAAGTATGGCGCCATCCGCGCAATCACCCATTGAAAGACGATCTTCGACCATAGCCACAGTCACTTCATCCGGTACCAACTCGCCACGGTCCATATAAGTCCTAGCCAGCTTTCCTAGTTCTGTTTCATTCTTCAGATTGAACCGGAACAGCTCGCCAGTGGAAACCTGGGGCAAACCTAAGGCTTCCTCCAGCAGCTTGGCCTGGGTGCCTTTCCCGGCACCTGGCGGTCCAACAAGTATAATGAACCTCATCAGTTGACGAACCCCTCGTAATGGCGCATTAACAACTGTGCTTCCAGCTGGCGCATGGTATCAATTACCACACCGACAACGATGATTAATCCGGCGCCGGAAATGACGTAAGCGCTCTGCTGCAGGTTGGGTATGCGCAAGATAGTTCCAACTAAGGCCATGATACCTGGTAGAACAGCAATTAAGCCCAGGAATACCGCGCCTACCAACGTGATGCGGCGCACAACGGCCATGATGTAATCTTCCGTGCGTTTTCCAGGTCGAATACCAGGAATAAACCCACCCTGCCGCTGTAAAGTTTGGGGTATGTTTTGCTGCCGGACCATCACGTCAGTGTAGAAGAACGTGAATCCGACTACGAGCAAAAAGTAGAACCCCCAATAAATTGTAAACTGTACCGGCGCAGCGGTTGGATCCTGGATGCTGCCAAAGCTGCTGACACTTCGTGCCATCTGGTTGATGAAGTTACCGTCGGAGGACAAATCACCAACGAAGAACTGCGCAATCAGTGGTGGAAAAGTCAGGATTGATTGGGCAAAGATAATCGGGATCATACCGGCCGTATTGACTTTCAAAGGAATATAGGTGCTCTGCCCTTGATAGACCTTTCGACCACGCACGCGACGGCCGTATTGCACCGGTATTCTTCGCTGACCTTCTTGAATTATGACAATCACCAAAACCGTTGCCACAGTCAAGACCAGAAAGCCGACGATGTTAAAGGCTCGCGCCATGGCATCATCAATAGCAAACAATCTCGCAAGATTAGGCAAGATCCGGGAAACAATACCACCAAAAATGATCAACGAGATACCTTGACCAATACCATCTTCGGTTATAAGTTCACCTAACCAAATGGCGAAGAAGGTTCCACCAACCATCGCCATGAGCGTCATCATGGTTGGTAAAATCTGTCCGCCCTGGAATCCAAAATAGGGCATAATCTGCTCTAGACCGCCCTGTAAGCTAAAACCAATCAGTCGAATCTGGCCAATTGCCTGTAAAAATGCTAGAGGTACCGTTATATAATAGGTAATCTTGTTAAGCCGGTTACGGCCAGATTCACCTTCGGATGCCATTTCCTCAAGCTGGGGGATGATCGGCGTCAATAACTGGATAATAATCGACGCTGTAATATAGGGATAGACACCCATTGCCATCACGGAAAAGTTGCGAACAGCACCTCCGGATAACAGGTCCAGGAAATCTACCACTGCATTCCCACTCTGTTGGCCAGTAAACAGCAGCCATGCCTCCAGATTGACACCAGGGACCGGGATATTCGCTACCAGGCGGTATACAACCAGCATGGCAATCGTAAATAAAATCCGGCGCCTGAGGTCCGGCAGGGTAAATGCTACACGTAATGATTCAATCATTAGACTACATTCCGTTCCGAGAGCAAGATTTCGCCCTCAGGTTTACTCCACTAGAGGAATTAACTCCGCCGAACCGCCGGCGGCCTCGATCTTTTCCCGCGCAGTTTTCGAAAAACGATGCGCCTTAACTGTCAGAGCAATGTTGATTTCACCGTCGCCTAATATCACGACGGGATCGGTTGCCTTTTTAAGCAACCCTAATTCAGCCAACACCGCTGGTGTTACCTCGTTCTTGCCAAAGTCAAACTCTGTTAAGCGGCCTAAGTTTACCGGATTGTAATAAATCTTATTGATGTTGGTAAAACCGCGCTTAAAGGGCAGCCGTCGAGCCAATGGTAGCTGGCCACCTTCGAAATACTGGCCTTTACCGCCACCGCTTCGAGCGTTCTGTCCTTTGGTACCACGTCCGGCCGTTTTACCGCCACCGGCTGAGATACCACGACCTACTCGCTTACGCTTTTTCCTTGCACCTGGATCGGGGCGCAGATCGTGTAACTTCATTTATTTCACCTCTTCGACAGCCACCAAGTGGCTGACACTGTTTATCATCCCACGAATCGTAGGCGTATCATCGTGCTCAACAGTTTGGTTGAGCTTCCGTAAACCAAGTGCCTTGATCGTAGATTTTTGACGTTTATTGTAACCAATCGAACTTTTAACGTAGGTTACTAGTAACTTACTCATCAGTTCCGACTCCAAAACGGCGACACCTCGGTCGCATCCTTGTCCCGGTCCGCGGCGATATCATCCACGCGCTTCAGTTGGCGCAATCCATCCATAGTAGCCATCATCACGTTCAAAACATTCTGGCTGCCCAGGGATTTGGATAAAATATCTCTATAACCAGCTGCTTCGACTACGGCACGAACACCACCACCAGCGATAACTCCTGTACCGGGAGATGCCGGTTTGATAAGTACTTTTGCAGCGCCATGTCGACCAACGACTTCATGAGGAACCGTAGTTCCATAAATCGAGACCATTTCCATAGACGATCGCGCAGAATCGACAGCCTTGCGAATCGCATCGGGAACTGAACGTGCCTTACCGGTAGCAACACCAACATTGCCCCTATTGTCTCCGACAACAACAGTTACACGAAAACCGAAACGCCGTCCACCTTTAACCACCTTCGCTACGCGGGTGATATCAATGATACGCTCGTCTAGTTCTTCTCGCTGGTCACGAAAATTCTGACGTCTTTGACCCATAATTATCTCCTAGTCCTATCGCTGTTGCGCATCTATTTATTGCCGGCTTAGAATTTAAGTCCGGCTTCGCGAGCGCCATCAGCCAGAGCTTTTACTCGGCCGTGATAAAGATAACCGCCGCGATCAAACACAACTTCGTTAATCCCTGCATCCAGTGCACGCTCGGCAATCACTTTACCAACAACAGTTGATTGCTCGCGCTTTGATTTACCTTCCAACTCTTGCGCCAAACTTTCATCAAGCGTTGACGCTGCAACAAGCGTATGGCCGGCGATGTCATCAATCACCTGCACATAAATGTGCTTAAGCGAGCGATTTACATTCAGGCGCGGTCGTTCTGCCGTGCCTGAGATTTTCATGCGGATCCGGCGATGACGTCTCTGTCTAGCTTTTTCTGATTTTATAGCCATTTGAAACACCTACCTGATTAAACCTTACCAGCCTTGCCGGCTTTGCGACGTACATACTCACCATCGTAGCGTACGCCCTTTCCTTTATATGGTTCCGGTGGCCGCGTTTTACGAATTTGCGCTGCAATCTCACCGACCATCTGTTTATCAATTCCAAAGACACGAATCGTCTTACCACGATCATCTACCTCGAACGACATATCCTTTTCCGGCTCAAAGTAAATCGGATGCGAATAACCAACATTTAGTTCCAATTTTTTTCCGTCCATTGCCGCTCGATAACCCACACCTTCGATGCGCAGGATTCGAACATAGCCATCGCTTACGCCGACAACCATATTGTTTAACAGCGCACGGGTCAAGCCATGCAAAGAACGGTGATCGCGGGAATCACTCGGACGCTGAACAGTCAAAACACCATCATCCAGATCAATCATCATATCAGGATGAAATTCTTGTTCTAACGTTCCTTTAGGCCCTTTAATAGTCACCGTGGATCCTTTCATATCCACGCTAACCCCACTGGGCAATGAAATTGGAGCTTTACCAATACGTGACATGGTTTACCTCCACCTACCAGACCCTGCAGAGGACTTCGCCACCTTCACCAAGGCGGCGCGCCTGCTGGCCGGTCATAATCCCACGGGAAGTGGTTAAAATGGCGACGCCCATACCACTTAAAACCCAAGGGATTTCGTTCTTTCCTACATAAATCCGTCGTCCCGGTTTACTAACACGTTCAATCCCGGTGATAACAGCCCGGCGATCTCGCCGGCCACCAATGTACTTCAGATTGATCTGCAGCACATCACGTGGTTTTTGTGGTAGCACCGAGAAATCCTCGATGTAACCTTCTTCTTTTAGTACTTGCGCGATCGCTTCTTTTACTTTCGAATGCGGCATTGACACGGACGGGTGCTCCCTGTGGAGGCCATTACGTATACGTGTCAACATATCGGCAATTGGATCACTCATTGACATAATGACAAACCTCTACCAACTTGATTTAACAACACCAGGGATATTTCCCTTCAATGCTTCTTCGCGGAAGCAAATCCGACACAAACCGAATCGGCGCATGTAGCCGCGTGGACGGCCGCACTGCTGACACCGATTGCGGACCCGAACACGATATTTGCGATTCTTTTCGCGGGCAATCATCGATTTTTTCGCCATTTTCCTCTCCTAAACCAGTTCGGGCTCAGTTTGCCGGAACGGCATATCCAACAAAGCTAACAGACGACGTCCTTCCTCGTCCGTTTCCGCGGTCGTCACGATGGTCACTTCCATCCCCCGAATCTTGTCAATTTTATCGTAACTGACTTCGGGGAAAATCAACTGCTCACGCAAACCAAGTGTGTAGTTGCCCCGGCCATCAAAAGAATCGGGGGAAACACCTTGAAAGTCGCGAGTACGCGGTAAAGCGATATGGATCAGGCGTGTCAAAAATGCCCACATCCTCTCGCCACGCAGGGTTACTTTAACACCAATCGAGCGCCCTTCGCGAAGCTTAAATGTTGCAATTGACTTCTTGGCTTTTGTCACCACCGGACGCTGGCCGGTAATAGCCATGATGTCGTTCGTTGCAAACTCAATGGCCTTTGCATTATCCAAGGCCTCGCCCAGACCGACATTGACAACAACTTTTGTGATACGGGGTATCTGCATCACGGAGCTGTAGCCGAATTCTTTCATCATTGTCGGCTGAACTTCGTTTTTATATTTTTCTACCATTGGCACAAATGCCATTTCTCACCTCCAGGAAAAGTAGCAGATTCAGCATGGTGCCTTGGCACCATTTTGGCTAATCTGGCTTATCCTTGGTCAATAAACAAAATAAATATTGTTTTTAATTTCTCTAGTCCAGATCTTGACCGCTCGTTTTTGCGTAGCGGATCTGGCGGCCATTTTCGTCACGACGAAGACCAATACGGGTAAGATCACCCGTTTTGGGATCTATCAACATAACATTTGAGACGTCAATCGGCGCCTCAAACTCAATGATGCCGCCCTGTGCTGTTGAACGCCCACCAGTCTGCTGCGCTTTCTGATGTTTCTTCACAATATTCACGCCGGACACAACAACCCGTCCCTCACCAGGAATTACTCGCTGCACCGTCCCGCGTACGCCCTTATAATTACCTGCGATAACCTCGACCTCATCATTTACTTTTATACGCATCTTTACCTCAGTTCCACGACCGGATTTTTTTAAGACGATACAGCCCGGTTACAGAGCCTCGGGCGCCAACGATAAGATTCGGCTGAAGCCCTTATCACGCAGCTCGCGTGCGACCGGCCCAAATATTCGGGTACCGATTGGATTCTTGGTTTGCTGATCAATAATAACGGCTGCGTTATCGTCAAACCGGATATAACTTCCGTCTTCGCGCTTATACTCTTTCTTCGTACGCACGATGACAGCACGCACAATTGTGCTCTTCTTAACATTCGAATTAGGAACCGCTTTCTTTACAGTAGCGGTCACCACATCACCAACCGTTCCATAACGCCTCTTCGAACCACCCATCACCTGAATGACCAAGAGTTCGCGCGCACCCGAGTTATCGGCAACATTCAATCGACTTTCTTTTTGAATCATGACGCTGCCTCACTATTTTGCACGCTCAAGGATGGATACGACGGTATACCGCTTATGACGACTGATCGGCTTTGATTCAATAATCTGCACGCGATCGCCAAGGCGGCATTCGTTCGCCTCATCATGGGCCTTGTATTTTTTAACCCGGCGTAATACTTTTCCATAGACCGGATGGCGTTTGCTGGTCGTGACGGCCACAGTAACCGTCTTATCCATCTTGTCACTGGTAACGACGCCAACTAATCGTTTACGTTGTTCTCTCATTTCTCACCTATTCCACAATCTCGAAACTGGTAACCAACTGCGGCTGGCGTTTTACCTTGCGATCAGCGCGGGACTGGGGACGTCTCTTGTTTAAGTCCACCAGAGCCGTGGCCAGTTCGTCGCCATTATCATTATTAAAGACAACTTTCCAGGCACTATCGGGGTAATCGAAATGTGCATTCGCCTGCCAATTCTTATCGGCGAGTACTTCAGCAATAGCCGGTTCCGCTGCAGCTGTTTCGACAGCCAGCATCCGCATCTTCAAAACAGATTCAAGCTGCCCGATCTCGCGGCGCACTTTCTTCAATCGTGCATGATTATCGAGCTGAGCAAAAGCTTTCTGGAAACGAAGATTAAAGAGCTCTTCTCGTGCGTTCTCAATCTTCTCCCGCAGCTTTTCATCACTCATGCCACGAACTTCAACAATATTTGCCATTAGAATGAATCCTCCCGTGAAACAATTTGGGTACGGATAGGCAACTTATAGGCTGCCAGGTTCAACGCCTCACGAGCAACGTCTTCAGGGACACCGGCTATCTCAAACATAACACGCCCTGGTTTAACCACGGCGACCCAGTGATCGACGGCCCCCTTGCCTTTACCCATTCGCGTTTCTGCCGGCTTTGCAGTTACAGGCTTATCAGGGAATATGCGAATCCATACTTTGCCGCGGCGTTTCATATGGCGCACAACGACACGACGTACGGTCTCAATCTGGCGGCTTGTTATCCAGCCAGGTTCCAATGCCTGCATCCCGAAATCGCCGTTTTGTAAGGTGGTGCCACCTTTCGCGGTTCCTCTCATTCGGCCACGAAATTGTTTGCGATGCTTAACACGCTTTGGCATTAACATGGTACTAACTCCATCTGCGACGGTGTCTATTCACTGATATAGACTTCAGTCGCTTCCGCTTTCTGGGGCAAAATTTCGCCCTTATAAATCCAAACTTTCACACCGATACGGCCGAATGTCGTCAGCGCCTCGGCAAAACCATAATCCATGTCCGCGCGGATCGTGTTGCGCGGTACACGGCCGTCCGAAATTTTCTCTTTCCGGGCCATTTCTGCACCCGACAAACGGCCGCTTGTCTCAATACGAATTCCTTCCGCACCGGCGCGCATTGCCTGCATTACCGCACGTTTCATCGCCCGGCTGTGGGAAATTCGTCGTTCCAGCTGGTCGGAGATATTCTCGGCAATCAACTGCGCATTGGCATCGGGCTGGGCAATCTCTTCTACCTCAACCTTGATAACTTTCCCAGTCATATCCCGCAGCTTGCTGCGCAGATCCTTAACGGATGCGCCTTTACGGCCAATAACGATCCCCGGTTTAGCGGTATGGATAGAGATCTGGATCTGGTTCGGAAACCGTTCAATCTCAATATTCGATATACCGGCCGAGGGCATTTCCTGCAGAATTTTTTCGCGAATTGCGAAATCTTCTTGCAGCAATTCACGATACCGGTCGCCTTCGGCGAACCAACGAGCATTCCAATCCCGGTAAGACTTCAATCGGAAACCAACAGGATGTACTTTTCGTCCCAACTTATTCCTCCATGCGACAGATGCCGCCTAGTCCTCTATCTCGCGCTCAGACAACACTACGGTTAGATGGGACGAACGACGCATAATCGGGCGAAAGCGTCCCCGGCCGGCGAAACGACCGCCATATGGCGATTTACGATGGCGCGGTCCCTCATCAGCATAGATTCGGTGCACATCTAATTCATCAACTTCCAAACCGTAGTTTTCTTCAGCATTCGCCACGGCCGATTGGATGAGCTTGTATACCGGATCAGCTGCCCCATTGGGCATGAAACGCAGTGTATCCAATGCTTGCGCGGCACTCATACCACGAACAACGTCAACCACCATTCGCATCTTACGCGGCGAAATAGGAATATGTTTGGCGACAGCTTTAACTTCAAAAACTTCAGCCATGATATTTATC
>Ga0316576_10002064_pt1 | contig 11275 bp, 5 predicted proteins | sample S0NA_FD_203075 | JGI IMG/M metagenome (GOLD analysis project Ga0316576, IMG submission 203075) | Rhizosphere microbial communities from salt marsh grasses in Alabama, United States - S0-2_050615r3r5 | ecosystem: Host-associated > Plants > Roots > Rhizosphere | place: USA: Alabama | collected... | reverse complement strand
TTCTCGATCCCTGGCGTGGCCCCGCCGAGGTCCTGGGCAAGCCATTGCAGCAGCCGCGCCTTGTCGCCTGGGGAGAGTCCGGGGAGCAGTGCTTCAATCGTCCGCAGCTCTGAGCTCACGGCAGGTTCTCTGGGAGACTGGTTCGATGTTGCATTGGCTGTTCGGACTTTGCGCAACAGAACTTTCCCATATCCTCGATAGCAGGACGGCGAGATCAATAAGCTCGAAGAACGCGGTGATTGAGATGCGGAATAGAGCGTCCCCAGGCCGCTTCTTCGCAGGTCCCCGGCCTCCCTGCCGCAAACCGCCGTCACCGGGGCAGATCCGTACTCCCCATCAGCCATTCGTCGACAGCCCGCGCACACTGTCTGCCCTCGCGGATGGCCCAGACGACCAGCGACTGGCCGCGACGCATGTCGCCGGCGGCGAACACGCCGGGGATGTTTGTCTGGTAGGCTGCCGGACCGTCGGTGGCGCCTTGGACGTTGCCGCGGGGATCGAGGGTGAGGCCCTTGGCTTCTTTCAGCTCGTCGAGCATGCCTTCGTGGACCGGGTGGACGAAGCCCATGGCGAGCAGCACCAGGTCGGCCTTGAATTGGCCTTCGGAGCCTTCGACCTCGGACATCTGCCAGCGGCCGTTCTCGTCCTTGTCCCAGCGAACGAGCACATAGTTCAACGCGCTGACGTTGCCATTGCCGTCGTGCTCGAAGGACTTGGTGAGCACGTTCCAGTGGCGCTCGCAGCCTTCTTCTTGGCTGGTGGAGGTGCGCAGCTTATTGGGCCAGTCGGGCCAGGTGAGGCCCTTGTCTTCCTTCTCCGGGGGCTTGTCGAGGATCTCGATCTGGGTGACGGACTTGGCGCCGTGGCGGTTGGAGGTGCCGATGCAGTCGGAGCCCGTGTCGCCACCGCCGATGACCACGACGTGCTTGTCGTGCGCGCTGATGAAGTCCTCGTCCGGGACCTGCACGCCCTGCACGCGCTTGGAGTTGGCGCGCAGGAAGTCCATGGCGAAGTGGATGCCGGCGTAGCTGCGGCCGGGCACGTCGAGGTCGCGCGGCTTCTCGCTGCCGCCGGCGAGCACCACGGCGTCGTAGTCGGCCATGAGCTGGCTGACCTTGATGTCCACACCGATGTGGCAATGAGTGTGGAACTCCACGCCCTCGGTGCGCATCTGCGCCATGCGCCGGTCGATGAGCTGCTTGGCGAGCTTGAAGTCGGGGATGCCGTAGCGCAGCAGGCCACCGATGCGGTCTTCCTTCTCATAGAGCGACACGCTGTGGCCGGCGCGGGCGAGCTGCTGCGCACAGGCGAGCCCGGCGGGGCCGGAGCCCACCACCGCGATGCGCTTGCCGGTGCGGTGCTCGGGCACCTGGGGCCTGACCCAGCCCTCTTCCCAGGCCTTGTCGGCGATCGCTCGCTCGATGGCCTTGATGGCAACAGGCTTGTCGTCGATGTTCAGCGTGCAGGCCGCCTCGCAGGGGGCCGGGCAGATGCGCCCGGTGAACTCCGGGAAGTTGTTGGTGCTGTGCAGCACCTCGATGGCGGTCTCCCAGTCCTGCTGATACACCAGGTCGTTCCAATCCGGGATGATGTTGTTCACCGGACAGCCTTGGTGGCAGTAGGGGATGCCGCAGTCCATGCAGCGCGCGCCCTGGATGGACATCTCCGCGTCGCTCGGTGGCAGCACGAACTCGTTGTAGTGCACGACGCGGTCCGAGGCCGGCTCGTAGGCCATCTCGGCGCGCTCGTATTCCATGAATCCGGTTGGCTTACCCATGGCTTGCGTCCTCCTTCAGGACCGCAGTGAAGGCTTGGACAGGCTCGGCGCCCCGACGCCGGGCGGACGGCTCTGCTGCGCTTGCATCTGCTCCAGCGCGCGGCGGTAGTCCACCGGCATGACCTTGACGAACTTCGAGCGCTGGTTGTCCCAGTCCTCCAGGATGGTCTTGGCCACATCCGAGTCGGTGTAGCGCTTGTGCTTGAGAATCAGCTGCTTGAGGCGGATCTCGTCGAAGCGGGTCATGTCGTGGCTGACATCGACGAAGCCGTGGGATTCCAGATCGCCACCCTGGTGGTCGAGGACCTCCAGCGCCTCATCCTCCGCGGCGATGGGCTCCAGCTCTACCATGGCCTGGTTGCAGCGCTGGGCGAAGGTACCGTCGGCATCCAGCACATAGGCGATGCCACCGGACATACCGGCGGCGAAGTTGCGGCCGGTGGCGCCCAGGCACACCATGACGCCGCCGGTCATGTACTCGCAGCCGTGGTCACCGACGCCTTCCACCACCGCGGTGGCACCGGAGTTGCGCACGCAGAAGCGCTCGCCGGCGACGCCGCGGAAATAGACCTCGCCGCTGATGGCGCCGTAGAGCACGGTGTTGCCGACGATGATGTTCTCCTCGGCCTTGGCGATACCGGAGTCGGCGGGCGGGTAGATGATGAGCCGCCCGCCGGAGAGACCCTTGCCGACGTAATCGTTGGCTTCGCCTTCGAGCTCGATGGTCACGCCGTGGGCGAGCCAGGCGCCGAAGGACTGCCCGCCGATGCCGCGCGCCTTGATGTGGATGGTGTCTTCGGGCAGGCCCTTGTGGCCGTAGCGCTCGGCGACCCGCCCAGAGAGCATGGTCCCGACGGTGCGGTTGTAGTTCTTGACCACGGTCTCGATACGCACCGGCTCGCCGTTCTCCAGCGCGGGCGCCGCCTGCTCGATGAGCTTGTGGTCCAGCGCCTTGTCCAGGCCGTGGTCCTGGGTCTCGCTGTTGTAGAGGGCGACGCTGTCCGGCACGGCGGGCTTGGTGAGGATGCGCGAGAAGTCGAGCCCCTTGGCCTTCCAGTGCTCGATGGCGCGACGCATCTCCAGGCGGTCCATCTGGCCGATGGCCTCGTTCAAGGTGCGGAAGCCGAGCTTGGCCAGGATCTGGCGTACCTCCTCGGCGATGAAGAAGAAGAAGTTGATGACATGCTCGGGCTTGCCGGTGAACTTCTTCCGCAGCTCCGGATCCTGCGTGGCCACGCCCACGGGGCAGGTGTTCAGATGGCACTTGCGCATCATGATGCAGCCCTCGACGATCAAGGGCGCCGTGGCGAAGCCGAACTCGTCCGCGCCCAAGAGCGCGCCGATGACCACGTCACGACCGGTGCGCATGCCGCCGTCCACCTGTACCGCAATACGCCCGCGCAGACGATTCAGCACCAGCGTCTGGTGGGTCTCGGCGAGGCCGATCTCCCATGGGCTGCCGGCGTGCTTGATGGAGGTGAGCGGGCTCGCGCCGGTGCCGCCATCGTAGCCGGCGATGGTCACGTGATCCGCATGAGCCTTGGAGACGCCGGCGGCGACGGTGCCGACGCCGACCTCGGAGACCAGCTTGACGGAGATGCGCGCGTTGGGGTTGGCGTTCTTCAGGTCGTGGATGAGCTGCGCCAGGTCTTCGATGGAGTAGATGTCGTGGTGCGGCGGCGGCGAGATCAGGCCCACGCCGGGCGTGGAGTGCCGCACCCGCGCGATCTGGGCATTGACCTTGTGGCCCGGCAGCTGGCCGCCCTCGCCGGGCTTGGCGCCCTGGGCGATCTTGATCTGGATGTCGTCGGCGTTGACCAGGTATTCCACCGTGACGCCGAAGCGCCCGGAGGCCACCTGCTTGATCGCGGAGCGCTCGGGGTTGCGCGAGCCGTCCGACAGCGGCGAGAAGCGCTCGGGCTCTTCGCCGCCCTCGCCGGTGTTGGACTTGCCGCCGATGGCGTTCATGGCCTTTGCCAGGGTCGAGTGCGCCTCGTAGCTGATGGAGCCGAAGGACATGGCGCCGGTGGCGAAGCGCTTGACGATCTCCGATGCGGGCTCGACCTCGTCGATCGGCACGGGATCAGCGGCCCACTTGAGCTCCATCAGGCCACGGAAGGTCAGCAGGCGCTCGTTTTGCTCGTTGATGAGCTTGGAGTACTCGGCGTAGGTCTTCGCGTCGTTGGCGCGGGTGGCGTGCTGGAGCTTGGCGATGGTCTCCGGCGACCAGACGTGGTCCTCGCCGCGCAGCCGATAGGCGTAGTCGCCGCCCACATCCAGGTGCCGGCGCAGGATCTGCTCGTTGCCGTAGCCGCGCTTGTGCCAGCGCACGGCCTCTTCCGCCACCTCGGCGAGGCTGATGCCCTCCACCATGCTCGGGGTGCCGGTGAAGTACTTGGCGATGAAGCCGCGGTTGAGGCCCACCGCGTCGAAGATCTGCGCCCCGCAATAGCTCTGGAAGGTGCTGATGCCCATCTTGGACATGACCTTCTTCAGGCCCTTGCCCACCGCCTTGATGTAGCGCGACTGCGCCTCCTCGAAGTCGAGCTTGCCACCGTCGTGCGGCAGCCGATGGAGCAACGAGGCAATGGTGTCGAAGGCGAGATAGGGGTTGATGGCCTCGGCGCCATAGCCGGCCAAGGTCGCGAAGTGGTGCACCTCCAGCGCGGCGCCGGTCTCCACCACCAGCCCGGAGCTGGTGCGCAAGCCCCGGCGGATCAGGTGATGGTGCACGGCGGAGGTCGCCAGCAGCGCCGGCATGGGGATGTAGTCCGCGTTGGTATTGCGGTCGGAGAGGATCAGGATGTTGTGCCCGTCCAGTACCGCCTGCTCGGCATCCTTGCAGAGGCGCTCCAATGCCGGCTCCATACCCGCCGCGCCCTCGCCGGCCGCGTAGACCATGTGCAGGGTCTTGGTACGAAACTTACCGCCGGAGTTGTCCTGGATGTGGCGGATGCGCTCCAGGTCCTCGTTGGTCAGCACCGGCTGGTTGACCTCCAGGCGCCAGTGCTGGCCGGCCTCGTTGAGGCCGAGCAGGTTCGGCCGCGGACCGATCAGGGACACCAGCGACATCACCAGCTCCTCGCGGATCGGGTCGATGGGCGGATTGGTGACCTGGGCGAAGTTCTGCTTGAAGTAGGTGGACAGATGCTTGGAGCGCGACGACAGCACCGACGGTGGGTTATCCGCGCCCATAGAGCCGATCGCCTCCTGGCCGGACGTCACCATGGGTGTGAGCAAGAACTTGATGTCTTCCTGGCTGTAACCGAACGCCTGCTGGGCATCCAACAGCACGTCCGCCTCCGGTGCCATGGGCGCGACGTCCGTCGGGAGCGAGTCCAGATGGATCTGGGTGCGGCTCAGCCACTCCCGGTAGGGCTGGGCATTGGCCAGCTCGGCCTTGATCTCGGCGTCATCGATGATCCGCCCCTGCTCCAGGTCGATCAGGAACATCTTCCCCGGCTGCAACCGCCACTTCTTGACGATGCGCTCATCCGGAATGTCCAGCACGCCCATCTCCGAGCCCATGACCACCATGTCGTCGTCGGTGACCAGATACCGCGCCGGGCGCAGCCCATTGCGGTCCAGCGTCGCGCCGATCTGGCGGCCGTCGGTAAAGGCCACCGCCGCCGGGCCGTCCCAGGGCTCCATCAGCGCGGCGTGATACTCGTAGAAGGCGCGGCGCTTCTCGTCCATGAGCTTGTTGCCGGACCAGGCCTCCGGGATCAGCAACATCATGGCATGGGCCAGCGAATAGCCGCCCATCACCAGCAGCTCCAGCGCGTTGTCGAAGCAGGCGGAGTCCGACTGGCCCTCCGGAATCAGCGGCCAGATGGTGTCCAAGTCCTCGCCCAGGATCTCCGAGCGCATGGTGTGTCGCCGCGCGGCCATCCAGTTGACGTTGCCGCGCAGGGTGTTGATCTCGCCGTTGTGGCAGATCATGCGGAACGGCTGGGCGAGATCCCAGGTGGGGAAGGTGTTGGTCGAAAAGCGCTGGTGCACCAAGGCGAGCGCCGACGCGAAGCGCTCGTCCTGCAGATCGAGGTAGTAGTTGCCCACCTGGCCCGCGAGGAGCATGCCCTTGTAGTTGATGGTGCGCGACGACATGGATGCCACGTAGTAGGCCGTCTTGTCGTAACCGGCGGCGCGGATCTCGTTGTCCATGCGCTTGCGGATCACGAACAGCTGGCGCTCGAAGGCTTCCTGATCCGGGCAATTGTCTCCGCAGGCGACGAACACCTGCCGCACCACGGGCTCGGTGGGCAGTACGCTCTTGCCGAGCTCGGTGTTGTCCACGGGCACGTCGCGCCAGCCGAGTACCGTTTGACCACCCTCCTCCAGTCGACGCTGGACCGTGGCCTGCATCTCGTCGCGGGCCTTGGCGTCCTTGGGCAGGAAGACCATGCCGACGCCGTAGTGGCCCGTCGCGGGCAGCTCGAAATCGACCTGGGCACGGAAGAAGTCGTCCGGGATCTGCACCAGGATGCCGGCGCCGTCGCCCGCCTTGGGGTCGGCGCCGACGGCGCCGCGATGGGTGAGCCGCTCGAGGATCTCGAGGCCCTGGCGCACGATGCGATGGCTCTTGCGATTCTTGATGTCGCAGACGAAGCCGACGCCGCAGGCATCGCGCTCGTGTGCGGGGTCGTAGAGCCCCTGCGCCGCTGGGTAGGCACGAAGGTTCATGGCTTGGACCTCGTTGTCACCTGACTGGGTTGCTGCTCGATCCGAAACGGGATTGTGAATCCGGTGCCGGGTGGATTCCACCCGACGGCGCTCCGGTTTCGGACCCGGTTACATTCTGCAAGTCTTGGTGTTGTTCGTGTTGGACCGGGTCGGGGGGACACCGGTCGCCGACGACATCGGTGGTGTCGGGGCCGGCTGCTGGCGATCGCGGGGATTGCAGCGCTGCGGCCCGCCGACACCTGCCGTCGAGCGGCGGACCGAGCATCATACCGGCGAGGCAGGGACTGTGCCATCATCGGCGAGCATCCCCATCGGCGCTTCGGCGATGGCGCCGTGAGCCACCTTGGCGCAAGTGGCCCACGTACCGCACGAGATTGGTGCCATCTTGGAATCTGACATCGCGGACCGGCAGCTAACCGGCGGCGATTTCATCCAGCAGGCCACGCAACGCGTCCGCATCGAAGTCCGCGGTGACGAGCGCATCGCCGATGCCGCGCAGCAGCACCAGCCGGAGCCGCCCGGCCTGGACCTTCTTGTCCACGGCCATGAGTCCGAGCCAGCGCGCCGCCGAGAGCTCCCCGGGCGGGTCCACGGGCAGACCGAACCCCGCCAGCAGGGCACGGGTGCGCGCGACGTCCGCTGCGTCGAGCCAGCCGAGGCGGGCCGAGAGCTCCGCGGCGAGCACCATCCCGGCCGCAACAGCCTCCCCGTGCAGCCAGCTACCGTAGCCGAGGCCGGCCTCGATGGCATGGCCGAAGGTGTGACCGAGGTTCAAGAGCGCCCGCTGCCCCGCCTCGCGCTCGTCCGCGGCGACCACCTCCGCCTTGTTCCGGCAGGAGCGCTCGATTGCCTCCGCCAGCGCATCGGCATCGCGGGCGAGCAGGCGATCGCGGTTCGCTTCCAGCCAGTCGAAGAAGTCGGCATCCCGGATCAGGCCGTACTTCACCACCTCCGCAAGGCCCGCGGCCAGCTCACGGTCCGGCAGCGTGCTCAAGGTATCGGTGTCGGCGATGACGGCGCGCGGCTGGTGGAAGGCGCCGATCATGTTCTTACCGAGCGGGTGGTTGACGCCGGTCTTCCCGCCGACGGATGAGTCGACCTGCGCCAGCAGGGTCGTCGGCACCTGGATGAAGTCCACACCGCGCTGGTAGCAGGCGGCGGCGAAGCCGGCCATGTCGCCGACGACGCCACCGCCGAGCGCGATCAAGGTCACGTCGCGGCCAAGTCGATCGGCGAGCAGGGCATCGAAAATACCGTTCAGCGTGGCGAGGTCCTTGTACTGCTCGCCGTCCGGCAAAATCACCCGGTGGCAATCCAAGCCCGCTAGCGCCGCTTCGACCGCTTGCAGATACAACGGCGCCACGGTGTCGTTGCTGACCACCAGCACCTGCGCCCCGCGGATGTACGGCCGGTAGCAATCCGGATCGCTGATGAGCCCCGGACCGATCAAGATGGGATAGCTGCGCGGGCCGAGCTCGACGGCTAGTTGGCGTTCGGGCCGTCCTGTGGTGACGGCCATCTCAGAGGTCTTCTTCTTCGAGTCGCCGGCGGATCTCCTTCACCACCGACGACGTACCGCGGCGCTCGGTGGACACCACCATGTCCGCCACCTGGCGGTACACCGGCTCGCGCTCGGCCATGAGGTCGCGCAGCTTCTGCTGTGGGTCATCGGTGTCCAGCAGCGGGCGGCTGCGATCGCGGGCGGTGCGCGCGTACTGCTGCTCCGGGCTGCAATGCAGATAGATCACCAATCCTCGGGCGGCGAGCTGCTGGCGGTTCTCCGGCACCATGACGGCGCCGCCGCCGGTGGCCAGCACGATATTGTCCTGCTGCGCCATCTCTTCGATGACCTGCCGCTCGCGGTTACGGAAGCCCGCCTCGCCCTCGAATTCGAAGATGGTGGCGATGTCGACGCCGGTTCGGCGCTGGATCTCCTGGTCGCTGTCCTGGAACTCGTAGCCCAGGGACTGTGCGAGCTGGCGGCCGATGGTGCTCTTGCCGGCACCCATCGGGCCGACGAGGAAAATGTTTTGTGGTCGGATCATGTCGAGCAGGTATGCCAGATTTGGCCCGCGCGGGCAAGGGCACAGACCATGGCGTTGTTAGCCAAGGGCGCTGCCGCCTCGGCGGTGTCGGACTCGCGATCGGCGCTGTTGCTCCCAAGATTCGGCCCGGCTGCAGCAACGGACACACAGGCGATGCGGCCCGCGCTCAGCGGGTGGCGAGGTCACTGTTCAAAATCTTCGGCGTGACGAAGATCAAGAGCTCACTGTTGTTGTCCTGGCGCTGCTCGTTCTTGAACAACCGCCCGAGCACGGGCACGTCGCCGAGCCATGGCACCTGCTCCTTCCGGTAGCTCTTGTCACGCTCATAGACACCGCCCAGCACCACGGTCTCGCCGTTGTCCACCAGCACCGAGGTCGAGACCGACCGGGTGTCCACCGGCGGCACGCCCAGCACCGTGTCGGCGAAGTTCGGGTTGTCCTTGTTGACCTCCAGATCCATGATGACGCGATCGTCCGGCGTGATATGCGGTGTCACCTCGAGCTTCAGAACTGCCTCCTTGAAGGCCACCGTGGTGTTGCCCTGGCCGGTGGCCTCCTGGTACGGAATCTCGGTGCCGACCTTGATGACGGCCTTGTTCTGGTCGGAGGTCACCACCCGCGGTGAGGACACCACCTCGCCGCGGCCCTCGCGCTGCATGGCCGACAGCTCCAGCTGGATCAGGTGCGAGCCCACCTTGCCGAGAATGAAGTTGAAGGCACCGGACGGGTTGGCGTTGGCGGGGAGATTGACCATCAGGGACGGGAAGCCGCTGCCGTCGGGGAATTCCACGATGGAGTTGAAGCGTGCACGCTGACCAGTCGGCTCGCCGCCAATGGTCTCGCCTTGCTCGGTGGCGCTGGCGCCGAACGGACCCGCGTCGAAGTCGGCGCTCGGGAAGTAGCCGGGCCGACCGCCGACGATCTGGAGCTCGTGATTGTCGAGCGCGCCCATCGAGGTGGACAAGCCGAAGCGCACGCCGAGGTCGCGGGCGAAATCGTCGTTGGCAATCACCACTCTGGACTCGATCATCACCTGCCGCACCGGCACGTCGAGCCGCTTTACGAGGCGCCTGATCTCTTCCAGCTTGGCCGAGGTGTCCTGCACCAGCAACGTGTTGGTGCGCTGGTCCACGGTGACGCTGCCGCGTTCCGGCGTGAGCAGGTTGTTCTCTTCCGACTTGAGCAAGGCGGCGAGCTCTGCCGCCTTGGCGTAGTTCACCTGGATGAACTCCGAGCGCAGCGGCGCGAGCTCCTCGATCTGCTGCTTCGACTCCAGCTCCAGCTTCTCCTGGGCAGCGATCTCCTGTGTCGGCGCCACCATGACGACATTCCCGGTCTGGCGCATGGAGAGACCCTTGGTTTTCAGGATGATGTCCAGTGCTTGGTCCCACGGCACGTTCTTGAGCCGCAATGTGATATTGCCGCGTACCGTGTCGCTGGCCACCAGGTTCAGGCCGGTGAACTCGGCCAGCACCTGCAGCACCGCACGCACCTCGATGTCCTGGAAGTTCAGCGACAGCCGGTCGCCCGAATAGACGATGTTCTCGCGCTCGCGCTGTTGACTTTCGGCCGTGGTCAGGGCGCGAAATTCCAACGTGAATAGGTTGTCGGTTTGGTAAGCGAGATACTCATACTGTTCCGCCGTCTTGACGTCCAGCTGAACGTTGCCGCTGATGCCTCGGGACTCTACCGCCGTCACCGGTGTGGCGAAGTCCGTCACGTCGAGCCGCCGAAAGAGACGTTGCGGCAGGTCGGTGTGGGGAATAACCACGACCACGTCCTGTCCCTCCTGGCGGACGCTCACTTGGGTCTGGGCGGACGGCAGCGTGATCAGCACGCGGCCCTCGCCGCCAGTGCCACGGCGAAAGTCGATGTCCTTTATGGCGCCGCGCGCCGGCTGTGGGCTGGCAGTCCGGGCACCGCCGGGGGGCGCGATGCGCCGCCCCTGGGTCGGCAGCGGTGCCGGGCGCTCCGGGTTCAGCGAGACCCGGACACGGTTGCCGCGGGTGTCGATGTCGTAGGGCACCGAGTCGGTGAGGTTGATGACCACGCGGGTGCGGTCGCTAGCCTCGATGGCCACGAGGCTCTGAACGACGCCGAGGCCGATGGGCAAGGACTTTCTGTCGAGCCCGCTACTGGCACCGGGGAAGTCGATGGCGATGCGCGCGGGGTTCTCGGTAGCGAAGTCCTGCGGCGTCGGCGCAGAGCCGGAGAAGACCAGGTCGACCTCGACCTCGTTGCCGGGCAGCGAGGCGAATTCGACGTTCTGCAGCACCGCCGCGCCGGCTGGTGCTATCCCGCAGTAGGCCAGCAGGCCGCACAGCCCGGCCGCCAGACGTTTCCGCGGCCGTCGAGCCGCATTCACACAATTCGTGTAGCGCTTTGTCGAGAGCATGGGATGGACGCCTCCGCCGTTGTGATTACTGCCGCAGGGATAGGGCTGCCTCTCGCTCACGCCAGGTGCTGGGACCATCGCCGACGATCTCGGTGACGGCGATGGCCTCGGGGCTGATCTGGGTGATCTGGCCGTTGTTCTTGCCGAGGTAGTTGCCGACGCGCACGCGATGGAGAACGCCGTCAGGGGTCATGACGAGTCCCCAGCGCGTGCCGTTCTGCTCCAGCGTGCCCACCATCCGCAGCGAATCGAGGGCGTACTGCTCCAATTCTTCGCGGCGGCGCAGCGGATCAGGCGCCACGCCGGTGGCCTGTTCCGGCACGATCGCCTGGGCCGCACGGTCGTCCATGACGAAGGGATCACGGCGGTTACCCG
>Ga0316576_10002063_pt1 | contig 11276 bp, 9 predicted proteins | sample S0NA_FD_203075 | JGI IMG/M metagenome (GOLD analysis project Ga0316576, IMG submission 203075) | Rhizosphere microbial communities from salt marsh grasses in Alabama, United States - S0-2_050615r3r5 | ecosystem: Host-associated > Plants > Roots > Rhizosphere | place: USA: Alabama | collected... | reverse complement strand
CGAGAGTCGACATGCCTCGTTGATGGCGCATGGTGGTCTCCTACTCGATCCAGACCCGGACGTTGGCGTCGTCGGACTCGACGGTGACCAGGTCGCCGTTCGGGAAACGCTCGAAGCTGGAGAGCAGGGCGGCGATGTCGATCTGGCTCTCCTCGTTGATGCTCAGCGTGTCCATCAGCTCCATCGGCACCCGGACCTTGACCTTGGCGTTGTCGCCTTCGATCTCGTTGACGTCGATGAAGAGCGTGCCGCCCTCCTTGCGGACGTTGACCTGGGCGTCGGGCGAGTCGACGGTGACGAACTGGCCGTCGGGAGCATCCTTGACCGCGGCGAGCACCTCGCGCCAGTCGACATCGGCGTCGTCGATGTCGAGATCGACGCGGCCGTTGTGGAAGTTGTCGACGTCAACGCTCCTGAGCACCGACAGCACGAGGTTCAGCGGCAGGTGGACCTCGACGTTGGTGCCGTCGGTGTGCTCGGTGACGTGGACGTTGACCCACCGTGTGCCGGTCTCGTCCGCGATGGCGAGCCCGGCGGCTACGACGAAGATGGCGGCGATGATCGTGATCTTGCGGTTCATGGGTGACCTCCGTGTCGCGCTCATATGGATGACGATCGACTTCGTGTTCGGTTAACGATCGCTCCTGGTTGAGGCAACGGATCTCAGCCCGAAAAGTTCTCGACCCTTTTCCGATTCGCCCCCCTTTCCGTGGCGCGGCGTCCGAGTTTCGGAGCGCGCTGCGTCGGAAAAGGGGACGAATCGGAACTGGGAGGGCGTCGAATGCGTGCTCTCACGCTTCCTGCGGCATCACGAGCCAGAGGATCAGATAGACCAGGATCCCGGGGAAGGCGACCGACAGGATGGAGATCACGATGTAGAGGACGCGGACGCCGGTCGGGCTCCAGCCGAGCCACTCGGCGAAGCCGCCGCAGACGCCGGCGATGACGCGATTCGATCGGGAACGGTAGAGCGGGTTTGATGTCGGCACGTCGGACTCCTTTCGAAAACAAACTACGCACGAGACTGCCGTTTGTTCATCCGGCATCGGGTTTTGAAACACGGTGCACACGGAGATCTCGGAGCCGCCACGGAGATTCGTCTCGAGCCATCGCAATGATCATCTTGTGAATCGGGACAAGGGTCAGAGACAGTCCGAATACCGATCGATGCGCTTTGGATTCTCCGTGTATCTCTGTGATCCCCGTGTTTCAATTGCGATGGTGATGGTGGTCGCAGACCAGACTCTCTCAGGGAGCGGCAGCCACCTTTTTTCGGTCGATGCGGTTGGTGACGAAGATGTAGATCACCATTGCCACGAACGACGTCATCCCGACCAGGGTGTACGCGAACCACAGGTAATGGGCGTGGGCGTAGACCACGGGCATCGGCGCCTGGCCGGCGAGCGCGAGGGCGTGCTGATCCTGCACCGCCTGCGGCAGCGTGGTCGGCTCCGGGCAGAACTCGGCGAGCAGGAATCCGGACAGGATGAAGCCGAACAGCCAGGCGAAGAAAGTGTTCATATGGGCAAAGCCGAGGAAGACCCCCTCCTTGCCCTTCGGCGCCTGCTTGGATGCGAACTCGAGGTACTTGGGGCTGAGGAAGCACTCGGCGAGGCCCTGGATCGAGATTCCGATCACCATCATCAGGGTGATCGGATGGATCGACACACCCAGGATGTCGACGTTGCCGTGGAAGGCGGCCGACGACGCCATGGCGAGCGACGACAGCGGGATGAGCGCCATCGCGATCAGGATCGAGTTCTGGGGTTTCCAGTCGCGCACCAGCTGGGTGATCGCGACGACGAAGATGACCACCACCAGGGGATTGACGTTGGCGTACCACTCCGGCTTGTAGGTCTCGCCGGCCATCCGCAGCACGTAATCTGGCATGGCGGCGTACAGCTGGCCCTGGATCGCCCAAAAACCGGCGGTGATCAGGATCAGGAACAGGAACCGCAGGTTGGACATCGCCATCCACATGCCCTGCAGCACCTCGCGGATGTTGCGCGGCTGTTCATCGCCGTCGGCCGGCGGCCGGAAGACGAAGAAGACCAGGATGAGCGCGACCAGCGACGCGCCGGACGAGAAGAACGGCACCGTGTCGATGCCCATTTCGATCCGCATCGGGGCGACCACGGTCTTGCCGGTGAACGAGCCGATGTTGACCACCATGTAGAAGATCGAGAACGCACGCGCCCGGTTGACCGCGTCCGACGACTTCGACACGGTGCCGGTGATGATGGGTTTGACGAAGGACCCGCCGATCACGATGGTGAGCAACCCGATGAGAACCGGCCCCAGGGTGGTGAACACGCCGAGCGACCCGTAGCCGACGGTGAGCAGTGCGAAGGCGAGCATGAGCCCGTTCCGGAAGCCGATCCGGTCGGCAAGGGCGCCGGTGAAGAACGGGAAGAAGTAAATCAGGGCGCCGAAGAAACCCGCGATGACGCCGGCCCAGACATCGTCGAGGCCGACGACCCGGAGCAGGTAGGTGCGCAGCGCGATGAAGGTGCCGTAGTACGCCGCCCGCTCGCACAGCTCGGCTGCGTTGCCGGTCCAGAATGCGCGCGGAAATCGCCAGGTGGTCGTGCCGTCGGTCATCAAAGCTCCACCGGTAGTTGCGGACGGGCAACTCTACCACGAGCGGTCCGGTCGCTCGGATGTCACGGGCGTCGACGTCGATCCGATCACTGCGGTGCGGGCGAAGTGAGCGGTGTCGGTCGGCTCGCGTGCGGCCGGAACGCCGTCAGAGGCTGATCTCGCGCGGACCCGGGAAGGTCTCGAAAGCGGGCTCGTCGGTCATTTCCTCGCCACGCTCCATGGTGCCGACGACATCGAGGTACTGCTCGGCCCGGGGTCCGGTCGCGCGCTCCGCCGCACGCTGCTGGAGGTCGATCGCCTCCTGCGTCGCGCCGCTGACGTAGAGCAGGCGGGCCAGCGTGTCGGCGACGTCGGCCGATGGGTTCGCCTCGTACGCCTCGCGGGCCATGGCGACGCCGGTGTCGATCGACTCGCGCGCCAGGTAGAGCTGCCACGCCGCCCGATTGAGCAACTCGGCGTCGTGGCTCAGCTCCGGCGACGCGAACCAGCGTCCGTAGAGATCGGCCGCGAGGTCGTAGTGGCCGCCCCGGAAGGCGAAGGCCGCGAGCTCGAAAAGATCCTCGGCGGGCGCGTCGTCGAGCGACACGAGGTCGAGGAGCTGCTGTGCGTCCTCGTATCGCGCCTCGCGCAGACGCTGGGCCTGGTCGGCGGGGTCCATCGAGACGAGCCCGTCGTCGAGCAGCTGCCTCAGGTGCTCGCTGCCGGGGATCGGCGGCACGTCGAGGGTGGCCGGCCAACCCTCCCGGTAGAGCTTGGCGGCGCGCAGGTAGACGCGGTAGTGCAGGTCGCGCCCGGCCTGGAACATCAACTGCTGGCACAGGACGTGGTCGTGGCCCTCGGCGCTGTGGAACAGCCGGATCTTGGCGATCGCTCCCTCCGGATCCGACCTCTCGAGCAGGCCTGCGACCGCCCGTCGGACCGCGTCGGAGTTGGCCGGGTCCTTCTTCAGCGCCTGCAGGCAGGCGAAGAAGGTGTCCCCACTCGTGATCCGCGCGATCTCGTCGTGCAGCTTGTCCGGCGGGAGGTAGCCGACGATTCGTTCGAGCTCCTCGCCGTCGGGAGCGAGAAAGACCATGGTCGGGTAGGACTCGATATTGAACTCCCGTGCTTCGGCGCGGCCGTCGCCCTCGGCGTCGAGCCGGACGGCGACCAGCTGGTCGAGCTGACTCCGCACCTGCCGGTCGGTGAGCGCTTCCGACTCGAGGCGACGGCACCAGCTGCACCAGTCGGTGTAGAACTCGACGAAGACGGGGGTGTCGAGCTCCTGCGCACGCTCCACCGCCGCGTCGAGAGTGCCATCGAACCAGAGATCACCGCCGCCCGCCGAGCAGCCGATCAGGACCGCCAGCAGGACCGCGAGGATGAGTGTCGCACCGAGCTTCATGGATGCCTCCGAACCGTCGATGAACACGACGCTTCCGTCGTGAGTGTGCCGCCACAGTGAAACAGGTTTCACGGAACCGGGATTCCACAGCGTGGTTGTACGGCATCTCGCGTGCCGGGTTCTTTCGGCACTACCAGACGTACCCGGCTGCGATCTCCCTCGTGTCGCGGCCGGCGAGGATGTGGACCACCCGGATCTTCCGAACGGTCGCCGGAGACACGCTGCCGAGCGGGATGTGGACCAGCCGCTTGGCCTGGCGTGCCGCGTAGGCTCGCATTCCCTCCGACGGCGGTGACGGCCCGAGGTGGACGACCAGCTTCTCGCGGCTGTAATCCACCGCGGCCATGATCAACACATCGGCCTTCGACCGGGCGCCGCGATAGTCCGGATCCCGCCACACGTCGTACAGCCGCCCGGGCGGCGAGGTGAGCAGGAAGCCGCCGTAGGTCGCCCGCATGATGCCGGGACCGACGATCTGCTGCGTCGGGTCGGTGGCGTAGAGCGCCATGTCCGACTCCTGGTCGTGCTCTCCGAGCCAGGTCAGCAGATAGGGATAGGCTGTGCCGTGTCGGTCCTCGTCGAACACGGCGACCACCGAGCCGGCACTCCCGGGGGCGCGGCCGAGCTCACGAACCCAGACCCGGCCCTCGTGCCAGTGGAGCAGTGTTTCGCGCAGGTCGAGACCGTCGAGCATGCTGGTCGTGAACGGCTCGGAGCGCTGGCTCTCGGCAGACAGGATCGACACCGCCCGATGCTGGAGGTATCGGCCGTAGTCCTCGATGACCAGGTCCTCGGGGGGATACGAGCAGATGCCGGTCGCGTCGAACCCCTCGATCCACTGTGCGGGATCGTCGGTCGTGGGGCGGGTGCGGACCGGGATCAGACGCCGTTTGACCCGGAAGAAGCGGCGACGGAAGCGGACCTTACGGGTGCCGAGATCGAGCAGGTCGCCGTCGATTCGGACGGTCTCGATCTCGGCAGGGTCGACCTGCCAGGGATAGGCACGGGCGGCGGCGAACGTCTCCCAGGCGAGGTTGTCGTCGGCGACGCCGCGCGCCGCGACGACCCACTCGTAGAGACCGGGCGCCAGCAGACCCTGGACCCGCGCGTGGCGGCGGCAGACGTCGAAGAAGAGCCGGCGTTGCCAGGGCTGCACGGTGGTCGAGGTCTGGGCCTCCCACGATGCCGAGGCGATGCGGAACACGGCGCGACCGAGCGCGCCGCGGTCGAGCAGGAGATCACCGTCGGCGGTCGAGCACCGTGCGCGGTGGGTCGCCCACGCCGCGACCGCCCGGCGTCGGTCGGCCTCGTCGGTGATCGACTCGCCGGCCAGAACGCGCAGCCCGTCCCGCACCAGCTCGACCCGACGCGCCACCGTGGCCTCGAACTGGGGCGGCGCCGGCGGATCGCCCTGTCGAAGGTGCTCGTGGACCGCGTGAGCCAGGGGCGGGTCGTGCAGGACCTCGGTCAGGCTGTCGGGATGCAGGTTGCGAATGGTCACCACCGTGCGCCGCTGTCGGGCGAGCGGGGGAGCGGTCGGCCCCGCGAGCCGCCGGGCGACCCGGTCGACGTGGGCGGCGCCGATCAGGCCGGCGACGCGGCCGCCGGCCGCCGCCTCGCGGAGATGGTGGGCCATGCCCTGCTCGCGGAGCCGGTCGCCGTCGTCGTGCGGCTCGGACCCGGCGAGCTCGCGGAGCACGTCGAGGTAGGTCTCGGGGCCGAGCTCGTGCATCGCGTGCGGATCGGGGAACGGGACGTCGTGCCGTCCGTGGTACCGGACGTCCGGGTCGATGAAGGCGGTGATCCGCCGATGCTCCTCGGCCCACCGCAACGCCTCGACCAACGGATCGCCGGGCGCGACGACCCAGACCAGGGCCTCCGCGCCGGGCTCCTCGGCGATCACCAGCGACATCTGCGGCAGGCGGCGGATCGCCGTGCCGACCGCGTCGCCGAGGGTCGTGGGAAGCTCGACGGCGACGACATCGGGCTTCAGCTCGTCGAGCACACGGACCACCAGCCCGGCGACGTCGACCCGATCGTGGAGGATGGGCAGCAGTCGGATGCCGGGAGCGGCTTCGGGGGCGATACGGTCGATGTTCATTCTATGAATGGCAGACGTCGAGTGATGAGTGACGAGTCATGAACTGCAGATCGCGGGTGCGTGTCCTGCAACTCCGGACCACCGATTCACGAGTCACGATTCACGGGTCGCGGATGAGGAACGGTTCGGCGTCCGGGCCGAGCGCGAGCTCCAGGGACGTGTCGACCGCCGAGGCGGCGTCGGGCGCCTGATCGCGGTGCAGCAGCTTCATGGCATAGCGAGCGACGTTGAGGCCGTCGCGGACCGAGTATCGGAGATCGGCGAGGTGGGCGGCGCGGAGGAAGCTCAGTACGTACTCGAGCACCTGCCCGTCGACGCCGTCGACCTGTGCCCGGACGATCTCCCGTTCCTCGTCCTCGTCGGGAAAGTCGATGAAGATCTGCGGCATCAGGCGGGAGTGGATGTACTCGGGCAGCTCGTAGGTGGACGCGTCCTCGTTCATCGTGGTGACGAAACGGAAGTCGGGGTCGGCCGGGACCGTGATCCCGGCCACCACGCTGTCGACCGAACGGCGGTGGTCGAGCAGCGGCGCCAGCGACGCCCAGCTCTTCTCGCTCATCCGGTTGCCCTCGTCGAGGATGCACGCTCCGCCGCGCAGCATCGCCGTCACCAGCGGCGACGCCATGTACCGCACACCGCCGTCGGGTGCGAGCACCGGGGTCACGAGCAGGTCCTCGGGCCGAGTGTCGGTGGTCGCCTGCACGATGAAGATGTCGCGGCCGAGCTCGCGGGCCGCCGCACACGCCAGGGTCGTCTTGCCGACCCCGGGTTTGCCGAGCAGGCGTGGGTGGAGGGGTTGGTCGGTCGGCGCGAAGCAGGTCCAGGCCGCGAGCAGCTGGAGGAGGACCTCGCGCTGGCCGATCCAGGGCGGAACCTCGGCCACCGGTCTGGACAGGTGCAGCGTCACGCCGTCGATCTCGATCACGGATTCGGTTCTCGAGTCGGTCATGGGGTGATTGTATCGTCCCGCGGCCCGAGTCCGATGCGGGACATCGGCCTTCTGGGCCTTCTCCGCCCAGTGGCGGAGCCGGCCCAGCGTCACCCGGGCAGCGTGGTCGTACGACGGACGCCGGAACAACACTGACCACGCTGCCCGGGCGCCGGCGGCCTTCCTGCTGACCGGGGTGGCTGCACGCGTTTCGTCGCTCGGGCTCGGCGGTTGCCACCTTCACACTTTTCCGAATGCGCAAAGAGACGGGAGCGGCAGGGCGGGAAAAGTGTGAAAATGGCACGCCCGCCGGGGGCGATTGAACCCGCGGGGCTCGACGCAATGGATGGCACCCGAGTTTCCATGCGATGCTTGGCGGCTTCTTTGCGTGCTTCGCGCCTTTCCGGTTTCATTGTGCCTGTGGAATCCCATGAACGAAGCTCCGATGGTTGATCTCTGACGCTGTCGTCGGGAACGGGAACGGCCACGCCCGCATTTTGGACAAGCGAATCGTCCACAAGTACACTGAGCCTGAGCGGCCGGGACGCGCCGACGCGCCCGGACCGTGGGAGGCGATATGAGCGACACCGGCACCACACCCGACACGGTGGCGCCACTGGATACCCACGCCATCTACGACAAGATCCGCCACGTCGTGCCGGAGGTCGAGTGGGTGGTCCACAAGCCGCTCATCGAGGAGATCCACCGGCTCAAGCACGAGCGTGGTGCGGTGATTCTGGCGCACAACTACCAGACGCCGGAGATCTTCCACGGGGTGGCGGACATCACGGGCGACTCGCTCGCGCTGGCCCAACGGGCCGCCGAGGTCGAGGCGAACATCATCGTGATGTGCGGCGTGCACTTCATGGCCGAGACCGCCAAGATCATCAACCCGGGCAAGACCGTGCTGATCCCGGATCCCGAGGCCGGCTGCTCGTTGGCCGAGTCGATCACTGCTGACGACGTCCGCGGATTGAAGCAACGGTACCCCGGTGTGCCGGTGGTGACGTACGTCAACACGTCCGCCGCAGTCAAGGCCGAGACCGACATCTGCTGCACCTCGGCCAACGCCGTCGAGGTTGTCGAGTCACTGGGCGTCGAGCGCGTGATCTTCCTGCCCGACGAGTACCTCGGACGGTGGGTCCAGGCCAACACCGATGTCGAGGTGATCCTGTGGAGCGGCCGCTGCGAGGTGCACGAGCAGTTCACCGCCGCCGACGTTCGCGCCTACCGCCAGCAGTTCCCGGGCGTGCAGGTGATCGCCCATCCCGAGTGCACCCTCGACGTGCTCGACGCCGCCGACATGGTCGGCTCGACCTCGGGGATGATCGACTTCGTACGGAACGTCCGCCCCGAAAGGGTGGTCATGATCACCGAGTGCTCGATGAGCGACAACGTGTCTGCCGAGTTCCCCGACGTCGAGTTCGTACGGTCGTGCACGCTGTGCCCGCACATGAAGAAGATCACCCTCGAGGGGGTTCGGGACTCGTTGCTGCACCGTCGGTACGAGGTCGAGGTCGAACCGGAGATCGCGGCGCGTGCGCTGCGGTCCGTCGAGCGCATGCTCGAGGTCGGCCGAGGTTCGCGCGGGTGAGCTCGGCCGGCAGCCGGCTGCCGGACGATGTCCACGCGACGGACGTGATCGTGATCGGCAGCGGCATCGCGGGCCTCATGGCTGCCCGGCACGCTCATCACCGCGAGGTGCTGATGCTGTGCAAGTCTGAGTTCGGCGCCGGCGGTTCGAGCCCCTACGCCCAAGGTGGTATCGCCGCGGCTGTCGGTTCGGGCGACTCCCCTGTGGCGCACGCCAGGGACACCATGGAGGCGGGTGCAGGCCTGTGCTCGGAAGAGGTGGTGCGAGCGGTCACCCGAGCAGGGCCGGAGGTGATCAGCGAGCTCGTCGAGCTCGGCGCGCGCTTCGACCGCGCCCCCGACGGCGTGCTCGAGCTCGGCCGCGAGGGCGCCCACGATCGACCGCGGGTGGTGCACGCCCGGGGTGATGCTTCGGGTGCCGAGGTGGTCAGGTCGCTGCGCTTGGTGGTCGAGCGGGAGGAGCGGATCACGATCCGCGAACGGCAGATCGTGCTCGATCTGGTGGTGCACCGGGGCCGGGTGGTGGGCGTGCTCTCGGTCTCGCCGGATGGGCGGCTGACCCTGATCGCGGCCAACGCGGTGGTGCTCGCGACCGGCGGGATCGGACGGCTGTATGCGGCGACGACCAACCCCGACGACGCCACCGGAGACGGGCTGGCGATGGCGGCGCGCGCCGGAGCGTCGTTGGCCGGTCTGGAGTTTGTCCAGTTCCACCCGACGGCGCTCGACGTCAGCGCCGACACCAAGCCCCTGCTGACCGAGGCGCTGCGCGGCGAGGGGGCGCTGCTGGTCAATGGCAACGGTCAGCGGATCATGGAGGGTGTGCACCCGCAGCTCGAGCTCGCTCCGCGGGACGTCGTCGCCCGGGCGATCTGGGACCAGCTGCAGATCGGTCAACGGGTCCTGCTCGACGCCACCCATTTGGGCGACCGATTCGGCAGTCGATTCCCGTCGGTGCTCGAACTGTGCCTGGCCCACGGCCTCGACCCGCGTCGTCGTCCGATGCCCGTCACGCCGGCCGCTCACTACCACATGGGCGGCGTCGTGGTGGGTCTGGACGGGCGCACGACGCTGCGCGGCCTCTGGGCGTGCGGCGAGGTCAGTTGGACCGGTTTGCACGGCGCCAACCGGCTCGCCAGCAACTCGCTGCTGGAGGCCCTGGTCTACGGCCGACGGGCCGGCCGGGCGGTGGCCGACGAGTCGCGCGACACCGATGCCCTCGATCGGGCGATGCGGGTGGTGTCGGAGTCGCCGACCTGCGTCGCCGCCGATCCATGGCGATCGACCAACGACGGAGTTGTGTCCGAGCTGCGTCAGGTGATGTGGCGCGACGTCGGTCTGGTCCGGTCGGCGGCCGGGCTGCGCCGCGCCGTGCTCGATCTCGACCGTCTCGAGCGCGCTGCGGGGCCCGGCCTCGGTGAGGTCGCCAACATGCTCACGGTGGGCCGTCTGGTGGCCAACGCCGCGGTGCTGCGGACCGAGAGCCGAGGCGCCCACTTCCGGCGCGATTTCCCGCAATCGTGTCGACTCTGGAACCAGGACCTCTTCTTCGACGGGATGCAGCCGCTGCCGCCGCGACCGCCGTCCGATCGAAACCCCCAGCCGACCGCTGCGCGGCCGTGACCCGCGCCGGTGAAAGGAAGACCGAACCATGGCCCAACCCATCCTCCCGGAGCTCCACCAGCTGCTCTTCCAGGATCTGCTCCGCCACGCTCTGCTCGAGGATCTCGGCCGCGCGGGAGACGTCACCACCGATGCGGTGGTCGAGCACGACCGTGCGGCGAGCGCGCGGATCATCGCCCGCGAACCGTGCCGTGTGTCGGGTGGACCGGTGGCTGCCATGGCCTTCCACCTGCTCGACCCCAACGCCGAGGTGCGGCAGCGAGTCGCGGACTGCGGCGACGCCGAGGCCGGTGACGTGCTGCTCGAGGTCCGGGGTCGTGCGCGGTCGCTGCTCAGCGCGGAGCGCACCGCAATCAACCTGCTGGCGCGCCTGTGCGGCATCGCGACGCTGACCCGCAGCTTCGTCGCCGAGGTCCGCGGTCACCGGGCGCGGGTCATCTGCACTCGGAAGACGACGCCCGGCCTCAGGGCACTGGAGAAGTACGCGGTGCGCTGCGGTGGCGGCTCGAACCACCGGTTCGGTCTCGACGACTCGGTGATCATCAAGGACAACCACATCGCGCTCGCCGGCGGCGTCCGCCCGGCGGTCGAGCGCGTGCGTGCGGCGATCGGCCACACCGTCAAGGTCGAGCTGGAGGTCGACACGCTCGAGCAGCTCGCCGAGGGCCTCGAGGTCGGCGTCGACGTCGTCATGCTCGACAACATGACCGTCGACCAGCTGCGCGAGGCGATCGAGATGGCCGATGGGAAGACCGTGATCGAGGCCTCGGGGGGCATCACGCTCGACACCGCGGCGGCGATCGCAGCGACCGGCGTCGACCTCATGGCGATCGGCGCCCTGACCCACAGCGCCCGGTCCGTCGACCTGTCGATGGAGGTGATGGTCTGAGTCATCGTCCGCCACCGCGGACGATGAAGACGCTGGATTCTGGATGCTGGATGGCGAGTCCGGGCCGTGACGGTCGCCGTTCCCGGCTCGAACGAAACCGCAGATCACGTTGATCGCCGTAGATGCCACAGCATCACAACTCACGCTGGTCGCGACC
>Ga0316576_10002062_pt1 | contig 11277 bp, 9 predicted proteins | sample S0NA_FD_203075 | JGI IMG/M metagenome (GOLD analysis project Ga0316576, IMG submission 203075) | Rhizosphere microbial communities from salt marsh grasses in Alabama, United States - S0-2_050615r3r5 | ecosystem: Host-associated > Plants > Roots > Rhizosphere | place: USA: Alabama | collected... | reverse complement strand
TCAACAGCATACTGACGTCGGGGGTGGCGGTAAGGGTGCTGTAAATCTCCGTGTGACCGGCGTAGTGGTGGCCTGCGGCGTTGATCGCCGCCTTGTTGATAGGACTTGTGACCGTTGCGTCGACTTGATCGACCAACGCCATTTCAATTACCTTGGCCACATATTCGAATGCGGCCTGGCCCTGTTCGGCAGTAATCTGCTTGTGACGCAGACGGCCAATGGGCATGTTCTTCAGATCCAACACATCGACTGTCCCGCACTCGTACCGACCGTCAACTGCTCTGCCGCAGCGCAGAATCGTCAGCGGCAGGCGGCAGAATCTCAACGCATCGATCATGACCTCACCGTCGCCGACCACCAGCGGACGACAGACATTGTAGATATCCGGCTCGGCTAACGCCTTGATGCAGATCTCGGGACCGATCCCGCCGGGATCGCCCATGGTGATGCCTAAAAGGGGTTTGTCGGACGTTTGAGTCATCGTCGTACTTTCTTGGTCAGTTGGACCGGTTGAGCCCGTTGAGCCGGTTAGACTGCCGGTTGTTCTGATAAATACCGTTGGAAGGCCGGCATTCGGCGGAATAGCCAAATTTGAGACGGAAAGGCTCTCCGGCCTTTTTTGCTATTTTGACAGGCTAAAAGCAATCAGTTAGCTCTTACAAATTTTATTGCACCCATAACGGTTGGCTTCAAACCGATTTTAATATCCTCACCGCCACTGTCTTGGGTTTTAGCGTAACGTATACCAAACGGGCTGAACCAGCACAACCGGGCCAACCGGCCTAACGGGCTCAACCGGCCGAACGGCCACCGGCCAAAAGGTCGTACAGTTGCACAAGCGTATCGGGTCCACCGAATGCGCCGGCCTTGGTGATCACCGACAAACCGTCGTCGGTACCGCCTGTCACCGTTCCCTGGACGACGCCCGGTAGAGCTTCGACCTGCAGACGGACACCGTTCGCTCCGAGTGCGCCGAGAACTGCCGCGGCCGTGTCACCGCCGGATAAAAAAAGTCCGTCTGGACGGCGGCGCCGAACGATTGCGGCAACCTCTGCCGCCAACTGTCGGACGGCAAGGTTATCGTACACCAATGATTCGGCGGGTGCAAGCTGCAGGACAACCGCTTCTGAGGCAAGGTCCTTCGCAATCGCATTCGATCGGCCGGACAGCGCGGTCGGTCGGTCGGGAACGAGTATGTAAAGCGGGACACCGGTTTTACGGATCAGCGTTTCCACCTGTGACCTGAGAACATTGGACCCGGAACCGCAGACAAAGAGCAGGCGATTGCCCACGGCAGTCCTCGAGGCCGGTCGTGCTTCAGTATCTTCTGATCGACACCGGACCAGCGCCTGGGCCAGGCCGGCGGAGCCGGCCACTAAAAGGTGCGGAAATTGATCGCCAGCCAGGCGGGCGATGACCTCCAGGTGCCGTTGATGTGCGGCATCGCAAGTGATCAGGCGGCGCCCTTGCCTCAACAGGTTTTCCACAAATGCCTTCAGATCCAGGGGGGGTCCGTCGAGATCGGCCGCATCTATCCGGCCCACCGACCCTCTGTATTGAAGGGCGATCAACTCCGAGAGACGGGACACGCGGACCGGACTTGCCGGATCGCGGGCCATCTCGCTGTCGGCCACCGGGATGTTGCGCACGTAGTGAACATCGTGAAGCGTCGTGCGCCCCTGGCCCGGAAAAGCCGGGGCGATCAGCGCACCCCGGCAACCAAACGCGTCGGCCAGTGCAGCAACCTCGGCACCGACATTGCCCCGCATACAGGAATCGATCTTTTTGTAGATCAATGGCGGTTTCAGCCGAGCGAGGGCCATTCCGGTTTGGCGCACCCGCTCTTCCGCCGCGGTCGGTGACAGGTTCCGGCTCTCGGTAAACACCGTCAAGACCCCCTTGAACGATTCCGGATCGATGGCGGCCAGTTGCTGATGCGGCACTAAGAGGACCTGGCTTCCATAGCGGCCGAACTGAATACCGGTGTCGGCCGCACCGGTCAGATCGTCGGCAATGACGGCCAGAGAGATCACGACGAATTCTCCAGCGCCGCACCGGGCCCGATCGGCAAGGTATCGGGGGCATGGGTCAACACACTGATGCGCGCCTTCGGCCCCTGTTGTCTGAAGGCCTCTTCGATCGCCCACTGGATGTCCGGAGCGTGGATGTGCCCGAGCCGCGTCTTGTCGTCAGCCGGTATTCCGGGAGAATAGGTGATGACGGAGGCCTTCTCCCGCACCATGGCCCAGGCCATGGCCAGAGCCGTGGCGACCCCGTTTTTAAGGTCGCCGCGCCGGTAGGCCGCTCTGATTTTGGCCGACGGCCAGGCGGCGAAGTCGAGCAGTTCGGTATGCACAGAGCTGACGCCTTCCGGCGCCGGGGTGCAGACGATGATGGTGCCGCCCGGTCTGACCATCCGGACAGCCGGGTACTGGGCCTTATGAGACTGCCAAAAATCGAGGTCGCAGGGGTAGGAGTTGGCCACAACGATGTCCGGGGTCTCGTGATAGCGGATGCCGTAGATTTCACGTGCCAGCTTGACCCCCTTCCGGAAGGCCGCCTGCATCGCACCGTAGAAAACACCCACGACGCCGCCCTCGCTGTCCATTACCACGTTCAAGATGGACTGCAGGCCTATCTTCTCGGCCATATCGTCCATATCGCGTCGCACCGGATTATCGGCGTGACCCAGAAAAGAGTCGCCGCCGCCGTCGCAGGATAAAATGTGGGTTGCCGCAGTGGTTGCGGCTCCACAGACACCGGGTTGAATGATTTTGGAACTTCCCGAAAACCCGGCGATATGATGCGGCACGATGGCACCCAAACCGATGATGACATCGGCTTCGCTTACCGCCCGGTTGACCTTGAGGGGTGTGCCGCGGTCTGAAAAGCCGACATTCACCAGTGCAGCCGGGTCGCGCCACGCGTGGTTGAACACCTTTATCCGGCGAAAGACCGCCTCTCCGACCTTGGCGATCATTTCGGCCTCGGTCATGTAACGGTGGGTGCCCAAGGCCATGATGCAGGCGATCTGACGGTCGGGAACGCCGGCACGGTTGAGACGGGCCAGAAGGGGCGGGATTAGACGATCGGAAGGGGTCAGGCGGGTGATGTCGTCGCTGACGATTAACACCCGGTCGCCGGGTTTCACGCGACGCTCGAGCGGTCCTTGGCCGATAGGCCGCTCCAGCGCTTCCTCGATGGCTGCGGTCAACTTTCTCAACGGCCGTGAAGGGTGCGGGCTTAAGACCTCGGCCAAGTTAAGAGCCGGAACGTCGAAGCCGATCGGTCGGCCGCCGAACGGGATAGTGACCAGTGTCATTTCAGGCCTTTACTTTGCGAAGGTGTTGGGGATGACCATCACCAGATCAGGCACGTAAGTGATCAGCAACAACATGGCGATCATGATCACCAGGAACGGCGTAATATATCGTATGATTTCCGAGAGCTGGATATGGGCGATGTTGCACGAAATGAAAAGACAGATCCCCAGCGGGGGCGTCAGCATACCGATTGCCAGGGCCGTGACCATGACCACGCCGAAGTGTACCGGGTCGATTCCCAGTTTTTCCACTACCGGCAGAAAAACCGGCGTGAGGATGATCAAGGAGGCCGAGGTTTCCATGAAGGTGCCCACGATCAGCAGACAGACCAAGATGAGACCGTAGAGCACGTACCGGTGAGAGCTCAGGGTCACCAGGTAGGCGGCCACATCCTGAGGGACCCGTTCGGCCGTCAGAATCCACCCGAATATGTTGGCGGTGGCGATCAACAGCATGACGGTGGACGTGGAGATCGCGGCACGCGTAAAAATCTGGGGCAGGTCCCTCAAGTGCAGCTCACGGTAGACCAAAAAACCGATCACCAGGCCGTAAAGCGCTGCCACGACCGCCGCTTCAGTCGGTGTAAAGATGCCGCCCAGAATGCCGCCCAGAATGATGACGGGCATGAGCAGGGCCCAAAGCGCTCCCCAAAAGGTTCGCAGAATCACACGGAATCCCATGAAGGCATCCTTATCGTAGCCGGCTTTTTTGGCCAGGAAATAGCTGACAGCCATCAAGCCACCGCCGATGAGAAGGCCGGGGATAAATCCTCCCATAAACATTTTGCCGATCGAGACGCCACCGACCACACCGAAAATGATCATGGGGATGGAGGGGGGAATAATGACGCCGATCGAACCGCCGGCCGCCTGCACCGCCGCGGCAAACCCTTTTTTGTATCCCTTGCGGATCATGGCCGGAATGGAGACCGCTCCCACGGCGGCGGTATCGGCCGCCGCCGCACCGGATATGCCGGCAAAGAACATGGCCGCCACCACCGCCACCATGGCCAGTCCGCCGTAGACAAACCCCACAATGGCGTGGGCGAAATCGAACAGCCGGCGGGAAATTCCGCCGGACTCCATCAACTCGCCGGCCAGCATGAAGAACGGGATCGCCATCAGGGGAAATGAATCGGTACCGGTAAACAGCCTTTGGGCGGCGAGGGTCAGCGGCAGGTTGGATCCGTACTGAAGGGTCGTTACGGATGCAACCCCGAGGGAAAAGGCAATCGGCATGCCCAGCACAAAACAGACCAGCAACGACACGAAGAGGATGGCCGTCACAGCTTTACCTCCGGCGTCAGGATCCTGCCCCGAAAAGCCGCCACGGCAATTCGCACCGAGTTGATGTACATGAAAATGCCGCCCACCGGAACCGCCATATAGGGATAGATCATCGGGATGTTCATGGAAGGAGAGGTCTGAAACTTGATTACACCCAGGATTTTGAAGCCCCAGTAGATGATGACCAGCAGGAAGGCCTGGATAATCAAATTGACGCTGATCACCACGTATCGGTAGGCGGTTGCCGGCAGGAGCTTCTGCAGCAGATCGATGCCCAAATGAACCTGGTATCGTACCCCGGCCGCTGCACCGATAAAGGAAATCCAGACGAAAAGGTAGCGGCCGAGCTCTTCGGACCAGGACAGCGGGTCGTTTAAAACGAAGCGATACCAGACCTGACCGGCGATGACGGCGACCATGGCTGCCATCAGCAGGGCCAGAATCCAGTTGATGGCACGGTCCATGATGTCGAACATCGTTCGAAACCGTTCATCCGGACGATAGGAGCCCACCTTAACGGGCGGCTTGCTGGACGGCGTCGATCAGGCGTTGGCCTTCGGCTGGATCACCGCCTCCGATGGCCTTTACGACCGATGGGTTTTCATACACCGGGGCCACCGCTTTCACGAAGGGAGCTTTATCGGGGTGGCTGACCTGCATGCCTTCTTTCTCTAGCTCGGCTTCCAGGGTCTGATCGGCTTCCATCGAAATTTTGCGCTCATAATCGCGGGCCTGAGTTGCGGCTTCTACAAGAATGCCCTGCTGCTCCGGTGTCAGCCTCTGCCAGGCAATCTCGCTGATCAGCAGTAGGGCCGGGGAATAAAAATGTCCGGTCATGGCCAGGTATTTCTGCACTTCGAAGAAACGTGAAGAGTGAATGACGGCCAGAGGATTTTCCTGAGCATCGACCGTCTTTTGCTCCAGGGCCGTGTAGAGTTCGCCAAATGCCATCGGCAGCGGACTGGCACCCAAGGACTTCATGGTCAGGATGAATACATCGTCTTCCATGACGCGAATTTTAAGGCCGTTCATGTCTTCGGGCTTCTCGATGGGACGCTTGGAGTTGGTGATGTTGCGAAACCCGTTTTCATACCAGCCCAGGGAACGGATGCCAACCTCGCTAAACAGAGCGGCAATGTCGGTTCCGATCGGCCCGTCCAGGACCTTGTAGCAGGATTCGCGGTCCTTGAACAGGAAGGGAAGATTGAAAAGCTTTATCTGAGGGACGAAGTTTCCCAGCGGACCGGTAGACGTCAAGGTCATCTCCAAAGAACCGAGCTGCAGGCCTTCGACCATATCCCGCTCCGAGCCGAGTTGAGAGGCAGGGAACAGCTGAACCTCGATTTCACCCTTGCTCCGTTCGGCCACGAGCTTGGCGAAATACTCGACCGCTTGGTTGTAGATGTGGCTGGGTTGCGTCGACGTACCGCATTTAAGAATTGTCTGGGCATATCCGATTGGAGATGCAGTCCAAGACGTAAACAGCGAAAAAAGGGTCACCATGATGATTTTTCTGCAAAGAACGGGCATTACAAGCCTCCTTTGATTGGGATCTGGGTTCCGTCGATGAAAAAAGCGGACCGGCTTCGCTGTCCGGCAAATGTCGCCGGAACGTCCGATGGGAAGTCGGGTTTCGGCAAGAAATAAGGGGAACCTATTGCTGGTCCTTGTGTCCGTCTGTTTATTTATCGGGTGGGTTGCATTCGATCGGGCCACAGCCTTCTATTCACCATTGGATGTACTTTCTGAGCGAACCCAAAACCGGTCCAATCTCGCGCGCGTATCTCTTTCCACGATCCTTTATCCACCAGAGAAAAACCATAATCGATCGAATAAAGTCAAGTCGAAAAAAGGAAGGGCAGCCACCATGGCTGCCCTTTAGGAGGAATACAGAGAAATTGAGGATTTGAGTGAATTTCTCTAAAGTAATACATAGCAAAAAGCGTGCAAATTTGAACAAAAAAATTTTTCCTTTAATCTCAATTTCTTAAGCTCGTCAGGGGTGTCGGATTAACATGAAAAAATGAGCAGTATGACGCAAACGTTAGGAAATTCAGGTTACATTTTCTGAATACCCACGAGCTTGACCCCGAACCCGGATAGGGTTCGGTGAACGATCCGGGCCTTCAGCATGACACCCTTGTCTATCTTCGTGCCGGGAATGACAAGCCGTATGAACCGACCGACCTTCAGCCTATTTTTGGTTTCGATGAATATACCTCTGCGGCTGACATCGCGGGTCAATCCCTTGAAAAGGTGTTCCCTTGCAGTGAAATAGACTGAAGTCGACATCCGTTTTCTTTCAAATCTCCTCAACTCAGGGATCGCGCCCGTAATCAGGTCTAAATATTCAGGAATATCGCAGTAGTAGCGTTCGGTAAAATCAGGATCGATGCCGATCGAATCGAGGTGTTGGACGCCGTAGGCAAAGCGGTAACGCGAGCGGATCCCGTCTTTGCGCCATTTGATCTGGACCCGGTGACATTCGTGCAGAGGCGACTCGAGCCGATAAGGAGAATCCGGAGTACCCAGAAAAACGATGTCGCCGGTTTGGAGAATGGCGTTGGATTCGAAATAGAATCCGCCGATGCTGTAATTGTGCATCTGGCCGATGACAACCATGCCCGTTTCCAAGTTTTCCCGGATAATCGGGCAGCGATAGCCGTAGCGCTCTTCGCTGCGTTTTTCATTGTGCTCTTTCGGTTTTATCATTCCCGGTGCCTTCTGACAGCGTCAACAATTTTTAAAGGACACTGGGCAAAGAGCGTGCCACACAAAAAAAAACGATATAAACCTATAAAATACAATATTTTAAAGAAAACTTCTTTTTTTCACGCTGGATTTTATGGTCGTCGTCAGTGAGCGAAATAGCGCATTGTTCTGAGGAAATTGACCCAAAGCGAAATGGATGCCTGAAGAAGAACACACAAAGTTGCATGATCGTCAAAAGCGGTTGACATTTTTGACCGCATGCTTCGAATTTCGATACGTTCCTGAGAGGTGACGACGTCCCGGTGTCAAGACTTCTTGCTTTTCTTTGAAATATGGCCTATTAACATCGCTGACGGATTGATTCCATGCGACATATCTGGCGGTCTCAGACAATCGACTTTAATCGGAGAAAACCGTTTTGAGCGAGAACGACTCCAGCGATTATACAGGGGAGCGGCGGTCGGAAGAAAGAGGAGAGTCAATTCCCGAGTGCCGTGCGGTGGTGAGGATCAGCGGCATTCCCGTCCAGCAGTTCAAACTGAAAGATATATCCCAAAACGGGACTTGCTTTCTGGTAGCCGAAGATTCCGCCATTTTGCGGAACCTCAATGTGGGGCAGGAGATTGAAATTCAGTTCCGCTTTCCTACCGCGAATCACCCCACCGTTTTTCACCGATCCGAAATTACCCACATCACCAGAGCCCAGCAGGCTGCCTATGAAGGCTACCGCCTGGTCGGCGTCCGCATTTTGAGTCGACTCAAAGTCTTTTGAGGCCGAAGTCGGCCCATTCACTACAAAGCAATTTTGATCATCAGATAAATTTCCCAGACCACGACGGACACCAAGGCGGTGATGATCCAAGGGAAAAACGAGCGGATGGGAAACCGGCCGTTTTTTAGGGTGGAATTACTGTAAATTACCAGAATGAAGATCGACAGGCTGGTCAACACGTATTTGACCGCCAGAAAAACATGTGGGCCGAGCTTGAGATAATACTTCATAACCGGGTTGATTTCGACCGCACCCCGTCCGATCAGATTGAAGGTCAAAATGGCATCCGCCACACTCAAGACCAGAGCGGCAATAATGACGCGAAACAAGTTGGGTCTGTACCGGTCGAAATAGACGACCCGTTTCCGATCGCTGCTGCGTCGCGCATTGGCGCGCTGCCCTGTGATCAATTGTTTGACGAACTGGAAGCGTTTGCCGCTGCGTCGGTCTTTACCGGAGCGACGATCGAGGTTGAAACGGTATTTCGGATACATTCTCAATACAACTGCCGTCTGGTTGGATTCCGATAAATACGCTAAAACAAAACGTACTTTTTCGGATCGAAATGCAGTTACCCGCGCGAAACGGTGGACGCTCATCCCATCTGTTTCCAGTCCCGGTGCGAAGAGGCCGCAAATATCATATTTAAGCAAAAAATGTGCCTCTGTTCAATCCCCATTGCTTTCAATTGCCGTATGAACGGACAGGTGCCTTTGGTACTGGTGAGGTCATTAGCCGGTTTCCCACACGGTCGGGGTCCCTGTGTAAACGACTTCCTATCCCTGGGTGACAAATGCCCTGGCGAGAGCCAACTGACGGGAAGGATTGAAGGGCCGCGGCAAGAAATGTGGCGTCAGTCTGCTGTCCTCTGGCCCGCCCACCGGCTTGCAACCACTGACACATGACCCGATACGCGCCGCTGGATGAGCCCTGTAGACGAACCCAAATGCCTTGCAATCCGTACAAACAGGTCGCCACGAAACCCGAATGCCGTCAGGGGTGTCACAGCGTTAAAACTGCGTCGTTATCCGGTCACCGGGAGGCCGCTTTGCGATTGCCGATCAGATTAAAAAAGTGTTATACTATCGTCTAAATATGAGTATCTGTGGTCCAAAAGGCCGGCCGGCCACGCCGTTCAAGTTGAATGCTCCTGAACCCCCGAATTGATCCATGAGACATCCTTATGCGAACCTCAGAAGTTGTTTTTAAGGTGGTCGAGAACGACAGATGCCCCTTTTATGCCAAAGGCGACGAATTCAAATTATCGGGCAACGCCCTTCTGCTGGAATTGAAGCAGGAAAAGACCTTCATTTCCACCGCCATTGTCACGCCGCCCTATAAAAGCGAAACCTGTCGCACTCTCATCGGTGATCTCACCCGCATTCTCATCGAGTTCGAGAGCATCGACCGCATTCCAGAGGAACTGCTGGTGTGCAGCGGTTGTTCGGGAGTTATTAAATTAGAATCTTGCTTGCGCCATCGCACCAACACCGCCACCGGGGCGAAAGATCGCAGCCGAAACATTGATGCCGTGGCTGGGATTCTGAGCAACTTCTCAATATTTCAGGCCCTCGATCGCCAGAATCTCCGCGACATTGTGGCCTTGCTGAAGCTCAAGCGATTTGATCGGAACGAGGTCGTCCTGAAGCAAGGGGATCCGGCCCAGAACCTCTACATTATTCTTTCGGGGGCGGTGGATGTGCTCGATGAAGACGGCGTTCGGCTTTCCGCCCTCAAGAAAGGCGATGTATTCGGGGAAATGAGCCTGATCAGCGGCGAACCGGTAGGGGCCACGATAAAGGTCGTCGAACCGGCCAAAATAATTTTTATAAAAGGACAGGACTTCAAGGAGATTCTCAACAATTTTCCGTCGATTCAGATGTATTTGGCCAAACTGTTGGCTCAGCGACTGGCAAAATCGAACCTGGCCGTTGCAGAAGAGATCGCATCGGGCATGTTGGGGCGGTTATCCGAAATGCCGCCGCCGGAAATTTTTCAGACCTTGAACCTGAACCAGAAAACAGGGCGGTTGTCTTTGATTCTGCCGGATGGTACCGCCAAGGTGGCCTTCCGTCAAGGAGAGCTGATCGGGGCAACCTACAGGAAAATGAACGGCAAGGAGGCCTTCTTCGAGCTCATGATGAAAAATGAAGGCCGCTTCAAATTTCATTGCGACCTGTCGGAAAAGGAAAAAGGCGCCCCGGTGATCGGTAATTTTATGGATATGCTGCTTGAAGGTTTGCGGCGGATGGACGAGCGCCGCTGCGTGCTGGAATATCGATGATCATCTACGATCCGGAACATAAGGCGAGTTTCTACGAGTTCGGCATTCAAATACCGATCAAAGACAGTCGGGCGGCGCGCACCTTTGAAAACCTTAAGGCACATCCGGTGCTCGGGCCGAGGATGGCCGACTGGTTTATCGAAAAAGACCATCAGTTGCTGGACCGCGTCGACCTTGAACGGGTGCATGACCCGGCCTATATCGACCGGTTGTTTTCGGATGCACTGGAAACCGAAATCATCAAGACTTTCGAACTGGTCGACCAGCAAGGGCAGTATCACCGCTACGATCCACTCAGTGCCACCCAGCCGCTGAGTGGTTTGTTCGAGCGAATCCAGGAAAGGGTTTCCGGCACCTGGCAGTGCTGCAAAGTGGCTCTAGAGCAGGGCTTTTGCTTCTATTTCGGCGGCGGCATGCATCACGCCCAGAAGTCATTTGGTAACGGCTTTTGTCTGCTTAACGACATCGTGATTGCCATTCGCAAACTGCAGGCCGACAAGCGCATCGTGACCGCCTGGGTGATCGACGTCGATGCCCACAAGGGCGACGGCACCGCGGCCCTGACGGCCGATGATCCGTCGATCGTTTCCTTCAGCATCCACATGGGGCGCGGGTGGCCGCTCGACGGCCCCGCCCAAGATGAGGCCGGCCGGCTCAATCCATCTTTTATCCCCAGCGATATCGACATTCCGGTCTTTGCCGGTGAAAACCAATTGTATCTCGTCAAACTCGAAGAGGGTCTTCGGGAACTGGCTACCCGGCCGAAGCCCGACATTGCGGTGATTGTCTCCGGGGCCGATCCTTACGAAAAGGACGAACTGCCATCGACGGCCGATTTGCAGTTGACGCTCGAGCAGCTCTTCGCGCGCGACTGGACCGTCTACCGGTTTTTAAAGCAGC
>Ga0316576_10002061_pt1 | contig 11281 bp, 8 predicted proteins | sample S0NA_FD_203075 | JGI IMG/M metagenome (GOLD analysis project Ga0316576, IMG submission 203075) | Rhizosphere microbial communities from salt marsh grasses in Alabama, United States - S0-2_050615r3r5 | ecosystem: Host-associated > Plants > Roots > Rhizosphere | place: USA: Alabama | collected... | reverse complement strand
GAGCGGGCCCGGTCGTGGATCTCCGCGAACCTGTCCCGCGACGACGGCGGCAGGCGCCAGGGCTTGCGGATGACCGTCAGCGACGAGGAGGAGCTGGAGGCCGTCGCCCACGAGCGCGAGCTGCAGCGCAAGCTGTTCGACGCCGACCTGGCGGGAATCTGCTTCCCGAAGGAGTACGGGGGCCAGGGCCTCACGCCGGCCCACCAGCGCGCCCTCAACGAGGAGCTGACCGGCTACGAGTACCCCAGCCGCATCCAGGCGCCGACCATGACCCCGTGCGCCGCCGTGCTGCTCGACTTCGGCACGGAGGAGCAGAAGCAGCGCCACATCCCGGCCATTCTGAAGGGCGAGGAGCTGTGGATGCAGTTCCTCTCCGAGCCGAGCGGCGGGTCCGACGTGGCCGCGGCCCTCACCACGGCCGTCCGGGACGGCGACGAGTGGATGATCAACGGGTCGAAGGTGTGGACCACAGGCGCCTGGTGGTCGGACTGGGGCCTGTGCCTGGCCCGCACCAACTGGGACGTGCCCAAGCACCGCGGCCTCTCGGTCTTCATCTTCCCGATCCACCAGGACGGGATCGAGGTCCACCGCATCGAGATGCTCAACGGCTCCAAGGAGTTCTGCCAGGAGTTCATGACCGACGTACGGGTACCTGACTCCGACCGGATCGGCGACGTCGACCAGGGCTGGACCGTCGGCACCCGGTGGATGTTCCACGAGCGGATGCTCCACAACTCGCCCTACGTCACCTCGCCGGTCGGCTCGGGCGTGATGGAGTCGAACATCGGCTCGCTGCTCGACGTGGCCCGCGCCGCCGGGCGGGGCGACGACCCGCGGGCGCGCGAGCTCGTGGGCGAGGCCCGCATGCTCTCGCTCGTCGAGCACCAGCTGCGCGACCGGTTGGCCGAGGGCATCCCCGCCGGCGCCCTCCCCGACCAGTCCGCCGCCATCGGTCGCCTCTTCTCCGGCACGACCTCGGTTCGGGCCACCGACATCACCCTCGAGCTGGCCGGTTCGGCCGGCGCGGCCTGGTCGGCCGACGACGGCCCCCTGGCCGAGGTGGGCGTGCGCTATCTCATGCGCCAGGTGTCGTGCATCGGTGGCGGCACCACCGAGATGGCCCGCAACGTGATCAGCGAGCGGGTGCTCGGCATGCCCCGCGAGCCCAGCCACGACCGCGACCTGCCCTTCCGCGACGTGCCGCGCTCGGCGTCGCACTGATGCACCGGACCCGAGCCGGGGACGCGTGCCGCCTTCCCGCCCGAGACGCGACATGATCGTCCGCACACGACCCCAGGGGGACCGATGACCTTCAAGTTCGTCACCTACGAGGAGCTCGACGAGGGCCAGATCGTCCGGATCATGCTGAACCGGCCCGAGGCCCGCAACGCCCAGAACCGCGGCCTGCTCGTCGAGCTCGACGAGGCCATGAAGCAGGCCGAGGCCGACGACCGCTGCCGCGTCGTCATCCTCGGCGGCACCGGCTCGATGTTCTCGGCCGGCCACGACCTCGGGTCGAAGGTCAGCCAGGAGGAGATGTTCGGCGACAACCCGCACCCGACGCGGATGGCGTACGGGGGCACGAGGAAGGCCGCCGAGCAGCTGATGCTCCAGGAGTGGCACTTCTACTTCGACAACACCCGCCGGTGGCGCAACCTGCGCAAGATCACCATCGCCCAGGTGCACGGGCCGGTGTTCGCGGCCGGGCTGATGCTGATGTGGGCCTGCGACCTGATCGTCGCCGCCGAGGGCACCACGTTCGCCGACGTGGTCGGCACCCGCTTGGGCATGTGCGGCGTGGAGTACTTCGCCCACCCGTGGGAGTTCGGGCCCCGCAAGACCAAGGAGCTGATGCTCACCGGCGACTCCATGGACGTCGACGAGGCCCACCAGCTCGGCATGGTGTCGAAGGTCTTCCCCCCCGACGAGCTGGGCGACAAGACCCTCGAGTTCGCCCGGCGGATCGCCAAGACGCCGACCATGGCCTCCCTGCTCGTCAAGGAGGCGGTCAACCAGACCGTCGACAACATGGGCTTCTACAACTCGCTCAACGCGTGCTTCACCCTGCACGAGCTCAACCACGCCCACTGGGCCTGGACCCACGACGGCGGCTGGCCGGTCGCCACCGTCGAGGACGGCGTCGACGACTGGCGGAACCCCCCGCCGCTGCGGTCGCTCGACAAGCACCAGCCCTGACCGGCGCACCGCCCCACCGGTCCCCGACGAGGCCCCGGCCCCCACGGCCGGGGCCTCGTCGCGCCGGATCGGGCGGCACGACGTCGCCTCTGGCCCGCTCGGATGTGGCGGGCCCCGGCCCGCCGGGTACGGTGAGTCGATCTAACAGCCGCGTCAACCTCTCGGGACCGGAGTGGAGCCAGCGTGAACATCGACGACATGATCCTCGTGAGCATCGACGACCACGTGGTCGAGCCCCCCGACATGTTCGACGACCACGTGCCCGCTCGGTGGGCCGACCAGGCGCCGAAGGTGGTCCACGGCGAGGACGGCACCGACCGCTGGATGTTCCAGGGCCGTGAGACCGGGATGGTGGGGCTCAACGCCGTGGTGTCGTGGCCGCCCGAGGAGTGGGGCCTCGACCCCGCCGGCTTCGCCGAGATGCGCCCGGGCGCCTACGACGTCGACGAGCGCGTGCGCGACATGGACCGCAACGGGATCCTCGCCTCGATGTGCTTCCCGACCTTCGCCGGGTTCAGCGGCGGCCATCTGGGGTCCGGCCGGGACGAGCTGTCCAGGGTGATGATCCAGGCCTACAACGACTGGCACATCGACACCTTCGCCGCCTCGCACCCCGGCCGCTTCATCCCCCTCGCCATCACCCCCACCTGGGACCCCCAGCTGATGGTGGAGGAGATCCGACGGGTCGCTGCCAAGGGCGCCCGGGGCGTCGCCCTGCCGGAGCTGCCCCACATCGAGGGCCTGCCCAGCTACCACGACCTCGACCACTGGGGCCCGGTGTTCGAGGCCCTCAGCGACACCGGTGTGGTCATGTGCCTGCACATCGGCCAGGGCTTCGCCGCCATCAACGGCGCACCGGACGGGCCGATCGACAACTTCATCATCCTGGCGACGCAGGTCTCGACCATCGCCGCCCAGGACCTGCTCTGGGGCCCGGCGTTCCGGACCTACCCCGACCTGAAGGTGGCCTGGTCGGAGGCCGGCATCGGCTGGATCCCCTTCTACCTCGACCGCTGCGACCGCCACTACACCAACCAGCGCTGGCTCGACCGCGACTTCGGCGGCAAGCTCCCGTCGGAGGTGTTCCGGGAGCACTCGCTCGCCTGCTTCGTGAGCGACCCTGTGGCGCTCAAGGTCCGCCACGACATCGGCATCGACGTCATCGCGTGGGAGTGCGACTACCCGCACTCCGACTCGATCTGGCCCGATGCCCCGGAGTCGATCCACGGCGAGCTCGTCGGGGCCGGGGCGAGCGACGCCGACATCGACCAGATCACGTGGCAGAACTCGTCGCGGTTCTTCGACTGGGACCCCTTCGCCACCATCGACCGGGCCGACGCCTCGGTGGGAGCGCTGCGCGCTCGCGCCACCGACGTGGACACCTCGGTGCGCACCCGCCGCGAGTGGGCGGCGCGCTACGCCGAGCGCCAGGCGAGCTGACCGGCTCGCAGGACTAACATCGCCGTCATCATCGAGGGAGGGGGAGCAGGGTGCGGGTGGTCGTCGTGGGGGCCTCGAGCGGGCTCGGTCGTTGCATCGGGGTGGGTCTGGGCGAGCGGGGGGCGCAGGTCGCCCTCCTCGCCCGACGGGTCGAGCGCCTCGAGTCCGCCGCTGCCGAGGCGGGCGCCGGCGCGGTCGCAGTGGCGTGCGACGTCACCGACGAGGCGTCGGTCGCCGCCGCCATCGAGACCGCCGCCGCCGAGCTCGGCGGCATCGACGCCGTCGTCTACACGCCGGCCCTCGGCCCGCTGCGCCGCATCGAGGACACCGACGCCGCGACCTGGCGACGGGTCTTCGACACCAACGTGGTCGGGGCCACGGTGGTCACCGCCGCCGCCCTCCCCCACCTCGTGGCCTCCGGTGGCACCGCGGTGTACCTCTCGTCGGTCAGCGCGTCCCAGACCGCGCCGTGGCCCGGGCTCGGCGCCTACGCCACGAGCAAGGCGGCGCTCGACAAGCTCATCGAGGCGTGGCGCACCGAGCACCCCGAGGTCGCCTTCACCCGAGCCGTCGTCGGCGACTGCGCCGGCGGTGAGGGCGACGGCGCCACCGGGTTCGCCGAGGGCTGGGACTGGGACTACGCCGCCGAGCTCATGCCGACCTGGGTCGCCCGCAACCTCGTGGCCGGCTCCCTCATCGACGTCGAGCACCTGGTGGACACCATCGACGGGCTGTTGCGGGCGGGTCGCTCGATCGCCGTCCCCACCATCGTGATCGCCCCCCGGACGAGTGCCGCAGCGCCCGCCGACGACGCCGAGCCCGGCACTGCGACGCAGCCCGCGCCGGGCTGAGCCCGGACGCCGCCACACCCGATCGAACCGACTCCAGAGGGGGTTCCCATGACCGACGTGATGCAGGGCGTCCGCATCCTCGAGGTGGCCGAGCACACGTTCGTGCCCGCCGCCTCGGCCCTGCTCGCCGACCTCGGCGCCGAGGTCGTCAAGATCGAGCACGCCGAGCGCGGCGACGCCATGCGCGGCCTGGCGTCCAGCGGCACGGTCGACCTCGGCGGCGGCGTCCACGTCCTGCTGGAGCACTCCAACCGGGGCAAGAAGAGCCTGGGGCTCGACCTCTCGACCCCCGAGGGCGTCGAGGTGCTCTACAAGCTGGCCGCCACCTGCGACGTCTTCCTCACCAACAAGATGCCGAGCGTGCGCCGCAAGCTGCGCATCGACCTCGAGGACATCCGTGCCGCGAACCCCGCCATCATCTACGTGCGTGGCACGGGGCAGGGCGAGCGAGGGCCCGACGCCGACAAGGGCGCCTACGACTCGCTCGCCTACTGGAACCGCGCCGGCATCGCCGTGGGGGGCCAGTCCGGCGACGAGCCGGCCCTGCCCCCCGCACCGGCCTTCGGCGACTCCATCGGGGCGTCGACCATCGCAGGGGCCATCATGGGCGCGCTGTACCACCGCGAGCGCACCGGCGAGGCCACCACGGTCGACGTCTCGCTGCTGGGCACGGGCCTCTGGTCGATGGCGGCGGGCATGGCGCTGTCCCTGCAGAACCAGGTGCCGTGGGAGGGCAGGACCATGACGGGCGGCAACTGGAACCCCCTCGTCGGCAACTACCGCACCAGCGACGACCGCTGGGTCGCGCTGTGCTGCCTCCAGGGCGCCGCCTACTGGCCGGAGGCCTGCCACGTGATCGGCCGCTCGGACCTCGCCGACGACCCCCGCTTCGCCGACACCGCGTCGCTCAGCGCCAACGCCGACGTGGCCAAGGCCGCGGTGACCGAGGCCTTCGCCTCGGCGCCGCTCGCCGAGTGGCGCGAGCGGCTCTCGACCTTCTCGGGCCAGTGGAGCGTGGTCCAGAACACGCTGGAGGCGGCGGCCGACCCCCAGACGGTCGCCAACGGCTACGTCGGGGACTGCGCGACGGCCGCCGGGACGCCGTTCCAGATGGTCGTGGCCCCCATGCAGTACGACAGCCGACCGGCCCCGCCCAAGCGGGCTCCCGACTTCAACGAGCACGGCGACGAGCTCCTGACCGAGATCGGCCTCGACGCCGAGGCGGTGCTCGAGCTCAGGATCAAGGGCGTCGTCGCCTGAGCCCGGTGGCACCCCGGTCGCCGGGCCTGCGCCGACCCGGCCGGTAGGGTCGAGCGGTCGAGGGGTGAGGGAGGCGATGGCCGAGAGCGGGCAGGGACGAGACGGCGACGCCGATCCCGACGGGCCCGCACCGGTGCTGCGCCGGGCGCCGTTCAGCGACAACCCGCAGGTGGGCGCACGCGGCCAGCGCACCCAGCAGCGCATCCTCGACGCCGCCCTCGAGGTGTTCGGCGAGGAGGGCTACCACCGGGCCAGCATCGAGCGCATCGCCACCCGCGCCGGGAGCTCGCGCGCCTCCTTCTACCAGTACTTCGCCGACAAGGAGGACGTCTTCCGCAACCTGACCGGGCAGGTCGCCCGGCAGCTGCGGGCGTCCACGGAGGCGATGGATTCGATCACCGCCGACGAGGCAGGGTGGTCGGCGCTGCGGACGTGGGTGGAGGCCCAGGCCGCCGTCTACCACCGCTACGAGCCCGTCTTCCACCTCTTCGACAGCGCCTCCGCCAGCGACGCCCGGGTGGCGTCGGGCTCGGCCCGCTGGGCTCGGGGGATGGTCGCCGCCGTCCGGGTCAGGGTGGAGGGCCACACCCTCCCGACCCGGCAGCTCGACGGCGTGCTGCTCGACCTGCACGGCAGCCTGACCCGCTCGCTCGACGTGGCCACCCTGCTGCGCTCGCTGCTGCCCGAGGCGTGGCCCGAGGAGCCGGTGGTCACCGCCCTCACCGACGTGATCCACCGCTCGCTGTTCGGGCGCGACGACGCCGTGAACGTGCACCGGGGGCCGCGGCGACGTCGGCCCCCGATCCCGTTCGACCCCTCGCCGGTGGGCGGGTGGGGTCCGCCGCCCGAGGTCCCGTCGACCGAGGCCGGCCGCCGCACGCTCGAGCGCCTGACCCAGGCCGGCCGCACCGTCCTCGTCGCCCGCGGCTACCACGGCACCCGCGTCGACGACGTGGTCGAGCTCGCCGAGGTGTCCCACGGCGCCTTCTACCGGTACTTCGAGAGCAAGGAGCACCTGGCGCGCGTCCTCGTGACCGCGGCGATGCGCACGGTGTCGCAGGTGCTCGTCGACGCGCCCCCCGACATCGTCGGCGACGGCGCCACCGGACGGCGGGCGCTCCGTGCCTGGTTGCGCCGCTACGCCGCCATCCAGACCGAGCAGACGGCGCTGCTGCGGGTCTGGACCGACGCCGCCCTGGCCGACCCCGACCTGCGCGCCGCCACCGCGCCGGCGCTCGACTGGGGCCGCCGCACGATGGCGGCGTGGCTCGCCCCTCGAGGCTTCGGCGACGTCGACACGGACGGGCTCGTCCTGGAGTCGCTCATGAGCCTCTTCGGGGGCCGTACCACCGGCGGCGACGTGGAGGCGACAGCGCTCGTGATCGAGCGGGGCCTGCTGGGGCAGCGCTCGGGCTGACGCCGGGTCGACCGCCGCGCCCGCCGGTCCCGAGCCCCCCGACGGGCCGCCGGGTCGGCTGATGTGATGTGACACGACTGCTAGCTTCGCGACCCGTGCGACCGACCGGGGGCGAGGGCGACGGCGACCGGTCCCCGGTGGACATCCGCCCCCTCGGGTTCCGTTGCCGGGCGCGCTGGGGCGAGTCGGTGGTCGTCGACACCAGCGACGCCGTGCGCGTCGACCGGGCCGGCGACGCGCCCCTCCTCTACGTGCCCGTCGGCGACGTGCGCCTCGACGCGCTCGAGCCCGGTGGGGAGCTCACCGACGAGTGGGACGGGGCCGGTGAGACCTGGGACGCGCCGCCCGACGCCGGGCCGGGCCACGCCGACGAGACCTCGCGAGACGGCTGGAGCACCGACGGCGCCGCGCCCGCCACCGGCCGCGCCGTGCTGCGGCGACTCCTCGACCCGCCTCCCGACCTGGCCGGCCTGGCCGGACTGGTGCGGCTCGACCACGACCAGCTGCGGGTCGAGGTCCTCGACGAGCGCGACCCGCTCGCCCGTCCCGACCGCTGGCCCACGTGGGGCGACGCACGCGACCTCGTCGAGGTCCTGGACGTCGTTCCGGACGGCGAACGCCGCTGGGTGGGGCCGGCGCGCGCCGACTGGCGACGGCCGGTCCTGGAGGCCAGCCAGATCCTGGGGCAGGCGGTGGTGGCGGCCATGCGCGAGTCCGACGGGCGGCGGGTGGTCTCGGCCCACATGGCCTTCCCCCGTCCGGCCGACGCGAGCCACGAGCTCGTGCTGGTGCTGGAGCCCGTCAGCGCCGGTCGCACCTTCACCGTCTGCACCGTCCGCGCCGAGCAGAGCGGGCGCTGTTGCGGGGTCGGCACCGTCCTGCTCGACGAGACGGCGCCCGACGTCGTGCGCCACGAGACCCCCGCCCCGGCCGTCGACCCGCCGGCGGCCAGCGCGCCGCTCGACATGTCGGTCACCGCTCGCGACCTGCGCGTGGTCGACGCGGCCTACACCTCCGACCCCGACGCCCCGGTGGGCCCGCCGATCATCGACGCGTGGGTCCGCTTCCGCGACGCGCCCGACGATCCGGCCGTGCACGCCGGGCTGCTCGCCCAGTTCACGGGCCACATGTCGATCGCGGCGGGCCTCCGCCCCCACGCCGGCGTCGGGCAGGCCCAGGCCCACCGCACCCTGTCGACCGCCATCAACGCCATCGGCCTCTCGTTCCACCGGGAGGTCCGCGCCGACCGGTGGATGCTCTACCACCACCTGTCGACCTTCGCCGGTGACGGCATGACCCACACCGAGGGCCGGGTGCACGACGAGGAGGGCGCCCTCGTGGCCTCCTTCACCGTCGACGCCATGGTCCGCCGGTTCGCCGCCCCCGCCGGCGCGTCGATTGACGACCGGCGGGCCCTCTGACCCCCACCCCGAGCGCTCGGCGGCGCCGATCTGACACAGCTGTCAGACTGAAGGGCAGGGACGGTCGGCGTCGGGGGGCGACACCGACCCAGGAGCGAGGGAGGGCCGCGTGCCCGACGCAGCGCACCGCAGCGACGCGACCGCCGACGAGGAGCGGGTGGACCTCACGGGCGGGTTCGACCCCGCGCGCGAGCTCGTGCTCCCCGGCCGCCCGGACGACCCGGAGATGCGCGACTCGGTCAACGTGTGGCTGTGGGACGACGGCGTCGACGTCGGCTTCCCGCGGATCGGCGTCGAGGCGGTGGGCGAGCACTGGGACGCCCACGAGATCCAGTTCAACTGCTCGTTCGCCGACGGGAGGGTCCTCACCATGTGGGGACGGGCCGAGAGCCACGGCGCGGCCGGGGCCGACGGCCGGCCCCGCCACCTCGGGACGGGGCCGCTCGCCTTCGACCTGGTGGAGCCGTTCCTCCGATGGCACCTCCACCTCGACGGGCCCGCGACCGAGACGAGCGTGCGGCGCCAGCTCGACGGTTGGCTCCCCTACGGCGGGGACGGCGAGCAGGTCCCGGTCACCCTCGACGTGGAGATCCGCTCGGCCGCCCCACCGTGGGAGTGCGGCACCCTCCGCGAGGAGGCGGGCCGGGTGCTCGCCACCCAGGAGGAGGGCGCCATGATGGGCGGGCCCCGCTACGAGCAGCTCTTCCGGGCCGAGGGCCGCTTCACCGTCGACGGTCGAGACCGCCCGATCCACGGCGGGGGGCTGCGGGTGCGCCGCACCGGGGTCCGCCGGCTCGCGACCTTCCGGGGCCACGTGTGGCAGTCGGCGGTGTTCCCGAGCGGTCGGGCCTTCGGGCTCAACACGTACCCCGAGCGCGACGACGGCACGCCCACCTTCAACGAGGGCTACGTCTACGAGGGCACCGGGCGCCTCCGCGCCGCCCGGGTGGTCCAGGCGCCCTGGCTGCGGCGCCTCACGACCCGGCCGGAGGAGGTCACCACCGTCCTCGAGCTCGACGACGGCTCGACCACCACGATCACCGGGACGATGGTCCTGCCCACCTACACGGTGATGCCGCCGTCGGTCGGCGGCGGGCTCAACCTGAACCAGGCCATCGCCACCTACACCTGGGACGGCGAGACGGCCAACGGCATGCTCGAGCGGTCGGCGGCGGGCGCCACCCTCACCGTCGAGGCCTGAGTGGAGCCCGCCGTGCTCGACGCCGACGCCCTCGTCGCGGCGGCCCGCACCTCGACCGGCCTGGACGACCTCGGCGACGACAGCTGGCGGGAGGGCCTCGACCGGCTCGTCTGGTCGCTCGTCCACGAGGCCGACCTCGGCGAGGTCGGGGCCGTGGTCGCCCCCGCCATGATCCAGGTCCTCCTGGAGCAGCGCCTGCAGGTGGAGGACTGGTACGCACGTCACCCCGAGATCGACGACGAGCCCGTCGAGCGGCCGCTGATCGGCCTGGGGCTGCCCCGCACCGGCTCCACCGCGCTTTCGTACCTGCTCGCCCAGGATCCGCGCTCGCGCTCGCTGCTGCGCTGGGAGGCGCCACAACCGTGCCCCCCGCCCTCGACGGTGCCCGCCCCGGACCCCCGCATCGCCGAGGCGGAGGCCACGGTCGCCGCCACCGTGGCGACCTCCCCCCGCAGCGCGGCTCTGCTGCCCACGTCGGCGACCGGGCCGAGCGAGTGCCAGGACCTCATGGGCCTCGACTTCCGCGCCCACTACTTCCAGGCGTGGGCGCACGTCCCGAGCTACTCGCGCTGGCTCCTGCACGACGCCGACCTCCGCAGCACCTACACGTACGAGCGGCGCGTGCTGAAGCTCCTCCAGTGGGGTCAGCCCCGCCGCCCGTGGCGCCTCAAGTGCCCGAGCCACCTGCTCTGGCTCGACGCCCTCGACACCGCCTTCCCCGACGCTCGCTTCGTGTGGACCCACCGCGACCCCACCGAGGTCATGGTGTCGGTGGCCGACGTCTACGAGGAGGTGGGCGCCCTGTTCGGGGCGCAGATCGACCCGGCCTACTACGGCCCCCTCAACGTCGAGCACTGGACCGTCGGCATGGCGCGGGCCCTCGCCTTCCGGGAGCGGGGCGACCACGACGAGCGGTTCTTCGACATCGACTTCCGGGCGATGCAGGAGGATCCGATCGGGCAGGTGCGCCGTCTCTACGACTGGCTCGGGGAGCCCGTGACGCCGGCGTTCGAGGAGGGGATGCAGCGGTGGTGGACGGAGAACTCGGCGACCCGTGCTCCCAACGTGCACCCCGACCCGGCGCGGTACGGCCTCGACCTCGACGCCGTACGGCCGCAGTTCGCCGACTACGTCGCCCGGGCTCGGGCCTGGACCGCCTGAACCACGGCGGCGGGGCCCCGGCCCTGCGCTTTACAGCCGTGGCGCCGGGCCACTAGACGGGACCGATCCGCACGCCGAGGGGGGACATGGGGCACGCAGCGACCGTCCGATCGGGAGCACGCCGGTGAACGAGGAGCACCGTCGGTGGGCGGGGCCGATCCAGCCGCTCGACGCCGTGGGGCTGGCCGAGCGCCAGGCGGTCGCGCAGCTGGCCATGGTGTACGCCCTCGGCATCGACATGCGCGACCTCGACCTCGTCCTGAGCGTGTTCGACCCCGACGGCGTGGGCGAGGGCGCCGTCGGCCAGGCCCGGATGGCGGACTACATCCGCCAG
>Ga0316576_10002060_pt1 | contig 11282 bp, 8 predicted proteins | sample S0NA_FD_203075 | JGI IMG/M metagenome (GOLD analysis project Ga0316576, IMG submission 203075) | Rhizosphere microbial communities from salt marsh grasses in Alabama, United States - S0-2_050615r3r5 | ecosystem: Host-associated > Plants > Roots > Rhizosphere | place: USA: Alabama | collected... | reverse complement strand
GCGACCAAGCGCGGAGACGAAAGGACCGATCTCGGTGGCGATCGGGATGTGCTGATCTGCGGCGCGAGCTTTGCCGGCCTGATGGTCGCCCGGCAGCTGGCCGGATCGGGTTCGGACGTGCTGCTGATCGACCGCTACGAGATCGGCGAGCGCCAGACGTCCGCATGCGTGATTCCGACAGCCTGGCTGGAAGAACTCGGCCTGCTCGAATCCGAACGGCAGCGATTCGATTCGGTACTCGTCCATACGGCGCACGGGTCGGTTGATCTGCCGGTCCCGTGGAGCTTCTCGACCTTCGACTACCGGACCCTATGCGAGCTGCTGTGGCGCGACTGCGACGCGGAATTCGAGACCGCAAAGGTCCACGGCCGGAGCGGCCCCGCCGCGGATGCCGTAGAGCGGAACGGTCGCGCCGGGCGGATCACGGTCGAGACCGACCGTGGCGTGATCCGCGCGCCGCTCGTGATCGACGCGATGGGCTGGAAGCGCGTGCTGGCCTCCGATTCGAGTTTCCAACCGCCCGACGCCCCTCTGTCACGAGGGCTGGAGGTGCATCCGCCCGGCCGCAGCGACGATCTCGAGGTCTGGATCGACCGCAGGTACGTCCCGGCCGGCTACGGGTGGTCGTTTCCCGCCGGAGACGAGCTGCGGATCGGGGTCGGCTCTTTCGACCCGCGTTTCCACGTCCGGGAGACAACCGAACTGCTCGCCGGAGACGTCGGCCGGGAAGCCACGGGCTGGCAGGGCAACTGGATCCCCCACAAGCTCCGAGACGGCACCGACGGGGGCGTCTTCTTCGCCGGCGACTCGGCGGGACACTGCCTGCCGCTGACCGCCGAGGGGATCCGGCCGGCGCTCTACTTCGGCGCCGCGCTCGGGCTGGAGCTCCGTGCGGCGCTCGCCGGCCATCAGAGCCGGGAAAGGGCGCTCGAGGCCTATCACTCCTTCAACGCCTCGCACGAGCGCCAGTTCCGCTGGCTGCTCAACTCGCAGAATCTCCTGCCGAGAATTCCGCCGCGGCTGGTCAAGCCGGTCCTGGCCACAGCATTCGCCGGCGCGGCGGGAGAGTTCGCGTTCAACCGCTATCTCGGGATCGCCCCGCCCCAGTTCGCGCGTACGTCGGCGGCAGGCGCAGTGGAGAGGAGGCGCCCGAAGGCGCTCGCCTGAGCCTTCGCGGCGGAGGGCCGGCTAGCGCTCTACGAAGTAGCTGCCGCTCTTCGCGCCGCCCGAGAAGTACCGGCTCGTGATCGTCTTCTTGCGGGTGAAGAACTCGACTCCGTCGGGTCCGTGGGCATGGAGGTCGCCGAGGAACGAGGCCTTCCAGCCCGAGAACGGGAAGAAGGCGACCGGCGCGGCGACTCCGATGTTGACGCCCACCATTCCGACCTCCACGTCATGGCGGAACTTGCGCACGGCCGAGGCCGACTCGGTGAAGATCGAGACTCCGTTGCCGAACGGACTGTTGTTCACGACCTCGATCGCCTCTTCGAGCGTGTCGACGTTGACCACGGCGAGGACCGGGCCGAAGACCTCTTCGGAGACGATCGCGTCGTCCGGCTTGACGTTGTCGATGATCGTCGGCCCGACGTACGAGGAACCCTCCGGGGCATCGCCGCCGGCCGCATCGGGGTCACGGCCGTCGAGGATCAGGTCGGCGCCGTCGTCGACGGCGCGCTGGATCCAGTCGTTGATCCGGTCGCGGGCTTCGCAGGAGATGACCGGGCCGACGTCCACGCCTTCTTCGAGTCCGTTGCCGACGGTCAGCTTCTGCGACTCCTCGACCAGCTTCGGGATGACGCTGTCGTGGGCCTCGCCGACCGTGACGATGACCGAGCCCGCCATGCAGCGCTGGCCGGCGGCTCCGAAGCCGGAGCCGATCAGGCCGTTGACGGTCGGCTCGACGACGGCGTCGGGGCAGATCACCATGTGGTTCTTCGCTCCTCCGAGCGCCTGGACGCGCTTGCCGGTGGCGCCGGCGCGCTCGTAGACGATACGGGCGACCGGAGCCGAGCCGACGAAGGAGATCGCATCGATCCCCGGATGCTCGAGGATTCCCTCCACCACTTCGCGGCCGCCGTTGACCAAGTTGACGACGCCCGGCGGCAGGTCGAGCGCATCGAGGGATTCGAAGACCAGCGACTGCGTCATCGGGACCTGCTCGGAAGGCTTCAGCACGAACGTATTGCCACATGCGATGGCGAAAGGCAGGAACCAGAACGGAACCATGGCGGGGAAGTTGAACGGTGCGATCGCGGCGCAGACCCCGACCGGCTGACGGATCGTCTCGGCGTCGACCCCCCGGGCCACGTCCTCCAGGACACGGCCCTGCATCGTGGTTGGGATGGCGGTGGCGGCTTCGACCATCTCGATCATGCGGGCTACTTCGGCGGTCGCGTCGGGCAGCGTCTTGCCCATCTCGGTAACCACCGAACGGGCGAGTTCGTCCTTTCGTGCGTCGAGCATCTGGCGCAGCTCGAACAGCTTGCGTGCACGGGCGATCGTGCTGACACCGCGCCACGCGGGAAGAGCCTCGCGGGCGGCACTGACCGCCTCGTCGAGATGTTTCGCGTCCGAGAAGGGAACCCGGGCGATCGTCTCGCCGCTGGCAGGGTTCGTGACCGGGTGAAGATCTGCGCCGGCAGCATCCGTCCAGGCGCCGTTGACGTAGTTCTTCAGCGTTCGGGTGGATACTTCAGCTGTCGTGGTCACTGCGCGGCCTCCTCGTCGATACTGGTCACCTCCAGCGTAACGGCGGACCGTGTGTTTTCAAAAGAGACATAGCGTCAGGCCACCCCTTAACGTTTGACTAAACGTCACAAATGAACGCCCCAATACCTTCGCCAGCCCATATCCAGCGCGTCTACCTGACGCTGATGCTCGGAAACACGCTGGCCGCTTCGTTCATCTGGGGCATCAACACGATCTTCCTTCTCGATGCCGGGCTGAGCAACCTCGAGGCCTTCGCCGCGAACGCCTTCTTCACCGCCGGCATGGTCCTTTTCGAGATCCCCACCGGCGTCGTCGCCGACACGATCGGCCGCAGGATCTCCTACCTCGCCGGAACCGTGACGTTGATGGTCACGACGCTGCTGTACGTCATGCTGTGGCAGGTCGAGGGGCCGTTCTGGGCCTGGGCCCTGGTCTCCATCCTGCTCGGCCTCGGTTTCACGTTCTTTTCGGGAGCGGTAGAGGCCTGGCTCGTCGATGCGCTGGATGCGAGCGGCTATGAAGGCAGCCTCGAGTCGATCTTCGGCAAGGGCCAGATCGTGACCGGGATCGGAATGCTCACCGGCTCGGTCGCCGGCGGCTACGTGGCCCAGCTGACCAGCCTCGGGGTGCCGTTCGTGATGCGCGCCGCCGTGCTGCTGATCATGTTCGGCTTCGCGTTCACCGTCATGCGCGACATCGGCTTCACGCCGAAGAAGAGCGAAGGCACGATCCGCGAGATGAAGCTGATCACCGCGGCCTCGGTCGATCACGGCCTGCGCGTCCCGTCGGTGCGCTGGCTCATGCTCGCCTCGCCGTTCACCGCCGGAGTCGGGTTCTACGCTTTCTACGCCCTGCAGCCCTACCTTCTCGAGCTTATCGGCGATCCCGAGGCATACGGGATCGCCGGCATCACCGCCGCCCTCGTCGCAGGGGCCCAGATCGTCGGTGGAATCGCGGCGCCGAGGATCCGCCGTCTCTTCAGGCTGAGGACCTCCGCCCTGCTGTTCGCGATCGGCTTCGGTGCGACGACGCTGTTGCTGATCGGGCTGGTCGGGAACTTCTGGGTGGTGGTCGGGCTGATCGCGGTCTGGGCGATGCTGTTCGCGGCATCCATGCCGATCCGCCAGTCCTACCTCAACGGCATGATCCCGTCGGCCCAGCGTGCGACGATCCTGTCCTTCGACTCGATGCTCGGCTCCAGCGGCGGCGTGGTGATCCAGCCGGCGCTCGGTCGCGCGGCCGACGTATGGGGCTACGGGACCTCGTACCTGTTCGGCGCGGCCATCTCCGCGCTGGCCCTGCCTTTCGTCTACCGGTCCAGGGCCGAAAAGTCACCCGCAGACGAAGGCCTCGCCGAGGCGGCGCCGGCTGACGTCGAGCAGGATTCCCCTGTCTGAGAGCCGAGCCTAGCTCCAGGGGCGGCAGCCTTGGAGCAGACCGGGTCCGGCGACGCCCGAAGGAGAAGCGGCGTCGCCGGTCACCGGCCTACAGCGCCAGACTGAGCGGCTGCTCGAGGATGTTGCGGACCCGAGCCAGGAACTCGGCCCCTTCCGCTCCGTACAGGATGCGGTGGTCACACGAGAGGGTGACCGACATCATCTTGGCCGCCGCGATCTGGCCTCCTCGCACCACGGCGCGGTCCTCTATGTTGCCCACCGCGAGGATCGCGGCCTGAGGGGTGTTGATCACCGCATCGAAATGGGTGACACCGTACATGCCGAGGTTTGAGACCGTGAAGGTTCCACCCGACAGTTCGGGCGGGGTGATCGTGCCGTCGCGCACCTTCCCGGCAAGCTCCCGCGAGACTCGGGCGATCTCGGCCAGGCCCTTGCGGTCGGCGTCCGGGATCACCGGGACGACCAGTGCGTCCTGTGCGGCGACTGCCATTCCGACGTTCACCCTGGAATGCAGTTCGAGGACACCGTCCCTGTAGCTGCCGTTGGCCTTCGGATGCTCGGTGAGCGCGATCGCACAGGCCTTGACAACCATGTCGTTGAACGAGGGGACCACGTCGCCCTCCGATGCCGCTTCTTTCAGTCCTGACCGGGCCTCCACACAGCGAGACATGTCGATGTCGGTCGAGAGGTAGAAATGCGGGGCTGTCGCCTTCGACTCCGACATCCTCCGGGCGACCGTCTGCTGCAGGCGGCTGAGTTCCACCGTCTCGCCCCCGGCCTGCGCGGGCTCGGGAGCCGCCGCCTGCGGCGCGGCCGCCGCGCCGGCTTCTCCGCGGTCTATCGCGGCTTCGATGTCGCGCTTCACGATCCGTCCGCCGGGACCGGTCCCGTTCAGCACCGCGAGATCGACCCCCTCTGCCTCCGACATCCGCCTGGCCAGCGGCGAGGCCTTGATGCGGCCGCCGCCGGAGGCGGCCTTTGCCGGGGCGACAGGGGCCGCGGTAGCAACAGCGGGCGTTTCGCGGCCCGTATCGCCACCCTGCTTTTCTGGCTCGGACGTCCCGGGGGCAGATTCGGCGGAGCCGCTTCCCGCATCAGGCCCCACCTCTTCACCGGGTTCGCCGACAGTCGCGATCGGGTCACCTACGCCGACCGTAGCGTCAGCCTCCGCGAGGATCTCGATCAGCGTCCCGGCGACCTCGGCCTCGTAGACCATGTTTGCCTTGTCGGTCTCGATCTCGACCAGCTCGTCGCCCATCGCGACCTCGTCGCCGACCGACTTGAGCCAGCCGATCACAACGCCTTCTTCCATCGAGTCGGAAAGCCTCGGCATTACGACGTGTTCGGCCATGCCAGCCCCCTATCCTGCCGTTCCGGACGTCGGCGTCCCGAGACGGGCCAGGACTTCGGCCGCGATCGAATCGCCCGAGGGTAGGAAGTCATCTTCGAGCGTCGGGCTGTACGGAATCGGAGTCTCCGGCGACGCGATGACCCAGGCGTCGTCGAGGTCGTGGAGGGCACGGTCGGCGACTATCCCGAGCAGGTTCGCCGCCCATCCGCCGAGCGCGGCATTTTCCTCGACGACGACGATCCGGTTGGTCTTCTCGACCGAGGAGAGCACGGTCTCGAAATCCAGAGGCCTCAGGGTGCGGAGGTCGACCACTTCGGCGTCGATCCCCTCGCCGGCCAGGCTCTCGGCCGCTTCGAGGCAGTCACGCACACCCTTCGAGGCGGATACGAGCGTCACGTCGGCGCCCTCGCGTGCGATCGCGGCCTTGCCCAGCGGAAGCACCTCGTCGGTCGGCTCGGGATCCTTCACGCCGTACAGCTTCTTGTGCTCGAGGAACAGGACCGGATTGTCGTCGCGAATGGCCCCCTTGAGCAGAGCCTTCGCATCCCCCGAGTTCGACGGCGCGACGATCTTGATGCCGGGCACGTTCTGAAACCAGGAAATCGGCATCTGGGAATGGATCGCACCGAAGCGCCCGCCGGCTCCCACCGCCGAGCGGACCACCAGCGGCACACCGGCCTGCTCGTTCGAGATGAAGAAGAACTTCGCCGACTGGTTGAGAAGGCTGTCCATGGCGAGGTAGAGGAAGTCGCCGAACATGATCTCGATGATCGGCCGGAGCCCGGTGACCGCAGCCCCGAATGCGGACCCGGCTATCGCCAGCTCGGATATCGGTGTGTCGAACACACGGTTGCGGCCGTGCGTCTCCATCAGGCCGGGCGTCGCCGCGAACACTCCGCCGGCGACGGCGACGTCCTCGCCGTAGAAGATCACGCTCTCGTCGCGGGTCAGCTCTTCGTCGATCGCATCGCGGATCGCCTTGCGGTACTCGAGGTCAGACATCGGAAGCCTCCTTGAACTCTCTCGCTGGTTCTCCGGGGTCCGGGAAGGGCGAGGCGAGCGCGAACTCGACGATCGACTCGATCTCGTCCGCCACGTCGGCATCCACCTCGTCGACCTCTTCGGCTGGGACCCCGAGCCTGCTCTCGAGCGTCTGGCGCGCGAGGATCAGTGGGTCCCTTTCCTTCCAAGCGTCGAGTTCTCCGGGCTTGCGGTACTTGCCCGGATCGCTGCGGGAGTGTCCGACGAAGCGGTAGGTCATCGTCTCCAGAAAGGCGGGGCCCTGACCCGACCTCGCATGCTCGGCAGCTTTGGACATCGCCTCCCGAACCGCCCAGACATCGTTGCCGTCCACCTGGTCGGTGGGGATGCCTAGCGCTCTCGGCCGGTCGCCGAGAACGCCGGCCGTGACATCTTCGATCGGCGTGAACTCCATGTAGAGGTTGTTCTCGCAGACGAAGACGACCGGCAGCTTCTCGACCTGGGCGAAATTGAGGCATTCCGCGTAGTAGCCCTGATGAGTCGTCCCGTCGCCGAAGAACGCGACGGCGACCGATCCGTCGTCCACGGTCCTGGCGGTCAGCGCGGCTCCGGTCGCAGCCGCGATGGACCCGCCGATGATCCCGAAACAGCCGATCAGCCCATGCTCGAGGTCGATCACGTTCATCGAGCCGGCCCGGCCGCCGCATACGCCGTCCACGCGACCGAGCATCTCCGCCATCAGAGCCTTCGGATCCACGCCTTTGGCGATCGAATGACCGTGCCCGCGGTAGGTGCCGGCCACCTTGTCCCGCTCCTCGAGGGAGCTGCAGACACCGACCGCGCTCGCTTCCTGGCCCGAGTAGAGGTGGGTGGTCCCGTGTACTTCGCCCTTCTGGAAGAGCCGCTGGACCGACTCCTCGAAGCTCCTGATCAACTTCATCTGCCGGTACAGGTCGAGCCCCAGCTGGCGCTCGCCCGGATCGACGCTCTTCTTGCTCTTCTGTTTGGTCTCAGCCATTGATTCCTTCGGTTCTGGGCTCGGTTTCATCTTCGGTTTCGGCTCCCGCTGCCACGATTCGCAGTGCGTCGGCAACACGGACAAGATCGCTTCCGCCGCCGGTCAGCTCCGCGGCCAGCTTCATCGCGTCGCTGGAAGAACGTGCGGAGAGCATCGGGATCTGCGACCTCTCACCGAGTTCAGTGGCGAGCCGCAGGTCCTTTCTCATCAGGTCGAGCGAGAAGGCGACCGGCTCGCCGTCGGGATCGAGGAAGGCCGCGCGCTTGTACTTGACGAACGGCGAAGAAACGGCTCCCGCCTCGATCACGCCGTAGGCGTCTTCCCTGGCGATGCCGGCACTCTCGGCCAGGACCAGCGCCTCGGAGAGAGCATGCGAAGTAGACGCAATCAACAGGTTTACCGCGAGCTTCATCGCCGAACCGCTGCCCGCCGGACCGAGCAGGGTCCGGTTCGAACTGAAAGCCCGGAGCACGGCTTCGGCGCGATCGAAGGCGGCCTGCTCGCCCCCGGCCATTACCGACAGTTTGCCCGCCTCGGCGACGGTCACGCTGCCGGAGACCGGTGCGTCGAGCCACTCGACCCCGCGCGAGGATGCGCGCTCGGCCAGATCCCGGGACTTGTCTGGGCCCACGGTGCTCATCTCGATCCACAGCAGCGGCGTTGCCTTCTCCCGGTTTCCCGCACCTTCCACGATTCCGCCGTCGCCGGCGAAGACGTTCTCTACCGCGTCGCCGTCGGAAAGCATCGTGATCACCACGTCGACTGTGGCGGCAACCTCTGCCGGCGATCCGGCCACCGAAGCCCCGCGCTCCTCGAGCGGCGCGCACTTCTCCGGACTCCGGTTGAAGACGGTCAGGTCGAAGCCGGCATCGAGCAGCCCTGCCGCCATCGGGAGTCCCATGCTGCCGATCCCGATGAATCCGACCTTCGGACCGGCACCTGTGCCTGCGCCCGTGTTCATGCGGTCACGTCCACGACGATCTTGCCGGAGGCATTGCCCTCGGCCAGCGGCGTCAGGCCTTTCTCAACCAGATCACCGATCGGGATCACGCGGTCGAGGACCTGATCAGCGATCGGCGTCGAAGCGAGAAGCTCGATGGCGGCCGGGATGTCGGAATCACAGATGTGGGCCACCGTCCCGATCAGGTCCACTTCACGAAGGCCGGCGTCGGCGAGGTCGACCGGCACGGGCTCCGTCGGATGCCCGACGGTCACCACCTTTCCACCCGCCCTGCTCGCCCGGATGCCTACCGAGGTGGACTCGGTCGCGCCCGACGCTTCGAAGACGACGTCGGCGCCGACTCCACCCGTGGCCTCGCGGATCACCCCGGCCGTGTCCTCATGCCGGGCGTCGATGGTCAGATCGGCACCGAGTGCCTTGGCAGCATTCAACTTGCCGGTGTCGATGTCCACCGCGATTACCTGGCCGAAATCGCGCGGGGCGGCGGCACCCACCATCAGGGCGCCGATCCCTCCGCAGCCGATGATCACGACCGAGTCGCCGGGCCCGGGGTCGCCCTTGTCCAGGGCATGAATGGCGACGGCGAGCGGCTGGCTCATCGAGGCGTCGTCGTCGGAGACGCCGCCCGGCACCTTGCTGCAGATATCGGCCGGACTGATCACGGCGTCGGCCATGCCGCCGTGGGTGCTCAGCCCGAGCGTGTAGTAGCTCTCACAGAGGTTGGTCTCCCCACGCAGGCACCAGGCGCAGGTGCCGCAGGAGACGCCGGCTCCGCAAACCACCCGATCCCCGGGCTCGAAGCGGTCGACCGCGCTGCCGCGCTCGACGACCTCGCCCACGAATTCGTGACCGATCACGGTGGGCCCCACATGGCCGCTGCCCGGGTGCCGTCTGGTCAGCGGGATCATCCGCGGACCACTGAAGTACTCGGACGAATCGGTGCCGCAGATCGCGGCCCGCAGAACCTCGATCCTGAGCTCGTTCTCACCGGGCTCGCCCGGGTCCGGGACGGACTCGATGCGCAGGTCCTCTCTGCCGTGGTAGACCGCGGCCCGCATCAGCCTGACTGGGAGCGAGGCGGAGCAGTGGGCAGATCGGCGCCGCGGACATAGGTCTTGCCGGCGACCAGCAGGTCCTCTCCCGGGAATCTGGTGATGACGTCGGCGCCGCCGGCTGTCACCACCACCTCTTCCTCTATCCGGGCCGCAGAGCGGCCGTCCCCTGCCGGACAGTAGGTCTCGAGAGCGAAAACCATGCCCTCTTCGATCTCGACCGGATCGTCGAACGAGTGGAGCCTGGAGATCATCGGCGATTCGTACAGTCCGACCCCGAGACCGTGCCCGAACTGGAGGCCGAAACAGGACTCCTCGCTCGCGAAGCCGAGCTCCTTGGCGGTCGGCCATACCTCGGCGATCCGGTCGGTGGTCATGCCCGGCTTCACCAGGTCGATCGACATGTCGAGCCACTCACGGCAGCGCTTGTAGGCATCGAGCTGGGACTGGGTTGCCTGCCCGATCGAGAAGGTCCGGTAGTAGCAGGTCCGGTACCCCATGAACGAATGGATGATGTCGAAGAAAGCCTGGTCGCCGGGGCGCAGCATGCGATCCGAGAAGACATGAGGATGCGGATTGCAGCGCTCCCCGGAGACCGCGTTGATCGCTTCCACCTGCTCGGAACCCATCTCGAACAGGTACCGCTGGGCTTCGGCCACGATTTCGTGCTCCCGGATCCCCGGCCTGAGCATGCGGTAGATCACGTCGTAGGTACCGTCGACGATGGCTGCCGCGTGATCGAGCAGCGCGATCTCATCGACCGTCTTCAGCTTCCGCGCCTCCATCATCACCGGTTGCGCATTCGCTGTCTCGATCCCCTTCCGCTGCAGCGAATACAGCGTCTCCATGTCCGTCAGATCGATACCCAGCGGCTCCGATTCGAGTCCGCGCTCCTTCAGGGTGTCGAAGATATGACCGGCGAGCAGATCGGGGACGCCCGTCTCTTCCGGCATGGCTCCTCGCATGCTCGACACGCCGGCCTGCCAGCTCTCCTCCGGAAACCACGTCGCGTACATCTGGTGGTGGCGGGCGGCCGAACCGAAGTCCCACAGGACAGGGTCGCCCTCGCGCATCAACAGCGCGCAGCGGGCGCTCTTGTCGCGCGCCCATTCGCCGATGTGAGTACTGGTCGTGTACCGGATGTTGTTCTGGTCGAAAAGCAGCACGGCGCCGAGATCCGACTCGCGGAGCTTCTCCTGGGCCCGGGCGGTGCGATCGGATCTCAACCGGTCGAAATCGACCCGCTTTTCCCAATCCACGGCCATCGTTGCGCCCCTTGATGCGATCACTTGTGCCTCCCTGTCGGATCTTCCGTAAATCTGTTTCGTTCGGTCAATGCCACGGTCTTGCTCCTCTCGGTCCGTCGGCCGGGCTCAGGGCTGCCAGCCCTGGGCCGACCAGCCCCCGTCGACGACCAGGCGGGCGCCGTCCACGTACGAGCCGAGGTCCGACGCGAGCAGCGCAGCCAGTCCCGCCGCGGACTCGGGTCCTCCGACGAAGCCGACCGGCGTCTTGGCTTCGATCGCCTGCTCCATCCCGGGCGCATCGACGTACTGGTCGGTGACCATCGGCGTGGCGGTGAAGCCGGGAACCATCGTGTTCACCCTTATGTCAGGCGCCAGTTCGATCGCCAGCGAGCGAGACATTGCCTCGACCGCGCCCTTGCAGGCCGTGTAGGCGGCGTATGGAGCGAAACCCACGCTCGCGACCGTCGAGGAGAAGAACAGGATGCTCGAACCCCTAGACATGCTGGGCAGCAGGGCCTGGGTCAGCAGGAACGGGGCCCTTACGTGGACGGCCCACTGATCCTCGA
>Ga0316576_10002059_pt1 | contig 11283 bp, 8 predicted proteins | sample S0NA_FD_203075 | JGI IMG/M metagenome (GOLD analysis project Ga0316576, IMG submission 203075) | Rhizosphere microbial communities from salt marsh grasses in Alabama, United States - S0-2_050615r3r5 | ecosystem: Host-associated > Plants > Roots > Rhizosphere | place: USA: Alabama | collected... | reverse complement strand
CAACGTTCCAGCATTCGGAACTCATCGCCTCGGAGAACAGCACCCAGCAGGCGCAGGACTGGGTGCTCAACAACGGCAATCCGTATGTCGAGGGCGAGAGTTTTTACGGGACGATTTACGGCACGAAATTCGACACGATCGAGCTGATCGCGGGATGGACCTATGACAGCCGTAACCGCGCGCTGTTTGCAAACCGCGGCAGCCGCCAGCAATTGTTCGTGTCGCTGGCGGTGCCCGGCAGCGAAGTCGAGTATTACCAGGCGAGGTACAGCTACACGAAGTACATCCCCCTGTGGAGCAACAAGTGGACGCTGCGGGTCAACGCGGAATTCGGCATCGGCGAGGCGCTCGGCGACACGACGGCGCTGCCGCCTTACAAGCAGTTCTACGGGGGCGGACCCCAGTCGGTACGAGGTTTCAAGGAGTCGTACCTCGGGCCGCGCGACAGCTATGGCCGGCCTTACGGTGGCAACATGTTGGTTGCCAGTCAGGTTGAGCTTATACTGCCGCTGCCGGACAAGTGGGCAAGCCAGGCGCGAGCCAGCTTGTTCTATGACATAGGTAATGTATTCAACACCGGAGAGGTCCGGTTCACGGACAAGCTCGGATCGCCGATCGAATACAAGCCGGATTTCGATGAGCTCCGCACGTCGGTCGGTATCGGCGTACAGTGGCTTGCGCCGCTGGGGCTGTTCCGGTTCAGCTACGCTTACCCGCTGAATCCCTACAGCGGCAACGACAGGTACTTCGGAGACGAACTGGAACGATTCCAGTTCTCCATTGGACAAGCGTTTTAGTTTTAGAGGAATGGATGGTTTTTATGAACATCGTTAAGCAACATGTGATCACCGCGGCCCTCGCTTTGCTGATGCTGGGAGCGTTCGCGCAGCCGGCAGCCGCCCAGGACCTGAAGATTGGCGTCGTCAGCCTGCCGGCACTGATCGAGCGCGCACCGCAGACCAAGGCGGCTATGGATGCACTGCAGGAAGAGTTTGCGCCGCGTCAGCGCGAGTTCGAAGCGAAGAAGAAGGAATTCGAGGATCTCCAGGCGAAAGCGCAGAAGGACCTTGCCGTGATGGGCGAGGCCGAGCGGCGCAACGCCGAAAAGGATCTTCGCGACCTGCAGCGTGAACTGCAGCGCCTGCAGAACGAGTTCCAGGAAGACCTGAATCTGCGCCAGAACGAAGAGTACGGGCTGCTGCAACGCGCCATGCTCAAGGAAGTTCAGGACTTTGCGCAGCAGCAGGGCTACGATCTCATCGTCGGCGATGGCGTGCTGTACGTGGACAGCGCCGTCAACATCACCGACGAAGTGCTGCGCGTGGTCGAAGCCAATTACCAGGCCTCGAGCGCACCTTAGGCGAGCGGCCGATGCCGGTCAGCCTGGGTGAACTCGCGACGCGCTTCGGCTGTGAACTGATCGGAGATCCCGATGTCGTCGTCAGCAACGTCGCATCGCTGGCCAGTGCGACACCCGAGTCGCTGACGTTCCTCTCGAGCAACGCTTTCCGGCCGCAGCTGTCCGCGACGCGGGCGGCTGCGGTCATCCTGCGTCCTGCCGACGCGAGCGAATGTCCCGTGGCCGCGATCCTTCACGACGATCCGTATGCCTGTTATGCGCGCATGGCCGCGGTCATTCACCCGCTGCCGGGCTTTGCGCCCGGCAGGCATCCGTCAGCGGTCGTTGACGCTACGGCCGTCGTGGCGGAGTCCGCCTGCCTCGGTCCCAACGTGGTTGTCGGTGAGCGTTCGCGGATCGGCGAGAATGTCTATGTGGGGGCCGGTGTGGTGATCGGGCCGGATTGTGATGTCGATGACGGCTGCCGGCTCCTTGCCAACGTTACGCTGGTGCGCGCAGTACACATGGGCAAGCGGGGCATCGTTCATCCCGGAGCGGTAATCGGCGCGGACGGCTTCGGCAATGCGATGACGCCCGAGGGCTGGGTCAAGGTGCCGCAGGTCGGTGGCGTGCGTATCGGCGACGACGTCGAGATCGGTGCCAACACGACGATCGACTGCGGCGCGATCGACGATACGGTCATCGAGGATGGCGTGCGCATCGATAACCAGTGCATGATCGGCCATAATGTTCGCATCGGGGCGCATACGGCCATGGCAGCGCTGACCGGGATTTCCGGCAGCACGACGATCGGCAAACGCTGCATGTTCGCGGGCAACTCGGGTGCCGTCGGGCACATCAGCATCTGCGATGACGTGGTCGTCCTCGGCAAGGCCATGGTGACGAAGGACATCGACAAGCCGGGGCCCTACGGCGGCAAGTTCCCCTCGGAGCCGGCGAAACGCTGGGCGAGAATCGTGGGCAGGGTCCGGCGACTCGACGCCCTGTATGCCCGGGTCAGGAAACTGGAAGAAAGATGATTCATCCCACGGTTATCGTCTCCGACAAGGCCACGATCGCTGCCGATGTCGAGATCGGCCCTTACAGCGTCATCGGCGACGACGTACAGATCGACAGCGGGACGCGCATCGGCAGCCACGTCGTGATCAACGGCCCGACCCGGATCGGCCGCGACAACCACATCTACCAGTTCGCCTCGATCGGCGACGATCCCCAGGACAAGAAGTACGCGGGCGAACCGACCCGCCTCGTCATTGGCGATCGCAACACGATCCGCGAATTCTGCACGTTCAGCCGCGGCACGACACAGGACCGGGGCGAGACCGTGATGGGCGACGACAACTGGATCATGGCTTACGTCCATGTCGCCCACGACTGCGTGATCGGCAACAACACGATCATGGCCAACAACACGACGCTGGCGGGGCACGTGCACGTCGGCGACTGGGTCATTTTTGGCGGCTTCTCGGGAGCGCACCAGTTCTGCAAGATCGGCGACCATGCGTTTCTCGGCATGTACTCCGGCGTCAATCGCGATGTTGCGGCGTACACGATGGTTTCCGGCCAGCCCGCGGTCGCGCGCGGGATCAACAGCGAAGGGCTTAAGCGCCGCGGGTTTTCTGCCGAGCAGATCAGGAACATCAAGAACGCCTACCGAATCACGTTCCGCCGCGGCAAACGGCGCGAGGAGGCAATCGAGGAGATCGCCGCGCTCGTCGCGTCGCAGCCCGAGCTGCAGCTGTTCCTCGATTCATTGCGTTCGTCGGAACGCGGCCTCACGCGCTAGACTCCGGTCATGAAATTCGGACTGGTTGCTGGCGAGGCATCCGGTGACGTACTTGGCGCCGGGCTGATTCGCGCATTGCGCGAACGGGTGCCCGATGCGCGCTTCGAGGGCGTGGCAGGGCCCGCCATGGTCGCCGCCGGTTGCGATCAATGGGAGCCCGCCGATTCGCTCGCGGTCATGGGGCTCGTCGAGCCGCTCCGGCACGTGCCGCGCCTCGTGCGCCTGCGGCGCGACCTGGCGCGGCGCTGGCAGGAGTCACCGCCGGACGTGTTCATCGGAATCGATGCGCCGGACTTCAATCTCGGGCTCGAAAAGAAGTTGCGCCACGCCGGCATCCGGACGGCCCATTACGTCAGTCCGACCATCTGGGCCTGGCGCGCGGGGCGTGTCCACAAGGTGCGGGCGGCGGCCGATGCGGTGCTGTGCATACTCCCGTTCGAGCCGGCAATCTACGAGCAGCACGGCGTCGATGCCGTGTTCGTCGGCCACCCGAAAGCCGACGAGGCACCGGCTGTGGTGGATACGGCGGGCGCGCGTGCCCGGCTGGGAATAGACGCGCCCGAGGTCGTGGCCGTGCTGCCGGGCAGTCGCCGGGGGGAAGTCGAGCGGCTCGGGACCGTGATGGCCGAAGCGGCGGCGCGTATCGCGGCCGCCCGGGCAGGCGTGCGGTTCGTCACGCCGCTGGCAACGCCGGTCCTGCGGTCGATCTTTGCCGCACAGCTTGCCGCGGCCGGTGTCACCGGGCGATTCACGCTCGTCGACGGCGAATCGCAGCTCGCTATGAGCGCTGCCGACGTCGTGCTGGCGGCATCCGGCACGGCGGTCCTGGAGGCCGCGCTGCTGCGCAGGCCGGCCGTCGCCGCATACCGGCTGGCGCCACTCACCTACTGGATGGGCAAACACCTGTTCCGCGTCAGTCTGAAGCATTACACGCTGCCCAATCTGCTCACCGACGAGCCGCTGATACCGGAATTCATCCAGCAGGATGCGCTGCCCGGGCCGCTGGCCGATGCCGTTATCGCGCTGCTGGAGGACCCCGACAGGCGCCGCTCCATCAGTGCCAGATTTGATAGACTGCGAGAGGAGCTGGCGCTGGACGCGGACCAGCGCGCCGCTGCCGCCGTGATGCGGCTTGCGCGGCAATAACGGGGCGAAAACACACCACTGATGCAGCAGGCAGGACTGTTCGAACTGAAGGGGCTCGTCGCCGGCGTCGATGAAGCCGGCCGCGGCCCGCTCGCGGGCCCGGTGGTCGCGGCGGCCGTCATCCTGCGCCCCGGCGAGACAATCGCGGGGCTGGCGGATTCCAAGAAGCTCTCGGCGCCGGCGCGGGAACGGCTCGCGATCGAGATTCGCCGCCGCTGCCTGTCATGGTCCGTGGGCTGGGCCAATCCGGCGGAGATCGACGACATCAATATCCTGGTGGCCACGATGCTGGCGATGCGCCGTGCGCTCTGCAACCTCACTGTCGTGCCGGATGGCGTGCAGGTGGATGGCAACAGGCTGCCGGACCTCGTGTTCGGTGACACCGTGCTCGACGGCGAGGCCGTGGTCGGCGGCGACGGCAAGGTGCCCGCGATCAGCGCCGCCTCGATCATTGCGAAGACGACGCGCGACGGCATCATGCGGTTCTTCGACCGTGTGTATCCCGAGTACGGCTTTGCCCGGCACAAAGGCTATGGAACGCCGGCACACCTCGCCTGCCTGAGCACTCACGGGCCCTGCCAGCAGCATCGCAACAGTTTCGCACCGGTGAGGGCGGCGAGTTGAAAGAGCCCGCCTTCGTCCACCTGCACGTTCACACCGAGTATTCGCTCGTTGACAGTACGGTGCGCATTCCGGCGCTGATGGAGCGGTCTGCGCGGCTGGGCATGCCGGCCGTGGCCCTGACCGACAAGAACAACGTCTTCGGCCTCGTAAAGTTTTACCGCAAGGCGCTGGCGGCGGGTGTCAAGCCGATCATCGGCGCCGACCTGCGCATCTTCAACGCGGATGACCCGACCCGACCGTTCACGCTGGTGCTGCTCGTGCAGGACCGCGACGGTTATCGCAACCTGTCGCGGCTGATTACCCGCAGTTACATCGAAGGCCAGTATCGCGGCGAACCCATGGTGCGGCGGGAGTGGCTGGACGAGGCGAGCTGCGCGGGACTGATTGCGCTGTCCGGGGGGCTCCACGGCGACGTCGGACATGCCCTGCACGCCAATCACCGCGATGCCGCCCTGAGGATGCTGGACGGCTGGCGCGAGGTGTTCCCCGGGCGCTTTTATCTCGAATTGATCCGTACCGGACGCAGTGGCGAGGAGAACTGCGTGCGTGCGAGTCTCGAGCTGGCCTCCGAAACCGGTACGCCGGTCGTTGCCACGAACGACGTGCGCTTTCTCGAACCCGACGATTTCAATGCGCACGAGGCGCGCGTCTGCATCCACGACAGCCGGGTGCTGGCCGATCCGGACCGGCCGCGAAACTACAGCCGGCAGCAGTACCTGCGCTCGGCGGAGGAGATGGCCGAGCTGTTCGCGGACGCCCCGGAGGCGCTCGCCAACTCCGTCGGGATCGCCCAGCGTTGCAATCTCGATCTCAAGCTCGGCGAGAGCGTGCTGCCGGCGTTCCCGGTACCCGAAGGGCAGGATGAGGCGGCGTTTCTCGAGGCGGAGGCGCGGCGACGGCTCGACGAGGCGCTCGACCGGATCTACGCCGAGCGCGGCGTTCCCGACCGCGAACGTGCCGCTTTCCGTGCACCGTACATCGAGCGGCTCGAGGCTGAACTCGATGTCATCCAGTCGATGGGCTTTCCGGGCTACTTCCTGATCGTCGCCGACTTCATGCGCTGGGCGCGTGAAAACGCTATCCCGGTCGGCCCCGGCCGCGGCTCCGGGGCCGGGTCGCTGGTGGCCTGGGTACTCGGCATCACGGACCTCGACCCACTGAAGCACGACCTGCTGTTCGAACGCTTCCTCAATCCCGAGCGCGTATCGATGCCGGATTTCGACATCGATTTCTGCATGGAAGGGCGGGATGACGTGATCGACTACGTCGCCGAGCGTTACGGGCGCGAACGCGTGTCCCAGATCATCACCTTCGGCACGATGGCGGCGAAGGCCGTGATCCGGGACTGCGGCCGCATCCTCGGCCAGCCTTACGGTTTCGTCGACCGCATCGCCAAACAGGTGCCGTTCGAGATCGGCATGACCCTCGACAAGGCGCTCGAGGATTCAGACGAACTCGCAGCGATGTATCGCGACGACGAGGAGGTCGCGGCCATCATCGATCTCGCGAAATCGCTTGAAGGGCTGGTTCGCAACGCGGGCAAGCACGCGGGGGGCGTGGTGATCTCGCCCGGGCCGCTGACCGATTTCGCCCCGTTGTACTGCGAGGAGGGCGGCGTCAACGTCGTCACGCAGCTCGACAAGGACGACGTCGAGGCAATCGGCCTCGTCAAGTTCGACTTCCTCGGGCTGAAGACACTGACGATCATCGACTGGGCCGTGCGCAACGTGAACCTGGCGAATCCGGACCTCGACTTCGAAATCGGCCGCATCCCGGAGCGCGACGCGAAGACCTTCGAGCTCCTGCGCAGTACCCGGACGGCAGCCGTATTCCAGCTCGAATCGAACGGCATGCGCGAGTTGATCAAGCGCCTGCGCCCCGACCAGTTCGACGATCTCGTGGCGCTCGTCGCGCTGTTCCGGCCGGGGCCACTGCAATCCGGCATGGTGGACGACTTCATCACGCGCAAGCACGCCGCGAACAAGGCCGACATCGACTACCTGCATCCGGACCTCAGGCCCGTCCTCGAGGAAACCTACGGGGTCATCCTCTACCAGGAACAGGTGATGCAGATCGCGCAGGTGCTCGCGGGCTACACGCTGGGCGAGGCAGACCTGCTGCGGCGCGCAATGGGCAAGAAGAAGCCCGAGGAGATGGCCAAGCAGCGGGCCATCTTCGTCACCGGCGCGACGGAACGCGGGGTCGCTGAGCAAACCGCGACCCACATCTTCGACCTCATGGAGAAATTCGCCGGATACGGCTTCAACAAGTCGCACTCGGCTGCTTATGCCGTGCTGTCCTACCAGACCGCTTACCTGAAGGCGCATTACCCGGCCGCCTTCATGGCGGCGGTCATGACGGCGGATCTGCACAATACCGATCGCCTGGTTACGCTCAAGGACGACTGCCGGCAGCTGGGGCTGCGCCTGCTGGCGCCGGACATCAACCGTTCGGCCTACGCCTTCAGCGTGCCCGGGGAGAACACGATTCTCTACGGTCTCGGGGCGATCAAGGGGGTCGGGCGAGGCGCCGTGGAGTCGTTGATCGCGGAGCGCGAAAGAAACGGGCCGTTTTGCAACCTGACGGAATTCTGCCGGCGTGCCGAACACGACAAGGTCAACCGCCGCTGCATCGAGTCCATGATCAAGTCCGGGGCGATGGATTGTTTCAACGATACGCGCCGCGGCATGCTGCACCAGCTCGAAGACGCGTTGCGCAGCGCCGATCAGCAGGCGCGGGCCGCGGCGGCCGGGCAGAACGACATGTTCGGCCACGCGGAGCCTGCGCCCGAGGAAGCGCCACAGGCGATCGTGCAGCTGCCCGAATGGCAGGAGCGCCTCTTCCTGGACAACGAAAAAGAGGCGCTCGGCCTGTACCTCACCGGTCATCCCTTCGATGCCGTGCGCCGGGATGCAAGCTTCTTTTCAGACGGCAAGCTCGGCGACATCATGGCCGAGCCGGCGCCGCAGACGAACCGGGGCGAGCGGGACTATGCGTCGCGGCGCGAGGCCACGGTGGCGGGCCTGATCGTGGACGTGCGCAAGCGCGGCAACCGCGTCAGCGTTGTTCTCGACGACGATACGGGGCGCATGGAAGTCGCATTTTTCAGCGAGGCCTTCCAGGAGTTCCGGCATTTGCTCGTCAAGGACGAGATCGTGGTCGTTTCGGGTGGATTACGCTACGACGATTTCCTCGGCAGCTGGACGATCAATGCCAAGAACGTCCTGCAAATCGATCGTGTGATCGAATCCCGCGCGAGCGGCCTCGTCTTGAGCCTTGCGCCCAACGGGCAGGGCGAGAGCCTGCTCGTGAAGCTCCATGATCTCCTGTTGCCCCACCGGGAGGGCAATTGCGATGTCTCGGTGCGATACATCGGCGACAGTGCTTCGGCACGCCTGTCGCTGGGCCCCGAATGGACCGTGCGTCCCAGTCGCGAACTGCGCGACAAGTTGACCGAACTGCTCGGGAACAATAATGTGCGCTTAACCTATGCGCCGACTCGCGAGTTGAACTGATGGATATGAAATTCCTGGATTTCGAGCAGCCGATCGCCGAGCTCGAGGCCAAGATCGAGGAACTGCGTTACGTCGGCGACGATTCCGAGATCAACATCAACGAGGAAGTCGCGCGCCTGAAAGCGAAGAGCGAGTCGCTGACGCGAAGCATCTTCGGCAAGCTCAGCCCATGGCAGATTGCGCGCGTGGCGCGCCACGAGTCACGTCCCTATACGCTGGACTACCTCGAAATCATCGCGCCCGATTTCCAGGAACTTCACGGCGATCGCATGTACGCGGACGATCCCGCCATCGTCGGCGGAATCGGGCGCATCGAGGGGCGCGCCTGCATGTTAATTGGTCATCAGAAGGGGCGTGACACGAAAGAGCGCGTGCGTCGCAACTACGGAATGCCCAAGCCCGAAGGGTACCGCAAGGCGCAGCGGCTGATGCGCATGGCGGAGAAATTCAGTCTGCCGCTCGTCACATTCATCGACACGCCGGGAGCCTATCCGGGCGTCGGGGCCGAGGAGCGGGGGCAGAGCGAGGCCATCGCCTACAGCCTGTACCTGATGGCCGGCCTCAAGACGCCGATTATCAGCGTCGTGATTGGCGAGGGCGGCTCGGGCGGAGCCCTCGCGATCGGCGTCGCGGACCGGCTGTTGATGCTGCAGTACGCCGTGTATTCCGTCATTTCCCCCGAAGGCTGCGCGTCGATCCTCTGGAAGAGTGCGGACAAGGCCGAAGACGCGGCCGAAGCGATGCGCATCACGGCGCCGAGCCTCAGCGAGTTCGGGCTCGTCGACGAGGTGCTCGAGGAACCGCTCGGCGGCGCGCACCGCAACCCGAAGGAGGCGGCGGAGGTCATCCGCAACGCCATCCTCAAGAGCCTCGACGAGCTGGAGAAGCTGTCGCTCGAGCAGCTGCTCGAGCAACGCCAACGCCGCCTGGCCGGGTTCGGGAAGTTCAAGGAAGCGTGAGCTTTACGCAGGAGCAGCTGCTCGAACGACTCGCGGCACTCGAGTACCGGGCCGACCGGCCGCCACGCTACGTCGTGGCTTTCAGCGGCGGGCTGGACTCATCGGTGCTGCTGCACGCGCTGTCGCGCGCCGATATTCCGGTGCTGGCCGTGCATATCGACCACGGCCTGCAGCCCGAAGCTGCCGACTGGCGCCGGCATTGTGCGGCGTTCGCAGAGTCCCTCGGCGTCGAGTATCGCGAGCGCGAGGTAACGGTGGAACTCGATTCGGGCAAAGGTCCGGAAGCGTCGGCGCGGGACGCGCGCTATAACGCGCTGCTCGAAGAACTCGAGCCGGGCGACTGGCTGCTGAGCGCGCACCACCGCGAAGACCAGGCCGAGACCCTGCTGCTCAATCTCGTCCGCGGTACGGGACCGGCCGGCATCGCCGGTATCGGCTCGGTGCGGCGATTTGGCCACGGCTGGCTGGTCCGGCCGCTGCTGTATTTCGACCGCGCCGAACTCCAGCACTATGCTGAGGCACAGGGCATTCAGTGGATCGAGGACCCGTCCAATTCGGACAAACGCTTCGATCGCAATTTCCTGCGCCACGAAATCATGCCGCACCTGCGGCAACGCTGGCCGGACATCGCAGCGAGATTGCAGCGGTCGGCCGCGCACGCGAGCGAAGCGACCAGCCTGTTGATCGACCTTGCGGAGATCGACCTCGACGGATTGGGCGGGCGTACCGATCGGCTGCCCGTCACAGAGCTGCTGGCGATGCCGCGTCATCGGCAGAAGAACCTGATCCGCCATGCGCTGCGCGTTTGCGGCCTGACTCTGCCCACGGCGCAGCAACTCGATACGATCCTCGACGAAGTGCTGCGCGCGCGCGAGGACGCACAGCCCCAAGTGCGCTGGCCCGGTGGCTCGGCTCGCCGTTACCGCGACGCCCTGTACCTCCTGCCCGACGTCCTGGCTGACGAACTGGCCGTCGGGCCGATTACCGGCACGACGGTTCGGCTCGGTACCGGACTCGGGACCCTGCGCTTCGAGCCCGGCGTGGAACGCGGCATCGACCCGCACCTGGTCGGCCCCCGGCTGCGCCTCGACGTGCGCAAGGGCGGTGAAAAACTTCGCGTTGACGGTCAGCCACATACGAGCAAACTCAAGAAACTGCTTCAGGAGGCAGGGGTCGTGCCCTGGATGCGCGACAGGGTGCCGCTCGTGTACGCGGCCGACGAACTGATCGCCGTCGGGGATCTGTGGGTAGCGGCGGATGCCGCCTCCTCGCCGGGCGTCGCGATCCGCTGGGACGATCGTCCGGCACTGCAGTAGAACGGGAATCATTGTGCCGGCTGCGGCACTTGCGTAGACTTGAATACCGTCTTTTATCCAACGACGGCAGAGCATACAGGGTTGGAGAAAGCACAACGCAGGCAGACGCGGTGCTTTGTTCCAGCCCTTTTTCGTTGCCGGGCAAAGATTGCAAATGACATCATACGTATTCATTACCGGCGGCGTGGTCTCCTCCCTCGGAAAAGGGATCACCTCGGCATGTCTCGGCGCGATTCTCGAGGCCCGCGGACTGACGATCAGCATGATCAAGCTCGATCCGTATCTGAACGTGGACCCGGGCACGATGAGTCCCTTTCAGCATGGCGAGGTCTTCGTAACCGACGACGGCACCGAAACCGACCTCGACCTCGGGCACTACGAGCGTTTCGTGCGGACGGCCAAGTGTGGTCGGCATTCGAATTACACGACGGGACGCATCTACGAAAGCGTCATTGCCAAGGAACGCCGCGGCGACTATCTCGGAGCGACGGTGCAGGTCATCCCGCACATCACCAACGAGATCAAGGAAAGTGTCGAGAAAGGCGCCGGCGATGCGGACATCTGCCTCGTCGAAGTC
>Ga0316576_10002058_pt1 | contig 11288 bp, 14 predicted proteins | sample S0NA_FD_203075 | JGI IMG/M metagenome (GOLD analysis project Ga0316576, IMG submission 203075) | Rhizosphere microbial communities from salt marsh grasses in Alabama, United States - S0-2_050615r3r5 | ecosystem: Host-associated > Plants > Roots > Rhizosphere | place: USA: Alabama | collected... | reverse complement strand
GTTTCTGACCGCGACACGGGCTCCGAGCGCCTCCAGGCCCCGCAGGTGAAGGTCGACCGGGCGGGAGCCGATGGCGCAGCCGCCCGGCAAGGCCACCTTCGCGCGCCCGAAACGCGCCACGAGCGGTCCGAGCACGAGAATGGAAGCACGCATCGTCTTGACCAGATCGTATGGCGCCTCGTAATGCTCCAGGCTGCACGGGTTGATCTCGATCTTCATGCGGTCGTCGACGCCGAGCTCGGCGCCCATGCGCCCGAGCAGTTCCATGGTCGTCGTAACGTCCTGCAGGTGGGGGACGTTGCTCACCCGCGACGGGCCGTCACCCAGCAGGCTGGCCACCAGGATCGGCAGCACGGCGTTCTTGGCGCCGGATATCCAGACCTCGCCCTCGAGCGGGACGCCGCCGGTTATCTGGATACGCGCCACTTCAAGCCTGCTCGTCGGGCGTCAGGGTACGCAGGCCCAGCGCGTGGATTTCATTGCCCATCAGAGATCCGAGCGTCGCGTACACCGCCCGGTGGCGCCTGATAGTGGGCATGCCGCGGAAGTCCTCGCAGACCACGGTCGCCTCGAAATGCACGCCGTCCTCCCCCGTCACCGTGACGCTGGCGTCGGGCAGCCCGTTCTCGATCATTTGTTGTATAGTTGCGCAATCCATAGACTATCGGTCCTCTCGTATTCATACCGTCGGCCCCGAAACAAGCGCCACATCATAATGGAAGCCACCCGCATACTGAAAGCGAATAAAGCCTTGTCGACGGGACGGAGTTCGGCCCGCCGGGGCCGCCGGAACTGCTTCACGGCATGCTGATTTCCATTGCCCAGCTTCTCGGCGGGTTCATCCTGCTGGTCTGGGGCGCCGACCGGCTGGTGGCAGGCGCCTCGGCCCTGGCCCGCAACCTGGGCGTGTCGCCGCTCGTCATCGGTCTGACCATTATCGCATTCGGAACCTCGGCACCGGAACTGATCGTGTCCGGCGTCGCCGCCTATCGCGGCAACCCGGAGCTTGCAGTGGGTAACGCGATCGGGTCCAACATCGCAAACATTGGCCTGATCCTCGGTCTGACGGCGGTCGTCTATCCACTGCGTGTCGAGTCCGAAACGCTGAAGCGCGAATACCCTGTCCTGACCCTGATCATGATGGGCAGTTTCATCATGGCCGCCGACCTGATGTATTCCCGCACCGAAGGCTGGCTGCTGCTGACGAGCCTGGTGGCGCTGGTGATCTGGATGGTGCGCTTCGGCCTGCGCCGTGGGACCGACGACCCGCTGGCCAAGGACTTTGCGGCCGAAATCCCCAAGGACATGCCCACAGGTTACGCGGTCTTCTGGCTGCTCGTGGGCCTCGTCGTGCTGCCGATGAGTTCCAGTTTTCTGGTGGACGGGGCGGTCTTCATCGCGCGCAGCCTGCACGTGTCCGACGCGGTCATCGGCCTGACCATCGTCGCGTTCGGCACCAGCCTGCCCGAGCTGGCCGCGGCGCTGACCAGCGCGCTCCGGCACGAGGACGAACTGGCCATCGGCAACGTCATTGGCTCCAATATGTTCAACATCCTGGGCGTGCTGGGCGTCGCCGCGGTGATCAGGCCGGTCGAGGTCGAGTTCCTGATGCTGAAGCAGGATTTCCCGGTCATGTTCCTGCTCACCGTGCTGCTGTTCTTCATGGCCTACGGCATCAAGGGCCCCGGCCGCATCAGCCGCAACTCCGGCATTCTGCTGCTGGTGCTGTTCGTGGCCTACCAATGCCTGGTGTGGGTGACGGCCACGCGCATCCCGGATGCGGTAGCCGGCTGAGCCGAACGGCTGTACTGGGCCCCGGTGGCGGGTAAACTACACGCATGAACACTTCCGCGATCCAGGCGCTCGCCAAAGCCGTGCTCGAGACCGAGGCCCGGGCTGTCTCCGCTCTGCTGGATCGTGTCGACGACGCGTTCGTCAACGCCTGCCGCCTGATGCTGCAGTGCGGTGGCCGCGTGGTGGTGATCGGCGTCGGCAAATCCGGCCACATCGGCAGCAAGATCGCCGCCACGCTCGCCAGCACCGGCACCCCTGCGTTCTTCGTGCATCCGGCCGAAGCCAGCCACGGCGATCTGGGCATGATCAAGCCCGAAGACGTCGTGCTGGCGCTCTCCAACTCCGGCGAGACCGACGAACTGAATGTCATCCTGCCGGTGCTCAAGCGCCTCGGCGTTCGCATCGTCTCAATGACCGGTCGGCCCGAGTCCACCCTGGCCCGGCATTCCGACGCCCATATCGACGTCAGCGTGGAAAAGGAGGCCTGCCCGCTTGGCCTGGCCCCGACCTCCAGCACAACCGCCGCGCTGGCCATGGGTGACGCGCTGGCCATCTCCTTGCTGGAAGCCCGCGGTTTCACGCGCGAGGACTTTGCCCGGTCGCATCCGGCGGGCCAGCTGGGCCGCCGCCTGCTGTTGCACATCCACGAAGTCATGCACAGCGGCGACGACGTGCCTTCTGTGCCGCAGGATGCCTCCGTCAGCCAGGCCATCGTGGAAATGACGGCCAAGCGGCTCGGCATGACCGCGGTGACCGGAACGGACGGCGATGTCGTGGGCATCTTCACGGACGGTGACCTGCGGCGGGCGCTGGATAAGGGCGTCGACCCTCACGTCACGCCGGTCAGCCGCGTGATGACCACCGGCGGCAAGCGGATCGGCCCGGAGGCCCTCGCCGTGGAAGCCGTGCAGATGATGCAGGAACACGCCATCCAGGGCTTGCTGGTCACCGATGGCGACGGCCGGCTGGTAGGGGCCCTGAACTTCCAGGACATGCTCAAGGCGGGCGTGGTCTGAGATGGCGGTCATCGACACCACGGCTTTCGATGCCCTGCTGCTGGAGCGCGCGGCGCGCGTGCGGATGCTGGTGTTGGACGTCGACGGTGTACTGACCGACGGCCGCCTGTACTTCGACAACCATGGCAACGAAATGAAGGCGTTTTACACGCGCGACGGCCTTGGCATGAAAGCGCTCCAGAAACAGGGTGTCACGCTGGCGCTGATCACCGGCCGCACCTCCGATATCGTGGCGCGCCGGGCGGCCAGCCTCGGGATCGGGCACGTGTTCCAGGGCCGCGAGGACAAGCTGGGTACCTTCATGGAATTGCTCAAGGCCACGGGCGTGGGGGCGCCGGAAGTCTGCTATGCCGGTGACGACTGGATCGACATCCCGGTCCTCGACCGCGCCGGACTCGCCGTGACCGTGCCGGACGCCGACGCCGTGGTCAAGAGCCACGCGCACTGGGTCACTTCGCGCCCCGGAGGACTCGGCGCCGTGCGGGAGATCTGCGACCTGGTGCTGGCTGCACAGGGCCTGGACCAGGCGGTCCTCGACGGAATCCTCGCTCCGTGAGCGCGCGCAAGACCCGGCGCGGAATCCTGCTGTTGGGCCTGGTCGCGGGCTTCACGTGGATCGTTTCCCGGCAGCCGGCGGAAACGCCCACGCAGCCGATCAGCGAACCCGATATGCGGCTCAATTACGCGCTGTATGACTTCAATGGGCGCATGCTGGACCCCGAGGGCCGTATCCGCCTGGAGATCGAATCGCCGGAACTGCGAAACGACGCGTTTACCGGGATCGGATCCGTCGAGCAGCCAGCGATCAGTATCCGGCAGGGGCCGGACCGGTGGTACATTACGGCCGAATCTGCAATCATCACGGCCGACAGGGAGCAGGTCTCGCTGCAGGGTTCCGTCGAACTGACACGGCGGAACGAAATCAACGGCCAACAGGTCGAAATTTCAACGAAGGACGTCTTGCTGAACGTTACGCCGCGCACCGCCACAACCGACTCAGACGTGAGCATACGCGAGGGCGGAGACCGCCTGGACGCCGTGGGCCTGCGGCTCGACATGGTTACGGAGACCTACCAACTCGTCAATGATGTACGGGGTCACTATGCAGTTCCTTAAGCTGGCGCTCGTGCTGGGCGTATTGCTGGCCGGCTCGGCCAGCGGCCCGGCGTATGCGCTTAAAAGCGATCGCCAACAGCCGCTGGAAGTGAAAGCCGACTCCACCGAGGGCACGCTGGGGGACGGTACGGCGACGCTGCGCGGTCACGTCGAGATCAACCAGGGCAGCCTGCTGATCCGCGCCGACCTCGCCAACGTCGAGAAAGTCGAGGGTCGCGTGCGGCGCATCAAACTGAACGGGAGCCCGGTCTATCTGCAGCAGGAAATCGAGGATCAGGGCAAGGTCACCGCCGAGGCCAGGCAGGTGGACTACGAGGTCGCGAGCGGCCTGGTCACGCTGACGGGTTCAGCGGACGTGATGCATCCCCAGTATCACATCAGCGGCGACGTTCTGAAGTACGACCTGAACATCCAGCACTTTCAGGGCAGCGGCGGAGACGGGGACGGTCGCGTCCGGATCCAGCTCGACCCGGAAATGGTGCCCGACCGTAATCAGCCCGTCGTTCCGGGCGATTCCGACGACAACCCCGATGGCGACCCGAAAAGCGGCACTGAGCCGCCGGGCGGCGGCGCCACGAGCTCCGACGGTTCGGATTGACCCGATGCTGAAAGCGCTGAACCTGCACAAGTCGTTCGGCAAGCGGGAGGTCGTGCGCGGCGTCACCATGGAGGTCGAGCCCGGAAACGTGGTTGGCCTCCTCGGGCCGAACGGTGCGGGCAAAACCACCTGCTTCTACATGATCGTCGGCCTGGTGGCCGTGGGCGACGGCCAGATCCTGGTCGACGAATCGGACGTCACCCACGAACCGGTCAACGTGCGCTCCGGCCTCGGTGTGGGCTACCTGCCCCAGGACGCTTCCATCTTCCGCAAACTCTCGGTGGCGGACAACATCATGGCCATTCTCGAAATCCGCTCCGAGCTGAACCGGGAGGAGCGGCTGGAACGCCAGCAGCAACTGCTGGAAGACCTCGGCATCGCACACCTGGCGCGCCAGAAGGGCATCAGCCTGTCGGGAGGTGAACGGCGCCGCGTCGAGATCGCCCGGGCGCTGGCGGCGGCGCCCCGCTACATGCTGCTCGACGAGCCCTTCGCCGGCGTGGACCCCATCTCGGTGATCGAAATCCAGAAGATCGTCGAACACCTCACCCAGCTCGGGATCGGGGTCTTGATCACCGACCACAACGTGCGCGAGACGTTGGGAATCTGCGACCATGCGTATATTCTAAATAACGGACAGGTGCTGGCCAAAGGCAAGCCGGAAACCATTATCGAGAATGACGAAGTAAGAAAAGTGTACCTGGGCAGGAACTTCAAGCTCTGAACCAAACATGGCCGAACCCTCACTCCAACTCAGACTCAGCCAGAAACTCGCGCTGTCGCCGCAACTGCAGCAGGCGATCCGGCTGCTGCAGCTGACCCGCATCGAGCTGCGCGAATACGTGCAGGAAGTGCTCGACGCCAACCCCATCCTGGAACGGGTCGAAGCCGAGGGCGGTGAGGCGGAAACGGCGCCCGAAACCTCCGAGACAAGCGCCGCAGACGAGGCGCCGCTCGACGAGAGCTACTCCGACTGGGAATTGGAAAACTTCGGCAACGAGCAATGGAACGAAGGGGGATCCTTCGACAGCTTCCAACCCGAACAACAGATCGCCGACATCAGCGCCGACTCGCTGCGCGACCACCTGCTGTGGCAGATCAACCTGTCGCATTTCAGTGACGTGGACGCCACGATCGCGCAGGCCATTGTCTACGGCCTGGACGAAGACGGTTTCCTGCAGGAGAGCCTGGAAGAAGTGCGGGCGAGCCTGGCTCCGGAACTGCTGGTCAGCGAGGATGAGATTCTGGCGGTGCTGCACCGGGTGCAGCGCATGGAACCGGTCGGCGTCGCCACGCGCGATCCCGCCGAGTGCATACGCGTCCAGCTCTCGGTCCTGCCCTCCGACACCCGGGGCCGCGATCTGGCATTGCGAATTGCCCGCGACTACCTCGATCTGGTCGCCAACTACGAACTGGACGAGCTGCGGAAGCGGACCGGGGCCAATCCGGAATTGCTGGAGGCCGCCCTGGAACTCATCCAGTCCCAGGACCCCAGACCGGGCGCACGTTACGACAATCGCCGCGATGAATACCTGGTCCCCGACGTCTACGTCACCCGTGTCGACGACGAATGGCGGGTAACGCTCAATCCCGAGAACGAACCCGGCCTGAGGCTCAATCGCTACTACATTGACCTGCTGCGCAAATCGGGCGGGAAAGACGCGGATTACCTGAAGGGTCGCCTGCAGGAAGCGCGCTGGCTGATGTCCAGCCTGGAACTTCGGAATCAGACGCTGATCAAAGTATCACAGAGCATTGTGGATATGCAGCACGAGTTCCTGGAACACGGCGAGATGAACATGAAGCCGCTGGTCCTCAAGGACATCGCCGAAGCAGTCGGTGTTCACGAGTCCACGGTGTCCCGCGCGACCACGCGCAAGTACATGCTCACGCCGCGGGGACTGTACGAACTCAAATATTTTTTTTCCAGTCATGTGCGGACCGAGCACGGCGGCAGCATCAGCGCCACTGCGGTCAAGGCCCGCCTGCAGCTGTTGCTGCACAAAGAGGCCCACGAAAGCCCCCTCAGCGACCAGGAACTGGCCGGGCTTCTGCGCGAAACGGGTATCATCGTCGCGCGGCGGACAGTGGCAAAATACCGCGAGTCGCTTGGCATTGGGTCCTCCAATGAACGACGGCGCCTGTACCGGCGCCAGGAGGCGAGAACCTGATGACGCCACGGCCCAAAGTCCGCCGCCGCTTCCACGGAGCGCTAGGCAGAACACGGATTCCGGTATAAGATTAAGTTATGGATTTCATGATCCACGTCGTTCTCGATGCAAGGATGAATGGGGCGCCAGAGGACGGAACCGCCAGAGCCACCCTCCGCACTTACCAGCAAGGACCGGGCGCTGTATATTCCACCCGGCAGCCGGCTTGGTTTACCAGAAGGAGACTGCAATGCAAATGAACATCACTGGACATCACATCGAAGTTACGCCGGCCCTGAGAGCCTACGTAACGGAAAAACTGCAACGGATTTCCAGGCACTTCGACCACGTGATCTCCATCGATGTCATTCTCAAGGTGGAGAATCACCACAAGCACGCCGAGGGCAAAGTGATCGCGGCCGGCAAGCCGCTGTTTGCCCAGGAATCGAACGAGGACATGTACGCGGCCATCGACGGCCTGGCCGACAAGCTGGACAAACAGGTCAGACGTTACAAGGACAAGCTGCGGGGAAATCACGCGAGCGCAGCCAAGAGGGCCGCCTCACTCGGCTGAACGGGCCGTCATCCAACGGAAGCTGGAAGCTCCGGACCGGCGCCTGAACAAAAAACCAATCTGAACCATGTTGATAAGTGACCTGCTGAGCCCGGAGCGGATTTTCTGCGACGTGCAGATAAACAGCAAGAAGCGCTTGCTGGAAGTGATCAGCGAGGAACTTGCGCGGAACAGCGAAGAACTGGACCAGCGCGAGATCTTCGAGAGTCTGTGCGTCCGCGAGCGCCTGGGCAGTACAGGCCTGGGCAAGGGCGTGGCGATTCCCCACGGGAGGGTGAAAAGCACCCATAACGTGGAAGCCGTCTTTTTCCGCCTGAAAAAGCCCATCGCCTTCGACGCCATCGACAGCCAGCCGGTGGACCTGCTGTTCGCGATGGCCGTCCCGGAGGATTGCAGCGAAGACCATCTGAAGCTGTTGGCCCAGGTGGCCGAACTGTTCGGCGATCCCGAACTGCTCGATGAACTTCGCCAGGCGGACAACTCGGCCACGCTGTTCCAGTTGCTGTCCCGGACGCGCCAGTGATTCGGGGCGCGTGGAAACCCGGGCGGGCGCTGAGCCGCACCCGCCCTGCGCCATCATCCGGGATACGGGTGCGACCCGCGGGCTAGCCGCAAGCCGGGCTTCCTGCAATACTGTCGTTCGTGACCCGTTCGATCACAGCGTGGGACATCTACGAAGAGCTGCACAAGCGGCTCCAGTTCCAGTGGGTTTCAGGTCAGCGCGAGCCCGACGGTTTTTCGATCTCGTCGGACGACCTCACGGTCAGGCCAGCCGCGGTAGGCTTCCTCAACCTGATCCATATCAACAAGATCCAGATTCTGGGCCGCGAGGAAATCGCCTACCTGGACGAGCTGGACGACAAGGAAAAGGCCCTGACGGTCACTCGGATCTTCGACACTTCACCGCTGGCCGTGATCGTCGGCGACGGGCTGGAGATTCCCGTGGAAATCGAGGCGGCCGCCGCCGGACAGCCCTCCGCCCTGCTCCGTTCGGGCCTGCGCGCCCACGAGCTGGTGAACTACCTGCAGTACCACATTTCCCGCACGCTCGCGCACCGCACGACCATGCACGGCGTGTTCATGGAAGTATTTACGATCGGCGTGCTGATCACCGGCGAAGCCGGCTGCGGCAAGAGCGAGCTGGCGCTGGAACTGCTCAATCGCGGTCATCGGCTGATTGCCGACGACGCGCCGGAATTCACACAGATCTCGCCGGACATCATCGACGGCAGCTGCCCGGAAGCCCTGCAGGACTGCCTGGAAGTGCGGGGACTGGGCGTTCTCAACGTTCGTCACATGTTTGGTGACGCCGCCGTCAAGCCGAACAAGTTCCTGCGCCTGATCGTTCGCCTGGTGGTGCCCCGGGGCGAAGGGCGGGCGGCGGCCGTGGACCGGCTCCAGGGCGACACCAGCACGGAGCAGGTTCTGGACCTGCAGATTCCGCGCATTACGTTGCCGGTGATGGCCGGCCGCAACCTGGCCGTGATTACCGAGGCCGCGGTGCGCGATTTCATGCTCAAGATGAAAGGTTACGACGCCGCTTCCGCATTCATCGAGCGCCATTCCCGCCTGCTGGAACGCCGCGACAGAGAGGCCGGCGACTGAGCATGCCGGAAGACGGCCGTCACCTCGTACTGGTCACCGGGCTCTCCGGAGGAGGCAAGTCCACCGCCCTGCGCGCCCTGGAAGACCTCGGCTACTTCTGCGTCGACAACCTTCCCGCGGCGCTGCTGCCCGAGTTCGCACGCCACATGCAAATCGGCGGCAACCAGGACTACTCCCGGGTAGCGCTCGGGGTCGACGCGCGTTCGCCGGCGCACGACCTCGGCCAGATTCCAGCCTGGCTGGACCAGTTCGCCACCGCCGGCGCGGACTGCCAGATGCTGTTCCTGACGGCGGACACCAAGGCTATCATCAAGCGTTTCAGTGAAACCCGCAGACGGCACCCGCTGACGACCAGCCGGCAGGCTCTGCCACAGGCGATCGACCAGGAAAAGTCCATACTGGAGAAACTGGAACAGCGCGCGGACTGGGTATTCGACACCTCCGACACGAACATCCACCAGTTGCGGCGCCAGGTCTGGAAGTGCGTCGGCGGCGACAGCGATTCGATGACCATCGTGCTCGAGTCGTTCGCGTTCAAACGAGGTGTCCCGCAGGATGTCGACTTCATTTTCGACGCGCGGATCCTCCCAAACCCGCATTGGGTCGAATCGTTGCGCCCCCACAGCGGGCTCGACGCGCCGGTGCGCGAATGGCTGGAACAGGACGAATCGGTCGAGCGCATGATAAGCGACGTTCTCAGGTTCCTTCGCTCCTGGCTGCCGGAATTCCAGGAAAGCCAGCGCAGCTACGTCACGGTGGGCATAGGCTGCACCGGCGGCCGGCACCGCTCCGTTTACCTCGTGGACCGGCTCGCTGCCGGCCTCTCGCCAACATTCGGCGACGTGCTCATACACCACCGGGAATTGCAGACATGAGTGTCGGAATCGTGCTCGTTACCCACGGCTCCACCGGCTCGGACCTGATCGAGTCGGCCGAGTTTATCCTCGGCCAGCGGATGGAGTCGGTACAGGTGGTGCCGTTCAACCAGTCAGAAAGTAATTGCGCCGGCATCAGCGAAGTCCGCGAAGCGATCGAGACGGCCTGCAACGGGGACGGCGTGCTGGTTCTGACCGATCTGTTCGGCGCCAGCCCGTGCAACCTGGTGGCGGATCAGCTCGAACAATACCAGGCGGTCATGGTGACCGGCCTGAATCTGGCCATGTTGATGAGCGTCTGGAACTATCGGGACGAGCCGCTGGGGGCGCTGGCGCGCAAGGCGGTGGACAGCGGGCGCCGCAGTGTAAAGATCGTGCAGAAATGATCAGCGGCAGCGTCACCATCGTCAACCGGCTCGGGCTGCACGCCCGGGCGGCCAGCCGGCTGGTGAATTGCGCCTCGGCTTACACGTCCGACGTCCGCCTGGTTCGCGGAACGAGAGCGATCAACGCCAAGTCGATCATGGGCGTGCTGACCCTGGCGGCTGCCAAGGGCACCGAACTGACCGTCGAGACAGAAGGCCCGGACGAGAAAGAGGCCTACGACGCGTTGATCCAACTGATCGGGGACCGCTTCGGGGAGGAGGATTAGGGTGGCGGTTCGATGACGCTGGCTTTGACCGGATACGCCGTGACGCGTGGCATCGCCATCGGACGCTGCCACAAGTTCGAGCGCAATGAACTTTCGATCGGCGAGTACCGCGTCGGCAAGGACAAGGTCGAGGCGGAAATCCTGCGCTATCGCGAGGCCGTGGAGGCTGCGCGGGAACAACTGGAACAGACAGCGGCCCGCACGATGAAAAACGTCGGCATCCCCGCCGGAGAGATCATCCAGACGCACATCGTGATGCTGAACGACGCCCGCATCAAGGAAGCCACGGAAGACCGGATCCGCGAGCGACTCTGCAACGCGGAATGGGCGCTGCAGCTGGAGCTCGAGCATATTCTCGAGGAATTCCGCAGCGTGGAAGACCCGTACATACGCTCCCGGGCCGAAGACGTGGTGCAGGTTGTCCGCCTGGTGCAGAACAAGCTGAACGAAGAAGCCGCGGGCAAACCCTTCGAGGACATCCCGGACCGCCTGGCGGAACGGCTGGTCATCGCCTCGGAACTGACACCCGGCGAACTGGTCGTGCTCCACGAACGCGGCGTCGCCGGGATCGTCACCGAGCATGGAGGCCCCCACAGCCACACGGCCATCCTGGCCAACAGCCTGGGCGTACCCGCGGTGGTCGGCGTGCGCCGGGCGCACAACCTGCTACGGGAGGGCGAGACACTCGTCCTCGACGGGCGCATCGGAGTGGTCTACGCCGACCCGGACGAGGCGATCCGGGCGCATTACCACCAGGTTCAGCGGGACACCCGGCGTTTTCGCGAGTCGCTGCAGGCCATCCGGGACCTGCCGGCAACCAGCATCGACGGTCAGTCGATCAGCCTGCAGGCCAATGCCGAGCGACCGGAGGAACTGGCCCAGGCGAAGGAGTCCGGCGCCACGGCCAT
>Ga0316576_10002057_pt1 | contig 11288 bp, 8 predicted proteins | sample S0NA_FD_203075 | JGI IMG/M metagenome (GOLD analysis project Ga0316576, IMG submission 203075) | Rhizosphere microbial communities from salt marsh grasses in Alabama, United States - S0-2_050615r3r5 | ecosystem: Host-associated > Plants > Roots > Rhizosphere | place: USA: Alabama | collected... | reverse complement strand
CATGTCGTACCATCAAGCCGGCTTCTCTGTTTTGGGCGCTCGGTTTTTAGTCGCAGTAAAACCATGCCTTACAAGGAGGTTTTTTTCAAGACCTGACTGGATTACTTCATCCCAAAGCCGTTTTTGGACAGGTGTGAGCTTGAAACAAAAAAATATGATACATCCTTTCTGCCCGTCGTAGCAGACGGGGATGGGAACAAAGGATCTCAGAGAAATCAAGGGAAAGCACTAAGGGCCCTATTATGTCGATTCCGGTTGCGTCCGATATCGAGGGTTTGATCTTCGACTGTGATGGTACGCTGGCCGATACGATGCCGATTCATATCGCCGCGTGGTGTGATTCGTTTGCGGCGCGCGGGATAACGTGCCCCGAGGACTTCATTCAGAGCGTTACGGGCATGCCGGCCGAGAAAATCGTTGCGGTCTTCAACCAGCGCTATCATCATCACATCGATGCCCTGGCCTTTGCCGCCGAAAAGAACCGCCGGGCCCGCGAACGACTTTCAGAAGCCGCGCCGATCGATCCGGTCGTCGATATCGTCCGGCGATACCGGGGGATATTGCCGATGGCGGTTGCTTCGGGCGGCACGCGCGACAACGTGCTTCTGACCCTAGACGTCCTCGGTCTGTTGGATTGTTTCGAGACTATAATCACCGCCGATGACCCGATCAAACCGAAACCGGATCCGGACATCTTTCTTGAAGCCGCCCGGCGAATGAAGGTCAAACCGATACACTGCCAGGTTTTCGAAGATGGTGATGCCGGTCTGGAGGCTGCCCGCATGGCCGGAATGGTGGCCACGGATATCCGTCCATTTGTGGGGCGGGGAAACTGATATGCAGCGCCTGAACCTGCTCCCGCCGGTGATCATCGCGCACCGGGGGTACCGAATAAGATATCCCGAAAATACGCTGGCAGCGTTCGCAGCGGCTTTCGATGCCGGCGTGGGCATGGTTGAACTGGACGTAACCCTGACCAGGGATCGCCGGCTCGTGGTACTGCATGACGATACCCTCGACCGGACCACCGATGGTCGCGGTCAGGTTCGCGACTTCACCTTGGAGGAGCTGAAACAGTTGGATGCCGGGAGCTGGTTTGACCCGCGCTTCAGCGGCGAACGCCTGCCCACCCTGGAAGAGGCGCTTGACTTGTGCGCCACGCGCGGAATGGTGAACATCGAGATCAAGGCCAATGCTTTTAAGGCCGCCCGTCACAAGGATGCCATCGAAGAACAGGTGTTGACTGCGGTGGCGGAAAGGTCGATGGGCGACCGTGCACTGATCTCCAGTTTCGAAACGCGTTTTCTCGCCCGAATCGCCGACCGGACAAATGCTCCGGCGGTTGGCGTGCTGACCCAGCGGCGCATCGATTCCGACCCGCTGAGCCTTTGCAAAAGGCTGCGGGCCTTTTCCTGGCATCCGGATTTTCACAGCGTCACCACTGCAAGGGTTCGGGCCATGCACGCCGCCGGCATCATGGTGTTTCCTTACACGGTCAACCAACCCAAAGATTTTAGAGGCTTGCTGAAGATGGGGGTCGACGGCATTTTCACCGATGATCCGCCGCTGCTGCAGACCGTTATCGGGCGTGCTGTCGGAAAAGAAACGTTACCACCATGATATTGGCGGTTTGTACGCCCGCACGGCCCCTGAACCTTTCACCCTCTGTCTAAAAACGACGTGCTCATTCATATCTCTGGATTCATGACATGACCAAAAGAATCGTCAAAACGATGTCACTTAACGACGAGGAAGCCGACAATGAACCGTGAAGAAATGTCAAGCAGGATAGCGGAACGGACCGCGCCTTGGGATATGCTGATTATCGGCGGGGGCGCAACCGGTGTCGGCATTGCTGTTGACGCCGCTTCAAGGGGCTACGACGTTCTGCTGCTCGAGCAAAGCGATTTCGGCAAGGGGACGTCTTCCCGCAGCACCAAGCTGATACACGGGGGCGTCCGGTATCTCCAGCAGGGTAACATCTCACTGGTCATGGAGGCGTTGCGGGAACGCGGCATTCTGCGAAACAACGCGCCCCATCTGGTGCATGACCTGGCCTTCATCGTTCCCAACTATGACTGGTGGGAAGCGCCTTTCTACGGCATCGGGCTCAAAGTTTACGACATGCTGGCCGGCCGTTACGGTTTTGGTTCGTCCAAAATTCTCTCCAAGGACGAGACGCTCAAAAGAATTCCGACCCTCAAACGCGAAGGTCTACGCGGCGGAATCATCTATTACGACGGTCAGTTCGACGATGCCAGGCTGCTCATCAATCTTGCCCGTACGGCATCTCATCAAGGGGCCGCGCTGCTGAACTATGCGCGGGTCACCGGATTGACCAGGGACGCCGACGGGTATCTGAACGGGGTGATATTCGAGGATTGCGAGGGCGGTTTTGAACACGAGGTGCGGGCCAAGGTCGTCATCAACGCCACCGGTCCGTTCACCGACAGCGTGCGGCGCATGGACGATCCGGATGCCTTGCCGATGATCGCCCCCAGCCAGGGTATTCATCTGGTCTTCGATAACTCCTTTTTACCGGGTTCCTCGGCCATCATGGTCCCGCACACCCGTGACGGCCGGGTGATGTTCGCCATTCCTTACCTCGGCGTCACTTTGGTGGGTACGACCGACACCCCCATTTTTGATGTCGATCTGGAGCCCCGTCCAAAGGAGGAAGAGATCGAATTTATTCTCGAAACCGCGGGGGCCTATCTGGAGAAAATCCCGTCCCGTGAGGACATCCTGAGTGTGTTCACCGGTATCCGTCCGCTTGTCAAAACCGACAAAGACGAGAACACCGCGAACCTGGCGCGCGATCACACCATCCACATTTCAAATTCAGGCTTGCTCACGATCGCCGGCGGGAAATGGACGACCTATCGTCAGATGGCGAAAGTCTGCGTCAATCATGCCCTCACCCTGGCCGGCCTCGAGCAGAAACCCTGCGTCACAAAGGAACTCAACATCCACGGATTTCATAAAACACCCGAAAAATTCGGTGAATACGCGCTTTACGGCTCCGATGCCCCAGCTCTACAAGATCTCATGCGCGCAGACCCGGCGCGTCAGGAACGACTGCATCCGGATCTGCCGGCCCGCATCGGCGAGGTCATCTGGGCCGTTCGGTTCGAATCGGCGCGCACCGTCGACGATTTCCTTTCCCGGCGAACCCGCAGCCTTTTGTTAAATGCCCGCGCGGCAATGGAAGCAGCGCCAAAGGTGGCCGCACTGATGGCCAGAGAACTCGGTAAAGACCCTGACTGGGAGAAAGAACAGGTCGCATCTTTTCTCGAGATAGGCGAATGCCATCTGCCGCACTAGCGTCTATTCGGGCGTTACATCCGCCGCCGTGATGCCGCCGTCGACCGTGAAGGCGGTACCGGTGACATCAGAGACGACTTCCGATGCCAGGAGAAGCGCCGCCCGGGCCATTTCTTCCGCTGTGCCGAAGCGTCCCATCGGAATGGGCAACAGGCGTCTTGGCGGTTTTTCCTCGGTGTTTAAAAATTTCATGAACAGTTCGGTGTGCGGCGGGCCCGGGCACAAGGCATTCATATTTTTTTGTATGGTGCGCCCGGCAGAGCGCACCATACAAAAAACCGCGGTACGAACTATCGTATCGCGGTTTTTTTCCCGGGGGAGGGTTGGGTGGTTTATTTTTTATCTTCCTTGACCTCTTCGAAATCGGCGTCGACCACGTCTTCCTCGGGTGCCTTGGCGCCGCCGGCTCCGGCGTCTCCACCGGCTCCGGGCTGCTCGCCGCCTTTGTGCGAAGCCTGCTGGTACATGGCCTCGGCCAGCTTGTGCGACTGCTGAGTCAGCTCTTCGCTGAGACGCTTTATTTCCTGAACATCGTCTGTTTCCATCGCCTTGCGCAGTGCAGCAGTGGCATCTTCGACCTTCTTTTTCGTCCCCTCGTCGACCTTGCTTCCCAAATCCTTGATCGACCTTTCAGTGGTGTAAATCAACGTGTCGGCGGTGTTGCGAGCCTCGACAATCTCCTTTTTCTTTCGATCTTCCTCGGCATGCAGTTCGGCGTCTTTGACCGCCTGCTGAATCTCCGCTTCGCTGAGTCCGGAGGAGGCCGTGATTTGAATCGACTGCTCCTTGTTGGTGGCCAGATCTTTGGCGGACACATTGACGATGCCGTTGGCATCGATGTCAAAGGTCACCTCGATCTGGGGTATGCCCCGTGGTGCCGGGGGAATGCCGACCAGCTCGAAACGTCCCAGGGTTTTGTTGTTGGCGGCCATTTCGCGTTCACCCTGCAGGACGTGAATCGACACCGCCGGCTGACTGTCGGCTGCTGTCGAGAAGATCTGGCTTTTCTTGGTTGGGATGGTGGTGTTTTTTTCGATCAGTCTGGTCATGACACCGCCCAGGGTTTCGATACCCAGGGATAGCGGGGTGACGTCCAGCAGCAGAACGTCTTTGACGTCGCCTTTCAGCACACCACCCTGGATGGCGGCACCGACGGCCACGACCTCGTCAGGGTTGACGCTCTTGTTCGGTTCCTGACCGAATATCCGTTTGACCCGTTCCTGGACTGCCGGCATACGGGTCATTCCGCCGACTAAGATGACCTCGTTGATCTGGGAGGCAGAGAGGCCGGAATCCTTCAGGGCCGTTCGACATGGCGGCTCGAGCTTGTCGAGCAGATCACTGACCAGGGATTCGAGCTTAGCGCGCGAAATTTTGAGGTTCATGTGTTTGGGGCCGCTGGCATCGGCCGTGATAAACGGCAGGTTGATGTCGGTTTCCATCGAGGTCGACAACTCCATCTTCGCTTTCTCGGCCGCTTCCTTCAATCGTTGGAGCGCCATCTTGTCTTTGCGCAGATCGATCCCCTGGTCTTTCTTGAACTCGTCTGCCAGGTAGTTGATCAGGCGCAGGTCGAAATCCTCTCCACCCAAGTGGGTGTCTCCGTTGGTCGCCTTGACCTCGAACACGCCCTCGCCGATTTCCAGGACTGAAATATCGAAGGTACCACCCCCAAGGTCGAAGACGGCGATTTTCTCTTCGCGCTTCTTGTCGAGGCCGTATGCCAGAGATGCGGCCGTCGGTTCGTTGATGATGCGCAGCACGTTCAAGCCGGCAATGCGTCCGGCGTCCTTGGTGGCCTGTCGCTGACTGTCGTTGAAATAGGCCGGGACTGTAATAACGGCGTCGCTAACCGGTTCGCCGAGAAAGTCCTCAGCGTACTTCTTGATATATCCCAGGATGTAAGAGGATATTTCGGCCGGGCTGTGCTGTTTGCCCCGGATATTGATTCGCACGTCACCGTTGGAAGCGCGTTCGATTTTGTACGGCAGAATCTTAATGTCCTGCTGGATTTCGTTCGATTCGAATTTGCGTCCGATCAAGCGCTTGACGCCGAAGACCGTATTTTCCGGATTGGTAATCGCCTGTCGTTTTGCAATCTGCCCGACCAGCCGCTCTCCGCTCTCGGACATGGCAACGATAGAGGGGGTTGTGCGCCCTCCTTCCGGGTTGGTGATGACTTTGGCATCGCCCCCCTCCATGACCGCCACGCAAGAGTTGGTGGTGCCGAGATCGATACCGATGATTTTACCCATTTTTTTTATTCCTCCTTAGCGTTGAACATTTTTCTGGAGATGCCCACCCCGCTCTATGGATTGGGATTTGCGGATCAACTGTTTATGGTGTTTCTTTGTTTTTCGGCATTGCCACGACGACCATGGAGGGTCGGAGCAACCTGTCATGCATGAGGTAGCCTTTTTGCAATTCATTGACCACCGTGTTTTCCGGATGTTCGTCGCTTTCTTCCCGCATTACCGCTTCGTGAAAATTAGGGTCAAACGGCTTACCGAGCGCTTCGATCGGCTCAACATGAAAATTTTCGAAGACCTTGAGGATTTCCTTACGGGTCAACTCGACACCGTCAAGCAGGCAGGTGTCGGTGCTGTCGGCAGCTTCTGCAGCCGCCTTGATGGCCAGTTCGAGGTTGTCGATAATGGGAAGCAATTCTCTGAGGAGAGACTGGTTGGCATATTTTTGAAAGTCCACCATTTCCCTGGCAGTTCTTTTTTTATAGTTCTCGAACTCGGCCGAAACCCTCAGCAGACGGTCAAAGTTTTCCTCGGCTTCTCCGGTTTTGGCTTCGAGTTTGGATCTCAAGTCCTTGACTACTTCCGACTCGGGGCTTTGCGCGGATTCAACCGGTTCAGTTTTCGGTTCCCGGCTATCGCCTTCCACGACGCCATGGCTCTTGACGCCTTCGGTCGAATTTTCCTGAATTTCGCTGCCTTCTTCTATTTTTATCTTCTTTCCTTCCGGCATCAGGCGATAATTCTCCTGGAATTTTAAATAGTTTTTAGCCAAAATTGATCAGCCGCCCAAACAACGGTCAGAAAGTAATGACGTATGATGGCTTGTCAAGGTGTGATTTCAAGAAGGATTGGAAGTACTTATCAATGGATGTGCTGGCGGATGTGCTGGCTCAGGCTGATATGATTCGGGATGAGATGACCCGGAGCGAAGAAGCGGTTGTGCACCCACTTTTGAATTTCTTCCTGAAAAGGAAGGCCATCGATATGACCGGGATCGATCCACGACACAGACAGCATCACTTATCGCTGCTTCCTCCCGGACCTGACGAGGTTCGTGACCGCCTGTTGCGCGGCGGCCGGTCGGATGGCCGACACCCGTTCGGAACAAAACCCTGGAGTGGGAATTCAGCCCCGCATAAGCGGATTTCGGGTACAGGGCACCGCTGACTCCCCGCCTAGCACAACCGGCAATAGGATAAACCAATCCCATTATTTTTCAAGGAAAAAAAAGGATAAAAGAGGTGCGGACCTCAATATTCGGCAAAACAGGCATCCGGCCACAGCGGCGGCGGCCTGGGGCAGGGTGTTGACTTAATACGGGTTCTCTCTTAAAAGGATGGCTACCTACCGATACCATAAACGCTCATGGCCCGGTGGACCGCCACGGTGCATGAAAATGACGCACCGGAGCCCGGATGAGCGGTTGAGAACAGCGGCTGATTGTTTGAGCCGTCTACTGGGTTTTGGACCGGACCCAATACCAATGCCGTATGGAAGCCACAACCTTGGGAATAATTCCAGAACTTTATTTGAAGACGGGACTGGTCCGGGCTTAGACCCCGTTGGCCGCGAGTTTCAGCCGTCTTTCGAAACCGGTTATCCGGTCTGCCTTATTTCGTTTAATATCAGTTTTTTGCGCTTCATCGAATCTTCATCCGATGACCGTTGGTGATTCAATCCCCTCCAGACGGAGACGTCAGCGGTATGGCATCGACGCTTAACGCTCTTGAAAACAGCCGCATTCGCCGCTGCGTCCTCGACACGGTCAAGCGGACAATCGCCGATTATAAGATGGTCTTTTCCGGTAACGCCTTACTGGTAGGTGTCTCCGGAGGACCGGACTCGATGGCGCTGCTGCACATTCTGCAGCATCTGGCGCCCGAATACGGACTGCGTTTGGCTGTCGCCCACCTCAACCACGGTTTGCGCAAAGAGGCCGACGATGAGGCCGAATTCGTGGCGACCGCATCAGCCCGGCTTGGGCTCGCTTGCCACATCAAAAAAGAAGATGTTTCCCGCTACCGGCATCGCCACCGGTTGTCGCTCGAGGAGGCCGGCCGGCTGATGCGCTATGCGTTTTACGATGACGTCGCGACCCGGCATCATTTCGACAAAATTGCGTTGGGGCATCAAGCGGATGACAACGCCGAGTTGGTGCTGATGTTTCTGATCAGGGGCAGCGGACCGGTCGGTTTTGCGGGTATCCCACCGGTGAGAGCGGGCAGGATCATACGCCCCTTGATCCGGTTGTCCCGCCGGGACATCCTCGACTATCTGAAGGCGGTCGGCTTGGCATATGTCACCGATTGTACCAACCGGGACATGCGGTTCATGCGCAACCGTATCCGCGGCCAGTTGGTGCCCTTGCTGCGGCGTTCCTACAACCCGAAAATCAGCGAAGCGTTGAACCGCCTGGCCGACATTCAGCGAGAGGAACAGGCTTGGATCGAGGAAATAGCCGATACGCTTTACCGCGATGTGCGATTGACCGGTGATGCGCACCGCCGTCACCTGTCGATCGCACAATTGGTGCGGCAACCCAAGGCTGCACAGCGGAGGATAATCCGGAAAGCCATCGTCGACATAAAGGGCGATTTGCGGCGGATTTCCTTTGCCCACGTGAGGGCGGCTGTTGACTTGCTTTCCGTTGACCGACAGGACGGCAGGCTCGACCTGCCGGAAGGGATCGCGCTGGAGCGAATCGGAAACACTTTGAGGGTTTCAAAGAAAAGCGGACCGGCTCGGCCGAAACCGGGTGCGGTCGAAGAGATCTGCCCGGCTACCTTTTGCTACGGCGTGAAAAAGCCGGATGAGGTGGCCGTGATCGTCACGGTCGTAGAAATCGATTGTCAGGTCATTTTTTCGACTGTCGCTGTCGGAGCTTCTGCAAATCTTCGCCAAGCTGGACAGCAAGTGGCTTTTTTTGATATAAATAGCCTGATCTTTCCGCTCGTGCTTCGCAACGTTCGTGCGGGCGATCGCTTCAGACCGTTTGGTCTGCAGGGGTCGCAGAAGATCAAGAAATACTTTGTCGATCACAAGGTGCCCAGGCAAAAGCGCCGGGACTGTCCCGTACTGCTGAGTGGGGGCCGTATCATCTGGCTGATGGGGCATCGAATGGCGGAAGACTGTCGCGTGACCCCGGACACGCGGGAAATTCTGCGGGCGGAGATAACTTGTTTAACAGGTGATCGTGATTAATTTCAATTGGATTATATATCGTCGAAAAGGTGCACTGCGGCCGATAAACAGTTGACAAATTTTCTTCGATGACCGATGAGGATGGGGCGATTTTTTCATAAAGCCTAAAGAACGTTGAAATGCACCGCTATCCAATCTTTCGACGGGCAATCTTTCAGCAGGAGGTAGGATCATTTGAATCCTTTTTACAAAAATTTGGCGCTGTGGCTGGTCATTACGTTGATGATGATCATGCTCTACAATCTTTTCAATCATCAGCAAATTTCGGAAACCAGCATCGGCTACACCGAATTTTTGAGCATGGTTGATGAAGGACGCGTTTCTGAGGTCGTCATTCAGGGGCAGGAACTTTACGTTACCGATACCAACCGCAATCGTTTCAAGGTTTATGCCCCCCAGGATGCGGATCTGATCAATATTTTGAGGCAGAAGAAAGTGGCGATTCAGGCCAAACCGCCGGCTGAAAATCCTTGGTACATGTCCGTGCTCGTGTCGTGGTTTCCGATGCTGGTGTTGATCGGAGTGTGGATTTTTTTTATGCGCCAAATGCAGAGCGGAGGCGGCAAGGCGCTTTCATTCGGTAAGAGCCGCGCCCGATTGATGTCGGATGGCCAGACCAAAGTGACCTTCGAAGACGTGGCCGGGATCGACGAGGCCAAAGAAGAGCTCTTTGAAATCGTCGAGTTTCTGAAGGATCCCAAAAAGTTCACCCGCCTCGGAGGCCGGATCCCCAAAGGGGTGCTGTTGATGGGGCCACCCGGGACCGGTAAAACCCTTCTGGCCAGGGCCATCGCCGGGGAGGCCGGAGTGCCTTTCTTCAGCATCAGCGGCTCCGACTTCGTTGAAATGTTTGTCGGCGTCGGGGCCTCGCGGGTCCGCGATCTATTCGTCCAAGGCAAGAAGAATGCACCCTGCATCATTTTCATCGACGAAATCGACGCGGTCGGTCGACACCGGGGCGCCGGCCTGGGTGGTGGCCACGATGAAAGGGAGCAAACCCTGAACCAGTTGCTGGTTGAAATGGATGGGTTCGAATCGAACGAGGGGGTGATCTTGATTTCGGCCACCAACCGTCCGGACGTCCTCGATCCGGCCCTGCTGCGTCCCGGCCGCTTCGACCGCCAGGTGGTTGTGACACTGCCCGATATCAAGGGCCGTGAAAAGATCCTGCGCGTGCACATGCGCAAGACACCGATTGCCGACGATGTGAACGCACTGGTTCTCGCCAAAGGCACTCCCGGTTTCTCGGGGGCCGATCTCGAAAACCTGGTCAACGAGGCGGCGCTTCTGGCAGCCAAGCGCAACAAGGAAAAGATCGATATGTTCGATTTCGAGGACTCCAAGGACAAGGTTTACATGGGCTTGGAGCGCAAGTCGAAAGTCATCAAGGAGGAGGATCGCAAGACCACCGCCTATCACGAGGGCGGGCACGCGCTGGTGGCGCGCTTCCTACCCGAAACCGATGCGGTCAACAAGATAACGATCATTCCCAGAGGACGCGCGGCCGGTGTGACCTGGTTTCTGCCCGAGGAGCGTGACTTCAAATACAAGGACCAACTGGAAAACGAGCTGGCCGTCGCTTTCGGCGGTCGAGTGGCCGAAGAAATCGTTTTCAACCGCATCAGCACAGGTGCTGCCAACGACATCAAACAGGCCACCATCCTGGCCGAACAGATGGTTCGCAATTGGGGCATGAGTGAGTTGGGACCGCTTTCCTATGCCAAGGGCGAGGAGCCTGTTTTCTTGGGGCGCGAGATTTCCCAGCACCGGGACTACTCGGAAACCACCGCTCAGAAAATAGACGATCAAATCCACAAATTGATCGATTCGTCCTACAAACATGCCAAGCAGGTTCTCGAGGGCAATTTGGACATTCTCCACAAACTTGCGGATTTGCTGCTGGAAAAGGAGACCGTACTCGGCAAGGAACTCGATGAGCTGATCTTTTCGCTGAGACCCGGTATCAAGCTTCCTTCCCACAAAGTCGAAGAGGATGAGGAAAAACCGGCTGAACCGGCATCCGAGGCGGCTTCCGCGGCCAAACCCGATCTCGGCGGCACCACCGATGAAGGCAATTCGACCCAGCCGCCACCTGATTCCCGGTGACGCGAGCGACAACACTATCGACTGACTGGATAACCGAAACGATTGATGAATGCCCGACAATGTTATGATCTGAAATGGGGTCGGTATTCACTTGCGCTCGGCCGGCGGACCTGCATCATGGGGGTTGTGAACGTCACACCGGATTCTTTTTCAGACGGCGGCAAATTCCTTGCGCGCGATGCGGCCGTTGCTCAAGCGGAGCGCCTGGTTCGGGAGGGCGCGGACATCATCGACATCGGCGGTGAGTCCACCCGGCCCTACGCCGATCCAGTGCCCCTCGATGTGGAGCTGGAGCGGGTGATTCCGGTGATCGAAACGCTGGCCCAGCGCGTAGAGGTACCGATTTCGATCGACACCGCCAAGGCTGCCGTCGCCCGCCTGGCGCTCGCGGCCGGGGCCGCAATGATC
>Ga0316576_10002056_pt1 | contig 11288 bp, 8 predicted proteins | sample S0NA_FD_203075 | JGI IMG/M metagenome (GOLD analysis project Ga0316576, IMG submission 203075) | Rhizosphere microbial communities from salt marsh grasses in Alabama, United States - S0-2_050615r3r5 | ecosystem: Host-associated > Plants > Roots > Rhizosphere | place: USA: Alabama | collected... | reverse complement strand
CCGCCTCGCTCTCGGTCGCACCGGTCAGCGGCCAGCAGCCGAGGGTGCGGAACCGGACGGTGCGCATCACGGGCGTCTCGCCGTCGGCCAGCGGCATGCGGTCGTCGTCCACCACCAGCAGCCGCCCGTCCCTCTCGATTACCGGGCGCGGCGCCGAGAGATAGAGCGGAACGATGGGAATCCGCTCGAGATGGATGTACTGCCAGACGTCCAGTTCCGTCCAGTTCGAGAGCGGGAACACGCGCAGCGATTCGCCCTTGCGCTTGCGCGTGTTGTAGGTCCGCCAGAGTTCCGGGCGCTGACGCTTGGGGTCCCAGCGATGCTGCGCGGAACGCAGCGAGAAGATGCGCTCCTTGGCACGCGACTTCTCCTCGTCACGCCGCCCGCCGCCGAACGCCACGTCGAAACCGTACTTGTCGAGCGCCTGGCGCAACGCCTCGGTCAGCATGACGTCGGCGTAGGCGGCCCCGTGGGTCCACGGCTTGACGCCCGCGCTCCGTCCTTCCTCGTTCGTGTGCGCGATGAGCTGCAGCCCCAGCTCGGCGACCCGCCGGTCGCGAAACTCGAGCATGTCGCGGAAGTCCCAGCCGCTCGCGATGTGAAGCAAGGGGAACGGCGGCCTGGAAGGGTAAAAGGCCTTCAGCGCGAGGTGCAGCATCACCGAGCTGTCCTTGCCGATCGAGTAGAGCATCACGGGGTTCTCGGCGTCCCCCATCACCTCGCGCATGATGTGGATGCTTTCGGCCTCGAGCCGCTGCAGGTGGGTCAGCGTCGTCATCGGGAGGGGCACTTCCTTCGCGGGAATCCTGGGGTGCGCGCATTCTACCGGAACGTTCCCCGGAGGTGACGGGAAGGGTGTCCCGCGGGGGCGCGGGCGCTCAGCGGGCCGCGTTCAGCAGTTGCCGCGCCCTCTCCGCCACGGGGGCGTCCACGAAGGCCCCGTCCACCGTGACGATGGCCTCGCCGCGGGCGCGGGCCGCGTCGAAGGCCTCGACGAGGGCCCGTGCACGGGACAATTCCTCCTGCGTGGGCCCGAACACCTCGTTCACCACCTGCACCTGCGCGGGGTGCAGGCACAGCTTGCCGCCGAAGCCGAGGGACCTGCCACGCTGCGCCGAGTCGCGCAGGCGTTCCAGGTCGCGGATCTCCACCACCACGCTGTCGATGGGAGCGTGGCGGCCGGCCGAGCGCGAGGCGTGCACCAGGCGGGCACGGACGTAGGCCAGCCCGGCCTCACCGGGATCGGGCTGCAGCCCCAGGTCCAGCGAGTAGTCCGCCACGCCGTAGGTCAGGCGGCGCACGCGGGGCACCGCGGCGGCCAGCGCCGCCGCATCCTCGACGCCACGCGCCGACTCCACCAGCGGCATCAGCTCGATCGAGCCGGGGACCAGCCCCTGGCGGTGCTCCAGCTGGCCGATCGCCCAGTGCAGCGCCTGCAGCTGGGCGGACGACTCCGCCTTGGGCAGGACGATGCCCGCCAGCCCGGGCCGGACGACCGCCATCAGGTCGTCGAGGCAACACGGGTCGGCCGAGCCGTTCACCCGCACGAAGGCGGCAGGCGGTCCGCGTTCGGCGAGCGCCGCGGCGGCGTTGTCCCGGGCAGCACGCTTTTCGCTCGCCGGAACGGCGTCCTCGAGGTCCACGATGACCCCATCTGCGTCCGAGCCGAATGCCTTGGCGATGCGCGCCGCATGATGGCCCGGGACGAACAGGAAACTGCGAAAGAGGCTCATGCGGGCTCCTTCAGCCGCTGCTCCAGACCGCGCCACCACCCGACTGCCAGCCCCGCTCGAGGCTGAGGCTGTAGGTGAAGCGCTCGCCCGGGTGCTCGGAGACCGAGGCCAGGAAGAGGCGCCCGCTGCGGCTGGTGTAGCGGCGCACCACCGTCAGGCTGGGCGTCCCCTCCTCCACCCCCAATGGCGCGGCCACCCGCGCCGGCATCGCCCGAGCCATGATCGAGATGTCGACGTTGCCGACCTGCTCGCCGTGCTCGCGCTCGATCAACTCGTGCACGAGTCCCGGCATCAGGCCGATCCTGGGCACGATGCCACCGAACTCGGGCAGCAGGTACAGGTCGACCCAGCACACCGGCGGGCGCGAGTCCCGGAAGCCGCGCAGGCAGGACACGTGCAGCCAGTGGACCCCGGTACGGCCGCCGAGCAACCGGGCCAGCGCACGACCGGCCCGGACGTCCTCGGCGTGCCTGACCGACAGCAGGCTCCCTTCGGGGTACTGCAGCAGGGCCGCGGGCGAGCGCACCGCCTGCACGTAGGACTGCGTGGGCTCGCGCGAGAGCACCACCGTCCCGATGCCCTGGCGCCGTCCGATCAGGCCCAGCTCCTCGAGCCGGCGCAGCGCCTCGCGCACCGTGTGGCGGCTGACGCCGAAGGCCGCCACGAGTTCCAGCTCGCCGGGAAGTTTGTCGCCGACGGGCAGACGACCCGAACGGATGTCCTCGATCAGGCGTTCAGCCACTTCCCGGTAGCGCTTGCCGCCCTGCGCCGTGGCGGCCGGTTTTCGTGCCATGCAGGCGCCTTCCCCGTGGTTCTCCGCGTTGACAGCTTCGACAGGCGAAACTTACCATTTGTCCGGACAACTCGCCCGTCGCCTGCATCATAGCCGACGTCCGGCGAGGGATGCACCGTCCGCGGCCCCCGCCGCATGCCGGCGCCACGCCGGCGTCGCCCCAAGGAGATCACCCGATGACCCGTGACGCCCGGCAGATCGGACCCCAGCGCTACCGCGAGACCTTCGGCCGTTACTTCGAGGACTTCACGCCGGGGGACGTCTACGAGCACCGCCCGGGGCGCACCATCACCGAAACCGACAACACGTGGTTCACGCTGCTGACGATGAACACCCACCCGCTGCACTTCGACCAGGAGTACGCGAAGGCGAGTGAATTCGGGCGTCCGCTGGTGGCCAGCCCGCTCACCGTGGCCATCCTGGTCGGGATGAGCGTGACCGACGTCAGCCAGAAGGCCATCGCCAACCTCGGCTGGAAGGACATCAGCCTGCCCCACCCCGTGTTCCCCGGCGACACGCTCTACGGCGAGTCCGAGGTGCTGGAGGTGCGTGAGTCCCGCAGCCGGCCCGCCGCGGGGATCGTCAGTGTCCGGACCACCGGCCGCAACCAGGAGCGTGTCGTGGTGTGCGTCTTCGACCGCACTATCCTGGTACCGAAGCGCGGGCACGCCGTCGACGACAAGGCGGGCTACTGAGTGGAAACGATGAACGGGAGCACCGAAGCCGGCCGGGCCACGGCCGACGAAGAGGTCCAGGTCCTCGACACCATCGAGCGCTGGGTGGAGAAGGAAGTCCGGCCGATCGCCCGGCGGTTCGACCAGGCGGACGAGTACCCCTTCGAACTGGTCGAGCAGATGAAGGAACTCGGCTTGTTCGGCGCCACCATCTCGCAGGAGTACGGTGGGCTCGGGCTGTCTGCCAGCTGCTACGCGCGGCTCGTGACGACGATCGCCTCGGCGTGGATGGCGCCGACCGGGATCTTCAACTCGCACCTGATCATGGCACAGGCCGTCGAGCGCGCCGGCACCGACCAGCAGAAGAGCGAGCTGCTGCCGCGCTTCGCGACCGGCGAGCTGCGCGGCGGCATCGGGCTGACGGAGCCGGACGCGGGAACGGACCTGCAGGCGATCCGCACCGCGGCCCGCCGGGAGGGCGATCACTACGTCGTCGACGGCACCAAGACCTGGATCACCAACGGCGTGTACGGCAGCTGCTTCGCCGTGCTGGTCAAGACCGATCCGGAGGCCGAGCCGCGCCACAAGGGCATGAGCCTGTTCATCTGCGAGAAGGGAACCGGGTTCACCGTGGGCCGCAAGCTGAAGAAGCTCGGCTACCGTTCCATCGACAGCGCGGAGCTCGTCTTCGACGGCTACCGGGTGCCGGCTGCACGCCTGGTGGGTGGCGTCGAGGGACGCGGCTTCCAGCATGCCGTCGGCGGCCTCGAGCTCGGCCGCATCAACGTCGCGGCGCGCGGTGTCGGCCTCGCGACGGGCGCACTGCAGGACGCGCTGCGTTACGCGCAGCAGCGGCGCACCTTCGGCAAGCCGATCTGCCAGCACCAGGCGATCCAGCTGAAGCTGGCCGACATGGCGACGCGGGTCGAGGCCGCCCGCCTGCTGGTCGAGCAGGCCGCGCGCAAGTACGACACCGGTGTCCGCTGCGACCTCGAGGCCGGCATGGCCAAGCTGTTCGCGTCCGAGGCCGCGGTGGCGAACAGCCTCGAGGCCATGCGCGTCTTCGGCGGCTACAGCTACTCGGTCGACTTCGACGTGGAGCGCTATTATCGCGACGCGCCGCTGATGTGCATCGGCGAAGGCACCAACGAGATGCAGCGGGTGATCATCGCGCGGCAGCTGGTGGAGAGGAACCCGGCATGAAGCTGCCGCTGTCCGGCTACCGCGTGCTGACCTTCGAGAACTTCGGCGCCGGGCCCTACGGCTCGATGTTCCTCGCCGACCTCGGCGCCGAGGTGATCAAGATCGAGAACCGCGAACAGGGGGGTGACGCGACCCGCGGCATGGGGCCAGCGCTGGGCGAGCATGACAGTCACTTCTTCCAGACCTTCAACTTCAACAAGAAGAGCGTCTGCCTGAACCTGAAGACGGCGGCCGGCCGGGAGGCCTTCCGCCGCCTGGCAGCGACGGCCCAGGTGGTGCTCAACAACCTGCGGGGCGACCAGCCGGAGAAGCTCGGCCTGACCTACGGCCAGCTCGCACAGGTCAATCCCAGCCTGGTCTGCGCGCACCTGTCGGCCTACGGGCGGGACAACGAGCGCAAGGGATGGCCCGGCTACGACTACCTGATGCAGGCCGAGGCCGGCTTCCTGCACGTCACCGGCGAGCCGGGAACGCCGCCGGCACGCATGGGGCTGTCGATCGTGGACTTCATGACCGGCATCACCACGGCGCTGGCCATCGTCTCGGCGCTGCTGGGCGTGGCCCGCGACGGCAAGGGCGGCGACATCGACGTCAGCCTGTTCGACGTGGCGCTGCACCAGCTCACCTATCCGGGCTCCTGGTACCTCAACGCGGGGATCGAGACCGGCCGCCAGCCACGCAGCTCGCATCCTTCGGCCACCCCGGTGCAGCTGTTCCCGACGCAGGACGGCTGGATCTTCGTCATGTGCATGACGGAGAAGTTCTGGCGCAACCTGGTGGACGAGCTGGACCTGCCCGGTCTGGAGGCCGATGCGCGATTCAGCTCGGTCACCGCCCGGCACGAGCACCGCGATGCACTGACCGAACTGCTCGACGAGGTGTTCCGGCAGGACACGACCGGCCACTGGCTGGGCCGGCTGCGTCACCGGCTGCCGGCCGCGCCGGTGCTGACCCTTCCCCAGGCGCTGGAAAACCCGTTCGCAGGCGAAGCCGGCATGCTGCGCCGTGTGCCGCACCCGTTGATGGACTCGTTCCGCGGCCTCGCGAATCCCATCAAGCTGGACGGCGAGCGCTTGCCACAGCGCAGCGCGCCGGCGCTCGGTGCGGATACCGAAGCCGTGCTGCGGGAACTCGGCTACGACGACGATGCGCTCGACGCGCTGCGCGCCGCGGGCGCAACCTGACGCCGGGCCGTGACCTCAGAACGAGTAGCCCAGCGACGTGACGACGTTCCAGTCATTGGACTCCGAGCCCTCGGGCGCCTGGTTGTCGTAGCTGTCGTAGAGCGAGACCTCGAAGAACAGGTCCTTGATGATCTCGTGGCGCGCGCTGATATCCGCCTCGCCGCGCATGCGACCGGACTCCGTGAGGCTCGGCAACAAGGTCAACGTGACGTCGACATTCGTCTTGGGCGAGTCCAGGCGGAAGATCCGGTAACTGGTTGTCAGCGGCAGCTCGATGCTGTCCACCCGGCTGCCGTCGCTCCGGTCTTCCCGGGAAACGGCCAGGCCTGCACCGGCACGCCACTCGCGTCCCTGCCGCTGCATGAGGTAGCGGCCGAAGGTGGCGGACAGCTGGGAACGCAGGTCGAGTCCCAGCTCGTCGTTCTGGGTGAAGCCCAGCTGGCCCTCGTAGTAGTAACGATCCGGCAGGAAGCGTTCCACCGTGCCGGTGAGCGAGGCGCGTTCGCTGGAGGGCCCATTCGACTGGCTGGAGGTGTTCCAGTCCAGCGCGACGTCCCACTTGCGCTTGTAGGTCCGGGTGCCGAAGTTGCCCGAGAAATTGGACTGGGCGACGTCAGTGGCCTGGGTGTAGCTGAAGCCGAAACTGACGGCGCCATCGAGCCGACGATACCAGTTGCCGGCTTCCAGGGTCCCGATGCGGACGACGTCTGTCATCGGCACCTCGATCGGGAGCCCGCGATCCCGGCCGCGGGACGGCTCGATGACCAGCGTGGACTCGCCCGCGGCGGGCGCCGCGCCGAAGTACCTCCCACCGTTGAGCAGCTCGACCTGCAGGATCTGCTTGGTCGTCAACGAGCGGATCTTGTCCCATTCGATGTAGACCGTGCCCATGTCGTCGGTCTTGTACTTGAGCTGGCCGTAGGACAGCTCCTGAACCTCGCCGGTAATTCGATCCCCGTTGCGCAGGACGACGACGTCGGTCTTCGCCGCCAGCGCAGCCGGCGGCGCCAGGAGTGCGGCAGCCAGCAGCGCCGGCAGGCATCGCGGGCGCGCGCGCCCCGGGATCATCGCTCTGTACATGTTGCAACCTTCCCTCGTCTCGACCATTGCGGGCGTCGCCAGCGTCCTGAGTCTACCGTTACCGGCCCCGGCCCAGCGAAGCCCGTCGTGCTGCCACTCCTCCAAGGGAGCCGCCCATGAAGCTGGAAGGCATCCGCGTCATCGATCTCTCCGTGTTCCTGCCGGGCCCGCACCTGACGATGATGATGGCCGACCACGGCGCCGAGGTCATCAAGGTCGAGCCACCGGGTGAGGGCGACCCCGGGCGGCACATCGGCCTCTCGCAGGCCGGGCACACGACGTTCTTTCGCAATGCCAATCGCGGCAAGCGGAGCGTGGTGGTGAACCTGAAGGATCCCGCCGGGCGCGAGGCCCTGCTGCGCCTGTGCGAGGACGCCGACGTCTTCGTCGAGGCCTTCCGGCCCGGCGTGGTGGGCCGGCTCGGAGTCGACTATGCCGCGGTCTCGGCGCGCAACCCACGCATCATCTACGCATCCATCTCGGCATTCGGCCAGTCCGGCCCGCGGCGCGACCTGCCGGCCCACGACCTCGCGGTGGAGGCCCTGTCCGGCGTGCTCAGCGTCAACCTCGGCAACGACGACGAGCCCGCGATGCCGGGCCTGCCGGCGGCCGACATGGCGGGCTCGCTGATGGCCTTCGGCGGAATCATGATGGCGCTCTACCGCCGCGAGCAGACCGGCCGCGGCGACTACCTCGACATCTCCATGCAGGACTCGCTGATGGCCTGGCTGCCCAACGTGCTGGGGCCGGTGTTCGTGGAGAAACGTCCACCCGTGCCGAAGGAGGAGCGGACCTGGGGCGGCGCCGCCTTCTATCGGATCTACCGCACGCGGGACGGCCGGCACCTCGTGCTGGGCGCACAGGAAATCAAGTTCGTCCGCAACCTGCTCGGCGAGTTCGGCCGACCGGACCTGGTCACGCTTGCAGAGCGCGGTCCGGGACCCCACCAGCGTCCGCTGGTCGAGTTCCTGCAGGAGCGCTTCGCGACGCGAACGCAGGCCGAGTGGGTGGAATGGTTCCGCGGCAAGGACATCGGCTTCGCGCCCGTCAGGAACCTGCGCGAAGCGTTCGACGACCCGCAGGTACGCGCCCGTGAGATGCTGGTCGTGGACGAAGCCGGTATCGAGCACCTGGGTGTCCCGATCCGCTTCGCGGACGAGCCGGCCAGGCCGCGCCACCAGGTCCCGGCGATGGGAGCAGACAACGCCCTGCTGCCGGACGGGCCGGACAGCGACTAGCCCTGCAGCACGCTGCCGTCCGCCGCGTGTACGCGGGAAGGCGGGACGGACCTCACGCGATCCGTCCCCGGGTTCGGTCAGTGATGATGTCCGCCCGGCCCGTGCACGTGACCGTGCTCGAGCTCTTCCGCCGTGGCGTCACGGACCTCGGAGACCTCGACATCGAAGTGCAGCGTCTGGCCGGCCAGCGGGTGGTTCGCATCGACGGTCACCTCGTCGTCCGCGACCTGGGTCACGACCACCAGCCGGGTGCCCTGCGGGCCCTGCGCCTGGAACTGCATTCCGGGCGACAGCTCCTCGACTCCCTTGAAGGCGCTGCGCGGCACCGCCTGCACCAGCCTCTCGTCGCGCGCCCCGTAGCCCTGCTCCGGCTCGACCGTGACCGACAGCTTGTCGCCCGTCGCCTTGCCTTCGAGCGCATTCTCCAGACCGGGGATGATGTTCCCGAAGCCGTGCAGGTAGGCCAGCGGGTCGCTGCCCGAAGACGAGTCGAGGACCGTGCCTTCCTTGTTGGTGAGCGTGTAGTGGATCGAGACGACTTTCTCGTGGGCAATCTTCATTCGGGGCTCCGTCGCTTGGATCAGCCCCGATGTTAACGCCAAAGGCCCCGCCGTGCATGCCGGCGGGGCCCGTTGTGTCACTGCAGGCGGCGGTTCCCCCACGGGGAGACCCGCCCTGCCGGCCTCGTCAGAACCTGTAGCTGGCGTCGAGCTTGAACGTCGTGCCCACCGTCTGTTCCAGCACCTTCACGCCGCCCTGCTCGATCTCGAGCTTCTCGTCGAGCAGGTTCTGCAGGCGCAACTTGAAACTCAGCGCATCGGTCGGGAACCAGGACCAGACGAGGTCCAGCGAATTGAAGGGCTGCTCCCAGGCATCCTCCGCACCGTTGCGGCCGGCGAAGAAGATGCGCTCGCTGTAAATGCTGTAGACGAGGGAAGCGCTGTGCGCCCCGCCCGGGGAGTCCCAGCCGAGCTGCACGTTGGCGACGTAGTCGGAATGCTGCGTCATGCGGCGCTTGTTGTTCGTGACGCCCAGGGACGCGTCGCCGATCACGATTTCCGAGTCGCTCAGGGTCAGGTTGCCGGAGATGAAAAACCCGTCGTCCCAGGCGGAATCCATGAGGTCCAGGCTCGCCAAACCCTCGAACTCCAGGCCATAGACCTCGGCGCTCTCGCCGTTGATGAAAGTCAGCCCGACGTTGTCGTCGGTGCCGGGCGCGGCGACCGTCTCGATCGGGTCGGAGATGTCCTTGTAGAACAGCGACACCGTCAGGTTGTTGTTGTTCGCGAAGAACCACTCGGCGCGGAGGTCGTAGTTGGTCAGGTTCGAGTTCACCAGGTCCGGGTTGCCGCGTACCCGCGCCTCGGTCAGCGGGTCGATGTAGGTCGCGTCCGAGATCTCGCGCAGGTCGGGCCGCGCCACGGTCTTGCTCCAGCCAAAGCGGAGCTGGAAGTCGTCGGCCCAGAAGCCCGGCTTGATCCAGGTGATCGCGGCCGCCGGGTAGTAGTCGTCCTCGGCCGTCGCAAAGGACTCGAGCGACTGGTCCGGGCTCGACAACCGGATCTTGCCGACGGCGGGGTCGTACCCGTACTGGTCGATCGGCACGGAGACACGCTCGAAGTCCTCCCAGCGCGCGCCGGCCATGAGCCGCCAGGTATCGTTCCAGAGCAGGTCGACCTTGCCCCAAGCGGCCGTCACGGTCTCACCGGCGAGGTAGCTCTCGGTGCCCAGGCCGCCGAGCCCGAGCTGGAAGCCGTTGACCGGGTCCAGGATGGTCCCGTCCGTGTAGACCGTTCCGGGCGTGCCGACCAGGGCCGGCAGTGCGCTGGAGGAACTGGTGCCGAGGTTCAGCTGGGTCTGCAGGTAGCTACGGCCCTTCTCGTAGTAGTCGTAGCCGCCGCTCGCCTCGACGACGGTGTTGCCGAACTCGAACGGCATCTGGACCGCCGTGCCGTAGCTGGTCACGTCGTCCTCGAGGTTGGTGAAGCGGAAGTCACCCGCGGTCGTGTTCGGGCGGATCGACGTCGAGAAGACCTCCCTCGTGTCCGGGTCGATGGTGTCGCGACCCAGGAAGGTCAACTCGTTCGGGATGTCGGTTTTCGCCTTGGCATCCGACCAGTACCAGCTGAAGGTCAGGCCCTCCAGGAAATCGAGGCTGAACCAGTCGTCGAACAGGCCCAGCGTCTCCGGCCCTAGACGGTGCGAGCCGATGAGCTGGAACAGCTCCAGGTCGCGTTCCTCGTAGCGGATCCGGTAGTTGCGCAGCTGCTGGCCGTTGTCGGCCGGGAAGTTGAAGTTGTTGCCGAGGGTCAGCGATGCCTCGTCCTCGGTGTTGCGCAGGTAGATGGCATTCGCCTCCACCCGCTGCTCGCCGGCGAAGTCGACGCCGACGCCCAGGGAGCCCGTCAGCACCACCTGGTTGATGGTCCGCTGCACGCGATCCACGTCCTCGGGATCGCCCACCGAGCGCACGATGCGGTCCCGGTTGCGCCACTGGTCCTTGTAGTCGCCGAGGGCCAGCACACCGACCTGCCACTGCTCGGCGTCACCCAGGGACCAGCTGTTGCCGATGGCGACCTCGCCCGAGAGGTCGGGACCGAGGGACTTCGACCTGAAGTCCACGTCGCGATTCAGGGCCGTGGCGATCTGGCGGTTGATCAGCTCGGCGTCCGCAAAGGAAACATCCTGTCCTTCCCTGAGCAGCGAACTGTAGATGTTGGTCGCGCTGAGGTTGCCCTGGTACTGGTCGATCGCGGCCGAGATCTCCGAGGGCAGTGCGCGGGTGCCGTCGTCCGTACCCCAGCGGTCGTCACTACCGCCCGGGTAGGTGAGTCCGTCGTCCGAGCTTTCCGAGTTCCAGCCCGTGCCGAGCTGGACACTGAATACGAAATGGTCCGGGATGCCGCGGGTGCGGACGTCCACGTTGCCGCCGCCGAAGGCGGCCGGCTTGTCGGGGCTGTAGCCTTTCTGGATGGAGATGGACTTGACGATTTCGGCCGGGAAGAGGTCCAGCGGGATGACGTTGCGGGTAAGGTCCGGCGACGGCACATAGGCGCCGTTCAGCGTGGTGCTGGAGTAACGCTCGCCGAGTCCCCGGATGTAGACGTACTGGTCGCCCACCAGCGTGACGCCCGGCAGGCGCCGCAGCGCCAGCGAGACGGTGCTGTCGCCGACGCGGGAGATTTGCTCGCTGCTGACGATGTCGGCGACCACCTCCGCCTCGATGCGCTCCTCGAGGACGTCCGTGGCCACCGAGTACTGGCGCCCGGTGACGACGATCTCTTCCAGCTGCGTCGAGCCGGCCGGAATGCCTTCGGGCAGCTCCTCCTGCGCCAGGGCGGGCAGAGCCGCCCCGCTCGCCGCGGCCGACAGCCCGAGAAGGG
>Ga0316576_10002055_pt1 | contig 11289 bp, 10 predicted proteins | sample S0NA_FD_203075 | JGI IMG/M metagenome (GOLD analysis project Ga0316576, IMG submission 203075) | Rhizosphere microbial communities from salt marsh grasses in Alabama, United States - S0-2_050615r3r5 | ecosystem: Host-associated > Plants > Roots > Rhizosphere | place: USA: Alabama | collected... | reverse complement strand
CAATACGCCGTGCCGAAGTCGACCCCCGAAACGTTTGAGCCCTCCTGCGCCGTTCTGCCTCCACACCCGCGGTGGCGCTGGGGTCTCTATCCCCTGCGGTGGCTGGTCGGAGGACTCTGGGGCCTGGGGCAAGCCCCGATGCTGGGGTTGCTCTACGGCAGCATTTTCTTTGCGACGGGTTGGACCTGGAGACTCACCCTGGCGGATCTCACGCCCGCCCGCTTCGGGCTGTCAATTGCATTGACGGCGGTGACCTTGCTCCTCTGCCCGCGCCTGACGGCCGGACTCGTGGATGGCATTCCCCGCGCACCGGTCTGCACGTCGTCCGATGCCGAGCGTCGCGCCCAAGTGCGCCGCGGCGGCTTGCTCGGGATCGGCGCCGTGCTCGTCGCGCTCGAGATGGCGGCCCTGTACGCTTCCCTGATGGTGTTCGCGCTGCTCTACACCCGCGAGGTGCCCGCCTTGGAGCGGCTCACGACGGAGGTCTTTTCGTGGAGCAATGCGCCGCTGGCGCTCATGCTGGTCCTGCTCTTAGTGCTGACCGCGCTCGGCATGCAGGCCCTGGCGGTCGTCCCGACCTTCGTCCTGCACGAGGTGGACACGGATCTCGAGGGTGCGCTTCGCTGGAGCGCCTTGGCGACGCGCCTCAACTCGCGGCCACTAACCTTCTGGGCCCTCAGCGCCCAGACGCTGCTGTTCGTGGTGGGCGGGCTCGTTCCGGCGGCGCTCTGGTTGCTGGCCCCATTGCTCGCCTGTGGCTCGTGGTGGGCCGTCCGGGACTTGATGCCCGGCAGCACCAGGCAGCTACCGGACAAGCATGAATCCTGAATCCAAAAGACTCGACCGTCGACGTCGGCTCAGCCCCCTGGCCGGTCTTCGGGATGGGCCACGGGGACGTGGCAGTCCGCAGGCAGGCGCAGGGTCACGCGGGCGCCACCGGTTTCCCGGTTGTGCAGTAGCAGGCGTCCCCCAAGACCATTGACGAACCGCTCCACGCTGCACAGCCCGAGAGCGGTCCCGTTACGGGCGGTCGAGTAGGCCCGAACCCCTTCCCGCAGCAGATCTGGCGGCAGACCGATGCCATTGTCCACCACGCTGATCTCGAGCAGCTGACCGAGGCGGCGACAATCGAGGAGGACGCGGCCATCCCCGTGTCCCATCGACGCCTCTACGGCGTTTCGCAACAGATGGTAAAGGCTGCGGGTGAGTCCCCTCGGTGGTAGGCGGCACTCGAGGTCGTGATCCAGCTGAACATCGAACAGCAGGTCGTCGTAGGTCTGATACTGAAGCAGGTTGATTAGGGACAGAACGAGATCTTCGAGGTCGATGCTCTCGGGCGCATCGTCGTGATCGCGTGTCGCCTCAACGGCCGCAGAGAGGATTGAAGTCAGTTGCTCCACCTGGCCGATGATCAGACGCAGCCGGTCCCGCCTTTCGGGATCGTCCGTGTCCAGGATCAGGGTATCGCAAACCGTCTGGATGGCGGCCAGTGGACTACGTATGTCGTGCGCTACACGCATAGTCCTTTCCGTGGCCGCCGCCGCCTTCTCCAGCTGGGCGAGCTCGGCCCGCTGGTTCAGGAGCAGTCGCATCTCACTGCGGGTATGGGCCTGCTGGTCTTGATCGTGAACCGTCGCCTGCGGGTCGGCGGAATACATGTGATAACGCCCCTGCCAATGAGCTTGGCATCAGCGACTAAAGGAGGATGATGTCACCCTGAGGCATCGTCCTTCTCCGGCCACGCTGTGTACTCAAGGCGCTGCCGGACCCCGATGAGGGGCAGACATGATGGGCATAACCCCCGATTGGACAAGCTGAAGCTAGTGCTGGCAGCCGCCCGTTTCAATGCGTAGCACCACTTACTGGCTCGCTCGGACCGCGTACGTGCCTCATGGGAGACTGCTCTTGGCAGCGGCGTGCGGCGCGTCGCCGTCCCGCTAAGGCGCCCGGCGCTTCCCCCGCGCCGCGCCAAGGATTTCTTGCGCAAGCGGAAGGACGGCCGCCGCGACCGGTGGTGTCAGATCGGCACCATCCGGGTGACCGGTGTGGCTCGGGTCGATGCTCACGAGATAGATCGAGAGGCGTGGCGGCAGGATTCCGAGGGCGTGACCGAGCTGGAGGGCGTGCCCAGGCCCGAGTCCATGGCTGGAGGAGGATCTTGGTTCGGCCATGACCGTCTCGGCCGCCACTTGATGGACGGTCCCCGGTGGCGAGCCGTCGGCGGTGGCGTCGACCAGGATCGCCTCGTCCCGTCCCGCAATCGCGTCGAGCAGGGCCGGACCGGGTCGGTCGAGACAGAGCACCCGGACAGGCTCCGCGTCGGCGCTTCCCTGGAGCATATCCTCGAGCGCCTGGGCCACCCGCCAGCCGACCTGATCGTCGCCGAAGGGCGATCCCAGTCCGACCAGGATCACCGGCTCAGGTTGAGCCGCAGGAAGTGGGTCGCGCACGAGATGCAGGGGTCGTAGTTGCGGATCACCATCTCACCGATGCGCCGGAGCGTCGCCTCATCCTTGTCCAGGCCGACGCGAGTCAGTGAAAGCCGCAGATCCTCCTCGATCCGCGGCTGGTTCTGGCTCGTGGGGGGGACGATGCGGGCATAGCGAACATGCCCCTGTGCATCGAGATCGTAGCGATGCCAGAGCAGACCCCGGGGGGCCTCGCTGGCCCCATAACCGGTTCCAGCGCGGGGCTCGACCTCGAGGTAGGCGGGGTCGGCCGGCGTGTAGTCGGCGAGGATCCGCTCCGCCTCCAGCATGGCCTGGAGGATTTCCGCCGATCTCGCCACGATGCTGTGATACATGTTGCGGCTAGGAAAGCGGACGCCGGCGCGCCCGAGCGCATCCAATACGGGTGCCTGAAGGCGGTCGCCGTTGAGGTTCATCCGCGCCAGGGGCCCGACCAGGTAGGGAACGCCCCGATGCAGCCCATGCAACGCGGTGGAATGGGCTACCTGCCGCTCCTCGAACTGTGCCTCGAACGCGTCCACGGAGATATCCATGCCGCCGTCCGATACGATGCGGTCGGCGATCATCGGGTATTCATCGGGGTGCCGAAGGGAGACGCAGGTGAATGGCTGCGGGTTGTCCGGCAGCGGCAGCGAGGCGGTCCAGGCGACCAAGTCCTCCGCGTCAGGGATCGCCCCCGCGATCTCGTTCCGAAGCTCAGCGGCATCGCCACGACTCGGTGCCTTCCAAAATCCCCCGACCCTGGCGCCCACGGGGTGGACCGAGCGCGCGCCGAAGAGGCGGATCATGCGGTTACCCAGAGTCTGCAGCCGCAACCCGCGAGTCACCTCCTGGGGATGCAGTCGGGCCATGGCCGCGGCGCTCTCGAATCCCAGGAAGTCGGGGGCCGCGAGCAGGTGGATGTGCAGGGCGTGACTCTGGATCCATTCACCGCAGTAGAACAGCCGCCGCATGTGGCGGAACCAGGGGCCGGGATCGCAGCCGAAAAGGCGCTCGACCGCGTTGACGGCACTCATCTGGTAGGCGACCGGGCAGATCCCGCAGATGCGTGCGACCAGGTCCGGGATCTCCGTATAGCTGCGGCCCACCAGGAACTGCTCGAAGAGGCGTGGCGGCTCGTAGATGCGCAGGCGGATGTCCTCGATACCCCCGTCGCGCACCACCACGTCCAGCGCCCCTTCTCCCTCGACCCGTGCCAGGACGGGGACCTGGATCCTCAGCTCCCGGTGCGTGACCGGTGTGCTCATGATGCCGCCTTCGTGTGCCAGCGGTCGGCCTCCGCGCGGAATGGGGGCGCGGCGCTGTTCTGATACTCGAAGCGTCGAGCGATGACCTCGGCATCCAGGCCTTGGGCGGCGAGCCAGCCAGCGAGGGAGTTGGTGTTGGGGTTCTCCGCCGGCCCATAGCAGCCATAGCAGTCGCGCCCCAGGCCCGGACACAGGGCGCCGCAGCCGGTGGCCGTGACCGGGCCAAGACAGGGCGTACCCTTGGCCACCAGGACACAGACGTGTCCCATCCGTTTGCACTCCACGCAGACCTTTTCACGCTCTTCCACCGGCGGGGCGCCGCGGAGCAGGCTCTGCAGGGCGCCCAGGACCTGGCCCGTACTGACCGGGCAGCCGCGTAGCTCGAGGTCCACGGGCACGTGGTCGGCGATCCGCGTGGCCGTGGGCAGCGCGCTGACCAGCTCAGGGTCCGGGTAGACGCCGGCGAGCCAGGCGCCGGTGTCCGCGGGGTTACGCAGGGCCTGGGGACCACCCGCGGTGGCGCAGGCCCCGATGGGGACCAGATACCGGCTACGCTGACGAACCGCTTGGATTCGCTCGATCTCCTCGGGTGTGGAGATGCTGCCCTCGACCAGGGCCAGGTCCGCCTCCGCCGTCTCGTCGACCACCCCCGCCTCGGCGAAGTGGACGATGTCCACGAGGCCCGCGAGGGCGAGCAGGCCCTCTCCCGCGTTCAGGAGCGACAGCTGGCAACCGTCGCAGGAGCTGAATTTGTGCACCGCCAGCCGGGGCCGGCGTCTCGTGATCCTCGCAGGTGTCTTGGCCATGGTCTCTCGATTCGTTGCGTGAGCGCTGGGCGGCTCAGAACCCCTTGGTCCCAAGGAGCCAGCCGATTTGGTGATAGGGAAAGACGGGCCCATCGCGGCACACGAAATAGGGTCCGATCTGGCAATGGCCGCAGTGGCCTAGGCCACACTGGAAGCCCCGCTCCAGGCTCAGCCAGATGCGATCCCCCGGCACGCCCATCCCGGTCAGGCGGCTGGTCGCGGCGAGCATCATGGGCTCGGGTCCGCACAGCATCGCGGCGGTCTGCCGAGGATCGAACCGAGCCTGGTCCAGGAGGTCGGTGACGAGTCCCCTGTGTCCAGTCCAACCCTTGGTGGGCTCGTCCGCCGCCAGATGCACCTGGGTGTCCGGGAGGCGGGCCCAAGCGTCGTAGCGCTCCCGCCAGAGCATATCCGCGGAGTGTTTGACACCCTGGAGGATGATCAGGCGCCGGAAGCGATTGCGGCGTTGCACGGCATAGGAGATGGCGGCGACCACCGGGGCGCAGCCCAGTCCACCGGTGACCACCAGCAGGTCCTGTCCCTCCGCGTCCTGCATGGGCCAGCCACGCCCATAAGGGCCCCGTAGCCCGAGCCGGTCCCCGGCCTGGAGCCGCTCCAGGACCCGGGTGACGCGGCCCACTGCGCGGATCGTGTGGTCCAGGGCCTCGGACTGGGTGGGGTCGGAGGCGATGGAAATGGGCGCCGCCCCCACCCCGGGCACATGGAGCATGTTGAACTGCCCGGGGGCGAACCGATAGCTCTCGCGCTCCCGAGGGTCGGTGAGACGCAGCCGCAAGGTGAACATGTCGCGCGTCTCCTGGGCGCGCGCGACCACCTCGGCCTCCATGGGGAGGTAGGGTTGGACGGCGGGGATCGACGCGCTCATGGCCCGGGGGAGGCGCAGATCGCCGCGGCCTCCTCGGTGATGTCGATGCCCACCGGGCACCACGCGATACAGCGTCCGCACCCGACGCAGCCGGAACGGCCGTACTGATCGTGCCAGCCGCCGAGCTTGTGGGTGAGCCACTGCCGATATCGGGTGCGCGTATCCGGGCGCAGGAGCCGGCCGTGGAGATAGCTGTGCTCGGCGGAGTAGCAGGTGTCCCACTGGCGCTCGTGGGTCCCGGACGAGCCGTCGAGGCTGGCCGCCTCGCGCTCGGTGTGGCAGAAGCAGGTCGGACAGACGGCCACGCAATTTCCGCAGGACAGGCATCGCTCTGCCACCTCCGACCAGCGGGGGTGCTCCAGGTTAGCGAAGAGGGCGTCGCGCAGGTCGCGCCCCGGCAGGCCCCTGGTCTGGGCCATCGCGGCCGCCTTGCCCTGCGTCTCGGCCTCGACGAGCTGCTCGGCGGTGGGCTCGACCAGGGGCAAGGTATCCCGCACCGCTGCCCCGGTCTCCGTATAAGCACGCACCAGGAAGCCGGCATCGAGCTCGGTCAAGGCGAGATCGGTGCCGCCGGTCACGGAGGGCCCATCCCCGGTGGAGACGCAGAAGCAGGTCTGCGCCGGGTGGCTGCAGTCGATTGCGACCAGCAGCAGGTCGGCGCGGCGCACGGCATAGCCCGGATCGCGCTCCTTGTGCAGGAAGTGCCGGTCGTGCAGCGCGAGGGCGGCCAAGTCGCACGCGCGTGCCCCGATCAAGGCCCATCGCTGGCGTCTGGAGGGCTCGGGCGCGAAGCGGATGCGGCCCTCGGCATCGCGCGTCCAGCGGAAGAGGGTCTCGTGCGGGCGGAACAAGAGCGGCTTCAATGCCTGGGGCCCGTTTGCCCAGGCAAAGCAGCGTCGGTCGCCGCGGCGTTCCAGCCGATACGTCCCGGGGCCCTGGCGCGCACCCCAACCGACCGGAAGCTGGCCCGAATCGGATATCTCCCGGTAGACGATGGCCCCGTCGCGCACCTGGGGGCCGATGCAGCGGTAGCCTCCCGCGCCCAGGGCGTCGATCAGGGCTTGCAGGGCCCCGCGGGGCAACAGCCGAGGCTCGCTCACGAGCGCCACGGTTGGAGACTCGAGAGAACCGCCCTCGCTGCCATGGCGGACCTCGGCCACTCTTGCCGCCGTTGGCAATGCCGTACTCCTCCCATCGCTCGGGGGTGACGACCCCGGGGAATCGCCAGTGCGACGGTCCGGGTGCGGTCGTCGCGCCAGCTGTGGACGACGGGCTCCGTCAGGGTCCCGCGTGCCTTCATGATCGCCTGGTCGCGTGCGGCCTCGGTCCGAGAGACATCGGTTGCTGGAACGGTCGCGGTCTGCAAGCTGCCTCCTGTTCCGTTTCAGTTTCAGTGTCGGTTTGCGTTTGCCCCGGAGGGGCGCCGTGTGCGCCAACTGCAACGCAAGCGCAGTGCCAGAGCCAAACCGGCTTGGGGAGGGCCTATCGGTGGTCGCGCCGGCCGGGGCGGCGGTAATCCACCGGGGTCGGGGCAAATGCCCCAAAAGACGATGACCTCAGGGCACGCGTCGGTCTCCGGGACTCGATTCCCCGGCGCCTGGCGCGGGCGTTGCCGCGTCCGAGCCGACCCGGCAGGACCTGCCCCCGCAGGCGGGTGTCAGCGCCCATCGGCTGGTCCGGTGCTTGCAGCATCGTCCCCGAGCAGGCGAATGCTGGAAACGGCCGATTGGCCGCGCACGATCTTGAGAGCAACTCCGAAGCGAGCGGATCCCATGAGCCCATTAGCCCAACTTAGAGACCACGGCCAGAGTTTCTGGCTCGATAGCCTCTCCCGCCAGATGCTGGAGGATGGCAGCCTGGCGAATCGTATTCGCAGCCAGGGCCTCAGCGGTGTCACTTCCAATCCAGCGATCTTCGGTAAGGCGATGGGCGATTCACCGCTTTACGACCCTGCGATTCGTATGGCCCTGGGGACCATGCGAGGTGTCGATGAGGTTTATGTGACCTTGGCCGCGGCAGACATTCGCGACGCCTGCGATCTCCTGCTGCCGGTCTACGAGGCGACTCAGGCCGAAGACGGCTATGTCAGCTTCGAGGTGTCGCCGCACCTCGCCCACGATCCGTTGGGCACCCTGGAGCAGGCGCGTGCCCTCTGGAACCTGGTCGCGCGTCCTAATCTGTTGATCAAGGTCCCGGGGACCGAGAGCGGGCTCCACTCCGTGGAGCTCCTGCTCTACGACGGCATTAACGTCAACGTCACGCTCCTCTTCGGGCTTGGGGCGTACCAAAAGACCATCCAGGCCCATCTGCGAGGGATGGAGCGACGATTGCGGGAGGGCCGCGAGCTGAAATCGGTCGCTTCGGTGGCAAGCTTCTTCCTGAGCCGCATCGACGTGGCGGTGGATCGGGAGCTACGCCAGCGTATCCACCCCCAGGTGGACGAGCGGATCCGCCAAGAGGCCGAGTCGCTGCTCGGGAAGGTCGCGGTGGCGAACGCGCGGCTGGCCTATGGGCTCCTGCGCGAGACACTGCAGAGCGAGCGCTGGCAACTGCTGCAGCGGGAGGGGGCTTGGCCCCAACGCCTGGTGTGGGCCAGCACCGGAGTCAAGGACCCAGCCTATCCAGATTTGATGTATGTGGAGCCGCTCATCGGCCCCCATACGGTCTCCACCATGCCAGAGGCAACGGCGGACGCATTCCAGGACCATGGCCGGGTTGCAGAGACCCTGACTCCCGATACCGAGGCTGGCGCTGCCGTCATCGGGCGCTTGGAGCGGCGTCTCGGCGTCGACCTGGACGCGATCACCCGACAGCTCGTGGGCGAGGGTGTTCAGAAATTCATCGATCCCTACGACGACCTGCTCGCCGTTCTGGATCGGCGCTGCACACGCATCTCCAGGTCGATGCACGCCGGCTCTCTTCAAGGTGTCGCCGACCGATTGCGCGCCGAAGTCATCCGCATGACAAGCCAGGCGGGCTCGGGGCATCCCACATCCTGCCTGTCCTGCGCGGAGTTGGTGGCGGCGCTCTTTTTCCACGAAATGCGATGGGATCCCGAAGCCCCAGGCCATCGGGACATGGATCGTTTCCTGCTCTCCAAGGGGCACGCGGCGCCGATTCTATGGGCTGCCCTGCGTGAGGCGGGCGCGATCGACTCGGATCTCCTCGGTTTGCGTCGGATCGACAGCGACCTGCAGGGACATCCGACCCCGGAGAACCCCTGGGTCCCGGTGGCCACAGGCTCCCTCGGACAGGGGCTCGCGGTGGCCAACGGCATGGCCTTGGCCGACCGGATGGACGGTTTGCAGGCCCGTATCTTCTGTCTCCTCGGTGACGGGGAATGCTCCGAGGGCTCGGTCTGGGAGGCGGCTCAGTTTGCCGCCGACAGCGCCTTGGAGCGGGTGGTGGCCATCGTCGACGTCAACGGCCTCGAGCAGAGCGGTCCGGCCCCCTACGGACACGACACCTCTGTGCTCGCCGGGCGATTCCGCGCATTCGGCTGGAGGGTCCTGGAGATCGATGGCCATGACATGGGAGCGGTGATCTTGGCGCTGGAGGAGACCCGAAGCGCCGGACCCACCGCGATTCTCGCCCGAACGGTCAAGGGCAAGGGGGTCTCGTTTCTGGAAGGTGCCGAGGGTTGGCATGGAAAGGCCTTGAACGAGGAGCAGCGCGACCGGGCCCTGGTGGAGATCGCGGCGCCCGACGTCGGGCTTCGGGTCGAGCCGCGACGCGTGGTGGCGACCGCCGCCCAAGCGGGCCTGATATCGGTCGCCCCTGCGGAGATCGGTTACGCGCGCGGCAACCAGGTGGCCACCCGCAGCGCTTTCGGCAGCGCGTTGGAGAGGCTGGGAGCCCTGGTCCCGAATCTGGTCGTGCTGGATGGGGACGTGAAGAATTCAACGAAGACCGAAGCATTTGCGCTGGCCTTTCCCGAGCGCTTCGTGGAGGCCCAGATCGCGGAGCAGAACATGATGGGGGTCGCGATGGGACTTGCCGCCAGCGGCAAGCGTCCCTGCGTGGCTACTTTTGCGGCGTTCCTGACCCGCGCCCATGACTTCATTCGAATGGCGGCGCACTCGCGGTCGCCCCACCTGCTGGTCTGCGGCAGCCACGCGGGTGTGTCCATCGGCGAGGATGGGCCCTCCCAGATGGGCTTGGAGGATCTGGCTATGTTCCGGGCATTGGACGGGACTACGGTCCTGTATCCCAGCGATGGGGTGAGCGCGGCACGACTCACGGAGGCCGCGCTCGAACAGCCCGGCATCGTCTACCTACGGACCACGCGCGGCAAGACACCCATCCTGTACGACCCCACCGAGGTCTTCACGGTTGGGGGCAGCAAGACGCTGGCGGAGTCTTCGGCCGACCATCTCACACTGGTGGCAGCCGGGATCACGGTCCATGCCGCCCTCGATGCCCATCGCCGTCTGAGCGCCCAGGGACTGGCCACGCGAGTGATCGACGCGTACTCGATCAAGCCGCTGGACGTCCAGACGCTTCAGCAGGCGGCGCGGGAGACCGGGACCCTGTTGGTGGTGGAGGACCACAACCGGGACGGCGGTCTGGGCGAGGCGGTGGCGGCACAGGTGGGACGGCTCGGACGCGTGTTCCGACTGGGCGTGAGCGGCGAGCCGCGCTCGGCAACGCCGGAGCAGCTGCTGGAGCGGCACCGTCTCTCCAGCACGGCCATCGAGCGCGAGGCCCTGGCGGTGGCGGCATGACCGGCGCCCGTATGAACACCGGGAGGTGAACGATGAGTAGCGACAAGTCGACGACGCTGGAGACCAGGGAGCGGACCGGATTCGAGCTGGTGAGCCCGAAGAGCTTGCTTGCACGAGACGACCTCTCGCGGGAGCAGAAGATCGAGCTCTTGCAGCAGTGCGAGCTCGATCTGCGCGAGGGAATGGTCGCCGAGGAGGAGAACATGCCCCCGAGCGAGCCCCTGACCATCACCCTGGACGAGGTCTTGGACGCCCTGCGCGCCCTCGGCGCCGAGTCCCAGTTTCACGATGTCCCAACCAAACACGGTTGAGGAGGGAGTGACACGATGCAGCTACAAGATCTCATGGTAGAACCACTTCCGGCAGTCGCCGACCACGCCAGTCTGAAGCAGGCCGCGCTGCTCATGGGCGAGCGCGATCTCTTGGTTCTGGCGGTGTTGCGCGGGCCGGAGATCATCGGGACCCTCAGTCAGCGAGACCTTGTCACCGACGGCTGCGCCAAGGGGCGCACACCGCAGGAGACGTCCGTCTCCGAGGTGATGACACGCGGGGTGGTCTCCTGCCCGCTGGACGCGGACCTGGGCACCGCGCTGAGCCTTGTGGAGGAGAACAGGGCGGAAGCCCTGCTGGTGCACGCCGCCTCCGGTCAGGTCGTCGGACTGCTGGACCGACTACGTTTGCTCGATGCGCTGGCTCACGCCGACGTGGAGGCGCATGGGCCACTGCCCGAGTACGTGCGCCGGGTGCAGGGCAACCCCACCTGAGTCGCCGGTACAACGCTCGGAACGGACTGGAGGAAGCCCCATGGCCGAGAACCGAGACCAGGGCGCACTGCCGGAAACGGTGGAGTGCGCCGTCTGCAAGAAGCTCATTCCACCCTCGGAGGCCATCTCGCCGGAGGGTCAAGACTACGTGCTCTACTTCTGCGGAGGGGTCTGCTGGGCGGAGTGGGAGCGCGAGCTTGCCGAGCGGCTCGAGCGCGAGTTCGAAGAGCACAGCGGCGTCAAGCACGGCTGAGCCTGGTCCTGCTCGCCGTGCTGACCGCGGTGATCAAGACACAGGGGAGCTACCCAACCTCGCGACCCTGGGGCTGCTCTTGGGCAGGATCCTGGTCTCTTTCGTGGTCGCAACCCTGACCGGCTATTTCGTGTTCCCCTG
>Ga0316576_10002054_pt1 | contig 11293 bp, 11 predicted proteins | sample S0NA_FD_203075 | JGI IMG/M metagenome (GOLD analysis project Ga0316576, IMG submission 203075) | Rhizosphere microbial communities from salt marsh grasses in Alabama, United States - S0-2_050615r3r5 | ecosystem: Host-associated > Plants > Roots > Rhizosphere | place: USA: Alabama | collected... | reverse complement strand
GTCGCGAAGCCGAGCCCTGAACGGACGTCGCCAGCCTGGAGGACGGCCAGCGCGACCACGCTCGCGGCCAGGGCGAGCACCGCCACGAGTCGGGCCGGATCGCGGCCGATCCTCTCCCCCTCGTAGTCGCGGCGGAGGACCATGAGCGGCGACACGCGGCGCACGGCCAGGAGCGGGAGCAGCGAGAAGACCACCGCCACCCAGACCCCCACCCCGATCCCGCCGAGGATGGCCGGCCACGAGGGCGCCCATGCGACGTCCACCGGCAGGACGTCGCTCAGGACCCGGGGGAGCTCCAGCTGGACCACGGCGCCGAGGGCGGCCCCGAGGAGGCTCCCCAGCAACCCCACCGCGACGGCCTGGACGAGGTAGACGGCGAGCAGCGTCGCCCCGCTCACCCCGAGGCAGCGCAGGATCGCCACGGACTCCATCCTTCGCTTGATGAACACGTGGACGGCGCTCGCCACCCCGAGCCCGCCCAGGAGAAGGGCCGCGAGGGCCACCAGACCGAGGTAGTCCCCGAGGTGCTCCATGGCGTCGCCCAGCCGTCGCTGGTTGTCCTCGACCGTCCGCAGGTTCACGCGCTGCTCGCCGAAGCGCGGGCGGAACCGCTCGGCCAGCTGCTGGGGGTCGGCCCCCGGGGGGAGGGCCAGGTACGCTCGGTGGCCGGCCCGAGAGCCGAACGCGAGCAGTCCGGTGTCGTCCACCCGGTCCCGGCCGATGAAGACCCGCGGTCCCAGGGACGACCGGACGCCCACGTCTCCCGGGAAGTCGTCGACAGTGGCGCGCAGGATGAAGGTGGCCTCGCCGAGGGCAAACTGATCGCCGATCTCGATCCCCAGCGCGATGGGCAGGGACGGGTCGGCGATCGCCTCTCCCGTTTCCGCCAGGCGCGACCACTCGCCCGCGGGGGTGGTCTCGATGGAGCCGTAGAATGGGTAGCCGGGATCGACCGCCCGGACCTGGACGAGCCGGGTGGCGCCACCGTTGGGGACCCGGGCCATGGCGCCGAAGGTGATGGTTCGGGCCACCCGCGCCCCCGGTCCCGGCCCCGCCGCGCGACGCAGCTCCTCGAGCAGTGCCTCGGTGTCGTCTCCGAAGGCCTGGTACGACGAGACCACGAGGTCGGCCCCGAGCAGGGCACGGGCCTCGGCCCGGATCGATTGGCCCAGGCTGTCGGTGAAGGAGTTGATGGCCACGAGGGCGGCGACGCCGACGGCCACGGCGGCGATCAGGAGCAGCCCCCGGCGGCGGGACGCCCGGCCCTCTCGCCAGGCCATGGCGAGGACGAAGCGCAGACGGCTCATGCCGGGCCGGCCGAGTCGGACACGACCGCACCGTCCCGGAGGCGGAGCACACGTCCGGCGCGGTCTGCAAGGTCCGGATCGTGGGTGACCAGGACCAGCGTGGTCCCGAGCTCGCGGTTCATCTCCCCCAGCAGCTCCACCACGTTGGCGCCGTTGACGGCGTCCAGGTTGCCGGTGGGCTCGTCGGCAAACAGGATCCGGGGACGATGGGCGAAGGCCCGAGCCACGGCCACCCGCTGCTGCTCGCCGCCCGAGAGCTGGGCCGGGTAGTGGTGGCCGCGGTCACCCAGGCCCACCCGGGTGAGAAGCTCGGCCGCTCGAGGGCGCCCGTCCTGGCCCCGCAGCTCGAGGGGCACCTGGATGTTCTCCCGGGCGGTGAGCGTAGGGATGAGATGGAAGGACTGGAAGATGAAGCCGACCTTCTCGGCCCGGACCCGGGCCCGCTCGTCCTCGGAGAGGGTCGTCAGATCGTGGTCGTCGAGGACGACCCGCCCCCGAGCCGGGCGGTCGAGGCCGGCCAGGAGGCCGAGAAGCGTGCTCTTCCCGCTCCCGGACGGGCCGGTCACCGCCAGGAAGCCTCCGGGCTCGAGCTCGAACGTGATATCTCTGAGGACGGTGATCTCGTGCCCGCCGGACACGTAGGTCTTGGCGAGCGCTTCGCAGCGCAGGATCGACATGAATCGACTCGGTCTCCGGCCCCCTTCACGCATCATATCGGCAAAGCTCATCCCGCTTCTCGCGCTGGGGCTCGTCGTCGCCCTCTCGGGGCTCGGGTGTCGAGGCCCGGAGACCCCGGAAGCGACCTCCACGCCCGCGCCGCCGCCCTCGACGGTGTCGGCGGGCGAGGGGAGCGTTCCCGAAGCGACGGACGATCGCCCGGTCATCCTCTTCGTGGGGACCAGCCTCACCGCGGCCCTGGGCCTCGACCCCTCGGAGGGGTACCCGGCCCGGATCCAGGAGAAGCTGGACGCCGCCGGGCTCCGCTACCGCGTGGTGAACGCCGGGGTGAGTGGCGAGACGTCGGCGGGAGCGCTGCGTCGCATGGACTGGCTGCTCCGCCAGGAGGTCGCCGTTCTGGTTCTCGAGACCGGAGCCAACGACGGCCTGCGAGGGCAGGACCCCGGGGCCACGCGGGCGAACATCCAGGCCATCTTCGACCGGGCTCGACAGCAGGAGCCCCCGCCGAACCTGGTCCTCGTGGCGATGGAGGCCCTGCCCAACTACGGCGAGGACTACCGCGAGAGCTTCCGGGCCATCTACCCCGAGCTGGCCGAGGCCAACGACGCCGTCCTGGTCCCGTTCTTCCTCGAGGGCGTGGCTGGCAACCCGGAGCTCAACCAGCCCGACGGGATCCACCCCACCGCCGAGGGCCACGAGCGCGTCGCCGAGAACGTCTGGAAGGCCCTGGAGCCCCTCCTGACCGAGTAGCCCAGGTACGAACCCCCTGGTGCGGGGGTCAAGGTCTTGATCGTTGTGCGTCGCGTCGTCGTGGGCCATCGCGGTGCACAATGCATGACCTGACCCCTTCCGTTGTTCGCTGCGGCCCGCCACGGTACCTGCGCTTCCCGCTCAGCAGTGCTCCTCCAGGAAGCCCAGCCCCCGCTCCGCCGCCCAGAACCACCCTGGCGCCGGGCTCCGCCCCACGAAGCCGCAATGGCCCCCGGTCCGGGTGACCTCCCGTGTCACAGTGCCGATCGGCCACTTTTCCACCGCGGCCACCGGAATCATCGGATCGTCGGCCGCCGCCAGCACCAGGGTCGGGCGCTCGATGGCCTCGAGCCAGGGGCCGGCACTGGACCGGGCGTAGTAGTCCGCCGCGCCCTCGTATCCTCCGAATGGAGCGGTGATCGCGTCGTCGTACTCGCGGACCGTGCTCAGACCCGCCTCGAGCCCGGCCGGAAAAAGGTCGGGCCGCTTCCGATGGCGGCGGCGGTAGGCCTCCGTGAGCATCACCATGAAGTAGCGCTGGTAGAGCCGGTTGTCCCAGCGCTCCAGGGCGTCGGCACAGGCGCTGAGGTCGAGAGGGGCCGAGATCCCGACGAGGGCCCGCACCCCCTCCGGGAGTCGGTCCCGACCCCGTCCGGCGGCGAGGAGAGTGAGGTTCGCCCCGAGAGAGAAGCCCGCCACCGCGATCCGCGGGACACGAGCGGCCACGCACTCGAGGGTCGCCAGGAGGTCGCCGTCCAGCCCCGCGTTGTAGAGCAGGGGACACAGGGCCTCCCCGTCGCCGGAGCCGCGCATGTTCATCCGGACGACGTGCCATCCGCGGGCGAAGGCCCGCGCGCCGGTCGACACCACGTAGGACGACGTGTCCGAGCCCCCGAGGCCGTGGACGATCACCAGGGCGGGCCGATCCTCGCGGGGGCCCGGCTGCCACGACGCCCGCAGCAGGAGCCGGGCTCCGCCGTCCGAGTCCACCACGACATCCTCGCTCGGGGGCGACCAACGCAGCCGGCGGCGCAGGAGGTGAGCGAGCAGAGTCTGACGGTGACCTCCGCTCAACCAGGGGTGGGGGCGGAACAGACCGTTGATCATGGCAGATGTGCTCGAGCTCACTGGACCTGGGGGGCACGCGGTGGTCGGCGCCGCTATAATCGCCGACGGTCGTTCCAACGATGATACAGGCCTTTCACGTCTACAAGCAGTACGACCGGGAGTCGATGGCGCTGTCCGACATCACTCTCCACGTCGCCAAGGGAGACTTCTGCTTCCTCACCGGCCCCTCCGGTGCCGGCAAGACGACCTTCCTCAAGCTGGTCTTTCGCGAGGAGCTCCCGTCGCAGGGCCAGATCCTCGTGGGTGGTCGCAACATCACCGCCATCCCGCAGGGTCAGATCCCGGAGCTGCGACGCTCGGTGGGGGTCGTCTTCCAGGACTTCAAGCTTCTCAAGCGGAAGACGATCCTCGAGAACGTCGCGTTCGTGCCTCGCATTCTCGGGGTGCCGGCTCGGGAGCAGAAGCGCCGGGCCTTCGCCTCCCTGAGGTCGGTGGGGCTGCACCACAAGATGCACGCCTATCCGTTGCAGCTGTCCGGCGGCGAGCAGCAGCGGGTGGCCATTGCCCGGGCCCTGATCAACGAGCCGATGCTCCTCCTCGCCGACGAGCCCACCGGCAACCTCGATCCCGAGATGGCCCAGGAGATCATGCGGCTCTTCCTCGAGGTCAACGCCCGGGGGACCACGGTGCTGGTGGCCACCCACGATCGCGACATGATCCAGCGGATGGGGAAGCGGGTGATCGCCCTCGACCGTGGACGGGTGGTCTCGGGCTAGGCGGAGACGCTCTCCGCCGCCAGCATGGCCCGGATTCGCGAGACCACCGCTTCGAGCGCCACCTCGTTCTGGGCCCCCCCGGGGATGATGAGGTCGGCGTAGCGCTTCGAGGGCTCCACGAACTCGAGGTGCATGGGGCGGACCGACTCGAGGTACTGCCGCCGCACCGACTCGAAGCTGCGGCCCCGTTCGAGAATGTCCCGGTCGAGCCGGCGGAGGATGCGGACGTCGGCGTCGGCGTCGATGAACAGCTTGATGTCCATCAGTCGCCGCAGCGCCTCCTCGGCCAGCACCAGGATGCCCTCGAGGATGACCAGCGGCCGGGGAGTCAGCGCGTCGGGCTGCACCTTCCGCGAGTAGGTCCCGTGGTCGTAGGTGAGGTGCGGAACGGGCCGCCCCGCCTTGAGGTCGCGCAGATCCTGGACGAGGAGCGACGTGTCGTAGGCGTCGGGGTGGTCGTAGTTGATGGCCGCCTGCTTCTCCGGACTGAGGCTGCTGCCGTCCTTGTAGTAGGCGTCCTGGGCGAGGAGCAGGCAGCGCTCCTCCCCCACCCGTTCCTGGATTCGGACGGCCAGGGAGGTCTTGCCCGATCCCGTCCCTCCCCCGATCCCCACGAGCAGACTCATGCCACGGATTATAATCGCGGCTCCCATGGTGATGGTGCGCGCGCTCGCCTATTTCTTCCAGGAGGCCCTCACGAGCCTCTGGCGCAGTCGGCTCGTAAACGCGGTGTCCATCGGGACCATCGCGGTGAGCCTGTTCGTCCTCGGGGCCTTCCTCACCGTGGCCGGGAACCTGGGGGACGTGGTGAACCGCTGGACGGAGAAGATCCAGGTCATCGTGTACCTGGAGGACGGAATCGAGGATCGTGTGCGCGCCAGCCTCGAGAACCGGCTCCGCGAGGACCCGGCGGTGGAGTCGATCGACTCGGTGAGCAGGGACCAGGCGCTCGAACGCTTCAAGGCCCTGTTTCGAGACCTGAGCTCGCTCCCCGAGGACCTCGGCGAGAACCCGTTCCCCGCCTCCCTCGAGGTGAACCTGCGGGCGAGCCACCAGTCCCCCGAGGAGGTCGAGCGCCTCGCCGGGGAGTTCGCAGAGGTCCCCGGTGTGCAGGAGATCCAGTACGACCTTCTGTGGATCGATCGCCTGGCCACGGGCGTCCGCCTTCTGCGGGGGGTTGGGGCCTTCCTCGGCGGAATCCTGGTTCTCGCCGGGATCTTCACCATCTCCAACGTCATTCGCCTCACCGTCTACGCGCGGGAAGACGAGCTCGACATCATGCGTCTGGTGGGCGCGACGCGGGCCTACGTGAAGGGGCCGTTCGTGGTCGAGGGGATGATCCAGGGCGGACTCGGAGGCCTGGTCGCGGCCGCCCTGCTCTGGCTCGCCCTCCGCTGGCTGGCGAGCGACGTGTCCTCGTCGGAGATGCTCGGCCGGGCGGCCTTCGCGTTGCCGTCGCCGATCGCGCTGGCCCTCGTCGTCGGGGGCATGGTGGTCGGGATCGTGGGGAGCCTCGTCAGCCTCCGCCGAGTGCGGGTCTAGAGTCCCGAGAGGGCACCCGCCGACGGCCCGCCAAGGACACACTGGCGACCGGGGCTCGCAGCGGTCCTCAGAAGGTGTAGGTCTTGCCCTGCACCAGGAAGCTCAGACGGCGCCGCTTCAGGGCCCGCACCTGCTTGCGGATCTTGGCCATGTGGCGGGGCTTGGCACCGTAGAGGTAGATGGGCACGTCCTGCCTGAACTTTCGCAGCTCGCGACCGAGCGTCTGAGGGGTCAGGTGTCCCGAGACGTTGGCGAGGTCCTGCAGCTCGTTGGGGAAGGAGGTCTCCACGATGAGGGCCTTCAGGTTCTCGACCTTGTTGACGATCTTCCAGAAACGCTCGGTGGGTCCGGTGTCGCTCGAGTAGGCGATGGCTCCGCTCTTGTCCTCGACGACGAAGCCGGTCGTGGGGACAAGATGCGAGACCTTGATCGCCCGAAGGGTGATGCCGTTCACTGCGAACGGCTTCTCCAACGGGACCTCGACCAGCTTCAGGACCGGCGTCAGGTCGTTGGGGAGACTGGTGAAGTCGGGCCACGTGTGGTTGTTGAAGAGGTGGTCCTTCATCGACGCGATCACCTCGGGGATCGCGTAGATGCGCAGCTCGAAGCCGGGAGCAGAGAAGTTGTTGTCGATAAGGAACGGGAGCGAGCAGGTGTGGTCGAGGTGCGAGTGCGAGATGACCACGTCCTTCACCTTGACCTGCTCGCGCAGGCTGAGCGCACCCGACACCCAGCCGGCATCCAGGCAGACTCTGCCGTTCACGAGGAAGGACGTCATCCCGTGCTGGGGCACGTTGCCGCCGTAGCAGCCGAGGACTCGAAACTTCATGGTCCGCTCACCCGCAAGTCCCGGAAAGCCATACGTTTGCAGGCAGATCCCAAGGTGCGACGGTAGCATGCGCTCCAGGGCCGGTCAAGTGCGCTCGGTCACTCGGAACACCGCAACCTCCTGTGGCTCAGTTGGATGAAGGCCGCGGGGGGGAGCCGGGCCGTCCTCGGGCTCGAGGAGGGGCCCAGCGGCCGCCCGGCGGGCACCGCGGGGATAATCGTTTGACCCGAAGCCGGATCTCGCCCCCATAATTGAGCATGCGTCTGCTGGGCACCGTGGCGGCGCTCCTTGCTCTCGGGTTGGCGTCCCCGGGGGCCGCCGTCGGCCAGTACGGGGGCGGCGACTACGGGACTAACGAGTACGAGATGCAGTACGGGGAGCCGATCGACGTCGCCCTCGAATCGCTCCTGCTGATGCCGGAGTCCTACTACGAGCGAGCCGTCCGGGTCAGCGGGACGCTCGGAATGCTCACCAGCGTCGGCCAACGAGCCTGGGCCCTGGGCGATCCCGGGGGTCGTGCGGTCATCTTCCCGGTTCGAGTGGTGGCCGCACGGTTCGAAGACGACGCCCGCACCTGGGTCGGACGGGAGATCGAGATCACCGGTGTCGTGAGCCAGGGGACCGATCCGGAGAGCCATCAGACGACCACCACCATCAACTTCTGGAAGTACTATGGACCCCAGGAGCGCAAGCAGGAAGGCCGTCCGGCCGCCCCGGAGGCCACCCTCGAAGATCTCCTGACGCGTCTGGGGCAGTGGGACGGGGAGACCGTCCGGGTGGTGGGGCAGTTCCGCGGGGCCAACCTCTACGGCGACCTGCCGTCGGCCAGCCGCCGCCACTCCTCGGACTGGGTCCTGAAGAACGACGTGTTCGCGCTCTGGGTGACGGGCCAGAAGCCGAAAGGCTCGGGGTGGAAGCTCGACCCGAAGCTCCGCCGGGACACCGGCAAGTGGCTCGCGGTAGAGGGCCGGGTGCGGACGATCAACGGGATCGTGTACATCTCCGCCGAGGATGTGATGCTGGCAAAGGCCCCGTCTCCTACGGCGAAGGCCAAGGACGCGCCCCTGGCCCCGCCCCCGCCCCTGAAGCCCCCCGTCATCGTCTTCTCCCTTCCCCTCGACGGGGAGCGGGACGTGCCCCCGGACACCGTGTTCCAGGTGCAGTTCAGCAACGACATGGAGGAGACGAGCTTCGAGGGTCGGGTGGGTCTGCGCTACGCGGGCCGGCCTCGCCCCGGGGACCGCGCGCTCGACGCGATCACGATCTCGTACGACATCGGCCGGCGGGCCCTGAAGGTCGACCCCGGCGACCTCCTGCGAGCGGGGCGAATGGTGGAGCTGATCCTCCTGCCCGGGATCGTCGACATCGACGATCAGCCTCTCGAGCCGCGGCCGGGCCACGATCCCGGGGGGGCCGCCGACGTGCTCCGCTTCCAGGTTGCGGGCACGCTTCTCACCGGTACCCCTCGGTAGAGTCGGACCGACGGAGTCAGCGTGGCCGCTGGAGCCGGGCCAGCGCGCGTCGCCCGATGTCCTTGCGGTAGTGCATGCCCTCGAAGGAGATGTGCCCGACCGCCTCGTAGGCGCGGTTGATGGCAGCCTCGAGATTCGCCCCGAGGGCGGTCACGCCGAGCACGCGACCCCCGACCGTCTGGACCTCGTTGCCCTCCAGCTTCGTCGCCGCGTGGTAGACGACCACGTCGCTCCAGTCCTTCAGCGACTCGAGGCCGTGGATCGCGTGGCCGGTCTCCGGGGTCTCGGGGTAGCCGCGGCTCGCCAGCACGACACAGACCGAAGGCTCCTTGGCCCACTCGATCTTCGTCTCCCCGAGCTGCCCGGCGGCGCCCTGCTGGAGCAGGGGTACGATGTCCGAGCGCATCCGGGCCATGATGGCCTGTGTCTCGGGATCGCCGAATCTCGCATTGAACTCGAGGACCTTGGGGCCCGAGTCCGTCATCATCAGCCCCGTGAACAGGACCCCCTGGAAGCGCCGGCCCTCGGCGGCCATCCCCGCGATCGTCGGTACGACGATCTCCTGCATGATGCGCTTGTGCCCGTCGAGGCGGAGGATCGTCGTCGGAGAGACGGTGCCCATGCCCCCGGTATTGGGACCCTCGTCGTCGTCGAGGGCACGCTTGTGGTCCTGGACCGAGGCCAGGGGAACGACCCGCTTCCCGTCGGACAGCACGAGGAACGAGACCTCCTCGCCTCGGAGGAACTCCTCCATCACGACCTTCGCGCCCGCCGACCCGAACCGCTTCTCGCCCATCATCTGCTCGACCGCGGTCCGCGCCTCGGCCGCTTCGTGGGCGATGATGCTGCCCTTGCCCGCGGCCAGCCCGTCGGCCTTCACCACGAACGGGTAGCCGAACGGGGCCTTCTCGACGAAGGCGAGGGCGTCGTCGAGCGAGGTGTGCACCTCGTACCTCGGCGAGGGGATGTTGTGCCGGGACATGAACTCCCGGGCGAATGCCTTCGAGCCCTCGATCTCCGCCGCGCCACGCGAGGGGCAGAAGATCGGCAGATCCCGTCGGACGAACTCGTCTCCGATACCCAGGACCATGGGCAGCTCGGGGCCGACCACGGTGAGGTCCGCCTTGACCGTCTGGGCGAAGTCGGCCACCTCGACGATGCTCGAGGCGTCGATCGGGACACAATCCGCGATCTCCGCGACGCCCGCGTTGCCGGGAGCGCAGTAGAGCTCGGTGACGAGAGGACTCTGGCGGATCTTCCAGGCGAGAGCGTGCTCGCGGCCGCCATTGCCGACGACCAGAACCTTCATATCGCGATGAGAAGGTGACATGAGGGGTTGCCCCTGTCAACTCGCCCCGGGGTCGTCCTTCTCTGTCGCGAGGACGCGGCGGTACACCTCCCGCGCGGGGAGCCCGAGGCGGCGAGCCACTTCCTTGACCGCCTGCCGGCGAGTCGTCTTCCCGTCGGCGGTGAGGCGTGAGTAGAGGGCGGCCGGGTCCTCAATCTCGCCCGGGGCAGGTGTCTCCGTGGCTCCGGCCACGACGAGCACGATCTCGCCCCGAACGGTGCTCCGGGCGGCGAGCCTGTCGACGATCTCGCGCAGCCGCCCACGGACATACTCCTCGTGGACCTTGGTCGCTTCTCGGCAGAGGAAGGCCTCCCGATCCCCCAGGACCTCGGCCATTGCCGTGAGGGCCCTGACGGCCCGGACCGGGGACTCGTAGAAGACGAGGGTGGGCCGGGCCGCAGAGAGCTCCTCGAGGGCCCTTCGTCGGGGCCCGGCCCGGGCCGGAAGGAAGCCGACGAACAGGAAGCGGTCGGTGGGCAGGCCCGAGACCGAGAGCGCGGCCACCGCGGCGCTCGGGCCGGGCACGGGCAGCACCGGCAGCCCCTCGGCCCGCGCGTCCCGGACCAGGCGGAAGCCGGGGTCGGAGAGTCCGGGCGTACCTGCATCGGAGACCACGGCTACGCTGCGGCCGGAGCGAAGAGCGGCCAGGATCCGCTCGCCCTTCCAGCGCTCGTTCTGCTCGAAGTAGGAGGTCCTGGCGGTCGAGATCCCGTGGGCGCGCAGAAGAGCTCCGGTCCGTCGCGTGTCTTCGCAGGCCACGAGGTCGACCTCCCCGAGGATCCGCAGGGCGCGAAGGGTCACGTCTTCCATGTTGCCGATGGGGGTCGCCACGACGTAGAGGACGCCGGGGTCGGTGGACCGGTCAGGCAAGTTAACTCCTTGATTGGTGGGGCGTTGCTTGACACCTCGGCGTGAGCTGGCTAGCATCATTGGACCAGCACAGGGGCCGCGTGTCGTCTTCCGTCCCCTATGTAACAGGAAGCCCGTTCCTCTTCGCAAGGAAATCCACGGCGGTCAGGGGGTGTAGAGAGTTTGGCCGAGATCAAGGTCCAGGAGGGTGAATCCATCGAGAATGCCCTCCGCCGCTTCAAGCGCAAGGTCCAGCAGGAAGACATCATCAAGGACATCAAGAAGCACAGCTTCTACCTGAAGCCCGGGGACAAGCGCCGGGCGAAGCAGGCCCTCGCCCGGAAGCGGAACCGCAAGAAGCTACGCCGCGAGACCGAGTGAGGACGGGAAAGGGGGCCACTCGCGCTCCGAGGAGCGGAACTCCGCAACCTGCCTGAAGCCGGCCGCGCGCCCCGAGGGGCGCGTGGCCGGCCAACGCAGTCGTGAGAGCCACGAGGCTGTCAGCCGCGTTGACTTGTTCGGAGTGCGCGTGGTAGCTTACCGTTCGCTTTTCGCAACTGACTATCCACACGGAGAATAGCCGCCATGAAGATCGTCGAGCGCCAGGTTGATGACGTGGTGATCCTGGATCTTCACGGGAAGATCCTGATCGGTGAGGGGGACGACGCTCTCCG
>Ga0316576_10002053_pt1 | contig 11296 bp, 12 predicted proteins | sample S0NA_FD_203075 | JGI IMG/M metagenome (GOLD analysis project Ga0316576, IMG submission 203075) | Rhizosphere microbial communities from salt marsh grasses in Alabama, United States - S0-2_050615r3r5 | ecosystem: Host-associated > Plants > Roots > Rhizosphere | place: USA: Alabama | collected... | reverse complement strand
CATCCTCAACGCCCAGACGGCCTACCTGATCTTCGACGGCCTGGAGATCGACGGGAAGCACCTGCCGAGCGGCGACGCCGCCGGCATCAACAGCTGCGCCAACCCCTTCTCCTACAGCGGGATCCACCACATCATCGTGCTCAACAGCTACATCCACCACATGGGCGGAAACGGCGTGGCCCACTGCTGGGCCGAGTACTACTGGGTGATCCACAACCGGCTGGACCAGAACGCCTACAACAGCTGGAACAGCGGCGTGTCGATCTACGAGCCCATCGTCATCCCGGGCTACACGCCGACGACCTACGACCAGCGCTGGACGCCGTACCCCAACGTCATCGCCTACAACCGCTGCTACGGCAACTTCACCTCGCCGGCCGGCTCGCCGCACACCGACGGCAACGGGATCATCTACGACGACACGCGCCACGAGCAGAACGCGCCCAAGGTGGCCTATGCCCCCAAGGCGCTGATCATGGGCAACGTGGCCTGGGGCAACGGCGGCTTCGGGATCCAGATCGGGCCCACCTCGTCCAACGCCGACGTGTTCAACAACACCTGCTACAACAACGGCCTGGACACGGTGAACACCGGCACCTGGCGCGGCGAGTTTTCATCGTCCTTCGGATCGGGAAACACGTTCAAGAACAACATCGGCATCGCGGTGAAGGGCAGCGGGATCCTGTCCAACAACACGCCGTTCCTCGGCGGCAACCCGGTGGACGCGACCAACTCCTGGTCCAACAACATCGCCTTCGGCAACGCGCCCAACATGGTCTCGCCCGACTCCTTCCCCACGCCGGCGAACAAGGTGAGCACCGACCCGCAGCTGCAGAACGTGAGCGGCGGCAACTTCGCGCTGAAGAGCGGCAGCCCGGCCATCGGCTTCGGCGCGGTGGTGCCCTACTGGCAGCAGCAGACCGCCGGCTCGGTGGACGTGGGGGCCTGCCCCCACTCCTTGACCAGCTGCCCCTGAGCGTTCAGGGGACGCTGACCTGCGTGCCCGCGCGGAAGCGGGCGGTGGTCGGCTCCCAGGCCTGGTCCCGGGCCGCCTCGTCGGCGTTGGCGAAGCGGATCGCGTGGCGCGCGTCGCCGCTCGTCGTCGGGTAGATGTCGGGCGCGCCGAGCAGGACGTCGTAGTCGCCGCTCGCCGCGCCCGCGGGGATGGAGAGCGTCACGGTGATGGGCGTCGAGGCCGTGGCCTGGGCCGGCAGCGTGCGCAGATCGGTGTCGCCGCTGCCGCTGATCAGCGCGCCGGAGACTCGGTGGCGCAGCGTCAGCGTCAGCTTGCGGGCGCTGAAGAGGCGCGACCAGCCCACGTTGCGCAGATCGACCTGCGCGGTGAGCGTGGCGCCGGGTGTGGCGTTCATCGGGTGGGAGATGGCGTCGAGCTGGAAGCGGTAGCCCATCGAGCGCGAGACCTCGTCGTAGCAGCCCTCCGCCTTCCACTGCTGGTGGAACGCGGTGTAGTAGCTCAGGTTGAGGTAGGTCAGGTGGTAGTCCCTGCCCTCGGCGAGGATCGCCGCGCAGGAGCGGCGCTGCTGGCTGGCGTCGCTCGCGTCGCAGGTCTCGCCCCCGTAGGGCGTGAGCGCGCTCAGCGCCTTGACGTAGGCGCGCTGCTGGTCGCCCAGGGTGGTGTCGCTGCTGTAGGTCCCGACGTCGGTGTCGCTGGAGAGGAAGCAGTCGTTGTGCGAGCCGATGCGCGCCTGGTCCGTGGCGCCGAGCGCCTGGCTCGGCTCGAGCACGGTGGGGTACCACTTGATCAGGTCGGGGGGGTAGCGGAACTGCACGATCTGGCTCGTCGGCGCGGCGGCGAGCAGGGCGTCGCGGACCGCGGCGCGGTTCGCGTCGGTGGTCAGGTTGCTCGACGATGTGTGCCACTCGCCCCAGGCGCCGATGAAGCCGGCCTGCAGGTAGGCGATCACGTCGGCGTTGGCCTTGAGCAGCGGCGCGAGCTGGCCGATGTGCTGCTGCACCAGGGAGAGCGGCGCGTCCTGGCCGCCGGCGTCGTAGTTGTAGGCGAAGCGCAGGACCAGCTTGACGCCCCCGGCGCGCACCAGGGCGAAGCGGGCGGTGAGCTGGGAGAGGTAGCTCTGGGGCAGGGCCTGGCCCACGTAGGCGTCGAGCTTGGTCGGCACGAAGGCCAGGCGCAGGCCCAGGGTGTCGCGGACGTAGGTCAGCTCGGAGGTGTCGAGGTCGGCGAGGTCGGTGGTGAAGGCGTAGAAGCCGCGCTCGGGGTTTGGGAAGTCCTCGGTCGTCGGGCTGAAGGTCGCGCTGGCTTGCGGGCCCGCGTCGGCGGGCGGGCCCTGGTCCGCCAGCGGTCCGGCCTCGGCGTCCCCGGCGACGCCGAGGTCGTTCGGGCCCGACTCGCCCGGCGCCTGCGCGTCCTGCGCCGGGCGGTCCGGCTGCTCGTCGCAGGCCGCACCGAGGATACACAGCGCGGCCAGGCCGCACGCCGTCACTGCTCGCCCCATGGTGCACCTCCCTCAGGGCCATCATACAACGGAGCAGGCGTGAGAGATCAGCCGCGCCGGCGCGCGCCGCGCCGGGCGAGGATCGCGAGCAGGAGCAACAGCGGCAACGGGGTCGCCGCCGGTTCGCCGCCCATGGCGCAGCTCCCGGTCAGGCTGGAGGCCCCGGCGGCGGCCCCCGAATCGGGGAACACCGGGAGGAGCACGCCGTCCCCGGGCGAGACGCCCGCGTCGGACGCTGGCAGCTCCGCGTCGGGCGCGATCCCGAGATCGGGGGGCGGCGTGCCGCAGCTCGCCGTGCTTCCCGTGGCCACGCAGCTCTCGCCCGTCAGCGAGCAGTCGGTCTGGCTCAGCGCGCCGTCGGCGCAGTCGCCGAGCGTTGTCTGGTTGACGCAGATCTTCTTCGTCCCCTGGGCCGGGCAGAGCGAGAAGACGCAGCGCACGCCGAGGCTGTCGTCGGCGCAGTAGGCCCCGTAGACGCCGCAGTCGCCCACCCCGCAGTCGGCGCCGACGATCTTGGTCCCGTCGCACTTGGGCGTGCAGCTCTGGGCCGAGGTCCAGAAGGTGGTCTGCTTCTTCGCGCCGGCCCAGCTGAAGCTGAAGTGCACGTGGTCGGTGTGGGGGTTGCTGCCGGTGTAGGGCAGCCAGCCGCTCGAGGGCTTGTAGGCGCGCCACATCTGCTTGTTCCAGACGATGTACATGATGCCCAGGCGCCTCGCCATGGCGTGGGCGTTGCCCTGGGCGTCGGTCTTGAGCAGCCAGCCCAGCAGCGCGTCGGCCGCCGGGTTGCCGACCTGGATCATCCAGTCCCAGGCCCGGCCCTCCTTGTGCTCGCTCGTGCCGCCGATGTTGCAGGCCCGGGTGATCCCGCCGCTGGTCGTGCAGGGGTAGGTCGCGAGCACCATGTCGCGGAAGGCGATGACCCCGGGCTTGGCGGTCGGGTCGCAGGTGGACTGGCCGACGTAGGAGGCGTAGGCGTCCACCGGCGCGCTGAAGGCCGGCGTCTTGGGCTCGACGTTGCCGCCGTTGGGGCAGGTCGCCGCCTGGTGCACGAACCCGAGCTCGTCCTCGGCCGGGAACAGGTCGTCGTCGAGCCCGGGCCCGCACGCCTGCAGGAGCAGCGCGGCGAGCGCCAGTGTCATCAATTGTCGGGGCACTGCGCAGGTGATGAGCAACGGCCGTGCCAGGCGAAAGGATCGCCCAACGGCACGGATCCACTGGGACGCGGTGCGACAGAGCCGCACGGGTGCCCACGGCTGTTTTCAGCGTGTTGGCCGCAGTGTTCGACGACTCGGAGACCAAGCCGCGTGCTACCATCCGCCGCATGGCGAAGAAGAAAGAGACGGACGCGGCGCTGGAGGCCCTGATCCGCGGGGACGCGGCCCGGCTGCGGGAGCTCTTCGCCGGCCCGGGCGCCGCGGCCGCGCTGAAGCGGGTGGGCGCCGAGCTCGACGAGGACGACGAGGGGCAGCTCGCCCTGCTGCTCGAGCTCGCGCCGCAGCTGCTCAAGCTCGAGCTCCCGGACGCGCTGTTCCTCCACCTGGTCAGGGCGGCGCTCGGCGAGGCGGGCCCGGCCCGGGCGCCGATGCAGGCCATGCCCTACGGCGCGCCCGACGTGAATCCAGGCGAGGCGGTCCTCGCCGCCGTGGAGCCGCGGGTGCGAAAGCGCAAGGGGCTCGGCGACCAACTGGCCTACCTCGCCTTCCAGCTGAGCCAGGAGGGCCGCTTCGAGGCCTCCATCGCCCTCTTCGACCGGCTGGTCGACGTGCCCGGCCTGGACAAGACAGCCTACAACAACGCCCTGTGGGCGGTGATGGAGGACAACAGCAAGCTCGCCGTGCAGCCCGAGCGACACCGGCGCTTCCTCGCCGCCTGCCTGCCCCACGGCCCGGACAACCCCGCCATCTTCTACAACGCCGCCTGCCTCTACTACGAGCTCGGCGAGCTCGAGGGCGTCTTCGAGCAGATCCGGCTCGCCCTGGAGCACGGCTACTCGAAACCCGAGCAGATCCGGAACGAGCCGCTCTTCGCCCCCATCGCGGACGACCCCCGCTTCGCCGCGGCCTTCGGCGACGAGGCCTGACCCGGGTCGGCGCGTGCACTTTTCCCCCGACTTGGAGTAGGCTTGAAGGCCAGATCCCACGGCAGGAGAAGACAATGCGACGGTGGCTGCTCTGTGCTCTGTCGGTGCTCGGCGGTGTGATGCTCTCGTGCGGTCCCACGGTGCATCAGATGCTGCTCATGGACACCGCCAACTACACCCAGTGCGACCACGTGCAGGTGGAGTGCGTGGACGCCGACTGCAGCAACGTGCAGGGCGGCCCCTGGATGGCGACGGCCTGCGGCACGCGCTACCGCTGCAATCGGGTCAACGACAACGTGACCTGCGTCCCCCAGGGCGACGCCGCGCCGGGGCAGCCCTTGCCGGGGCAGCCGGTGCCGATGCAGCCGATGCCCTGACGGCCCGGTCTCCGTCGACAGGTCAGCGAGGAGGGAGGGATCATGCTCGAGCAGATCAAGCTGTTCATGGCCAGGCGCTGCGACAGGTGCCCTCTGTGCACCCGCGCCCGCGCGAACCCCGACAGCCTCTTCGGCAAGGCGATGGCGCTCCACGGCAAGCTCTGTCCGTTCTGGCGCGCCTGGCAGCAGGTCTACGGTGACCGGCCGGGCTAGCTCTCACCCGGCTGCCCCGCCACGCCAATGAGCGGGTGGATCCGGCCGCGCCTCGCCCCGGCTCTGCTCCTTGGCCTCACCGTCGCCGCCGGCCTCGCCGTGCGGGCGCTGCTCGCGGGCTGGTGGGCCAAGTACCCCGGCGTGGCGCTCTGGTCCGTCGCGCTCTACTGGTTGGTGCTGCTCGTCCGCCCCTCGCTCGCGATCCCACGCGCCGCGGCGCTGACCCTGGCGCTGAGCTGGGCCGTCGAGCTGTTCCAGCTCACCCCGGTGCCCGCCGCCCTGGCCTCGAAGCACGTGCTCTTCCGCCTCGTCCTGGGCCGCGACTTCGGCGTCTGGGATCTTCCGGCCTACCTCGCCGGCGTGCTCCTCGCCGCCGCGCTCCACGCGCTGCTCCCCGGGAAGGAATCGACCTCGGCCCCGTAGGACCATCCATGAGCCTCTTTCGATCGATCCTCCACGGCTTCGGCTTCGAGCTCGGCGCCGAGGCCGCACGGCGCGTGGTGCGCGAGGTCGAGGCCGATCTCGAGCAGCAGCCCGCGCCGCAGGCTCCACCGAAGCAGGGCCGCCTCCACGCCCTGCGCCGTCGCTGGACCGCGGCGCGCGAGGCCCGCGGCGAGCGCCGGGCCGCCCGGCAACGCGAGCAGGCGATCGAGGCCGAGCTCCGCGCCCTCAAGCGCCGCGACCTGTAACCGCCTGTCGCCGGTTGTACTTTGTTGTGAAGAGTTGTCAGGTGCCCTTGCCCTGACCCGCGTCCTCCCCTACCTAGAACCCATGGGCCTGATCCTGCGTGTGGTCGGCGGGCTGCTGCTGCTCGTCGCGGGCAGCGCCGGCGCGGCGAGCCCTCCGGTCGTCGCGGTCTTCGACCTGGAGACGCGCGGCATCGCGCTGTCCGGGCAGGTGCGGCGCGCCCTGTCCGACTACCTGGCGGACAGCCTGGCGGCCACGGGCGCCTTCCGCCTCGTCCCCCGGGACCGCCTGCACCGGCGGCTCGGCGCGCTGAAGCGGCGCTCCTACCGCGACTGCCACGACCGGTCCTGCCAGATCGAGCTCGGCCGCGAGCTCGCCGCCAGCGGCTCCCTGGCCCCGCGGCTCCTGCGCATCGGCTCGCGCTGCGTGGCCACGGCCACGCTCTACGACCTGCGGCGGGAGACCACCGAGCGCGGCGCCACCGTCGAGGGTCGCTGCTCGCGCGACGCCCTGCGCGGGCTGGTTGCAGGGCTCGTCGCGCGCCTGGCCGGCCGCGCGCCGCCGGCCCCCCGGGCGAACTCGGACCGCCCGGGGCAGGTCGATCCCGGCCGGATGGCGGCGATCCCGGCCGGCCCGTTCCTGCGCGGCGCGGACGATGGCCCGGAGGACGAGCAGCCTGCGCGGACGATCCACCTCGACGCGTTTCTCATCGACCGGCACGAGGTGACCATCGCCCGGTACCTGCGCTGCGTGCGCGCCGGGCGCTGCGGCGAGCCGGCCACCGCGACGGGCTGCGACTGGCGCCGGAGCGACCGCGACGACCACCCGGTGACCTGCGTCGACTGGACGCAGGCGAGCGCCTACTGCGCCTGGGTCGGCAAGCGCCTGCCCAGCGAGGCGGAGTGGGAGCGCGCCGCCCGGGGCCCCTCGGGCCGCACCTTCCCCTGGGGCGAGCAGGCCGCTGACTGCCGCCGGGCGGTGATGAGCGCCGAGGCGCCGGGCTGCGGCGCCCGCGGGGCGGCGGCGGTGGGGAGCCGCTCGCCAGCCGGCGACAGCCCCGAGGGCGTGAGCGATCTCGCGGGCAACGTCTGGGAGTGGGTCGGGGACTGGTACCGGGCGCGCTACTACCGCATCGGCCGCGACCGCAACCCCACCGGCCCGGCCAGCGGAGCGAGCAGGGTGATGCGCGGCGGCTCCTGGCAGGACGACGGCGCGGATCTGCGCGGCGCCCGACGCGACCACGCCCCGCCCACCTTCCGCCACCGGGACCTCGGGTTCCGCTGCGCCCGGGACGCGCCGTAGGATTTTCGGGGAAGGTCGGCCCACGCCCGTTGTATCTGTAACTGGGGGGGGTTCACCTCGGGCGAGACAATTGTCCTGAGCGCTCGGCCTGCCCCCTGCTCGATGGATCCGGCACACGGGGGCCAGCGCCCCTCCGAAGTATTCCCCTTTAACTTCAAATATATAGATCCGCCAGCCGGTGGCACGCCGCTCGCAATACCTCCGCCCAGACGACGGAGGCCACCGATGGTTCGACTGCCCCTGACCGACTTTCACGACTTCGCCCCGATCACCCACTCGGAGGCCGATCTGAAGCAACTCGAGGCGGTGCTCGAGGGAGACGCCGCCGCGGAGCAGGACTTCGCGCTGCGCTACACCCCGCTCATCGTGGACCACGTGCGGCGCTACTCGGCGAGCCGCAGCGCCCGGGTCACCGAGGAGGACCTGCAGGACATCGTCGGCGAGGTCTGGGTCAGCCTGTGGGAAAACGACAAGCTCCGCCTGCGCCGCTTCGACCCGCGCCGGGGGCTGAAGGTCTCGACCTGGCTCCGGCTCCTCGCCCGGAACAAGACCGTGGACTGGCTCCGCGCCCGCAGCTCCCGGCCGCCCACGGCGGGGGAGCAGGTGCCGCCCGAGCTCGAGGCCAGCGGTCCGTTGCCCGACAACGGACCGGAGCGCCGCGAGCGCGCGGCGCTGGTCGCCCGGGCCGTGGCCCGGCTGACGCCGGCGGAGCGGCGCTTCCTCGAGGTCTGGTACGGGCAGGAGCGCAGCGGCGAGGACCTGGCCCGGGAGCTCGGCATCTCCACCACCACGGTCTACACCCGCCGGTTCAAGATCGTCGCCAAGCTGGCGCGCCTGTGCGAGGCGCTGGAGCGCTCGGCCGCCGCCGGGAGCTAGCCGGCCGCCGTTACCCTCCGGGTCTGCAGGACCTGCGCCGGATCGAGGCGCGGGGAAGCGCTACGAGCGGTCAGCCCTCGATGGGCCAGGTGATCCACTCCAGGGAGTCCCGGCCGATCTCCATCCTGGCGTACATCGTGTGACCGGTCTTCCGATCCAGGTAGCGGATGTAGCCGTTGACGTCCAGGTGGACGCCAAACACCCGTCCCTCGTCGACGTCGTTGCCGATACGGATCCGGCGCGCGCCCTCGACGTCGACGGTGTAGACCGCCAGCCGGGGCAGCGTCTTGACGTCAAAGTCGCCGAAGGTCAGGCCGTTCACCACGTTCAGGGTGGTGGTGTGGAACAGCCGGTTGCCGAAAATGCGGACCAGCACCTTCTCGTCCACGATGCCGTCGGTGGTCAGCAGGGTCTGGGGCACGTGGCCCGGGAAGCGGTCCCAGATCTGAGCCGTCACGATCGGCGTCCAGTCCGTGCCCAGGGTCTCGCGGATCACCCGGTAGTCGATGGTGTCCGTCGTCGGCACCAGGGTGGTGTCGAAGATCGGGAGCAGCCGCTCGCCGTCGCGGGAGATCGCCAACAGGGCGAGCCTGCCCGGAATGCCGTGGACGACCATGTCGCGGAACATGTCCACGGTCATGAAGCGGTTGTGGGTCAGGTGATCGTTGATCAGGTTGGTGAGCAGCTCGGTCCTCGTCATGACGTTTCCCTCTGTCTGTCGTGTGCCGCCATCGGCACGTCCGGGGCCCCGACGGCCGCTTGTTCGGCCGGGGGGCGTTGATGTATGCCCACGCGGAGCCGCCGGGGGCGGCTCGGCTGGTTTCGCCTCACTCGTGAAATGGGAGGGCACTGTACGCCGCTGCGGGCGACCGGATCAACGGGAAACCGGGCCGAGACGCGATCTCGGCCGACGCTGCAAGCCGTGGCTCGGAACCTCGCTCTGGCGTGGCACGCTGCGGCGCCGGCGGATTGCGCCGCCCGCGGGCCCGCGGCTATGCTCGGGGCACACACGCCCCGGCCAGCGCACGCTCCCACCGGACGATGGTCATCCTCGTCCCCGCCGGCTGCGTTGGCTTCGGGCACAACCGAGGAAGGCCACTCCGATGTCTGAGCAAAAAAGTGCTCTGATCGTGCGCTCCACGAAGAACGGCGTTCGGACCCTGATGATGAACATGCCCAAGCGCCTGAATGGCTGGACCTCCGAGATGATGGAGGCGCTGAAGCGGTCCTTCCTCGACGCCGCCGCCGATCCAGAGGTCAAGGTCGTGATCCTCACGGGGGCCGACCCCTACTACTGCGCCGGCGTCAACCTCGCGGGCACCATCAAGCTGGGGCATCCGCGGAAGCTGCGCGAGCTGATCATCGAGCACAACCAGGCGCTGTTCGATGCGTTCCTGGACTTCCCCAAGCCGATCCTGGCGGCGATCAACGGACCGGCCATCGGTGCATCGGTCACCTCGGCCACCCTGTGCGACGAGATCATCGCCTCCGACAAGGCCACCTTCTCCACGCCCTTCGCCAAGCTGGGGATCACCAGGGAGGGCTGCTCCTCTCTGCTCTTTCCTCGAATCCTGGGCGAGAAGAACGCGGCGCGCATGCTGGAGGAGGAGGGCTGGAGCCCCAGCGGGGCGGAGGCGAAGGAGATCGGGCTGGCCAGGTGGTGTGTTCCGCACGAGGAGCTGATGGAACAGGCTCAGCGCATCGCGGAGACCTGGATCGCCGACGGGAGGAGGCGGACCTTCAGGGGCTCGTCCACGAAGGAGGAGCTCAAGGCGACCAACGCCGTCGAGTCGGCGGCCCTGGCCGACTCGTTTCTCGATACCCCCTTCCTCGAGGGCCAGTTCCGCTTCCTGTGGAGCCGCAAGAAGCGGATCCCCGCGGCCATGTTCTTCGTGCTCAAGCACACGCGCCCGCTGTGGGCCAGGCTCCTTTCCTGATTCCACGAACAGAGAGGCGGTCGCTTGCCGCAGCGCGTCAAAGGCGCAATACTGGACGTCAACAAGAGACGGAGTCGTCCATGGCCGAGACCCCTTCGCTGTCGATGAAGACCAGGCTGACCGAGCTCCTCGGCATTCGGTACCCCATCCTCCTGTCGGGCATGAGCTGGGTCAGCGTGCCCGAGCTTGTGGCGGCGGTGTCCAACGCGGGCGGCCTCGGCATCCTGGCCACCGGCGTCTACAACGCCCGGCAGACCCGCGAGGCCATCGCCCGCGTCCGACAGCTCACCGACCGCCCCTTCGGCGCCAACGCCACGCTCTACTTCCCCGGCGGCAAGGAAAACGCCAAGGTCCTGCTGGAGGAGCAGGTCCCGGTGATCAACTACTCCATGGGCAAGGGGGACTGGATCGTCAAGGGCGCCCACGAGTACGGTGGCAAGGTCATCGGCACGGTGACCACCGAGAAGCACGCGCGGGCGGCGGAGGCCTATGGCACCGACGCCGTGCTGGTGACCGGCTACGAAGCGGCGGCCCACGGCGGCGAGGTGACCTCCCTGGTCCTGATCCCGCGCATCGTCGACGCCGTGGGCATCCCGGTGATCGCCGCCGGCGGGTTCGGCGACGGACGCGGGCTGGCCGCGGCGCTCGCCCTGGGGGCCGAGGGGATCGCCATGGGCACGCGCTTCATGGCCACCCGGGAGAGCCCGGTGCACGAGGACTGCAAGCGCTACGCCGTGGAGAAGGACATCGACGCCACGGTGCACACGACCCGCTTCGACGGGCAGCCGTGCCGGATCATGGTCGCGCCCGGCGCCAAGCGGGCCATTCGACGCGGGCTCGACCTCAAGCGGGCCTTCTTCAACTCGCGCGAGATCGCGAAGATGCTCGGCATGCGCTGGTTGAAGCTGTTCGTGGGGGTGCTCGCCTCCGGCTGGAGGACGATCAAGCAGCTGGCCTACCTGGCCAACGCGTTCAAGGCCTTCCGCATCGCGACGCAGGAGGGGGACGTGCAGCGGGGGGTGCTGCCCCTGGGGCAGGTCGCCGGCCTGGTGCACGACGCGCCGTCGGTGGCCCAGGTGGTGGAGCGCATCGTGGCGGAGGCCAGGGACGCGGGCGCCCGGGCGGCCGCCGTGATCCCCGCCGGTCCGGCGCCACCGGCGCTTTTGGCGCCAGAGCCGGAGCCGGGCGAGCAGCGTCCAGACAGCCCCTGATCTTCCGTGGGGGAGCTGGCGCCGTGGGGCGCCAGGCGATGGACGCCCGACCCGACGGCGCCGATGGGGAAGGGGCCCTTCTATCGGCCGTAGATCATGTGACTCCATCGCGGAGCCGGCGGTGTGGGCGTTGGCACAG